>Ga0070680_100002496_pt1 | contig 13636 bp, 15 predicted proteins | sample KBSC73BmetaG_FD_64672 | JGI IMG/M metagenome (GOLD analysis project Ga0070680, IMG submission 64672) | Corn rhizosphere microbial communities from Kellogg Biological Station, Michigan, USA - KBS C7-3B metaG | ecosystem: Host-associated > Plants > Roots > Rhizosphere | place: USA: Michigan...
CCAAAATCGGCGGCACAGTCCGGCACCAACGCTCCCGCGGCCCTGCCCGGCTCTCCATCAGCCCCCGGTCAACCGGCGGCAGCCCCCCCTGCGCAGCAATCGCGCGAAGCCATCATCGCCGCCTCACCGCGGATCATGGTCGATACACCGCGGCTGCGCGGATCGATCGCGCTGAAGGGCGCGCAATTCGACGATCTGGCGCTGACGCGCTACCACGAGACGGTGGACAAGAATTCGCCGCCGATCGTGCTGCTGGCACCGGCGGGAAGCCCCAATCCGTTCTACGCGGAGTTCGGATGGGTCGGCGGTCCAGGCGCCAAGATCAAGTTGCCCGACAGCAATACGCTCTGGACGCAACAGGGCAGCGGCACGCTCACCGCCGAGCGGCCGGTGACGTTGACTTACGACAACGGAGAAGGCCTCGAGTTCCGCCGGGTCGTCTCGGTCGACGACAAGTATCTGCTCACGATCGAAGATCAGGTCATCAACAAGGGCGCGGCGGCGGTGTCGCTCTATCCGTTTGCTTTGATCCGCCGCGACGGCACACCGCAAACCCTCGGCTACTACATCCTGCACGAAGGTCTGATCGGCGTGATGGGCGATCAGGGCTTGCAGGAGTTCACCTACAAGACCATCGAAGACAAGAAGAACGTCTCGTTCAAAGCGACCAACGCGTGGCTTGGCATCACCGACAAATATTGGGCCGCGACGTTGCTGCCGGACATCAAAGCACCGGTGCAGGCGCATTTCTCCGCGACGGTGAACGGAACGCAGAAGAGCTATCAGACCGATTACCTCGGCGATGCACAGACGATTGCCCCGGGTGCGAGCGCGACCAACAACACGCGCCTGTTCGCCGGCGCGAAAGAGGTCGCCATCGTCGATGGCTATGAGAAAGCGCTCAATCTCAATCGCTTCGAACTTCTGATCGACTGGGGCTGGTTCTATTTCGCCACCAAGCCGATGTTTTGGGCCATCGACTGGCTGTATCATCACGTCGGCAATTTCGGCATCGCCATCCTTCTCATCACGGTCCTGATCAAGGGTGTGTTCTTCCCGCTGGCCAACAAGTCTTATGCCTCGATGGCAAAGATGAAGGCGGTGCAGCCGGAAATGGCCGCGATCCGCGCACGCTATGCTGACGACAAGATGAAGCAGCAGCAGGCGCTGATGGAGCTTTACAAGAAAGAAAAAATCAATCCGATCGCCGGCTGCCTGCCGATTGCGATTCAGGTGCCGGTGTTCTTCTCGCTCTACAAGGTGTTGTTCATCAGCATCGAGATGCGGCACGCGCCGTTCTTCGGCTGGATTCACGATCTATCGGCGCCGGATCCGACCAACATCTTCAATCTGTTCGGCCTCATCCCCTTCGATCCGACCATGGTGCCGGTCGTCGGCCATTTCCTGCATCTGGGCATTTGGCCCCTGATCATGGGCGTGACCATGTGGGCGCAGATGAAGCTCAATCCGTCGCCGCCCGACCCCACGCAGAAGATGATCTTCGACTGGATGCCGCTGATCTTCACCTTCATGTTGGCGTCGTTCTCGGCCGGACTGGTGATCTACTGGGCCTGGAACAACACGCTCTCTGTGATCCAGCAGAGCATCATCATGCGCAGGCACGGCGCCAAGGTCGAATTGTTCGACAACGTCAAATCGCTCTTCGGCAAGAAAGGCGGCACCGGCAAAACCGGGTAGACCGCTTCGAACGCGGCGCGCCGTGACAACCAGCGACGGCGCACCCGCCAGCGCGAATCGAAACGCGCCCAGATCAGGACGCTCGCGCTTTATCCGCGAGCGTCACCCGCGAACCAGCCGGGCGATCGCGATCCGGCCGACCTGAAAACCGATTTCCGCAAACGCGCCTTAAAGCCAGCGGCGCGGCCCGACCCCCGGGTCGGAAATGGTCCGGTGGGCCACCAGCCGATTCCAGATAAAAAGCACCACCAGCGCACCAATGGTTGCGCCGATCAGCCCCGCCCCCTGATCGAGGCGATACCATCCGATCGATTGGCCGATAAAGGTCGCCAGGAACGCGCCGGCGATCCCGAGCACCGTGGTCAGAATGAAGCCTGCGGGATTGTTCGGACCCGGCGAGAGCATGCGCGCGATAATGCCAGCAAAAAACCCGATAAGAGCGATCCAAAGGATATTCATCTTCGCACCTTCGTTTTCCAGCCGAGGTCCAATCAGGCGAAAGCTTACTATGGATTGAGGGAGCGGCTATCCGTGATGGACACAAAAACTCCGTATTCGGGGCCTGGGTTCCATTGGGGCGATATTTTTGGGCTCTCGGCACTGCAGTTAATTCAACCCAACCGCACGATTGTCATGGAACTTTTGTTGGTCGAGCCCATTGGGAGCGAGCAATCCCAGGATTCGGCGCAGTAGGTACGACGCAGCTCTCAAAAACGCAGGCCGCCAAGCCACCGGGATGCCCCCGCTTCACGCCTGCAAATTCAGTCGGAGGATACAATATGGGCCTGCTTGACGTTCTCAATGGAATGCAGAATGGACCGCGCGGGCAGCAAAGCCCTGCGGGCAATGCGAATTCCGGCGGCCACATGTCGCCAATCATGATGGCGATGCTTGGGTTGCTCGCCTACAAGGCATTGAAGGGACTGGGCGGCTCGTCCAGTGCCCCGGCCCCTTCCACGCCCAACGCTCAAGCCAATCCCGGCGGCGGCATCGGTGATCTCCTGCGGGGCGCGCTGGGCGGTTCGCCGGGTCAAGGTCAGGCGTTGCCGACCGGGCAAAGTGCGGGTGGCGGACTGGGCGGCCTGCTGGCGGGTGGCCTGGGCGGCCTGCTGGCCGGCGGCGGCGCCGGAAGCATCCTGAGCGGCGGCCTGGGCGATCTCCTGAATCAGTTTCAGCAGTCGGGCCAGCATGACGTCGCCAAATCCTGGGTCGGAACGGGTCCGAACCAGACCATCGCTCCCGATGACCTCGCCAAGGCGCTTGGCGCCGATCAGATTCAAGCCCTGATGGAGCAATCGGGGCTGTCGCGAAACGAACTGCTGCAGGGTCTCAGCCAGCATCTTCCAGAGGTGGTGAATCAGCTCACGCCGGAGGGTAGAATTCCGACGGAACACGAAGCCTCCAGGATGATCTGAACGGCCATCAAGCCGAAAATTGTGTTTTCTCGTGCGTGCAAAGCAGTCAGCAAAGGAAACCGAACCATGACGACGCGTTATCTTACGGTCTGTGCGGGCGCGCTGTTAGGCGCGATCACATTGAGCGCCACTTCGGCGCAGGCGCTGACGATGCAGGAATGCAGCGCCAAATATAAAGCGGCGCAAACCGCCGGCACCCTCAACGGCAAGAAGTGGAACGATTTCCGCAAGGCCGAGTGCGGAACCGATGCGTCGGCGACGCCAGCGGCCGCAACACCAGCCGCAGCGCCGGCCAAGCCTGCCGCGTCGCAGCCTGCGGCAACGACAGCCAAACGCACGGCGGCTCCCGCGACCACGCCTGCTCCGGCGGCAACCGGGAATGCCATGTTCCCGACGGCCGTTTCACCGAAGTACTCCTCGGAATCCGCAGGCAAGGCGCGCATGCACACCTGCCTCGATCAATACAACGCCAACAAGGGCAACAGCTCCAACGGCGGCCTCAAGTGGATCCAGAAGGGCGGCGGCTACTACAGCGAGTGCAACAAGCGTCTGAAGGGTTAATCGGGCAAACCGTTCCCCTGCCCTCACAACGGAGACCTCCGATATGAAATCCCTGTTTGTCGTGGCTGCGATCTTGACGGCCGTTCTGGCCGGCGATGCCGCAGCGCAGACGGCGCCCACGCCGAACACTCCGGCGATGAGCACCACGGACAAAAAAGCCGTGTCCAAAGCATGCTCCGAGCAGGCCGACGCCAAAGGTCTGCACGGCAAGCAGCGCAAGAAATTCCGCTCGGAGTGCCGCAAGAACGGCGCCAAGAGCTAAAGCGCCGATCAACACCTTCGTACAAGACCTACGAAAACGGCCGGCTCATCGCCGGCCGTTGCGTTTATCGGGCCTTGAGACGTCGAAACATCAAGCCGGCGGCGTACCCATGAAGTCGCGCTTTCCGACTTCAACGCCGCAATGACGCACGATGTCGTAGGCCGTCGTGGTATGAAACCAGAAATTCGGCAGGCTGTTGCCGAGCAAGAGACTTTGCCCGGTAAACTTGCGGGTGTTCCCGTTCGGAAAGGTGATGCTGATATCCTTGTCTTCGGTGCCGTCGACCTCGCTCTGTTTCACGCCCTTGAGGTAGTCGATCGTGCTGGCGATGCGATCCTTCAACTGCGCGATGGTCGTCTCATCGTTGGCGAATTTGGGCAGCTCTTTGCCCGCGAGCCGTCCGGCGGCATTGGCGGCATGATCGGTCGCCGCCCGCACCTGCCGGGCCAGGTTGTACATATCCGGCGAAAGCCGCATGTTGAGAAGGTCCGCCTCATTGACCTTGCGGCCCGCGGCCCATGCCGCCGCCTTGTCGAGAACGGTGGACAGTCCGTTCAAATGCTGAATAAAAACCGGGATTGAAATGGTGTACATGGAAACGGACATGGATTGCGGCCTCTCATCGGGTGACAACGCGATGACGCAAGCCTAGCCTAAGCACCGTGAGCACTTCATCTCAATTCTCAGCCGCCGAGCGGGAAACCGGACGGCTCCTTTTCGCGCAGGAATGGCGCTTTGCCACCGCGGCCAGCTCGCTTGAATCGCTGCCCAAGATGCGCGGCATCGAGATCGCCTTCGCCGGCCGCTCCAACGTCGGCAAGTCAAGCCTGATCAATGCGTTGACCGGCCGCAGCGCGCTGGCGCGGACGTCGAACACGCCGGGTCGGACCCAGGAGTTGGTGTTCTTCTCCGCCGACCCGATGCTGACGCTGGTCGACATGCCGGGCTACGGCTATGCCGCCGCGCCCCGGCCGAAAGTGAAAGCCTGGACCCAACTGGTCCATGAATACCTGCGCGGCCGCGCCAACCTCGCTCGCGTCTATGTGCTGATCGACGCCCGGCACGGCCTCAAGGAAGCCGACACGCCGCCGCTTGATGCGCTCAGCGAAGCGGCGGTGAGCCATCAGATCGTCCTCACCAAGGCCGATCAGGTCAAACCCGCCGAACTGGCGGAACGGATCGCGGCGATCGAAGCGGCGCTGGCCAAGCGCGCGGCGGCATTTCCGCATGTTCTGACGACCTCTTCGCGCGAGGGCCAGGGCATCCCCGAGTTGCGTGCGGCCATCGCACGGCTCAGGGCCGAGCGCAGCTGACACGAGGCATCATGACAAGCACGTTGCTGATGTTGGCCGGACTGATGGGCGCAGCCGGCGTCGTGCTGGCTGCCGCGTCCGCACATGGCACGCCCGGCTCCGGACTCGATAGCGCCGGTTATATGCTGCTGTTTCACGCGGCGGCGATTCTCGGCGGCGCCGCAGTAATCCATCAAGGCCTCACGTCGCGGCCGATCGGCTCGATCGCGCTTTGCGGTTTTGTCCTGGGCGCGGCGCTGTTCGCCGGCGACGTTGCGGCGCGCGCCTATCTCGGCCATCGGCTGTTTCCGATGGCCGCCCCGACCGGCGGCATGATCCTGATCGCCAGTTGGCTCGGCTTGGCGCTCGCGGCGCTGGTCGGACGCTAAGGCGGAATTGACCCTCGCCGCCCGCATCAATGTCGGCTAAAACGACGGCGCTTCCAACGCCTGCGAGACCCGACGATGAGCGACACCGAAAAGACAAGCCCCCAGGAGGCCGCCCGCATCCTCTCGGAGGCGCTGCCGCACATGCAGCGCTACGACGAGGAAACCATCGTCATCAAGTACGGTGGCCATGCCATGGGCAATGAGAGCGTGGCACGCTCGTTTGCGCGCGACATCGTGCTGCTGGAGCAGACCGCGATCAATCCGGTCGTGGTGCACGGCGGCGGCCCGCAGATCGAGGCGATGCTCAAGCGCGCCGGGGTGCAGTCGCAATTCGCCGGCGGCTTGCGCATCACCGATGCCAAAACGCTTGAGATCGTCGAGATGGTTCTCGCCGGCTCGATCAACAAGCAGATCGTCGGCTTCATCAACGCCGCCGGCGGCAAAGCCATCGGCCTGTGCGGCAAGGACGGCAACATGGTGCTCGCCAAGAAGGCGACGCGCCGCATCATCGACCCGGATTCCAACATCGAAAAGGTGGTCGATCTCGGATTCGTCGGCGAGCCGGACAAGGTGGACACCACGGTGCTCGACACCGTCCTCGGCCGCGAGCTGATTCCCGTGCTGGCGCCGGTCGCCGCCGCCGCCGACGGCGGCAGCTTCAACGTCAACGCCGACACGTTTGCGGGCGCCATCGCCGGAGCTCTCAAGGCCAAGCGGTTCCTGCTGCTCACCGATGTGGCGGGCGTCCTCGACAAGTCGAAACAGCTCATCAAGGAGATGTCGGCGGCGGACGTGCGACGGCTGATCGCCGACGGCACCATCTCCGGCGGCATGATCCCCAAGGTCGAAACCTGCCTCTACGCGTTGGAAAAAGGCGTGGAAGGCGTGGTCATTCTTGACGGCCGCGTCCCGCATACGGTCCTGCTCGAGCTGTTCACCGATCACGGCGCCGGCACGCTGATCCATCGCTGACCGTATGGAATCCCAAACCCGGCTGGCCGCGCTCGGCCCAGGCATCATCGCGGCGACGTCGTTCGCGCTCTCCGACGTGTTCAGCAAGGTGGTGCTGAACGCCGGATCCGACGTGCTGACGCTGTCGACCTTTCGCAGCGTGTTCAGTCTCGTGGTGCTCTGGGTCTGGCTCAGGCTTCGGCCGCCGCCGGTGCAGCACACGCCGCGGCAGCGCTGGATTTCGCTCGGCGTCGGCGTGCTGTTTGCGGGCATCGTGTTCGGCCTGTTCAAGGCGATCCAGCTCGTCGAGGTCTCGGTTTCGGTTCTGACCTATTTCATCTACCCGCTCTTTACCGGCATCGTCGGAGCGTGGATCGGCATCGACCGGCTGGGCTGGCGGGGCGCGGCCGCCGCCGTCGTCGCCTTCCTCGGCCTTGCGTTGATCGTCGGCGCCCACCCCGGCGCCATCGCCATCGGCGGTCTGTCATTCGCGTTCGGCGCCGCCATTCTGCGCACGGCGGTGCTGCTCATTACGCGGGGAGCGCTGCAAGGCGCCGACGCGTTGCTGATCACGTGGTATTCCATTGTCTCGTCGACAGCGGTTTTCGTGGTGGCTTCTCTGGTGACGTGGAATTGGAACGCGCCGCAAACCGCTTACGGCTGGTTCGCGCTGTTGGTCGTCAGTGTAATGGTCACGATTGCCGTCCTGACACTGTTCGTGTCGATCCATCGCATCGGACCGTTTCGCAGCGCGCTCATCATGAATCTCGAGCCGCTGCTTGCCACGGTGATCAGCGCGCCGTTGCTTGGTGAGATCGTCACGCCCCTGCAGGCGGTTGGCGGCGCTGTGATGCTGGGCGCCCTGGTGGCCTTCCAAATGCGGCGGTGACGCCGGGCACAAGTTCGCGCAATGCGACGTCGCCGGCGGAACCATCCGCAAAAACGCCAAGCCCGGCACAAGGCCGGGCTTCACGGAATAACGACCGCCGAAACAAACAAGCTACGGCAGCGGGCCCACCGGAGCCGGCGCCTCCGGCGGCCGCACGACCGCCGATTTGTGCCCCTGCAGCGGCAGCGGCTGATCGCCCAGGATGGCCTCGGCGATGACCTTGCGCGCGGTGTCGAGGTTGACGCCGTGGCGCTTCATGAGATCGGAGGTGTCGGCGACAATCGCGTCGATATCCTGTTTGATCTTGAGCGTCTTGTAGTGATCTTCCTGCTGAAGCCCCATGCTGGCGCCGACAATCTCCAGCACGTTGATGATCTTGAACGGCCAGTCGCGTTCATGGGCGCAGAATTCGCGGTGATCGGAGTGATAGACCGTCACCAGCGCATCGACGCCGGCCTCGCGCGACGCTTCGAGTTCGCGAAGGTGCAAGTCCCGCTTGAACGCGGGCAGCGTCGCCAGGTTGTTGCTCTGTAATCCGATCGCCGGCACATCAAGATGCACGACCTCGACGCCGGGCACGGCCAGCAGCAATTCTTCCGCGGCCTCGGCCACGCCGGCCACGCCCGGGTGGCGGTGCAGCGCAACCTTCATGGGCACGCGTTCACGCAGAAACGGCCGGATGTCCTCCAGGTGACGGTGCAGGAAGCGCATGAACGGCGTCATGTCGAACGGCTTCTCGCCGGTCGCACGCTCGAACGTCGGCAGCATGGTTTCGGTAAACTGCACGAAGCAGCTCGGACACCAAGCCAGCACTTCGCCGGTCTTCGACTGTGCCAGCTTGTTGATGGTGTTGCTGGCAAATCGCGCCGACGTTTCGGTGTCGCCGGTGCGCAATTGCACGACACCGCAACAATGAGAGGGCCCGCCCATGACTTTATAGCTGGTGCCGATCACATCCATGATGTCGAGGCACAGCAGCGCGATGTGCGGGGTCTTGAGCACGTTGCAGCCGGTGTAGAACACAACATCCGGCAGCGGAGCATTCTCCGGCTCGGGCTTGCTGGACGGCTTCTGCCCCAGCCGCTCCAAGACCTCACTGCTCAGTTGCAGCTTCGATAGCGTGCCGACATTCTCGCTGACCTTGCGGAAATCCTGAACGCCCTTCTTGCGACGATCCTGCGGATCCTTGGTCCGGGCCATCGCAAGTCGCGCCATGCCCAGCAGGAAGCGCGGATTGACGCCGTAGTCGCACGCCTTGATGCAATCGCCGCTGAGCATGCAGATACTGGCCCAACGTTCCGATTCGGCGGGACCGCGTCCGACACGCAGAATGTCGAGCACGCCGGAAATCACGGCCTCCGGCTCCGCCTGGCCAAATCCGCCAGGATTAACGGTCGGGCAGGCCCTGACACAGGCTCCGCATTTGGTGCAGGCGTCGAGCATGTCGTCGACGCGGCTCGTCAGAGCCTCTTCAAATCCAGTCGTTTCCATATAGCTAGAATACATCAAAAGAGAGGGGCTTGCGAGAGGCCTCTCCGTCCCGCCGCACAGATGTGAACGGCGTCCCACCAACCGCGAAGCCTGTTCACCGGTGTTCGGAAATCTTGGCGAGTTCAAACTCAAAACTTGTCTGTAGATCTTCGACCTGCGCACGCGACAGCCACATGGCGGTCCAGCCCAAACCGGGATGCTGCGTTGCAAAACAAATCGCCGCGCGGCCCGGTTCTGCTTTTACGCTCCAAAGCAGATTGTCGCTCTGATGAAGCCTTGCCGGATCGCCGGGCGGTTCGGCCGGATGGATCGGCCTCATCCGCGCACGCGCTGCCGCTAGGTCCCTGATCAACTCATCCACCGCGGCGGCAGATAGCGTCGTCGCTTCGCCGCGGATCGAACATTCCAATTGCGCGCCGCCGGACGCGAGGTGCAGTTCAATGGGCTGCATGGCGCACTCCATTATGGAATCGCGACCTGATGCCGCAACTCAATGTCCGTGCCGGTCCGCGACGACTCGATCGCAGCGAGACACACTTCGAGATTGGCGAGACCCCATCGGCCGTCATGGATCGGCTTGACGCGACCGGAAATCGCGGCGGCGAATTCGTCCAGCACCAGATCGCGCGGGCTCTTGTCGGTCGGCACCGCGATCTCCTCGCGGCCGGCCTCCGCATAGACATACAGCCCGTCCGGCGATTGACGGATGTCGCCGCGCTCGCAACTCACCAGGGTCAAACCGAAGTGCGGCTGATGCGGCGCGCTTGCGGGAATGGCATGGACGGCGCGCCTCCGCTTGGCTTCCAGTTCATCGGCGGGCGACAGACCGGCGGACCCACGGCGCACCGGCGCGCGTTTCGCCAGCGGTTCGACAAATCCCCATTCGCTGACGTCGGCGATCAGTTCCATGGTCGAGAAATGGCCGTAACCGTTATAGACAGCCGTGGCTGCAGCGCCGTCCTGAAACTGCAAGGCGACGACGTGAGCCCCGATCGAGCGCCGCGCCGGATCCCAGTCGAACGTCGTGGCGCGCACGCTGCGCACCAGGCCACCGCCGAGCAATCGGATGATGTCGAACTGATGCGAGCCTTGCCGGAACGTCACGCCGCCGCCCTGCCCGATCTCCAATTCATCGGGGCGGCGCGGCCGATACATCCAGTCGGTGAAATTCCAGGTGTTGATCATGCGCACGCGGCCGAGCCGCCCCGATGCGACGATCTCGCGCATCGCCTGGATCGGCCGGTCGAAACTGTGCGAATGACCGCACAACAGGACGACGCCCGCCCGCGCCGCGTCCGCGACCATCGCCTCGGCCTGATCGAGGCGCACGGCCATCGGCTTTTCGGTCAAGACATGCTTCTTCGCCGCGAACGCCAACGCCGCGTGCTGCGGATGCAGTTCGGTCGGCGTGGCGATGTACACCGCGTCGATACCCGCACCCGCCAGCATCGACGGCAGATCGGCGAATCCCAGCGCTCCGGTTTCGCGGGCAACGGCCTCGCGCGTTTCAGCCACGGGCTCGGCGATGGCGGCAAGCTGAAACGCAGCATGGCCGCGAATCGCCGGTAAAAATGCCCGGCCGGCGGCGCCGATGCCCGCAACTCCGATCCGAATCGCGCTTGCCATTCTTCCGCAGGCCTCCGCCGCTGGTCACGCTTGCGGACCGAGAGTAAACTCACGGCGGCAATCTGAACAGGAGACCACGCCATGCTCACGGCGGAGCAAAACGAGTTGCTCACGCGCATCGGTCCTGGAACGCCTTGCGGCGAGATGATGCGCCGATACTGGCACCCGATTGCAGCGGTGTCCGAGCTTGACGGTCAGAAGTGGAACAAGCGCGTCCGCCTTCTGGGCGAAGATCTCGTGCTGTACCGCGACAAGCAGGGCCGCATGGGCCTGATCGCCGAACAGTGCCCGCACCGGCGCGCGTCGCTCGCCTACGGCATCCCGACCAACGACGGCATCCGCTGCCCCTATCATGGCTGGGAGTTCGGCCATTCGGGCCAATGCCTCGCGCAGCCGAACGAACCCGAGAAGAGCGCGTTCCGCCACAAGATCAAGACGCCGGCCTATGCAATCGAGGAAATGGGCGGACTGTTCTGGGCCTATATGGGCCCGGCCGAAAACATGCCGCTGCTGCCGCGTATCGACGGCTTTGTGACCGACGGCACCATCCGCATGCTCGGCCGCACGCTGGTTCCGGCGAACTGGCTGCAGATCATGGAAAACTCGCTCGATCCGGTCCACACCGAATGGCTGCACGGGCACACCTACGAATTCATCAAGGAACAGCAAGGCCAGGGCCACAAGGTCGCGATCAGCGCGCGTCACGAGAAGATCGCGTTCCGCGAATTCGAGCACGGCATCACCAAGCATCGCCTGCTCGCCGGCCACTCCGAAGATTCCGACGACTGGAAGATCGGCCACCCCGTGGTGTTCCCCAACATCCTCTCGGTCGGCAACGGCGACGACAACTCGCGCTACTATGCGTTCCAGATCCGCGTGCCAGTGGACGACACCCACACGCTGCATCTCTGGTACACCGCTTATGTCCCGCCCAGGGGCGAGACCGTATCCCAGCATCTGCTCGACAAGGTCCACGTCTATGACGTGCCGCTCTACGACGAGCACGGCGAATTCATCATGGACAACATCGACGGCCAGGACCTGGCGATGTGGGTGACACAAGGCGCGATCGCCGACCGCACCGAGGAAAACCTCGGCGCTTCCGACAACGGCGTTGCGCTTTATCGTCGGGTGCTTCGCCGCGAGATCAAAAAGGTCGAAGAGGGCGTCGATCCCATGTTCACCTTCCGCGATGCGGCGAAAAACCAGCGCATCGACTTACCGAACGAACGCAAGAAGCACCACAACAGCGAAGGCATCCGCAGTTGGATCATGCGCACGCACGCGGCCTATTCGCCGATCGCGGAGGACGTGATCCGCATTTTCGATGCCCACAAACCCGCGCCCACGCCGCTGCGGGTCGTCGGCTAGGAATCCTGGCGCATGAGTGAACCATCGAAAATACCGGAGAGCGTCCGGCTCGCCGCCGAGCAACAGGGGCTTGGGCGCGCCTTGAAGCGATTTCCGGACATCGTCACGGCGGCCGCCGAGCGCGGTCTCAAGCCGCTCGGTGAACCGCCCGCAGGACTGTCGCCATTGGCGTCGCCGGCCCCTATCTTCGATCCCACGCGATTCGAATCCCACAAATGACCGACCTCGCTTATCTTTCCGTCGCCGAAGGCGCGGCGCTGGTGCGCGCGAAAGAGCTTTCGCCGGTGGAGTGGACTCGCGCACTGCTCGATCGTATCGCTGCGGTCGACGCCAGCTACAACGCCTTCCTCGTCGTCACCGCCGACGAAGCGCTGGCCCAGGCCAGAACCGCTGAAGCCGAGATCGCCAAGGGCCAATGGCGCGGGCCGATGCACGGCGTGCCCTATGCGGCGAAGGATATCCTCGACGTCGCCGGCATGACCACCACCTGCCATTCCAAACTTCGCAAGGACCATCGGTCCAAAGCGGATGCGTTCGTCATCGGCAAGCTGCGGGAAGCCGGCGCGGTGCTGCTCGGCAAGGTCGCGCTGCATGAGTTCGCGACCGGCGGGCCGGCGTTCGATCTGCCGTGGCCGCCCGCGCGCAATCCATGGAATCGCGACCTGCACCCCGGCGGCTCGTCGAGCGGTTCTGGTGCGGCGCTCGCGGCGGGCCTGGCGCCGGCCGCGCTCGGCACCGACACCGGCGGCTCGGTGCGCAATCCCGCGACCTGCTGCGGCATCGTCGGCCTGAAGCCAACCTACGGCGCGGTCAGTCTCGGCGGCGTTTTTCCGCTGACCTATTCACTCGATCACGTCGGTCCGATGACGCGCACGGTCGAGGACAATGCAATCCTGTTCCACGCCATCGCCGGGCACGACGCCTCTGATCTCACCAGCGCCGCACGCACGACGCCGGACTGCATGACGGACCTGAAGGCAGGATTGAAAGGCCTGCGCATCGGGTTGGTCGAACATTTTTACACCAAGGATGCCGCAGCCGATCCGAACCAGGTCCGCGCCATCGAACAGGCCGTGGCGGTCCTGCAGCGGCTTGGCGCCAGCGTGAAGACCGTTCAACTGTCGCCGCTGTCGCTGTGGACCGATTGCAACCGCACCATCCATCAAGCCGAGTCCTACGCCATCCACGAACGTGACGTGCAGGAGCGCCCCGAGGATTATGCTGACTTGACCCGGAAGCGGTTGCTTCCGGGCGCGTTCGTCACCGCGTCGAAATATATCCGGGCGCAGCAACTACGCGCGGTGCTGTGCCGCGAATTCACTGAAGCGATGCGCGATCTCGACGCGGTGGTGACACTCTCGAGCCTGTTGCTGCCGTGCCGGATCGACGATCCGGCCGCAATCGCAAAAACGTACGATCAGCAGTGCCGGCTGGTGTTCAACGTCACCGGCACGCCGGCCATCTCCGTGCCGACCGGCCGCACCGCCGATGGCGTGCCGCTGGCGATGCAGATCGCCGGACGCGCGTTCAGCGAGCCCACTGTCTATCGTGTCGCCCAGGCTTATTGCGAAGCGGCCGGCACATGCATCGGCGCCGATCCGAAGACTCAGCCAAAGCTCGCAGCGGCGGCGCGATCCGCCGCCGAATAGCAACCGTTACGGCGTGGCAAGCCCGAGCCGCTTGATCAGATC
>Ga0070680_100002512_pt1 | contig 13592 bp, 10 predicted proteins | sample KBSC73BmetaG_FD_64672 | JGI IMG/M metagenome (GOLD analysis project Ga0070680, IMG submission 64672) | Corn rhizosphere microbial communities from Kellogg Biological Station, Michigan, USA - KBS C7-3B metaG | ecosystem: Host-associated > Plants > Roots > Rhizosphere | place: USA: Michigan...
GATTCTTCTGTGGGGCGACAGCCACGCCAATGCGATTGCACCTGCGATGGCCGCTCTCGGAGCTACGTACGGCGCGAAGGTCTGGCAGGCGAGCTACAGCAGTTGCCCACCGGTCCTCGGGACGGGCGTTGCCCGTAGGATCGAATCGGATCATTGTACCGAATTCAACGAGACGGTAGCCCGGGGGATCCGCGAGCTGGGAATCCAGTCGGTCGTTCTTGCCGCCTACTGGTCCAGCTACACTCCGGACCGATCCAACTCCGTGGTTTTCGGGATACTGGATCCCTACGATCGGTCCAGCGATATTCTGGGAGGCACCCAGGCAGATGACGTGCAAAATCTTTCCCGCGGCTTATCGGCGACCGTAAAACGGATACGCGACTTGGGCGCGGAAGTGTGGATCATCGAGCAGGTGCCGTCGCAGGATCGCTACGTACCCTTGGCGCTGTCCCGGGCGGCGCTGCATGGCGAAAGCTACTCTTCCCTGGGCATTACACGTGATGAGTATGAACGCAGCCAGGCGGTGGTCGAGGAGTTGTTCGCACAACTACCGCACGAGGTGCACCTGGTCAGCCCCGCCGCCGAGCTCTGTCAAAGCGGCCGCTGCCTGATGAGCCAGGGACCCCGCTCGCTCTATCTCGATGACAATCATCTCTCGAGTTGGGGCGCCAGGCTGATCGAGCCTGCGCTGCAGCCGATTTTCACTCCCTGAGCCGCCTCAGGAACCGGCGCGCCACTGCGCCACTTTGCCCAGGATTTTCAAAACTCCTGTCGAAGCCTGACGTCCGCCGGTGGGGTCCTTCACGACGGGAATGAGCTGCTCCGCCAGCTTCTTGCCGAGCTCTACCCCCCACTGGTCGAAAGAGTTGATTCCCCAGATGACACCCTGCGTGAATACCTTGTGCTCGTACAGCGCAATGAGCTTACCCAGCGTCGTGGGATCGGTTCTCTGGAACAGAACGATCGTACTCGGCCGGCTTCCCTGGTGAACCTTCTGCGGAATGAGCGGCTCGAGGCGCTCGGGCGGAATGTTTTGTCTCTCGAGCTCGGCACGTACCGTGTCGGCGGACTGTCCGTTCAAGAAGGCCTCGGCCTGCGCGACACAATTGGCGATCGCGAGGTTCTGATGACCCTGGTCGTGACACGAGGATTGCGCCGGCACCAGGAAGTCGAGTGCCGCACGCGGTGTGCCCTGGTGCAGGAGCTGGAAAAAGGAGTGTTGTGCATTGTCGCCAGGCTCACCCCAGATCACGGCCGCCGTCTCGCTCTCGACGGGCCTGCCATCCATCATGACGGACTTGCCGTTGCTCTCCATCTCGAGCTGCTGCAGGTACGCGGAAAAACGCTTGAGGCGATCGTCATAGGGCAGCACCGCGAGCGTCGGCAGCTTCAGGAAGTTGATATTCCAGATACCCGCCAGCGCCATGAGCACCGGCAAATTCTCGTTCCAGGGCGCCGTCCGGAAGTGCTCATCCATCTCGTGGCCGCCCGCGAGGAGGGCCAGGAAGTTGTCACGCCCGATGGCGATCGCAAGCGACACGCCGATCGAGGACCAGAGAGAATACCGGCCGCCAACCCAATCCCACATGTCAAAACGGTAATCGGGATGCACTCCGAACTCGTCCATCGCGCGATTGTTGACCGACACGGCGGCAAAGTGGGCCGGGATCGCCTTCTCGCCCAGTTTGTCTTTCAGCCATGCGCGCGCCGTGCGCGCGTTGGTCTGGGTCTCGAGCGTGGTGAAAGTCTTCGACGCAACAATAAACAGCGTGGCCTCGGGATCGGCCGTCTTCAACACATCCACCAGGTGACAGCCATCCACGTTCGAGACGAATTCGCAGTGCGGACCGCCCGCCGTGAACTCCTCGAGCGCCAAGACACCCATGGCGGGGCCGAGGTCCGAGCCCCCGATCCCGATGTTCACGACGAGTTTGAACGGCTTGCGCGAGCTGCCGGCAATACGGCCGGCGCGTACGCTGTCGGCGAAGGCGAGCATCCGCTCGCGCTCCTTCATGACTGTTTTTTCTATCTCCGGACCCCCTACCTGGGCCCCCGGCGGCTGCCGCAGCGCGACGTGCAGAACCGCACGGTTCTCGGTGGTGTTGATCCGCTCTCCCCGCCACATGGCGTCGATGCGAGCCCGCAATCCGACAGCATCCACCAGCTCCAGGAGCTTCCCGAGAACGATCTCGTCGATCCGCTGGCGCGAAAAATCCATCAGAAGACCGATCTTCTCGCGCGAGAAGCGCTCATAGCGTCCCGGATCACGTGTGAACAGCTCACGCGTCGGAACACCACTCAGACGTGCAGCGTGGGAAGTCAGGTCGGTCCAGACTGGCGCTCGTGGACCGGGGGTGGTCGGCTGGGTCATCTAAGTCTCCGTCAAGATCAACCCTTGTAAAAAGCTGCGATCGTATCAACCACGTATTGTAGTTGCACTTCGGTCAACTCCGGGAAGATGGGCAGCGCCAGCGTTTCCTCGGCGGCGCGCTCGGAGTGCGGAAAATCCCCGGACGCGTGGCCGAGATAGGCGAAACACTTCTGCAAATGCAGGGGAATGGGATAGTAGATCTCGGAACCCACACCGGCGTCCGACAGGTGTGCTCGCAAGCCGTCCCGGTCCCTGGCGCGCACGATGTACTGATTGTAAATGTGTCGGGCGCCACGCGGGGCGTGCGGGGTTTTGAGAGAGTCACCGAGATCTTTCTTCGCGAACGCGGAATCATAAAAAGCAGCATTGCGCTGGCGCCCCACGGTCCAGTCATCCAGGTGCTTCAGCTTGACGTTGAGGACGGCCGCCTGCAGCTCATCGAGGCGGAAATTGGCGCCGATGAAGGAGTGGTAGTACTTCGGCTTGCCACCGTGGACGCGCAGGATATCCATGCGCTCTGCGAGAGCAGGGTCGTTGGTGGTGCACATTCCCGCATCGCCGAAGGCGCCCAGGTTCTTCGTCGGAAAGAAAGAAAGGCAGCCCACGTCCCCAAAACTGCAGGCGCGTTTCTTTTGCGGGTCATCCGCGCCGATCGCCTGCGCCGCATCCTCGATGACACGCAGCCGGTGCTGCCGTGCGAGGTCCATGAGAGGGCCCATATCAGCGGTCTGTCCGTACAGATGCACCGGCATCAGTGCTTTGATCCGCCCACCCGTGCGCTTATTGATCAGGTGCTCACCGCGCCGCTCGCATTGTGTGGCAATGAAAGCCTCCACGGCTTGCGGCGATATATTGAAGCTCACCGGCTCGATATCGCAGAACGCGGGTCGCGCGCCGGCGCGGGCTATCGTTCCCGCCGTGGCAAAGAACGTGAACGGGCTGGTGATGACCTCATCGCCCTGCCCTATCTCGAGGGCCATGAGCGCCAGAAGGAGAGCGTCGGTTCCCGACGAGACGCCTATGCCATAGCGGCACTGGCTGTAAGCGGCGACACTGGCCTCCAGCTCCTTTACAGCCGGACCGAGAATGAACGCCTGGCTGGCGCAGACCTTTGCAATGACCTCCTGAATCTCAGCCGCCAGCGGCTGGTATTGCAGCTTGAGGTCGAGCAGCGGCACCTGCATTGCAGGCTTGGCCATGGGCTGTGTAGGGCTCGCGGGCATTCACGTCTCCTTCCAAATGCCCGCGATTCTACAAGCTATCGCTGTCTTCAGTTTCCGAACGATTGCGCGAGCACACTGGAGCCGGAGACGAAGATAACTCGGGTGCCTGCAACGGCTGAGACCACGGGGGCCACACCGCCCACCACCTGGAAAGAATCGGCGCTCATCCAGCTCACGGCGCCCGTGCTCACCGAGACCATCTCGTTCATCACGGGCACATAGATAGTATCGGCGCCGACCGCCTGGAACTGCGCCACCTCGTGGGACAACGCACAAGCGCCGCCGGTCGCAACGCCGTTCGACCCGTAAATGGTGCAACCTGAGTAGGCAATTCCCGTCGGCGTCGAGGAGGAGCCTGTCGCGTAGTTGTCCACGAGCAGCCGACCGTTATCCAGCCATCCAGCAGGCAGGCCCGAGAAAGCCGTGACGACTACCCCGTTGTGCAACAGTTCCGTCCCGGGAAGCGCGCTCGATATGGGGTCGCGGGGTACTCCCATTTGCGAGGCGGCGATGAGAGTGCCATCCGGGGATATGCGCAAAGCCGGCGGCGGGGTCACAGCGGAGGTCGAGTTGAATGTGGTGGAGAAGACCTGCGAGCCACCCGTGGGAGCACCCGCCTGCTGCGTGTAATACGGTACGGCGCCACCGGGCGCGGAGAACAGAACCTGGCCCAACACGGTGCCATTACCCGACAAAGCGATATCCTGGGCTGATGTGGTTTCATCGTAGGGCCACGTGTACTGTAGGTTTCCGGTCGGGAGGGAGTAAATTTTCACGGGCCAGACGTTGAAAAGATCGCCGGCGCCCTGGGCGACGAGAACGGTGCCATCGGCGGACAGCGCGATCTTGCCTGCGTTGAAAGGAATGCGTCCCTCCAGGGCCAGCGTCACCGAATCGAAGTAGAGAATGGTTGCCGAAGCCGTTGCGATCGCGAAGTGACCCGTGCCACCTGCCATGCTCCACACCTGGCCGTACCCGAAACTGCGCGCGGTCCCGCCGAGACTGGCACCATCGAGCACTGCCCCCCATTGGTTGCCAGCCAGCCACCGGGAAGCTGACACAGCGGCATAGGGCACGTCCCCAGTGTCGTTGGCGCCCAAGGGATAAGGCACGGGATAGTCGGTCCTGGCCGGCGACGAGCCGGACAGGTCGATCACACTGGCGGTCAGGCTGTCCAGTGTCAGTACGCCTACGGTCAGGCCCGAAGCATAGGGTTTCGCCAACGCGCTGAGGGTGTACGTCGCGGTGGGAGCCGTATTCGTCCCGATCGCCGGATAGACGTTCAGCACCGCACCGGGATTGGGATAGGTCCACACCCAGTTGCCTTCGCCCACTACCGTGGCGCCAGTGGGCACGGACGCAATGTTACCTTGGGGGACACCAAAGCTGTCGTAGACCAACACAGTGTTGCCCGCGAGCGTGGTGAAGTGCGCGCCATCCGTGAACCACGAGCCGAACTGCCCGTTGAACGGCGGGGTGGTCGCAGCGGCGCCACCCGGCACGGCAATCGTCTCCACCACGTTCTGTCCCGCCGCTCCGGCACCAACCAGAATCTCACTGGGCGCGGCGAACCCCACCCCTTGGGAATAGTCACCAGGCCGTGTGAGCAACAGCTGCCCGGACGGCGACCAGGCGGACAGGCCGGTCTTGCTTCCGGCAGCAATGTAACTCCCGTCGGTGGCCAGCTTCCACCATGCTACGGCGGTGGCGATGTTGGACAGCAGGTGCCCATCGGAGGCCGCGCGCACTTCGAACCCCTCCCGCGTAAGGATTACCGCGGTCGGCCCGGCCACATCGATCGAAGGAGGGCAAGGGGGCTGCCCCCTTGCAGACGTGCCGCAGTCTGAAGCGCCGCTCGCGATGACACTCGCGCCGGTGTAATCCCAGAGTATCCAATGCCAGAGCACATCCAAGCTGAGCACGCGCGTGGACGTCTCACGCACCATGGTGATGGCGTTCTGGTGACCGAGATCGATCAAGGGGCTGCCGTCGACTGCGATCGTGAGGCTGACAGTGGCCTGGCCTCCCGTGTTTTGCGCGGTGACCACGTAAGTGGCGGAAGCGGCCGTCGCGGTCGGCGTCCCCGCGATACTCCCGTCTGTCGTGCCGAAAGTGAGTCCGGCAGGCAGCGCAGGGTTTATCGACCAACTCACCACAGCGCCACCCTTGGCGCTCGGAGTGAGTTTCGTGCTGGCGACCGTTGTACTGAAAGAGAAGCTCGGAGCGCCGTACGACACCTGCGACGGGGCAATATCGTTCACGGTGATCGAGAGAGCGCCCGAGGTCGTTGTGCCGCCGGACACCATGGCGGTGACCGTGTAGGTCGCCGTAGGCGTGACAGCTTGCGGCGTTCCGGCAATGATTCCGTTGCTGGCGTCGAGGCTGAGTCCGGCCGGCAAGCTCGGACTCACGCTGTAGCTGCTGAGCGTCCCTGTCACCGTCGGCGTGATGGGCGTGATGGGCGTGCCGACGACAAACGTTTGATGATCCGAGGGGTACGACAAGGACGACGAGGACGACGGGCTGGCGGATCCGCCGCCCCCACATGCCGAAATCACCATCAGCGCGAATAGGAGGATCGATGACCGGATGAGATGGTGACTGAAAGGAGGCATCGTTCCCTTTTTTGAAGCTTTGATTCAGGCAGTGCGGATGGGTCCAACCAGGTGAATCTCACGAACGATCCGGCGGAGGATACGAGCCCGAGCTGGACGCCCTGACTCGAGCCCTCTCGCGGTGCTCCTGAACTGTCCCTCGGGTTACGACCTGTAGCCGTAGTACTCCGAGAACCATTCGACGAATCTGCGCACCCCGACCTCGACCGGCGTCGCCGGCCTGTAACCCACGTCGCGCACGAGGTCGTCGATGTCCGCGAAAGTCTCCGGCACGTCGCCTAACTGCAGCGGCAGGAAATTCTTCTGCGCCTTGCGACCCAGGCAGTCCTCGAGCACCTCGATGTAATGCATGAGCGGCACCGGCTGATTGTTGCCGATGTTATAGATGCGAAATGGCGCGTTACTCGAGGATGGGTCGGGTGAGTTACTGCTCCACTTCGGATCGGGTTGCGGGATCCGCTCCAACACCCGCACCACACCCTCGGCGATATCCTCCACGAATGTGAAGTCACGCTTGTGATGCCCGTTGTTGAATACGTCGATGGGCTTGCCTTCGAGGATGTTCCGTGCGAACAGGAACAATGCCATGTCGGGCCGCCCCCAAGGTCCGTAGACCGTGAAGAAGCGCAGACCGGTGGTCGGCAGCTTGAACAGGGACGAATAGTTGTGCGCCATCAACTCGTTGGCGCGCTTCGTGGTCGCATACAGCGACAACGGGTGATCCGCAATGTTGTGGACCGAAAACGGCATGTTGGTGTTGGCGCCGTAGACGGAGCTCGTCGAGGCGTACACCAGGTGCTCGACGCCGTTGTGGCGGCAGCCCTCGAGGATGTTCAACGTCCCGGTAACGTTACTCTGTACGTAGGCGTGCGGAGCCTCGAGCGAGTAACGCACGCCGGCCTGAGCCGCCAGGTGTACGACTCTCTCGAACTTTTCGCGCTCGAAGAGCCCGGCTATGCCGCCGTTGTCCGCGAGGTCGAGCTTGACGAAGCGGAATCCAGCGACCTTCTCGAGACGCGCGAGCCGCGCCTGCTTGAGAGTGACGTCGTAGTACTCATTCAGGTTATCGAGACCGATGACCTCATGGCCCCTGCCCAGCAGCAGGTGCGCGACGTGCGAGCCGATGAAACCCGCAGCACCTGTAACGAGAATCTTCACAGCCGCCCGTCCACTTGCGCCGCAGGGAAGACCTGCTTGATGTCATAGAGCACGTGACTCTTCTTGCACAGCTTGCGCACGCCCTCGGCTCCGAGCTCGCGAAATTCCTTGTGCGCCACCGCAACGACCGCTACGTCGTAGCGCCTTGGCTGCAGGTTCCGTGTCAGACGCAAGCCATACTCGTGTTTGAGCTCCGCGGTGTCGGCCCAGGGGTCGTAGATATCGACCTCGGCCCCGTTCTTCGCGAGCTCGCGCACGACGTCCACGACTTTCGAGTTGCGGATGTCGGGACAATTCTCCTTGAAGGTAACCCCTAGCACCAGGGCGCGCGAGCCGTTCACGTGAATGCGCTTGCTGGCCATGAGCTTGGCGATCTGGTCGGCTACGTACAGCGCCATGTTGTCGTTGAGGCGCCGTCCGGCGAGGATCATCTCGGGGTGATAGCCGATCTCCTGCGCCTTGTGTGTCAGGTAGTAAGGGTCGACACCGATGCAATGGCCGCCCACGAGGCCCGGGGTGAAGCGCAGGAAGTTCCACTTGCTGCCGGCGGCATTCAACACCTCCTCGGTATCGATGCCCAGGCGATTGAAGATGAGCGCCAGCTCGTTGATGAGCGCGATGTTGACGTCGCGCTGGGTATTCTCGATGACCTTGGCGGCTTCGGCCACCTTGATGCTGGAGGCCTTGTGCGTTCCGGCGGTGATGATCGACGAATAGAGCTTGTTGACGAAATCGGCCACTTCCGGGGTCGAGCCGGAGGTAACCTTTTTGATGGTGGGGAGGCGATGCTCCTTGTCGCCGGGATTGATGCGTTCGGGACTATAGCCGGCGAAAAAGTCCTTGTTGAACTTCAAACCCGACTCACGCTCGAGAATCGGCACGCAAATCTCTTCCGTGCAGCCCGGATAGACGGTGGACTCATACACCACGACATCACCGCGCTTGAGCACCTTGCCGACACTCTCGCTGGCTTTCACCAGTGGCGTCAGGTCCGGCCGCTTATATTCGTCGATAGGCGTGGGCACCGTAACGATATACACCTGGCAGCGTTTCATGGCCGCCAGGTCCGTCGTAAACGTCAGGCGCGTCGAGCTCTTGAGCTCCTGCCTGGTCACCTCGAGCGTACTGTCCCGCCCCGCTTTCAACTCGGCGATGCGGCCAGCCTTGACGTCGAACCCCGTCGTGTCGAAATGTTTGCCGAACTCCACCGCGAGCGGCAGACCGACATAACCGAGACCGACGACGCCGATGCGGCATTTACGCAAATTGAGCACGATTTCCTTCCAGTACTGGGCGCCGGGCTTGGGCGCGGAATGGTTGTCAGGCACTTGATAGAGTCTGAGTTGGTGCGCTGGGAGCCGCCGGTTGCCACAGGCACTTTCCGCCGCTCGCCTTCGCGATGATCTTCAACATGGCCTCGTGCGCTTCCGCTTCTTCTTCGGTCGCCATCACGACGACGAGCGGTAGCGCGGTGCGCACGAGGGCCCGCATCGGCTCGGCGCTGTTCGCGGCAAGTGTCGATGTCGAGGTCTCGGTCAGCGCCAGGCCGACCTGGCCGCCCGTCATCGCGAGGTAGACCTCCGCGAGAATCTGGGCGTCCAACAATGCACCGTGCAGATCGCGACGCGAGTTGTCGACTTCGTAGCGCTTGCACAGGGCGTCCAGATTGTTTCGCTGCCCCGGATGCATCGACCGGGCCAGCTCGAGAGAATCCAACACGCGGCATAGCGAGGCGATACGCCGCGTTTCGGCCGGCAGCTTCCCGAGCTCGTGGTCGAGGAAGGCGACATCGAACGCCGCGTTGTGGATCACCAGCTCGGCGTCCTTGATGAATTCGATCAGCTCGCCGGCGATCTCGGCAAACTTCGGTTTGTCTTCGAGATCGGCGCGCTTGATCCCGTGGACGGACATCGCGCCCTCGTCGATGGCGCGCTCGGGATTGAGATACCGGTGAAATGTGCGGCCCGTCACACGACGATTCAGGATCTCGACGCAACCGATCTCAATGATGCGGTGATTGAGCTCGGGTTCCAGGCCGGTGGTTTCGGTATCGAGGACGATTTGGCGCATGGGGCGCGAGTATACGGGAACCGCTGTTGTTGTAACCGCTCGGCAGTAGCAGCTTTCAGGCCTGACCTGCGGTCAAACGCGAGTGGCCAATGCCTGCATCGCATCGATTGCCTCATTGGCCAGCCGATCGACGCGCTCGTTTCCCGGGATGCCGGAATGGCCTCTCACCCAGCGCCATTCGATCTGGTGCCCGGCGGCCAGCGTATCGAGCCGCTCCCACAGGTCCTGATTCTTGACCGGCTTGCGGTCGGCGGTCTTCCAGCCCCGGGCCTTCCAGCTCCGCACCCATTCTGTAATGCCGCGCCGCACGTACTCGGAGTCCGTAAAGATGCGCAGCCGGGAGGGCCGCTTCAGCGCCTCGAGAGCGCGGATGACGGCGGTGAGCTCCATTCGGTTGTTGGTAGTGAGGGGCTCGGCGCCCGACAATTCCTTTACGTGCTCTGCGGACGTCAGTAGCGCTCCCCAACCGCCCGGGCCCGGATTGCCGCGGCAGGCGCCATCCACGTAGATCTCGACGAGACTCATGCATCCGCCGCTGCGCGCACGCCCAAAACTTACAGGCCCGAACGCGTGGTGGGTTTGACGAGGCCTCCGAGCACCGGGGTCTTTTCGCGGAATCGCGGCCTGATCGGGGTGAGGGTGTAGACACGTTTACGTGCCTTGAGCAGATAGGCGCTGGCCGGCAGCGGATGAGTCAGGCCCCGGCGCAGAATCCGGCCGGTTCCCTCACCCCTCGATAATCCTTTGCTCCAGGGGCTGCAGTAGAGATAGCTGTGTTCGGCAACAACTTCATAGCCCAGCAGAACCAGCCACTCACGCACTCGCCTCTCGGACAACACACGACGCATGCCTGGCGGAAAGCCGCTGCGGCTCCAGCGGGCACGCATGCCCCAAAGGCTCCATGGCCGGAAACCCAGTACCAGAAGTTGGCCCTCGGCCACCAATACACGGTCCACCTCGCGAATGATGGCGTACGGATCCGCCGCAAATTCGAGCGTGTGCGGTAATAGAGCAGCGTCAACTGAGTCGCTGGTGACTGGTAATTGCGACGGTCTGGCAATGATGTCGGCGCCCCCGGGGAACCCTGGCGCCGCCACTACTGTCTGACGGCGTGTGCGGCAACACGACAGTAGCTCGCGAGAGCTGCCCCATGCGCCGATTTGCAGGAATTCCCAGCCAAAAACGTCCTCGAGCGCCTCGCCCAACAACTCCGATTCGGCTGCAAGCAACGCGCGTCCGAGGGAGGTTTGCCACCACGCGGTAAGCGCGGCGTCACGATCGAGAATGGCTGGATTGCGAACTGGCACGACGTAGTGCTGGCAATAGTGTGAAGTTACCGGTTAAATTCGTTTGCCTGATCCAGTAGGGTCCTAAGCCGATGGCCCCGCCGTTCGGCCCCCCTGCGCGGGCCGGGTGAAAGTTAACACGTCGACAGAGGATTGCAGAAATTGGTGACGGAAACGATCCGGCGTGCGCGCCACGTCTGCCTGGCCTCTGTCATTCTAGCGATTTCCGCTTGCGCGCACGCACCCGTTGAGCGCCCCGTTCCGTCAATCGCGCAGCAGCCGATCGGTGCCGTGCTTCCCGAAGGCCCCAGCAGCACATATCCCCTGCCCCCGATTCCGCCTTCAGCCCAGTCACCGCTCGTGGTCGAGCCTCAGGCTCCCGAGGAGCCCACGCAGGTTGCGGGCCTCACCCCGGCACAGTACGCCGACCTGTTCGATCGAATCCGGGCCGGTTTCAAGCTCGAGGATCATCCGGACCAGGAAGACATCGATCAGCAACTCGACTGGTTTGCCTCCAACCCTGACTACCTGCAACGCGCTTTTGGCCGCTCCGAGCTGTATCTCTACCATATCGCCACACAGCTCGAAGCACGTGGCATGCCACTGGAAATCGCCTTCCTGCCGGTCGTGGAAAGCGCCTTCGAGCCCTATGCCTATTCCCGTGCGCGCGCCTCCGGACTGTGGCAGTTCATTCCCGACACCGGCTCGCGTTTCGGTTTGAAACAGGACTGGTGGTACGACGGCCGGCGCGACATCGTCGAGTCGACCCGCGCGGCGCTCGATTACTTGCAGGCATTGCACGATGAGTTCAACGGCGACTGGTTGCTCGCGATCGCCGCTTATAACTGCGGCGAAATGGCGGTCGAGCATGCGATCGACCTGAACCGCTCCCTGGGCAAGCCGACCGACTTCTGGAGCCTGCGGCTGCCGCGCGAAACGCGCGCCTACGTGCCGAAACTGCTGGCGATGAAACGCCTGGTCTCCGATCCCGAGACGTACGGTCTGTCCATCAGCCCCATTCCGAACCAACCTTACTTCGCACGTGTCGACACCCACGGACAGATCAACCTGAAGCTCGCGGCGGAAATAGCGGGCGTTACGGACGAAGAGTTGTATGAGCTCAATCCAGCGTTCCACCGCTGGGCGACCGATCCAAACGGACCGCATTTCCTCCTGCTGCCCGTGGATGGCGCGCAGGTCTTTACCGAAAACCTCACACAGCTCAGCGAAGAGCAACGCATGGGCCTGGCCCATTACACGGTTCACAAGGGTGACTCGGTAGTGTCGGTGGCGAAGCACTTCAACACGAGCGTGAACGTCATTCGCGACCTGAACGGGCTGCCCTCAGGACGACTTACTGTTGGAGCCGATCTCCGCGTCCCGGACGCCGCCATACAGCTCCCGGCTAAAGTCATGCTCGCTGCCGCCCGGGTCGACGGGAAGGTGCGGATGAACCGGCGTGAGCGCCGCGTGCGCATCCAGACCGTCCATGCTGGCGAGTCGCTCTGGTCCATCGCGCGACGCCATCACATGAACGTAAACACCCTGGCGTCGCTGAACGGAATGCATCCTGGCGATGCCCTGCGTGCCGGGCAGAGGATCCGGTTCTCTACCAGCACGGCTACCGCCTCTCACGCAAGCACCTCTACGGCCTCGCACGCGAGCTCCGGCCGCCGCGTAGTCTATGTAGTGCGGGCCGGCGATACGCTGCGCCAGATCGCCAGGCTGTTCCAGGTCTCCGTCTCCCAGATCCTGAGCTGGAACGGCATGAGCTCCGGCGCCCAGATCCTCAAGGGCCAGAAGCTCACCATCCGGGTCGCCTCCCGGGGCGGCTGAGCGACCGCTCTGCTGCCCTGACGGCGCCCGAGCCGGGTGCCAGTCATCCTCCGGCGGCGTCCGAGCCGGATGGGAGTCATCCTCCGGCGGCGTCCGGGCGGATGCCAAGGTCCCCCCGCCGACTGCACCTCCTGGACACGGCGTCCGCCGTGTTCGCTAAACTCCGCGCCTGAGAAAAGCCTCCCGTACCGGAAGGCTTGGAGATACTTGCATGGGATTTCTCGCCGGCAAACGCGCCCTCATCGTTGGCGTCGCAACTGACCGTTCGATTGCTTGGGGCATTGCCCAAGCCATGCACCGTGAGGGCGCTGAGCTCGCATTCTCTTACCCAAATGACCGGATGAAGGAGCGGGTCGAGCCGCTGGCGCACTCGTTGGGCTCGAAGCTGACGATGCAGCTCGACGTCACCGTCGATGACCAGATCAACTCGTCCTTCGATCTGGTGAAGCGCGAGTGGGGCGGACTCGATATCGTCATCCACGCGGTCGCGTTTGCACCGGGCGAGGCGCTCAAGGGAAGCTTCGTGGACAACACGAGCCGCGAGGCCTTCCGCATCGCGCATGATGTGTCGAGCTATAGCTTCACTGCGCTGGCCCGCGCCGCGCAGCCCCTCATGGCGGATCGTCGGGGAGCGCTTCTGACATTGTCGTATCTGGGGGCGGTGCGCTCGATCCCCGGTTACAACGTCATGGGCCTGGCGAAGGCCAGCCTCGAAGCGAATGTCCGGTTCATGGCGGCGGACCTGGGACCGCGTGGTATTCGCGTCAACGGCATCTCTGCCGGCCCGATCAAAACCCTCGCCGCTGCCGGTATTGCCGGTTTCCGCAAGATGTTAGGGCGCGTAGCGGAGGTCGCTCCCATGCGCCGCAACGTTACCCTCGAAGACGTGGGCAACGCCGCCGCATTCCTATGCTCCGACCTCGCTGCCGGCATCACCGGTGAGATCCTCTATGTCGATGGCGGGTTCAATAGTGTTGGTATGAGCTTTCCGCAGGAGGCGGAGGGCTGATACGGGCGGCGCTCCAGCTGCGCA
>Ga0070680_100002513_pt1 | contig 13591 bp, 15 predicted proteins | sample KBSC73BmetaG_FD_64672 | JGI IMG/M metagenome (GOLD analysis project Ga0070680, IMG submission 64672) | Corn rhizosphere microbial communities from Kellogg Biological Station, Michigan, USA - KBS C7-3B metaG | ecosystem: Host-associated > Plants > Roots > Rhizosphere | place: USA: Michigan...
GGGAAGCTCTCGGTGAGGATCGTCAGGCTGAGCGGCAGGATCGCCGCGCCCCCGAGACCCTGGATCGCGCGAGCCCCGATCAGCAGCGCGCCGCTGGGCGCCAGCGCGCAGGCGGCCGACGCCGCGACGAAGAGCAGGAGGCCCGCCACGAACAGCCGCCTGCGGCCATAGCGGTCGCCGAGCGCGGCGGCGCAGATGATCCCCGCGGCGATCGCGATGTTGTACGAGTTGACCGTCCACTGCAGGCTGGCGAAGCTCACGCGCAGGGACTCCTGGATGCGCGGCAGCGACGTGCCGACCACCAGCGTGTCGAGGCAGGTCATGAAGAAGGCTGACGAGGTGAGGATCAGGATCCAGCCGAGGCGCTTCTCGCTGGAGCGTGGGGCGTCGGGCACGGGGCTCTCCTTCGGATCGGGCGGCGCAGTAAAATGCGCAACAATTGGTTGCGCATAAGGTGATAGCATGCGCAACCAAAAGTTGCAAATGAAATCGAGGAGAGCTCATGCCCGCCGATCGCATCGAACGTGAGATCGACATCGACGCGCCCATCGACATCGTCTGGCGCGTGATCACCGAGCCCGAGCACATCACCGGCTGGTTCACGGACACGATCGAGCTCGACGTCGAGCCCGCGGCACGGGGGCGCTTCGGCTGGGAGCGTGAGCCGGCCAGTTGCTCCGTGGCGGTCAACGTCTGCGTCGAGCGGGTCGATCCGCCGACGTTCTTCTCCTTCCGCTGGAACTACCCCGACGGGTCCGAGCCGAGCGAGGAGAACGCGCCGCTCGTGGAGTTCAGCCTCGAGCCGCGCGGTGACACAACCCGGGTGCACCTCGTGGAGAGCGGGATCGCGTCGCTGCTCCGCCCGGACGACGAGAAGGATCGCTACCACGCCGACCACTCGAACGGCTGGGACACGATCGGCGAGCGCCTGCGCACCTACGCCGCCGAGCAGCGGGGCGTGGCGGCCGGCTGATGAGCGCCGCCGAGACCCTGGAGCTCGTGGCCGCGGTCACCGAGCCGAGCCGGCGGCAGCTGCTCGACATGCTGCTCGAGCAGGGCGAGTCGACCGCGACGGCGATGGCCGAGGAGCTCCCGCTCACCCGCCAGGCGGTCACCAAGCACCTGACGGTGTTGAAGCGCGCCGGCCTGGTGGAGGCGCGCAAGAGCGGGCGCGAGGTGCGCTACCGCCTGGACGTGGAGCGCCTGGACCAGGCCACGAGATCGCTCGGCGAGCTGGCGACGACCTGGGATCGCCGCCTGCTGCGAATGAAGAAGATCGCCGAGGGCGAGGCTACGGCTCGAGGACGACGGCCGCCTCGGGCGTCGCCACCCGGAAGCTGAAGCTCTCCTCGAGATACAGCCGCACCACGTCCGCGTCGTGCGACACGTAGCCGATCGACAGGTCCTGGCCCGACTCGAAGAGGAAGTCGCCGCCGCGCTGGCTCAGCACGACCGCCCCCTTCACGCCGGGCGTCCAGACGATCGGGCCCTCGAGGATCTTGTGCAGGTGGTCTAGCAGCGGGTAGCCGCCGTGCTCGGCGGTCTCCACCACGCGCCGGTACTGCTCGCGCCCGAGCGCGAGCCCGTACGGGCCGGTGATGCCCTCGCACAGCAGTCGCTCAACCGCCTCGGCCACGCGACGCGGGTACTCCTCGGAGGTGTCGCCGAGCGGCGTTGTCTCGTGGGGCGACGCCTCGGCGATGCCCGTGATCGCGTCGGTCCAGCCGTGGAACACGGCCACGTTCTCGGCCAGCGCGATCTGGTGCGCGGCCTTGTCGAGAGGCGCGAGGTCCGCGTCTTCCGCGCCCCGGTCCGCGTCCTCGAGCTCGCGGCGCGACAGCTCGAAGTCCGCGCGCAGCTCGACCAGCGGCAGGACCCTGCGCTGCCGCCCGGTCACGCCGTCGGACGGCGCCGAGCCCAGAGAGGCCGTCCGCCCCAGGTTGGTGGCCGAGTAGTCCCAGCCGTGCGGGCCGGAGAAGTCGACCAGCTTGCGCGCGCCCAGCGCCGCGCTCAGGCGCTCGCGCGCCTCCTGGTCGAGCAGCTCCCAGCCAATGTCGCTGATGGGCGCATGCCCGCGAAGCAGATGGTTCATCGCGAAGCTCCTCTCAGGCCGCCGATCCCGAGCGAGCCGTCCTCATATGAGCCGGAGGCGCCACTCGAGCCCTCCTCGAACGCCTCGGCCTCCGCCTCCTCACCATGCTCCACGATGTCGCCGGGTTGGAACAGCACGCCCTGCGCGATCTCCCGCCACGCCGGCGTGCGCCGCAGCAGGAATTCGAGGTCCATCGCGAAGTGCTTGAACTCCTCGCCCTGCGCGTCCTGCATGATCGCGAGCGCCTCGGGATCCTTCTCGAGCGCGATCCGCTGCGCGTACCAGCCAATCGCCTCGGCCTCCTCTGTCAGCGACGCGCACAGGCGCGCGAAGGTCCGCGTCTCGGCCGGCAGTTCTTCCGGTGGCTCGTGGTACTGGTCGAAACCCATCGGACCTCCTTCGCGTCGGTGAAAGGGCGGCGCCCAGGGTACCCCGGAACCGCCGGGGGCGAACGCTACGGGATGTCGCGCGGCACGTCCGGGTCGGGGTTCGGCTCGTCCTCGCCGTGCACGCCGTGCTCGAGATGCGGCGGCTCGGGCTCGGGGCCGTCCAGGTCGTTAGGCGGATCGGGCACCGGGTCGATCACGTCCGGGGCGTCCGGATTCGCGCGGCGGCGCCGGAGCACCTGCCAGAGGTGGTCGAGCTCCCTGCGGATCTCCCCGAGCCGCTCACGGGCCGCCTCGTCAAGCCCGCCCTCGGCCTCCTGGGCCCAGAGCTTGTGCTCCTCGTCCACGAGCGCTTCGATCCGGTCGAGTGTCGGCTGCTCGCTCACGCGCCGATCGTACCTGGCTCGCGTAGCGTTACCACCTGAAATGGACGCCGTCACGCTGGGCTCCGAGATCGAGGTGACGTTTGTGCCCTCCGCCGGCATGGTGGCATGCTCGCTCCGGCATCGCGGCGACGAGCTGCTGGGACAGCGCGGCGGGCTGAGCGCGTATGTCGAGAGGCGGTCGACGATGGGCATCCCGCTTCTGCACCCGTGGGCCAACCGGCTGTCGGAGTTCCGCTTCGAGCTGGCGGGGCGCGAGGTCGACCTCGAGCGCGCTTCGACCAAGCTCGACCCCAACGGGCTGCCGATCCACGGCCTGCTCGCGGCCGACCGCGGCTGGGAGGTGCTGAAGGCGGACCCCGCCGCGCTCAGCGCGAGCTTCGACTTCGGCGCGCGGCCCGACCTGCTGGCCGCGTTCCCCTTCCCGCACACGCTGCGCATCCACGCGACCGTGGACGGCGCGCGCCTGACAATCGCCACGACGCTCGCGGCAACCGGCGACACGCCCGTGCCGGTCTCGTTCGGCTTCCACCCGTATCTGCAGCTTCCGGGGATACCGCGCGAGGAGTGGGAGATCGAGGCGCCGGTGGCCGAGCGGCTCGCGCTGGACGAGCGCGGCATCCCGACCGGCGAGCGAACGGGCGCGGACGTGGGATCCGGCCCGCTTGGCGAGCGCACCTTCGATGACGCCTACCTCGCGCCGTCCGGCCCGTTCGTGCTGGCCGGCGGCGGCCACCGGATCTCGCTCGCGTTCGAGCAGGGCTACGGCTATTCGCAGCTCTACGCCCCGCCCGATGACGAGGTGATCGCGTTCGAGCCGATGGCGGCGCCCACCGACGCGCTCATCAGTGGCGACGGGCTCCAGATGCTCGACCCGGGCGACCGCTACGAGGCGATCTTCTCGATCGAGGTTGATTCCGCGTAGCCGAGCGCAGAGGATTGGCGGGACAACCGCCCGAGGGGGTACCGATGTTCAAGACGGTGATCTGGGCAACCGACGGCTCCGAGTGGGCCGATCAGGCCTTTCCCTACGTGAAGTCCCTCGCTCTCGAGAGCGGCTCGGCGGTGGTGGTCGTCCACGTGGACGAGCGACTGCTCGGCCGCAGCGGCGGCAGCCAGCCGCTGATTGCCGATGAGATGGATCTGCGCGGAAAGATCGAGAACCAGGTGCACGAGCTCGGCGACGCCGGGGTGAACGCCCGCCTGCAGGTGATCGAGGCGGCGCGCGGTGGCGCCGCGCACCAGATCTCCGAGATGGCGGCCGAGTTGCCGGCGGACATGATCGTCGTCGGCACTCGCGGGCACACCGCGCTCGGCGGCGTGTTCGTGGGCAGCGTCACCCAGCGCCTGCTGCAGCTCACACCCTGCCCGGTGCTCGCCATCACGGCGGACAGCTCGCCGGTCGGGGCGTGATGCCCGCGCTGCCGAACGTCCCGTGAAGCCGGTCCTCCAGCACATCGCGCTCTCGGTCGCCGACCCGGAGCGCTCGGCCGCCTACTACGCCAAGGCGCTCGCCCCGCTCGGGGCGTTCTCGCGGCCGGCCGGCTACACCTCGGACCGCGGCGAGCGGCCGCACGTGGTCGGAGTGGAGCACTCGCTGTCGCTGATGCTGCACCCGGCCGAGCCGGGCACGAAGCACGACCCCTACGCCGCGGGGACGCTGCACCACCTCGCGATCCACGTGGAGAGCGCGGCGCTGGTGGACGCGATCGCGGAGGCCGCGGGCGGCACGATCACCGACGGTCCGCGCCCGTTCCCGGACGAGTACCGCTTCGGCTACTACGGCGCCTTCCTGCTCGATCCCGACGGGATCAAGTGGGAGGTGTTCTGTTACACGGAGCTCGCCGAGCTCTAGCGCCGCTTGCGCTGCCCGCGGCGCCGGCCCTCGCGGCCGTTCCTGGCCACCGAGTTCACCTGCGCGGGCTTGGCCGCCTCGATCCAGCGGATCACGTGCAGGTCGAGCGCGCCGGGGGCGAAGATGTCGGTGGAGTAGTGCACCGTCTCGCCCGAGGTGAGGTGATAGGTCTCCTGAAGCTCGAGCACGGCGGTGGTGCCGGTGATGTCGAGCGCCTTGCCGGTCTTGTCGCGCCCCGACATCAGCCGAGGCACGATCGTGGTGTTGGCGTAGGCCATCGGCAGCCCCTGCGCCTGCAGAACGTCCAGCACCATCTCGCCGCGCTCCATCGACTTGCGCAGCCGAGCGTCGCTCGGCAGATCCACGTCGGGATGCACGGTGTCCTCCATCGTGGCGGCGGGCTTGCCGTCGGTGAGCAGCAGGCGGCGGATGGTGACCGCCTCGGTGCCGGGCGCGACTCCGAACCTGGCGGCACCTTCCGCGCCGAGCGGCACGCGCTCGATCCGCAGGTCGCGCAGCGTCAGCTTCACGCCGCGGCCGCGCGCCAGCGATGTGTAGGACTCGAGCCGCTCGAGCCCCTCGTCGAGCTTGGTGGGATGGGGCACGCTCGCTACGAAGGTGCCGCTGCCCTGGCGGCGCACGATCTCGCCGGTGGACTCGATCCGCTCGAGCGCTGTGCGCAGCGTGCCGCGCGACACGCCCAGCATCGCGCCCAGCTCATGCTCGGGCGGCAGCCGGTCGCCCGGCCGGTGGCGCCCCGGTGCGAGCCAGTCGCGGAGCGCCTGCTCGGCGCTGTCCGCCAGTGAGGGTCGCTTGTCCCCGACCTCAGCCATGCCTAGTCCTCTAACTCCAATCGTGACTGAGCGAACAAATTCATCTGCACCGGTCGGACCAGTCTATCCAGGGCCACCCGGGTGTGGTATGAGTTCTCACGCAATAGACGAATTCATCCAAGTGAGGTGACAGGCGTGGCGACGACGGAGCTTCACACGACGGCGTTCGACCAGGTGCAGCGCGATGCCGGCGCTAGCTGGACCGACTGGGAAGGATGGGCCTGGGCCGCTGATTTCGGCGACGCGGTTGCCGAGCACAACGCCACGCGCAACGCCTGCAACCTCTGGGACGAGTCGCCACTGCGCAAGTGGGACATGAAGGGTCCTGACGCGCTCAAGCTGGCCGACGCCCTGTTCACCAACGACATGTCCGCGCTCGAGGTGGGGCAGGTCCGCTACGGCGCCATCTGCGACGACGACGGCCGGATGATCATGGACGGCACGATCTTCAAGTACGCGGACGACCACTGCTTCTCGATCACGAGCTACGACTCCGATCTCGACCACTTCCGGCAGGTCGCCGCGGACCGCGGTTTCGACGTCGAGGTGACCGACATGACCGCCGCCATGCCGCACCTGCAGGTGCAGGGCCCGCTCGCGCGCGAGGTACTTGGGCCGATCACCGAGGGCGCCGACGTGGCCGAGCTGCGCTACTTCCGCTTCATCCCCGAAGGCGTGACGGTGGGCGGCGTGCCGGTCATGCTGTCTCGCACCGGTTACTCGGGCGAGCTGGGCTTCGAGATCTACTGCAAGCCGGACGACGCCGCCGAGCTGTGGAACGCGATCCTCAAGTCGGGCGGCGGGCACGGCCTGCGGCCGATCGGGCTCTCCGCGATCGAGACGCTGCGCATCGAGTCCGGGCTGCTGTTCCCGGACGTGGACTACTTCCCGCACCAGACCGATCCGTACGAGGTGCGGCTCGACAACGTGGTCAAGCCGGACAAGCCCGGCGACTTCGTGGGCAAGGAAGCGCTCAAGCGCATCGCCGCCGAGGGCACGCCGCGCCTGCTCACCACGCTGCGCATCGACGGCGACGACGTGCCGGAGTACGGCGCCGCCGTCACCCTCGATGGGAACGACGTGGGGATCGTCCGTAGCCCCTGCCAGAGCCCGAGCTTCGACATGCAGGTGATCGCGATGGCGGCGATCGACCGCGGGCTGAACGAGCCCGGCCAGCGCGTGGATGTGGCCTTGGGCGACGGCACCGTGGGCGCCACGGTGGCCGAGTTCCCGCTGTACGACACCAAGAAGACCCGCCCCCGTTCGTGAGCAGGCCGCGCGTGGCTGTGATGCGCCGCATTCCCGATCCGGCGCTGGAGCTGCTGCGCGAGCAGGCTGACGTATGGGTGTCGCCGCACGAGCGGCCGCTCCACGAGGACGAGCTGCTCGACGCGGCGCGCGGCGCGGATGCCGCTCTCACGCTGCTGCACGACCGCGTGGACGCCGCGTTCTTCGACGCCGCGGGCGAGCAGCTGCGCGTGGTGGCCAACGTGGCGGTGGGCTACGACAACATCGACGTGGAGGAGGCCGCGCGGCGCGGCGTGGTGATCACCAACACGCCGGGCGTCCTCACCGACGCCACCGCCGACCTGGCGATGGCGTTGATGCTGGCTGTCATCCGCCGGGTGCCCGAGGGCGACCGCCTGATCCGCGCGGGCCGCAAGTGGGACTGGGACATGTTCTTCATGCTGGGGGCGAGCCTGCAGGGCAAGACGCTCGGCGTGGTCGGGCTGGGCAAGATCGGCGCGGCCACCGCCCGGCGCGCCCGTGGGTTCGGCATGGAGATCGCATACACGCAGCGCAACCGGGCGGACGCGGCGCTCGAAGGCGAGCTGGGCGGCGCGCGCTACATGGAGCTGGACGAGCTGCTCGCGCAATCGGACGTGGTCACCTTGCACGTCCCGCTGACCCCGCAGACCCGCCACCTGATCAGCGCGGAGAAGCTCGCGCTGATGCGCGACACCGCCTATCTCGTCAACACCGCGCGCGGGCCGGTGGTGGACGAGGCCGCGCTGGCGCACGCGCTGAGCGAGGGGCAGATCGCAGGCGCCGGCCTCGACGTGTTCGAGAACGAGCCGGAGGTACATCCCGATCTGCTCGAGCTGGACAACGTCGTGCTGCTCCCGCACCTGGGCTCGGCGACGATCGAGACGCGCACGGCGATGGGGGAGCTGGCCGCGCGCAACGTGGTCTCAGTTCTGACCGGCAAACCGCCTATTACCCCGGTGAATTTGGGTTGAAGGAGGCGGGCGCGTATCCTCACGTCAAGCATCAGAAAGGAGGGGAGAGATGCGATCAAGGACTCGTCTGACGGTCCCGCTGGTTCGGCGGGACGGTGAGCTGCGCCCGACGACCTGGGACGACGCGCTGGACCGCGCCGCCGAGGGTCTCGGCCGGGCACGCGAAGCCGACGCCCGCAAGTCGTTCGGCATGTTCTCGTGCTCGAAAGCCACCAACGAGATGAACTACCTGGCACAGAAGTTCGCGCGCCAGGTGATGGGCTCCAACAACGTCGACTCGTGTAACCGCACCTGACACGCTCCAAGCGTCGTCGGTCTGGCGACTGTATTCGGAGCGGGCGGCGGCACGTCGTCCTATAGGGAGATCGAACAGACGGACCTGATCGTCCTCTGGGGATCGAACGCGCGCGAGACGCACCCGATCTTCTTCCACCACCTCCTGCGCGGCGTGCACAACGGCGCGCGGATGATCGGCGTCGATCCCCGGCGCACCAGCTCGGCCAAGTGGGCGGACCTCTGGCTCGGCCTCGATGTCGGCTCGGACGTGGCGCTGGCGAACGCCATCGGGCGCGAGATCATCCACGCGGGCCTCCACAACAAGAGCTTCATCGACCACGCCACCACCGGCTTCGAGGAGTACGCGGCGTCGGTCGAGCCGTTCACGCTGGAGGAGGGCGAGCGCCTCACCGGCGTGCCCGCCGAGGCGATCCAGGAGACCGCCCACACTTACGCGCGCGCGGACCGCGCGATCCTCTGCTGGACGCTCGGCATCACCGAGCACCACAACGCGGTCGACAACGTGTTCGCGCTGATCAACCTCGCGCTGCTCTGCGGCCACGTGGGGCGCTGGGGCTCGGGGCTCAACCCGCTGCGCGGCCAGAACAACGTGCAGGGCGGCGGCGACATGGGCGCGATCCCCAACAAGCTGCCCGGCTTCCAGGACATCGAGACCGACGCCGAGGCGCGCGCCAAGTTCGAGGCCGTCTACGGCGCGCCGATCGACCCGCACAACGGCTGGCATCTCACCCAGATGTTCGACGGGATGGAGCGCGGCGACCTGACCCACGTCTACGTGATCGGGGAGAACCCGGCGCAGTCGGAGGCGGACATCAACCGCGCGCGCAAGCTGCTGTCGGAGCTCGAGCTGCTGATCGTGCAGGACATCCTCCTCACGAAGACCGCCGAGATGGCGGACATCGTGCTGCCGGGCACCGCGTCGTGGTGCGAGGGCGAGGGCACGGTCACCAACTCGGAGCGGCGCGTGCAGCGCGTGCGCAAGGCGCTCGAGCCGCCGGGCCAGGCTCGCGACGACATGTGGATTCTCGCCGAGCTTGCGCAGCGGCTGGGCTACGACTGGGGCCACCCGACCTCCGAGGAGGCGTGGGACGAGCTTCGCTCCCTGTCGCCCATGCACGGCGGCATGAGCTGGAAGCGGCTCGAGGAGCGCGGCGGCATCCAGTGGCCGTGCCCGGACGAGTCGCACCCCGGCTCGCCGTTCCTGCACGAGCGGCTGTGGGCCGACCCGCTCGAGGGCGCGCCGGCGCCGTTCCACGCGGTCGAGCACAGCCCGCCGGTGGACGAGCTCACAGGCGAGTTCCCGATCAGGCTCACCACCGGGCGCCGGCTCGAGTCCTACAACACGGGCGCGCAGTCCAACCTCTACCGCTCGCCGCTCCACCGCGGCGAGACGCTCGACCTCTCGCCAGAGGATGCCCACAGGCTGGGCGTGGAGGAGGGCGAGATCGTGCTCGTCACTTCGCGGCGCGGGTCGGTGGAGGCGCCGGTGCACATCGACGAGAGCCTGCGGCTCGGGCTCGCGTTCATGACCTTCCACTTCCCCGACCAGGTGGACACCAACAAGCTCACCATCGACGCGACCGATCCCCAGTCGGGCACCGCCGAGTTCAAGGCGTCGGCGATCAGGGTCGAGAAGCTGAGCGCCCGCGAGACGGCGATGTCGGCGGCTTCGCAGACGGGCGGCAAGTAGCGGCATGGACCTGCGTCTGGGCAGCGTTGCCGCGAGTGCCGCCGAGCGCGAGGCGGTGGCGTCCGTGCTCGGGCCGGCGATGTCGCGCTGGGAGGGCGGCCTGCGTGCCGACGAGACCGAGGGCCACATCGCGCGCGGCGGCCACGAGGCGCGCTCGCGGCGGCACCTGCTGCTGCCCGTCCTGCAGGCGGTCCAGGACCGGATCGGCTGGATCTCGGAGCCGGCGCTCGACCACATCTGCGAGCGGCTCACCGTGCCGCCATCGGACGCGTACGGGGTCGCGACCTTCTACGGGTTGCTGACGATGGAGCCGCGCGCGCCGCGTGTCGTGCACGTGTGCGACGACATCGCCTGCCGCTGCGCTGGCGCCGAGGAGCTGATCGCCGGGATCGAGCAGCGGCTCGGGCCGGAGAACGGGGACGACTCGCAGGAGACCACCTGGCTGCGCAGCCCCTGCCTGGGCCAGTGCGATCGGGCGCCGGCCGCGCTCGTCACCTGCGCGGGCCCCAAGCCCGAGGAGCACGTGATCGCACCCGTGCCCGCTCCGGACGCCGCCATCGGCCTGATGGGCGACACGGTCGATCCGCCCACGTCCGTTCCGCAGAAGGGCAAGCCCGAGCTGAGGTTGCTCAGCAGGATCGGACACGTTTCGCCTGGGAGCCTCGACGACTACCGCGCGCAGGGCGGCTACGCGGCGCTGCGGCGCGCGATCGAGCTCGGTCCCGAGGGAGTGATCCGCGAGCTCAAGGACTCCGGCCTGGTGGGACGCGGCGGCGCCGCGTTCCCCACGGGCGTCAAGTGGGAGGCGGTGGCCAGGCAGCCGGTGCGGCCGCACTACCTGGTGTGCAACGCCGACGAGTCGGAGCCCGGCACCTTCAAGGACCGCGTGATCATGGAGGGCGACCCGTTCGCGCTGGTCGAGGCGATGACGATCGCCGCCTACGCCACCGGCTGCGAGCAGGGCTTCATCTACCTGCGCGGCGAGTACCCGCAGGCGCGGGCAATTCTGCAGACGGCGATCGACGAGGCGCGCTCCCGCGGCATGCTCGGCGAGGACGTGCTTGGGCACGGCTTCATGTTCGAGATCGAGATCCGCCGCGGCGCGGGCGCCTACATCTGCGGCGAGGAGACGGCGCTGTTCAACTCGCTCGAGGGCTTCCGCGGCGAGCCGCGCTCAAAGCCGCCGTTCCCGGTTGCTGTCGGGCTGTTCGGCAAGCCCACGGTGGTCAACAACGTGGAGACGCTCGTCAACGTGCCGGAGATCGTGCTGTTCGGCGGCGCGGCATTCGCGTCAGCGGGCTCCGGGGTCTCGACCGGCACGCGGCTCTTCTGCCTGTCCGGGTGCGTGGAGAAGCCGGGCGTGTACGAGGTGCCTTACGGCACGCGGCTGCGCTCGGTGATCGAGATGGCGGGCGGCGTGGCGGGCGGGCGGCCTCTGCAGGCGGTGCTGCTCGGCGGCGCCGCGGGCAGCTTCGTCGGCCCGGACGATCTCGACCTGGAGCTGACGATCGAGGCCGCGCGCGAGGTGGGCACCACGCTCGGCTCCGGCGTGATCATGCTGATGGACGACCGCGTGGACCTGCCGCGCATGCTCATGCGCATCGCGGGCTTCTTCCGCGACGAGTCCTGCGGCCAGTGCGTGCCGTGCCGCGTGGGCACGGTGCGGCAGGAGGAGGCGCTCGCGCGGCTCATCTCGGGCCGCACGCGCGGCAGCGTGGAGGACGAGCTGGCGTTGCTCGACGAGATCGGCGGCTGCATGAAGGACGCCTCGATCTGCGGCCTTGGGCAGACGGCGTACGGGGCGGTCGGCTCCGCGATCAAGCTGGGGGTCTTCTCGTGACCGGCGACATCTACCAGCAGGCTGGCGTCCGCATGGTGGAGCTCGAGATCGACGGCGAGCCGGTGAGCGTGCGCGAGGGCGCGACGATCCTCGACGCGTGCAAGAAGGTCGGCATCGACACGCCAACCCTCTGCTACGGCGAGACGCTCGCGCCCGCCAACGTGTGCCGCGTGTGCGTGGTCGAGCTGGAGGGCGCCCGGGTGCTCGCCCCGGCGTGCTCGCGCGTGGTCGAGCCCGGCATGAAGATCCGCACCGACTCCGACCGCGTGCGCCAGGCGCGCAAGATGGTGATGGAGTTCCTCGGCTCGAGCGTCGATCTGTCCACCGCGCCCGACGCCCAGCTCTACGTGGGCCAGTACGGCGCGGACGTGGAGCGCTACGGGCCGCCCGCGCCGCCCGACGAGCATCGCGACAGCGCGCGCGCCGGGCATCACGCGGTGCCCGACGGCCAGACCGCGGCCACCGTGCACCAGCCGGTCAAGCTCGACAACGACCTCTACGTGCGCGACTACTCGAAGTGCATCCTCTGTTACAAGTGCGTCGACGCCTGCGGCGACCAGTACCAGAACACCTTCGCCATCCACGTGGCGGGCCGCGGCTTCGACGCCCGCATCTCCACCGAGCTCGATGTCGAGCTGCCCGATTCCGCGTGCGTGTACTGCGGCAACTGCATCGCGGTGTGCCCGACCGGTGCTCTGATGGGTCGCTCGGAGTACGAGCTCCGCGAGGCCGGCGAGTGGAAGCCCGAGGACCAGACGGTCACTCGCACGATCTGCGCCTTCTGCGGCGTGGGCTGCAACCTCGACCTGGTGGTGCAGGACAACAAGATCGTGCGCGTGGACTCACCGCACGACCACGACATCACGCACGCCAACCTGTGCGTGAAGGGCCGCTTCGGCTACGAGCACGTGCACGCGCTCGACGGCGACGGCACGGGCGGCAACGGCGCCGCGCCCGCCTAGCCCCCTAGCGCGCCGCGCACCCTCACGCTTGGGGACTTCTTCTTGCAGAACAGGAAGAAGTCCCCAAGCGTCGAGGGAACGGTCGCGCTGACAGACCTCGGCGCCGGCGCCGCGGCGCGACGCTTGGGAAGAAACCCATGTATGTCATGGGGAAGTCCCCAAGTGTCGAGCCTTCAGGTGAGTAGGCGGGAGGGGAGGAGGGCGTCCCCCAGCTCGGTCACGCGCGGGTGCGGCCCGGCGCCGCCCTCCACGTAGGCGGGCACGGCGCCGCGCAGCGCCGAGGTGAGGAAGACCCCGTCCGCGGCGCGCAGGCGGTCGAGCGTGATTGGCTCCTCCACAGCGTCCGGCTCGAGCTCCAATACACGCGCGCGCATGACGCCGGGGAGGATGCGGCCGTCGGCGGGCGGGGTGATCAGGCGCTCGCCTTCGATTGCCCACACGTTTCCCCACGCGGCTTCGAGCACTGAGCCGTCCCCGTCCACGAGCAGCGGCACGCCGGGCCCGAGGCTGTCCACGAGCCGGCGATCGATCCACTTGCGGTCGCCGAGTCCGCCGGGCAGCAGGAAGGGGGAGAGGAGGAAGCCGTCTACTGGCGGTTCGCCGGGGAGCGGCGCGGTCTCCCATGAGACGTGTCCGTCAACGAGCGTGATCCGCAAGCGGCAGGTGCCATGCAGCTCCAGCACCTCGACTTCAACGCCGAGCCGCCGCAGGTGATCCTCTAAGTGCTGCGGTTCCCCATCGACCAACAGCACCGTCTCAAAGACACCCATAGCCGGATCGGGCCGTGAGGCCTGGCCGTGTAGCGCCCGCGGCAGATCGACTTCAACCCGCGACGGCTCCTCGATCCGCCCGCCGACTGCGGCAATGAGCGGCGACGCCTTGGCGATGCACTCGTCCAGCTCGCGGTCGGGATCGGAGCTCCACGTGATTCCGCCGCCCGCGCCGAGCCAGATGCGACCGCGAGCCATCTCGAAGGTCCGGATCGCCACGTTCAGCTCGAGTCCCGCCACGGG
>Ga0070680_100002521_pt1 | contig 13561 bp, 12 predicted proteins | sample KBSC73BmetaG_FD_64672 | JGI IMG/M metagenome (GOLD analysis project Ga0070680, IMG submission 64672) | Corn rhizosphere microbial communities from Kellogg Biological Station, Michigan, USA - KBS C7-3B metaG | ecosystem: Host-associated > Plants > Roots > Rhizosphere | place: USA: Michigan...
GTTTCCTTTCTTCCCGTGGTTATTCGGCAGTGACGCCGTTCTCACCACCGCGTTCCCCCGGAGTTCCCGAACGACCAAATTCTCAGAGAGAGAGCGATTCGGTGACCGCCTCGCAGAGCCGTAGAGAGTTCATGGGCATCGCCGCGGTTGGACTTGCCGGACTCGCGGCCCCCGGCTGGGCGCATCGTGTCGGCGGGCGCACGCTTGCGCGCTTCCTGCTCGGCGCCGACCCCGATCTCATCGTCTTCAACGCGAAGGTCTACACGATGGACTCGGCAACGCCGCGCGCGGAGGCGTTCGCGGTGAACGGCGGGCGGTTCGCAGCCGTTGGAAAAACGTCGGGCATCCGCGCGCTCGCCGGCAAGCGCACGCAGCTCGTCGACGCGAAGCAGATGACGGTCGTGCCAGGCTTCACGGACTGTCACAACCACGCCGGGGGAACGACGCTGCTGTACGAAGTGCTCGTGGGGAATCCCTTCGAGGTCGAGTTCGTGACGATCGGCAGCATCGTCGAAAAGCTGCGGGCGAAAGCGCACGAGACACCGGCCGGAACCTGGGTGGAAGGCTACTTTCACGACGACACGAAGCTGAAAGACAAGCGGCCGCTCAACAGGCACGACCTCGATCAGGTGTCGACCGAGCATCCGGTGGTCGTGCATCATCGCGGCGGCCACACGTCGTTCTACAACACCAAGGCGCTCGAGCTCGCGGGCATCGACAGGAGCACGCCGAATCCGCCGGGTGGCACGTTCGATCGCGATCCATCGGGCGACCTGAATGGCCGCGTGACGGACCGCGCACGCGCGGCGGTGGATCGCGTCGGGCGCCGCCCGACCTACACGCCCGAGCAGCGGGCGCAGCGCGAGCGCGACGGGCTATCACACATCTCGAAAGAGTTCGTTCGGTACGGCCTGACGAGCGTGCATCACGAGGGTGGAGATCTCTCCGCCCTCCAACAGGTGCGAGCGCGCGGTGAGCTCAAGCATCGTGTGAGCTACGAGGCCACGGGCCGAGTGCTCGATGCGATGATCTCGAGCGGGATAATGTCGGGCTTCGGCGACGACTGGATCAAGCTCGGCGCAACGTCGGAGCACACGGTGGACGGCTCGTTCTCCGAGCGGACGATGGCGCTCAGCACGCCATATCCCGGTGTCGAGCCGCCGTACATAGGAAACGTGACGGATACGCAGGACGATCTGAATGCGTGGGTCGAACGGATGCAGCGCGCCGGCATTCAGATGAACTGCCACGCGAACGGCGACGTCGCGATCGACATGTATCTGACCGCGATCGAGCGGGCGCAGCGACTCGCGCCGCGTGCGGACGTGCGGCCCAAGATCACCCACTGCACGCTGATCAACGACGATCTCGTTCGGCGGATGAAAGCCGTCGGTGCCGTGCCGGCCATGTTCACGACGTACGCGTACTACAACAGCGACAAGTTCGTGTTCTACGGCGAAGATCTGATGAAGCGGTCCATGGCGTACCGCACGATGCTCGACGCCGGGATTCCCGCCGCCGCGGGATCAGACTTCTCGCCCGGTCCGTTCGCGCCGCTGATGGGTATGCAGGGCATGGTCACCCGCACCGGCTGGGACGGCAAGACGTGGGGCGCGAATCAGCGGATCACCGTCGACGACGCCCTGCGCGTGAACACGATCAACGGCGCGTATGCCTCGCATGAGGAAACGCTCAAGGGCTCCATCAGCGAGGGCAAGCTGGCGGATTTCGTGATGCTCGCCGCCGATCCCCACAGCGTGGCACCGGAGACGATCAAGGACATCCAGATCGTGCGAACCGTCGTTGGCGGGACGACGATGTACCAGAGCTAACCCAAAGCTCTCATACGCGGCGCGGGCGCGGGCGCCGAACGGCTTGCGGTCGTCGTCCAGCGGCCGATCGTCAGTGCGTGACCGTCTGCGCGAGGTGTGCCGCGTACACGGGATTGAACTTGAGCCCGAATGCGATGCGGTACGCCGTCATCCAGTACGAGGACCCGCCCACGGGGAGGCTCGCGACTCCATCGACTCGATAGACGCGCATCCGGTTCCTCGTGGCCATGAATTCCGTGGAGAGCGCCAGTGAATTCGTGAGCGACACGTCGAAGCCGGCACCCGCGATGCCGCCGAAGCCGTGCGCGTAGCGTGCTTCGTTCGCGTACTGCTGCTCGAAAGCGCCGCCCGCGCCGACGCCGCCGCTCGGATTCGCGACGGTGGCGAACTCGTCGTACATGCGCGTGTATCCGCCACGGAGATCGAAGAAGGGCCGCACCTGCTCGTCCCAGGGAAACGGCGAGAAGCGCGTTCCCACCTCGGCCGTGGCCGTCGTCGTCGAGCCGCCGTAGGGCGACACGGTGAGATCCATGGTCGCGGACCATTGATCCGTGTAGCGATAGCCGATGCGTGAGCCGGCGCCGAACGTCGTGTAGCGGCTGGCGACGCCGGCATTCGTCGGCGCTTGGAGCATGCTCACGAGCGAGTAGGATTCAGCGGTGAACCGCGAGCGCTTGTACGCCTGCGCCCGGGCAACTGCCGGAGCTTCGGGCGGCAGGGTCGTGGGCTGAGGAGACGTTCGCCGGCCCCGTGGAAAGCGAAGCTGTGCGCTCAGCACCGCGGGAAGCGCGATGAGAGCCGTGCTGGCGATGAACACGAGGGCTCGAGTACGCATGCGTTGCCTCACAAGGAACGTGGCCTTCGACGATCGCTGTCGACTGTATACAATGGAGAGAGTTTCGAAAAATGGCAACCCACGATAACGCGCTCGACGGTCAGTCGCTCCGGGCATCGCTCACGGTCCGCGACATCGCGCACAGCCTCATGTGGTATCGCGACGCACTCGGATTCGTGGTAGATCGCGAGTTCGCGCGCGACGGTCGCATGTTCGCCGTTTCGCTGCGCGCCGGCAGTGTCCGCGTGCTGCTCACCCAGGACGACGGCGCGCGCGGCTCCGACCGCACCAAGGGCGAAGGCCTCTCGCTATCGATCGTCACCGCGCAGGACCTCGACGCACTCGCGAGCCGAGTCGCGGAGCACACTGGAACCGCCGTCGCTGCCGAGGACTCGCGGTTCGGGCGCGTTCTCCGCTTGCAGGATCCGGACGGCTTCCGATTCGTGCTCATGCCGGAACCCCGGGCGTGATCAGCGCGAACGACACACTTCGCATCGCGCCGGCGCGCCGGCATCGGGCGAGTACAGTCTGACTACAGTCTATCAGCGACGACCGACTGCCTGGCGAAAGACCTCGGCCACCGCCGCGCTGAGCTCAGGTTTCATTCTAAAACTCTAATCGATGCCGAGTTGCGTAGGCGCGCAAGGGCTCCGCTGTCGCGGTCGGATCGGCGAGCGCGACATATCCGTCCGGCCGGATCAGATACGCGGCGTTCCGCGGCAGCCCGGCGCGATGCATCGCCGGTTGCCACGGAAACACATGCAACGCGAGTTGCAGACCGCTGCAGACGTCTCGGAGCTCGGTTGGACAATCGCCGTAGACATGCACCTGCCAGCGCAGCGTCGCGAGTGGCGCGAAGTTGTCGTCATCCGATCCGCCGGCCTGAGGGACCCACGGCAGCCGGTCGCCGGCACGGACGCGTCCCGCCCGACCCTCGCTCAGCGGGCTTTCGTGGTAGCTGATCGCGATCTGTGAGACGGTGCGAAACAACCATCGGCGCGCCGCGACGAGTCTGCCCAGTGCTCCGACCACCAACGGAAGGACGCGTGTGCGAACGAACGCCGCCAATCGTCCCGGTCGAGTCGCGGTCGCGAACACGCGATCGGTCGTCGCCACGAGGCGCCGCGCGAACGCGATGCGCTCGATCTCATAGCTGTCGAGCAATGTGTCATCGCCGTTACCTCGCAATGCCGTCGCGAGCTTCCAGGCGAGGTTGGTCGCGTCGCCGATGCCGGTGTTCATGCCCTGCGCGCCAACCGGGCTGTGCACATGCGCCGCGTCGCCGAGCAGAAATGCCCGGCCCGAGCGAAACCGGGTCGCGACCCGATGATGCACGCGGTACGTCGAGAACCAGTTCACCCGCTCGATATCCAGCCGCATGTGCTCGATCGGCGTCGTGCCCACGTTCTCGAACGTGAGAGAATGCTCATCGCCGGGACGAACGTCGGCCCGCACCATCCCGACGAGCCGCACATGCCCTGCACCCTTCATGTCGAACAGCGCGAGCAGGTCCGCCGTATCGAGATCGACGTGAATGCCATCGTCCACGGCCGCTCCACGTGCCACGACGTCGGCCACGTAGAACAGACGCTCGTACGTCCCGCCGCCGAACTGAATGCCGAGCGTGGATCGCACCGCGGAGTGGGCACCGTCGCAGCCGGCGATGTAGTCGCAGCGGCACGACTCGGTCGTTCCACGCGCCGTGCGCAACGACGCGCGCACACCGTCGTTCTCTTCGGCGAACGTGGTCAACTCGGTATCGCGCTCGACCGTCACGCCGAGTCGCGCGAGGTGCGCGACCAGCAGCCGTTCGTGTTCGTCCTGGGCGAAATCCAGCACGAACGGAAACGGAGTCAGCCCTTCACCGACGTTCCGAAACGGAATCGACACCACGCGGTGTCCGCGCGACCAGAGATTGACGCTCGGCACCACCACACCCGCGCCGAGGACCTCCATGGCGAACCCGAGCTGTCGATAGAACTCCAGCGTGCGCGCATGTACGCCGAGCGCGCGCGACTCCGGTGCAACGTCATGTCGCTTGTCGACGATGCGCAACCGCACGCCGAAGCGCGCGAGCCAGATCGCGAGCACCAGGCCGGTCGGGCCGGCGCCCACGACGAGCACCTGCGTGTCGTCACTCAATGGCAGCGATCAATCAAGCTGGTCGAGCTCGCGCTTGTCCTCGTCCGTGAGGATGAGGTCCGCGGCGCCGACGTTCTCCTCGAGATGCGCCACCTTCGACGTCCCCGGAATGACGAGCATGGCATCGGAGCGTGCGAGCAGCCACGCGAGCGCAACCTGCAACGTCGTCGCATTGCGCCGCTTCGCCACGCGCTCCACTCGCTCTTCCGCCGCACGCTCGCCGGCGGCCTTCTCGAGCGATCCGGCGCCGAGCGGATACCAGGGAATGAAGGCCATGCGGTTGCGGTTGCAGTACTCGACGACCTCGTCCCATTCGCGGTCGACGACATTGTAGCGATTCTGCACCGACGCGATGGGCACGATGCGCTTCACACGCTCGATCATGGCGACGTCCACTTCCGACAACCCGACGTGCCTCACCTTCCCTTCGCGCACGAACTCCGCGAGGGCGCCGAACTGCTCGTCGGCGGGGACCTTGTCGTCCACACGATGCAACTGGTACAGATCGATTCGGTCGAGCCGGAGGCGCCGCAGACTTCCGTCGAGCGCTTTTCGCAGATGCTCGGGCCGTCCGTTCGTCGTCCACTTGTTCGGTCCCGGCCGCTCGAATCCGCCTTTGGTCGCAATGACGAGGTCCGATGGATAGGGATGCAGCGCCTCCGCGATCAGCTCTTCGGAGATGTACGGGCCGTACGAATCCGCGGTATCGATGAAGTTGACGCCGAGGTCCACGGCGCGACGCAGCACGCGGATCGCTTCGTCGTGATCGGCTGGCGGGCCCATGATGCCGGGCCCCGTGATGCGCATGGCACCATAGCCCATCCGATGCACGGTGAGGTCGGCACCGATCGCGATCGTTCCCGCGTGCGCGGCCGGCGTGTCCGATGTGCCGTGCGCGGATCCATCCTTCGGCGACATGTTTCCTTTCCTGAAGTCGAATGAGCACTCGGCGTGCAAGTCGAGTGCGAGAAGCTCACGGCACAGAAGGCGCTCCTCAAAGAGCGCCGGTTGTACGACGCCGGCAAAGAGCCTTCTCAGGAGCGCGATCGAAGATCGCCGCGATCAACGGAGCGCCGCTAAGGATCGCAGCGCTTGTTGCCGGCGCCGTTCGACAGCGCGGTCTACCGCCGCCTTTCAACCAGCGCTCTTTAGGGAGCCCCCTCTGTGCCGTTGGTCTTATCGCCAAACAGCACGGTCGAGAGATACCGCGCCCCGGAATCTGGCGAGATCCACCCGACGCGCTTGCTCGGGCCCAACTCCCGGGCCACGCGCAGTGCGGCGAAGGCGATCGCTCCGCTCGACATGCCGACGAACAACCCTTCGTCCCGCGCGAGCCTGCGGGCGAGCGGAAACGCCTCCTCCTCCCACACCGGAATCACGCAGTCGACCACGGTTCGGTCGAAGTTGGCTGGAACGAAGCCCGGGCCCATGCCCTGGAATTGATGCTGTCCTCGCTCGCCGCCCGAGAGCACCGGCGAGCGTGCCGGCTCGACCGCAACGACGCGTACCGCGTGATTGCGCTCCTTCAGGTACCGTCCGACGCCGCTGATCGTCCCACCAGTTCCCGAACCGTACACGAACGCATCGATGCGGCCGTGCATCGCGGTCCAGAGCTCGGGTCCGGTCGTCTCGTAGTGAATGCGCGGGTTCGCGGGATTCTCGAACTGATGCGGCATCCACGCACCCGTCTCGCGGCTGATGCGCTCGGCCTCTTCGATCGCGGCGAGCATGCGGCGCTCGGGATCGGTGAGGACGAGCGTGGCACCATACGCCTCGAGCGTGCGCTTCCGTTCCTCGCTCGCCGACGCCGGCAGACAGAGAATCAACTTGTAGCCGCGCGCCGATGCGACCTGCGCGAGCCCGATGCCGGTGTTGCCGGACGTCGGTTCCACGATGGTCGCGCCAGGCGCGAGCACGCCGCGGTGCTCGGCGTCGGTGATCATGCCGAGTGCCGTGCGGTCCTTGATGGAGCCGCCCGGGTTCATGCCCTCGAGCTTGACCCACACTTCGGCCATGCCCGGCTCGACGACGCGCTCGAGCCGGACGACCGGCGTGCGGCCGATCGCTGAATCGACGCGCCTCATGGTCGTTCCCGGACGCTCAGCGCTCGATCGGGAGACGGACGCTGTTGCCCCATTCCGTCCAGCTTCCGTCGTAGTTTCGAACTTTGTCATAGCCGAGGAGGTAGGTGAGAACGAACCACGTGTGACTCGAGCGCTCGCCGATGCGGCAATACGTGACCACGTCGTCCGACGGTCTGAGCCCCTGCTCCTGCTCGTAGATCGCGCGAAGCTCGGCGGCGGACTTGAAGCTCCCGTCGGGGTTGGCGGCGCGGGCCCACGGAACGCTCTTCGCGCCGGGGATGTGCCCGCCGCGGAGCACGCCCTCCTGCGGATACTCCGCCATATGAGTCTTCTTACCAGAGAACTCATCTGGCGACCGGACGTCCACGAGCGGCTTCTTCGCGTTGGCGTGCTGGAGGACCTGCTCCCGGAACGCGCGGATGTGGGTATCGTCCCGATCGGGGGCGACGTACGACGACGGCGGAAACGCCGGAACGTCCGTGACCAGCTCGCGGCCTTCCTGCTCCCACTTCGACCGGCCACCGTCGAGAATTCTGGCATTCGTGAATCCAAACAGGTTGAACACCCAGAATGCGTACGTCGCCCACCAGTTGTTCTTGTCGCCGTAGAAGACGACCGTGGTCGAGTCATCGATGCCGAGCCGGCGGAGCAGCGCCTGGAAATGCTCGCGATCGACGTAGTCGCGCGTGACCGGATCGTTGAGGTCCGCATGCCAATCGACCTTCTGCGCGTTGCGAATGTGTCCGACGTCGTAGAGCAGCACGTCCTCGTCGCTCTCGATGATTCGAATGGCGGGATCGTCGAGATGCTCCGCGAGCCAGTCGGTCGTGACGAGCGCCTCGGGATGTGCATAGCCTTTGGCGGCGAGGTCGCCGGTGAAGCCGCCTGGCGTTGGCGCGGTATCGGGAGCAGGAGCAGTCATGAGTTCTCCGGGGGGATGAACGACAACGGCCGCTCGATGAAGCTCGAGCGGCCGGACGAAAGAGTCCTGTTTGGATGCGGGTGGGATCGTCTAAGAACGGATCCCGGCATCCGGCCGCCGTCGTTGGCATGCGCGACAACATGCCGCCGCGCAAGACGCGCAGCAGCAGGCGCAGCAGCAATTCGACATGCGGAGAACGCGAGTGATCACGATTCGCTCTGAGAACGGGCGCTCTCGAAAAGGAAAGGACGTCGGTCTCGAGAGTCAAGATCGATCGTTCTCACGGAATCCCCGCGAGCTGTGCCCGCAACTCCCGAACGCGTTGCGCCGTCTGATCCGCGAAGCACTGCGCGCGATCGCGGGCGTAGAGCGGCGGCTGGCCCACCGAGCGACACGCCTGATCGCGCCGGTCGAGCCACTCGCGCTCCGCGGAACGCAGTTGTGTCACGGACGCGGGATCGCTGTCGGAATCCGCCACGGCCGCCTGTCGCCGGAGCGCCGCGATGAGCCGTTGATACACGCTGTTGAGCTCCGCGTCGCCGCGCTCGATCGCTGACGCGAGACAGGCGCGCTGACTCGCATCGCCCGGTGTGCTGCACACATCGGCCGGCGTGGCGGCCGTTGGCGCCACTGTATCGCGCGGCACGTTGCGCCGGATCACCGAATCACGTCCGAGCGTGTCGTGCACTACCGAATCGCGCGTGCTGTCCGGACCCGGCAGCGTGTACCGCGGCGGCGTCTTCGGCGGCTCATGGCGACGCGTGTCCGGCGGCGCGAGCGGCGACGGCTGCGTGACTGGCGGCGTTTGCGCAGGCATCGTGGTCGACGGCGGCGGTGCGAAGCGCGTCGTGTCGAACGTCGACGGCGGCGGCGTCACCGGCGGAGTCGTCTGCGGCACCATGCCCGCCGGCGGCACGATCCGCGCCGTGATCGGCGCGCTCGGCGGCGTCGTGAAGCTGGTGGTATCCGGCTGGCGAGTTTGGGAATCGACCTCGCCCGCGACTTCGTTGGAATCGATCCTGGAGTTGCGCGCGACCGAGACGTCCGTGCCGCGCTGCCGCAGGAGCAGCGCCCCGAGCGCGCCGACGATGACTATCACCGCGACCGCGGCGGTCATTCGCGCACCAAATCCAAATGACTGTTTGACGGCGACCACTGCCGGCCCCGAATCGCGAGCGACCGCAACGGCAGGTCCGCTGTCGATGATCGTCGTTTGCGGGACCTCGGGTGCGATGCTCTCCGGCGACGCCGCAGCGATCGCGGCGATCAGACCGGCGATGTCGGGTGCAGGTTCACTCTGCGAGCAGCGGCGCAGCGCGTCGACTCTCTCGCCGATGTTTGCCGGCAGATCCGGGCGCACACTCGCGAGCGGGACGCTGGCGTCGTTTCGTCGGCCCGCGAGCATTTCCCACGCGAGCACGCCGATCGTGCGCGCGTCGTCGCATACCTCGGATGCCGCCGCCGTGTCCATCGCGAACGTGTCGAGCGCGACGACCGCGCGTCCGCTTCCCTGCTGAAACATGAGCGCGTCGGCGGACACACCGCGATGCACGATGCCGTTCGCACGCGCCCACTCGAGCGCCTCGCGGACCTGTTGAAGCGTGGTGGCAACGCGCGGCAGCGGCATCGCGCCAACGGCGCTCAACGTCTGATCGAGCGTGGATCCGCGCACGCGTGCGTGAACGACCGCGAGGGTGCCGTCGCTGAGCGCGCGTCCCTCGATGACGGGAACCACGTTCGGATGTCGGATCGAGCTCAGCCGCTGTGCGTCAGCCGCGGCACGCCTGGCGGTGGCGGCATCGGGCGTGGCGACCACGCTGATCGTGACGTCGCGATTGAGCTCGAGATGGCGCGCGAGATATGTACGTGAGGTTTCCGTGCGATGCAGCTCGGTCAGGATTTGATAATCCTTCTCGAGCTCGCTCGAGTGGAAAGCCGGATCGTCGATGGGCATACAACCGCTGCTCTGCGCGAAATGTGCCTTCGGGATGAGGAGCTATGCGCAGGAAGCATCCCACGTCCGTCACTCCGAGAGACAGGCACACAAGAAAATCCCGGCTCGCGTGAGCCGGGATTCGCAAACTGCGTCGAGCGGGTGTTTACGCCGACTGCTTCGCGGCGCGCTCCGCGCGAACGTGCGTCAGCCAGCCGTACGTGTCATCGCCGCGGCCGTGGACGAGGTCGAGGAAGCGCTGCTGGATACGCGTGGTCACGGGGCCGCGGCGGCCGTTCGCGATCTGAATCCGGTCGACGCTGCGCACGGGCGTGACCTCCGAGGCGGTGCCGGTCAGGAACAGCTCGTCCGCCGCGTAGAGGAATTCGCGCGGCAGCTCCTGCTCGCGGACGGGAATTCCCATGTCCTGCGCGAGCGTCAGAATCGCGTTGCGCGTGATGCCATGCAGCAACGTGCCGTTGACCGTCGGCGTGTAGAGCGTGCCGTTGTGCACCGCGAAGAGGTTCTGGCCCGAACCCTCGCTCACGAGACCATTTGGACCGAGCGCGATGCCCTCGGCGTAGCCGTTGCGCAGCGCTTCCATCTTGATGAGCTGACTGCTCAGATAATTGCCCGCCATCTTCGCCATCGAGGGCAGCGTGTTCGGCGCGACGCGCGTCCAGCTCGCGATGCAGGCGTCGACGCCGTTCTCCAGCGCGCCTTCGCCGAGGTAGGCGCCCCACGGCCAACAGGGGAGGTAGAATTCGACCGGGCTGTCGAACGGCACCATACCCGAAGCGCCGTAGCCGCGCAGCACCATCGGACGGATGTAGCACGAGCCCAGATTGTTCCGCTCGACGAGCTCGCACGTCGCCGCAACCAGCTCGTCCAGCGAGTACTTCACATCCATGCGATACATGCGGCAGGAGTCGAGCAGCCGCTGGAGGTGATCCTCGAGACGGAAGATCGCCGGGCCTTGCGGCGTCTCGTAGCAGCGAATGCCCTCGAACGCCGATGATCCGAACTGGAGCGAGTGACAGAGGACGTGAACCGTCGCATCTGCCCAGCGAATGAACTCGCCGTCGCGCCAGATCCACTCAGTCTCGTTGATTTTGGCCATGAAGTCCCCGGAGTTTCGATGAGTGCCACGTAAAGGCTAACCCGTTGACGCCGCCGAAGGAATGTTGTGCGCGAGCCACAGCGGCGCCGACGGGCGCGCGAGGCATCGTCCGCGCGCCGTACTGCGGGCTAGCCGCAACGATTCGCTACGACTCGTCCGGTCGCATCTCGCGACGCCCCGACAGCCAGTCCAGCGATGCGAGCAGCCGCGGAATGGGCACGGGCTTCTGGATCGCGATCCATTTGCCCGGCGCATCGCTCAGATCCCAGAAATCATCGCACCAGCCGCTCACGTAGAGCGTCGGGCGGGACCCGATGCGCGCCGTGATGTCCCGGCCCACCTCGGCGCCGTCGGCGTCGGGGAGCGTGATGTCGAGGACGAGCACATCCACCGCGCCACTCAGGCGCTCGACCACCGCCATCGCTTCGGCTCGACTCATCGCGATCGAGACGAGGAAGCCACGCGCCCGCAGGATCTCGTCGTACGCCTGACAGATCGCGGGATCGTCGTCGACGACGAGCACGCGCGGCGGCGGCTGGCTCGCTCGCCTTCCAATCGGCGGCCGGAAGTTCGGAAATGTGGGCAGGGTCACACATTTGAGTATCGACAACACACGGCACGGCTGAAGGTCGTGATGCCCAGAGAGCGAACGTTCGCTCCCGCGAGGTCGTATACATTGCGAGGGTTCGAGCCACAGTTCCTGGAGCTACTTCACGTGTCATCGTTCGTTCGTCGGCCCCGCAGCGTCGCCATCATCCTCGGGTTGTGCGCGGTCGGAACCATCGCCGCACGCCCGATTCCTCGCCCGCCGCGCCTCGCGCCGGGCGTCTCCTTCAAGATCTCGTTCTCGTCGAAGGTCTATCCCGGCGACACCCCTCGCGCGCAGGACGACGAGGTGATGCGTGGCCGCGGCGTGGCGGTGGACGGCCACTCGCGGATCGAGTTCCTGGCCTTCACGCCGGCGCCGCAGGGCATCACGACCGATGACTTTCTGATCGGCACGGACTCCGGAAAGGCGTACGTGCTGCACGCCTCCAGCCAGCACTATACGACCGCGGACGACATGTTCAACGGCCCGGGCGTGATCACGCTGGGGCGCGTGATGGGCGGCGGGCGCGGCGGTTTCGGAGGCGGTCCTGGCGCTGGCGGCAATCCCGGACGCCGCGGTGGCGGCGGTCCGCCGGGCGGCCGCACCGGAGGCGGTGGTGCGCGCGGAGGCCGTGGTGGCCGTCGAGGCGGCGGCGGTGACGTCGGCGGGTTCGTGAACCAGATCCAGCTCCTCGACGTCAACTTCAAGCTGGAGAAGCTCGGGACCGAGCAGATCGACGGACGCGACACGCAGTATTATCGCATAACGACGGACTATCGCGTCATCTGGGCGGACCAGGCCTTCCCGGCACACGCGGTGACGGAGATCTGGACCGCACAGCTCCCGACGAAGATCCCCAATCCGTTCGAGCCGCTGATCGTGACCGAACAGTCGACTGATGGACCCCTCATCGAATACGCGCTCAAGCTTCGCGCGATCCGCGCGCAGCTCGAGGGCACGCCAGTGAAGGTGGCCACGACCACGACGTTCTCCAACATCCGCGACATCGTCGGCTTCCAGGGCTACACGGCGAACGATCCGACCGTCGACAAGCTGACTGTCGTGCAGCAGACGGCCATCACGGGGATTCAGCCGGCAGACGTCGATCCGAAGCTGGTCGCCGTGCCGGACAATCTCGATCCGGGCTCCCCGAACTGATGCATCGCCTGGTTGGCGGAGCGCTCGCGGTGAGCGCGTTCACGCTCGTTGCATCGGCGTCGACGTCAGCGCCGCGGCGCGAACCCACGCACACCGTGTGGGACAGCGTGTACACCGATGCGCAGACGGTTCGGGGCGATTCCTTGTATCGGCAGACGTGCGTGAAATGCCACGGCGCGGAGCTGGCCGGAGGCGACGACGGGTCGCCACTCGTGGGCGACCCGTTTCTGAGCAACTGGGACGGGCAGTCGCTCGACCAGCTCTATGACAGAATTCGAAACTCGATGCCGCCGGACAACCCGAAGTCGATCCCGCGCGATCAGGTTGCCGACGTGCTGGCGTTCATGCTCGCGAAGAACCACTTCCCGGCCGGCGCCAACCCGCTCACCGGCGACCCCGACCGGTTGAAGGACATCAAGGTCGTGAAGAGCAAGGGGTAGTGTTTGGTGTTCCGGCCGGCGGACGCTGCGCGTTCGCCGCTGTGGCGCCTTGCCCCGCTTGTGTCGGCTGCGCGGGCGGATCGTAGTCCTTTTCGGGAATTCTGAAGGCCTTGGCGATGGCGGGATCGCCTTCGATTCCCATCACGCGCTGCGCCGCGTACTCGCCGATCTTCGGGCTGAACTTGAAGCCCTCGGCGTTGCCGCCGGAGACGATCCACGCGTTCGCCATCTGCGGGTGGATGTCGATGATGAAGTTGCCGCTCGACGTCGACTCGTAGTGGCAGGCGTGCGTCTGCGCGATCGGTGCGTCCTTGAGAATCGGGAAGCGATGCGCGACGAAGCGACGCGACCCTTCGATGCGCGACGCATCGGCCCAGCGATCGCTCGTATCGGGATCCTGCTGTGCTGGCGGAACCTCTTCCTGTTGCCGGCCGCCGCCTGTCCCCGCTGCTCCACCGCGCCCACCGCGTCCGCCGTTGCCTGCGGCGTTCGCATTGCCTGCCGCG
>Ga0070680_100002526_pt1 | contig 13556 bp, 12 predicted proteins | sample KBSC73BmetaG_FD_64672 | JGI IMG/M metagenome (GOLD analysis project Ga0070680, IMG submission 64672) | Corn rhizosphere microbial communities from Kellogg Biological Station, Michigan, USA - KBS C7-3B metaG | ecosystem: Host-associated > Plants > Roots > Rhizosphere | place: USA: Michigan...
AGAGTGGGCCGCAGCGGAGAAGTTATCGGACGGCGAGATTCGTCAAAGGCGCGATTCGAATGATAACAGCAATCGCTACCGCGCAGGAAGAAGAACTTCCACCACAGCAATGCCGAAATGCTGCAGAGCCGATTCCACCTCCGGCTCGCGGAGCCGGGAGGCATCGTATTCCACCAGCAGCTCTTCGCGGGAGGGCGAAATCCGGATACGCTCGATTCCGTAAATCGAATGCGCGTCGGCGATCGACTCCATGAGCTGCTCATCGAGCGGACGCTGCAGCCGGAACTGCTTCTGAACTTTCGTCATTCGGGGAAACCAGATTATAGCGGATCGGACGACCTGAATCCGGCTTTGGCCCAGTGGTTCACGGGACCGTGCCCCGCGCCGAGACCGGGGTTGGTCGTGATGGCTTCGGCGATCCAGCACTTCGCGCGCCGGACCGAATCGGCGAGGCCGCACCCGCGCGCGAGTGAGGCCGTAATGGCGGCGGAGTACGAACAGCCGGTTCCGTGCGTGTGGCGCGTCTGGATGCGCGGAGCGCGCAGTTCGAAAAACTCACATCCGTCGAAGAGAATATCGGTAGCATCGCCGGAAACGTGGCCGCCTTTCACCAGAACCGCGCGCGCGCCGAGGCCGGCAATACGGCGCCCGGCCTCTCGCATCGTCTCGGTATCGTGCACCTCGATTCCGGCAAGATCGGCGGCCTCTTCTGCGTTCGGAGTAATCAGTGACGCTCGCGGAATCAGAAGCCTGCGCAGGACGGCTCTCGCGTTGGCGGCGATCAATGGCGCGCCATGTTTGCTGATCATGACCGGATCCACCACAAGCGGACAGCCGAAATCGATAGCGGCGACGGCTTCGATTATCTCCGCTGCGCCGAGCGCGCCGGTCTTTACCGCCCGCGGCGGAAGATCTTCGAGAACAGCTCGGATCTGTTCGGTTACCAGAGCGGGGTCAAGTGTTTCGACCCGCGAGACCCGCACGGTGTTCTGAACGGTGATGAGCGTGATGGCGCTGGTTCCGTAGACGCCGAGCTGGTGGAAGGTCTTCAGGTCCGCCTGGATACCCGCGCCTCCGCCGGGGTCGGAGCCGGCGATCGTCAGCGCGATGGGGATCATTGGCATTTACCAAAGTACCGAAAGGATACCTCTAAAGGGATTTCCTCCTTCCGCCGATAGGGGGGCATGTTATTTCGGCGCGCCGCTCTTACGCTCCTCGTTGCAGGGACAGTCTTCGGTCAGCAGATCCACCTGAAGACGCGCAACATCGATACGAGCGTATCGACTCCGGCTCCAGCAGCGCGCCGTACCCATATCAGTCGGGGAAGCAGAGTTCATCGAATTGTGCAGTTCGATCATGCGCCCGGCGCTGAAGATCTGGACCGGCTGGTCCGGGCCGGCGCGGAGGTCGTGAGCGTAGTACCGGATAACGCCGTCGTAGTCGCGCTCGCAGCCGGCAGAACATTACCCCGTAGTAGCGCCGCATGGGTGGCCGAACTGGATCCCGCCGATAAGCTGAGCCCCGCGTTCACGTCCAGCGGCACGCAAAGCGGCGCAATTCAGGCGATTATCGAATTTCATCCGGATATCACGCAAACGCAACAGGATGCCGTGCTTGAGGCCGCCGGACTTACCGGCTTACGCCCCGCGCCGCTTGTCGCCAGCCACGTCCTTGTTACCGCCGCCTTTTCCCAGCTTGAGATTCTTGCCGCGGACGATTCCGTGGCCTACATGTTTCCCGCCGACAGCGATCTGGAGAACGGAACCGCGCTGATCCCGTGCGCGGGAATGCTCACCACGGCCGGACCCGTCGCGCAGTACGCCAATATCGTTCACGGATGGGATCCGGAGAATGGCGAGGTCAGCCTGAACTACGTTTTCGGAACGCTCACGCCGAAGCAAACAGCGGCAAACGTTCAGAGCGAGATCATTCGAGCGCTGAACTCATGGTCACAGCAGGTAAACGTCATTTTTCAGCCGAGCGCGAACATCTCCGCCGTGCGGACCATCTATATCTGGTTCGCTTCCGGAGCGCACGGCGATTCGTATCCGTTTACCTCCGGCGTTCTCGCGCACACCTTCTACCCGGTTCCGATCAATCCGGAATCGATCGCGGGAGACATGCACCTGAACCTTGACGAGAACTGGAATATTGGCGGCGATATCGATATCTACAGCGTGGCGCTGCATGAAATCGGGCACGCGCTCGGGCTGGGCCATTCGGATAAACCGGGCGATGTGATGTATCCGTATTACCGGCGCGGCGCGAACCTCTCGGCGAACGATATCGGCGCTGCAATGTCGCTCTACGGAGCGGCAATAACATCGGGTTCGGAACCCACGACGACTACGCCGGTGACCTCGGCAGATTCGACGCCTGCCAAGAGCACTGGCACGCCGACCGCGCCCACGACGCCGCTGACGCTGACGATGAATCCCGCGCCTTCATCCACTCAGACAAATACGATTTCGATTTCGGGCCTGGTGTCCGGCGGTGTGGCGCCCGTTACGGTGCAATGGCAGACGGACGGCTCTTCCAGCGGCTCAGCGACCATCTCAAACGGAGTATGGGAGGCAAGTGGAGTTCCTCTCGTGGCCGGCGCGAATAACATCACGGTAACGGCCTTCGACGCTTCGCGCGGCGCTGCGGCGTCGCAAACCGCAACCATCACGCTGGCGGTCGCTCCGGCGAGAAATACGCCCGCCGGGCCGGTTTCCATTCACATCACCACTCCATCCACCACCATCTACAGCACTGGCTCGCCGACAATCACTCTCGCAGGGAAGGCGTCCGGCGGATCCGGAGGGATCACAAAGATTACGTGGCAAACGCTCGCCGGCGATTCCGGCACGGCCGTGGGAACGGGAACGTGGGTTGCGGCGGGTATTCCAGTTTTGAAGGGAACCAATACGATCGTGGTGCGCGCGTACGACTCGACAGGCGCAGGCGCGTGGGCAGCGCTGGTGGCGGTCCGGCAATAAGCCGTCCGCGGATTGAGGGCCTTGAGGACGCGCCGCCCGGTGGGTGTTTTGATTCGGCGGCGCGTCCAGGTTCGCGGCTCAGCTTAACTTCCACTTCATCGGACGCGCGATGCATCGTGATGGTCGCGCGTGACGCACATTAATTTCCGATCATGGAAGGTGATGAATCAGAGGCTTGCCTCGGCGCTCGCGGCCTTCGTCGTTCTCTTCGGGCTCTCCTTCGTGCTGCTGCACGGCAAGTTTCTCTACACCGTGCTCATTCTGCTGGCGGCTCTCGCGGTGAAAACTCTTATCGCTCACAAGGCCCGCTGGTAAAGGGACCGTAACTCGTTCCGTTTCGGAACGGGATGCCGTTTCGGAGCGTCCGCATGAACCACGGAAGCCGGGACATATTGCTCTCGCTTCAGTGAAGTTATTGTCCTGCAGGCATTTAGCCCCCGGCGAATTTTTGGCGAAGGCGGTGCATTAGTCCAGTGCGAGCCGCCACATGAACCTCCTCAACCAGAACGCAACCAAAGCCGCCGCCGCCACCGCCGAGAGCGAGCGCGATCGCCTCGTCCTCGAGCACCTGCCCCTCGTCCGCGCGATCGCCGTTCGCGTATATGAAAATCTCCCCGTGCATCTCGATCTGGACGATCTGGTGCATGCCGGCATCATGGGTCTTTTTGACGCCGCGGTGAAATACGACGACAACAAGCAGGTCTCCTTCAAGGGCTACGCCAAGCACCGCATCAAGGGCGCGATTCTCGACAGCCTCCGCGAGATGGATTGGGCGTCGCGCGATCTGCGCCGCCGTCACAAGCGCCTCGAGGCCATCACGCAGGAAATGGCCGCATCGATGGACCGTACTCCCACTGAGGACGAAATCGCGCAGAAGATGGGAATGGATGTAGAGCGGTGGCGCCACGTAGCCGTCGAACTGCGGATGGTCGGTCTGCTTTCCGCCTCCTCGCGGCCGGTCGATGCCGAGAACCAGACTGTCCCCGAGTTCCCGGCCGACAGCGAACTGAATCCGGACACGATCGCTGGCCGCAGAGAATTGAGCGACGTGCTGAAAACCGCCATGCAGAAGCTGCCGGAACGGTATCAGGCGGTGATTCGCATGTACTACAACGACAACCTGACGATGCGCGAAATCGGCGACTCGCTGGGCATCAATGAAAGCCGGGTTTCCCAGATTCACCGCGCCGCTCTGGAAAAGATGGCCGAGAACCTGCAGGCGGCCGGCATCCACTCTTCCGAGTGCGTGCTGTAATCAGGCGCAGATTTTGCGGATAGCAAACGCCCCGGCAGCCGCTGCCACGACATCTTCGATGAGTGCGGCTACGAAGGACGGCATCGGCGCCCTGCGGCGGTATTCGAAACCTGCCCAGGATGCGGCGAGCGCGGCGGAAGCGCCCACCACAGCGCCCATAACGGCCTTGCGCCTGCCGCGCGGACTGAAAACCGCGTATCCGCAGAGCGCGCCTGTGATGGCCCGGCCCGCGAGCGAACCCGGCCTGGTTCGATCGGGCATGAAGGGCAGCTTGTCCGCGATCATCTCTCCGACCGCCAGAGCGGTAACCACGGGCGCGGCCTTCGGCGATCCGAACCAGGCGAGCGCCGTTCCATCTACCTTCAGTTCTCTGGCTCGCGCGGCAGTAGCGATAATCGCAGGGCCGGTCATTGAGCGAAGTCCGCTCACGGCGCCGATGGTCGCCGCGCAGGCGTAGTTCATGCCCCGATTCTGGCCTGTCCGGGCGACTTGCCGCAACGCCGCGAGGTCGGGCAAAACACAGTCAGGCGATTGAAATAGGTCCTTCGGAGCGGGATAGCTCGTTGAGAATGGCTTCGCGGCGGCGAGATGCAGTCTGTACTGCCGAATCCAGGCACACATAGTAGAAAACGCCGCCGAGAGCCAGAGCGATTGCCATTACGCCCACAAATGCGAGCTGGCTGTGAAAGACAGCCCGCGCGACATACGCGAGCACAATCGGCAGAAGAAGCAGCGGCGCGCTCCATACGGTAAGGGCCTGCATTTTGCCGGACATCTGGTTCATTTTGTCGGGGTCCAACGCATGGGGAAGCCGTACAGACGCGATGTTCCCGAGACCGAACCAGTAGAGGGCCGCTGCAATCATCACCACTACAGCCTCCAGGAACTTGCCGGGCGAGGCAGGCAACCGCACCAGCGCGGAGATGCCCCATACGATCCCGATCTGCGGAAGGAGCATCAGGGCCACCGTCACGTTCTTCGCGATGAACACCTGTCGCAGCGGAATCGGCCAGCAAAAGTAACCCATGACGGCGGAACGATCGAATCCAAAGCAGTTCCAGAACGTGAGTTGTGAGAGCATCAGCAGACCGTAGACGGCCATGATGGGCAGTGCGTTTTGCGCGAAATTTCCTGGCGCGTGGCGCTTTCCTGTGATTGCCGGGAGAAAAAGGATCAGCCCGAACACGCAGGACATGACGAATACGACCCGTACTCTCGAGATGCGTGAAAGCATTCGCATCTCTTTTTCGGCAAGCGCCGCCATCGGATCGGGAAGAAAGCGCGAAGGCAGAGCGAACACACGTTCCAGCAGGCTCTTCCCTCGCCTTTCGCGCTCCGGCCTCTGGTATTCACTGGCATCGAAGCGAAGGGAGTGGAAGAACTGGCGGCGGCTGAACCACCAGGCAGCGCCGAGCCAGACGAGCGCGGTCACGGCAGCTACCAGGGTTCGGTCACCCACCATCAAATGTCCGGCTGCCGCCCATGGCCAGAAAATCTGCGAAGGAGCAAAGCGCAGCAGCGCCGCTTTCGGAACGTGCGTCCGAACAAGAATCTGCGGCGCAACCGTTATAGCGATGAACACCAGGAATGCAAGCTCTTTCCAGCGTGAGGTTCGGAACCAGCGCTCCACCACCCGGCGCGCACCGGCCGAGGTGAAAACGTTCATTGCTGCAAAAAGCAGGGCGCCGCAGATGACGTCAGGCGCCGCCCGGACCCCATACCGCGGATTGCGCAGAAGCCCGGCCGATATGCCGGTCAGAACCAGGAGCATCTCCACGCCCGTGGTGAGGCGCAGCAGAACCTCGATGGTGAAAAACGTGGATGCCGGGATCGGATACGCCAGAAGCTTGCCAAGATCGAGCGATGCCCCGAAACTCGCTGTAAGCAGGGGCGCAAGCTGCCAGTAGAGTGTGGCGACGAGGAGAGCTGTGGAAAGCTCCGCGAGGATGTTCGCTTCCGTCGTGGCGATCGAGAACAACATCGTCATTCCGAAAGCGAAAAAAGCCCAGAAACCGTAGTAAATAAGCCCGGTCAGAGCGGCGAAAGCCGTGCTCGGACGGCGCGCGCCCGCCCGCAGACGAAGGCTGAGAAACTGCGCGCGCAGAATGGCCGCGATCATGGCCGCCTCACCCTCGGCATTTCGATCTCTTCACGCCGGGATCCGCGGTCTAGCCTCAGATGCCATGCCGCGCTTCGGTCAGCCATTCGAGCTTGCCATATTCCCGATCCGCCCCGACCGTCCGGACAAAAACATCTTCGAGCGTCTCCGAGCCGGCACGGATATCTTCCATCCGGCCCTCAGCCACGATTCTGCCCTGGTTGATGATGGCGACATGATCGCAAAGCCGCTCCACGACTTCGAGCACGTGCGAGGTGAGAAAGATAGTCGCGCCACGCCGCACCAAATCGAGCAGCATGTCTTTCATGAGGCGCGCGCCCACGGCGTCCACGCCTTCAAAAGGTTCGTCCATGAGGAACAATTCGGGGTTGTGAATCAGAGATGCGGCCATGGCCAGGCGCTTCCGCATGCCCTTTGAGTATTCCGAAATCAGCTTTCGTTTTTCACCCGAAAGCTCGAAGACTTCCAGCAGTTCTTCGGCGCGATGCCGCGCCATGCCACGTTCGAGCGAATACATTCGGCCCACAAACTCGAGAAATTCGAGGCCGGTAAGGCGGTCGAACAGCATGGATTCGTCCGGCACCAGGCCGATCCGGCGCTTGATCTCGAGTTCGTCCCCGGGCATGCGCATACCCAGCAGCTCAATTGAGCCCGAGGTCGGCGGGATCAACCCCGTCAACATTCGGATCGTCGTGGACTTCCCCGCCCCGTTCGGCCCGAGGAAACCGAAAAACGAGCCACGCGGGACCGTAAGGTTCAAACCGTCGACCGCGGCTTTCAAACCGTAGACCTTGCGAAGATCCGTCACTACGATCGCCGGCCCTGAGTCTGTCATCCGATTGCAACCATCCTAACCGAAACGGTACGAAATCCCGTTTTTTCATCGGGTGGGGGCCAAAGCGTGGGTATTCAAACCGCGCGGCGAGCCGGATCCGCCGATAATAAGAATTCATGCCGGAAATCAGCGCGACGAGATCGATCGAGCCCCGGTCGATTCTGCGCCACGCCGTAGTGCGAAACGCCCTCTCTCTATATGGCATTCAATTCGCCGGATATATTCTTCCTCTTTTTACCTTCCCCTGGATAGCGCGGGCTCTTGGGCCGGAGAAATTAGGGCTGGTCAGCTGGGCGGCCGCCTTCTCCATGTACTTCCAGACGCTTACGGAATATGGGTTCAATTTCAGCGCTACCCGCGAAATCGCGCTTTATCGCGAGGACCAGGCGCACATCAATCGCATTTTTACCGCGACAATGGCCGCGCGTTTTCTTCTCCTGCTGTTCAGTTTCGGGGTAATGGCGGCCATCGTCTTCGCCGTGCCGAAAATGCGCGCGGAGTGGCCCGTCTTCTTTATCAGCTTCCTCACGCCGGTTGGCGCAGCCCTGTTTCCCCAGTGGCTGTTCCAGGGGCTGGAACGTATGGGCTACATCACCGTGAGAGAACTGGGTGCGCGCATCATCGGGCTGATGGCGATCTTCGTTCTGGTGAGAAGCGAAAAGGATTATCTCTGGGCCGCCGCAGTGATGGCGGGCAGCAACGCCATCGCGGCGCTTGTGGGTCTGCTGTACGCGCCCGCGCAAACCGGCGTGAAATTCACCCGCATATCTCTCGCGGACCTTGGCCGGACTTACCGCGAGGGCTGGCATCTGTTCCTCTCGACGGCAGCGATGACGCTTTACACGCGGAGCAACACCTTTATTCTGGGCTTCGTAGCAAGCGAGGCGGCCGTTGGCGCTTTCGCGGCCGCTTCGCGCCTGGTAGAAGCCGCCAAATCCATGGTATTTCCGCTTTCCACCGCCATTTTTCCGCACGTGAGCCGGCTCGGGAAGGACTCCCGCGAAAGCGTCGTGGGCTTCATCCGCAAGTACACGCCTTTCATCGCTGCGCCTTTCGCGCTCATCTCTCTCATCTTTATCGCAGGAGCCCCTCTCGCGGTTCGGCTGCTGTATACGCACCGCTACGATTCTTCGATTCCTCTGATGCAGATCATGGGCGCTCTGCCTTTCGTGGTGGCCCTTTCCGCTCCTTTCGGCGTTTACTTCATGCTTGGCCTCGGCTATAACTCCGAGTGGGCGAAGGTTGCCATGAGCGCCGGCATCTTCAACTTTGTTTTGCTAGTACCGCTGCTCTTCATCACCCGGCCGGAGGTTGCGGTCTCCATCACATCGGTCGTGGTCGAGGCGTTCGTTCTACTGCGGACCTGGATCTTCTACCGGCGGCGTCGCGGAACCGCGGCGGCCGCCAGATGATTCCCTGGACTTCCCCTTTTGACCATGGGCGCGCAGCGCCGAACCACGTAAATATGATGTGATGTCATCACCGTGTTTGGCAGATTCGGGTTCTTCGCCACTTGTCTTTGCTTCAGTGTCGGCGCGAGTTTGAGCGCCGCATTCGCTTATACGCCCGCTCAATCGAATTCCGGGCGGCTGATCTATACCAGTAACTGCGCCGGCTGCCATCAGCCGGATATGAGTGGCCGCAACGAGGCGCCGCCGCTTTCTGGCGCCAATTTCATGCGCGCGTGGGGCTCGCGATCGAGCGCGGAGCTCGTGAAATACATTCAGACCTCGATGCCGCCGGGGAATCCCGGCGGGCTGTCGCCTGAGACCTGCGCCGATATTGTCGCCTTTATCCTCGATGCCAATGGCGCGCGACCGGGTGATCAGTTGCTCACACCGAAGGCGGATGTTCGCATCGCAGCCGTGGCCACCGGGATTATGTCGGCCTCTTTGCGCGAATCGCTGAACAAAGCTCCGATCGACCAGGCCGGACTGACCCAGATACCCATGCGTCCGAAGGGTCTCTCCGTAAAAGGCGTCGTGAAGGGGTTCGTACCGGTCAAAGATGAGATGCTTCAGCATCCCGACCCCGGCGACTGGCTGATGATTCGCGGCAATTATCAGGGCTGGAGCTACAGCTCTCTGAATCAGATCACGGCCGACAATGTGAAAAACCTGCGCCTCGAATGGATGTGGGCCATGAACGAAGGCGGGGCAACCGAACCCACGCCGATCGTTCACAACGGCATCATCTATTTATCAAATTCCAGCAATACGGTGCAGGCGCTCGATGGCAAAACTGGCGAGCTGATCTGGGAGAACCGCATCGGGCCGGATTCGACGCGCGGTTACGGCGCAACGCGAAGTCTCGCGATTTATCAGGACAAAATCTTCGTCCCGACCACTGACGCCCGCCTGTATGCGCTCGACGCGCGGACGGGCGAAATCGTCTGGCAGACGGCGCTGGCCGAAGGTAAGGGCTTCAGTACGACCGCCGGACCGATTGTGATTCACGGCAAAGTACTGGCCGGGTTGACCGGCTGTGGTCAGTACCGTCCGGACATGAATTGCTACATCAGCGCGTGGGACGCGGCCACCGGCAAGCCGGCCTGGAAATTTCATACCGTGGCTCGCAAAGGCGAACCCGGCGGCGATACCTGGGGCGATCTGCCCAACCTGCTGCGCGCCGGAGGAGACACGTGGATCACGGGCAGCTACGATCCCGAACTGAACCAAACCTATTGGGGCGTGGCGCAGCCGAAACCGTGGCTGCGGATCAGCCGCGGCGCGAAGCCGGGCGACAAGGACCTGTTCACCAGCTCAACTCTGGCGCTGAATCCGGATACCGGCAAACTCGACTGGTACTTCCAGCATGTGCCGGGCGAAAGCTTCGACATGGACGAAGTGTTCGAGCGCGTGGTGGTGAACGCCGGGCAACAGAAATGGCTTTTCAGCATAGGGAAGGCGGGCATTCTCTGGAAGCTCGACCGGCAGACCGGCCGGTTCCTGAATTATAAGGAGACCGTATTCCAGAATCTGTTCACGAAGATCAATTCGAAGACGGGCGAGGTCACTTACCGGCCCGACATCATCGACCAGCAGGTCGGCCAGCGAATCTATATTTGCCCCAGCACGGAGGGCGGGCACAACTGGCAGCCGATGAGCTATCACGTGGGAACCGGGCAATTAATTATTCCGCTGAGCCAGAGTTGCATGAACATGACCGGGCGGTCGGTGGACTTCAAAGCCGGTTCGGGCGGCGGCGCCGGCGAGAGGCAGTTCATGGAGATGCCCGGCGTGAATGGGAATATCGGCAAGCTTGCAGCCTATGACGTGGGCACGATGAAGCAGAACTGGGCCCTCGAGCAGCGAGCGCCGTTTCTGACAGGCGTTCTCTCGACTGCGGGCGGCGTGGCTTTCGTCGGAGATCTGGACCGCTATTTCAAGGCGGTCGACGTGAAGACCGGGAAAGTGTTGTGGAAAGTCCGGCTCGGTACGTCGGTACAAGGTCATCCGGTTTCGTTCTCCATTGATGGGCGCCAGTACATCGCTGTGACCACGGGCCTCGGAGGCGGAAGTCCGCGCGATGTGCCGAATATCATCGCGAGGGACATCCATTTCCCGCTGAACGGCAACGCCCTTTACGTCTTTGCGCTTCCGTAGCCGGAGATCAACGAAACGCGATCGAGAGGGGATGGACGGCGGTTACGAACTGGACGGAGACCGTCGCGTGGTTCTCACCGTCTTCGCGATCGACTCTGTAATCCAGTTTTATGAGCTGATTCGCGCCGGGGCGAAATCCCGCGGCGAATTCGTATGACTCCATCCGGCCAAAATAAGCGTGTTCATAGCCGGTTCTCGCCGCTACGTACCAGCGCGGCGTCAGCACTCTTTTCACTTCCGCGTAACCGGCTTGCGTGCGGCCAGTCGGAATCGCTTTCCAGGGAAAAACAAAGTGCTGAATTTCGCCGTTCGTGTACCAGTGCCCGTGCGCGAATTGGACGTCGGCGCCCACTGCACGCGCCCCCACGGTAACCGGATTCGCGGTGCCGTAATACGCCGAGGCGCCCACGCGAAAGCCCTGGCGGATCGTATACCCAGCCCCTCCTGCCCAGTTGCCGTATTGATGCCGCTCCGTGAGGCTCCGCGGACTCGACGGAGATGAATTGGCGAACTGCGCGCGCCCATCCCATTTGCCAGTGCTCGCGTCCACCTGAACCCCAGCCACGGCGAGCGTCGAGACCGGCGCATAGTAATAGCCGTATTCGAGAGGCTTGTCGAACAGCGGATTCTCCATGTCGTCGTAACGAAGCGGAAACGCGCCGAATGCGGTGGGCATTTCTCCGATGCGCGCGGTTATCAGCCCGCGCCCGGCCGTGTGCGTGTAGTTCACGGTCGCGTTCAGAATGTCGGTCTTTACGCCGTGCCCCTGGGTCGAATAGGTCTCATAAAAATAAGGCCGCGACATCGCCTGCCACGCCACGTCCACGCTCCAGTGCTCGTCGATCTTCAACGTCGGGTAGAAGACGGCGCGGAATCCCGCGTCGAAGGGTGAGCCGTTGCGTGGAGCTTCTTTCAAGTCGCCGGCATCGAAAGCCGCGGCGCTGAAGGTCGCCCGAAGGTCGAGCCCTGAGTCCGCCTCCTGGCCGAAGGCGCTCGAGCCGGCTACGGCCAGCGCACACGCAAAAGCGAAGGCGGTCCTCACACCGCCTCCGTGAGTTCGTGCCCCACGAACTCGTCTTCGGTCTCTTGTATTCCGACCAGAACGTTCACGATCCGCGGATCGAACTGCGCTCCGGCATTTCGACAAAGAACCGCCAGCGCCTGTTCGCGCCTCATCGCCTGGCGATACGGCCGATGAGTTGTCATGGCGTCGTAAGCATCCGCAACGTGGATGATTCTCGCTTCGATTGGCGTCTCCTCCCCTTTTTGTCCGTGGGGATAGCCGGTGCCGTCCCAGTTTTCGTGGTGCAGTTCGACGGCATCGAGGTATGGCGCAAATCCGTGGACGCCTTCCAGAATGCGCCGCCCAATCGACGGATGGAGTTGGATCATGGCGAATTCCGAGGCGGTCAGTTTTCCGGGTTTTCGTAATACCTCATCCGAAACGCCGATCTTTCCGATGTCGTGCAGGAGAGCGCCGATACGCAGGCGTTCCATGGTTGTGGAATCCAGCTTGATTACTTCCGCGATCGCGCAGGAAAGCTCGCTCACTCTGTGGCTGTGGCCCGCAGTGTAGCGGTCCCGCGCATCGAGAGCGCTCGCGAGCGATCCCACAAATTCGACATACGCTGCGTGCAACTGATCCCGTGATTCCTTTACCGCCGCCGCGGCGCGGTTGAAGCTTTCGGCCAGTTCCCGCACTTCCCGGATGGTGGATTCCTCTCCTGAGAATTTGGGCAACAAACCCGTTTTTTCCGCCGCTTTCAGACGAAGCGCCATCGAAGCGATGGGACGGGATACGGATCGGGACGAACTGACGCCGAACGCCAGCGCTGCGAGGAGTGCGCACAGCGATAACGTGAGCCAGGTGCGGCGCAGCAGAGCTTCGATGGGCGTCATGGCCGAATCGAGATTTTGAAAGCTGCGGAGCGAATAACGCTGCCCTGCCGTAACGTTCTTCACCGGGAGCGAAAGCCAGAGGGTCCCGGCGATCCGCGTATCGCACGCAGCATCGGCTTCACAGGAGCGTAGGGCATCTTCTATGCGCCCCGGAGTGGCGCCCGGCAGACTCGACGTGATGACCTTCCCGCCCCGCATGAGAACAACCGGCGCGGAGAAGCGCGAAAGATCGAAATATTCGCCGACCGAAAGCCGCGCCAGATCCTCGTCCCCCAGATTGACCGGCACGGAGGCAATCTGCAGCAGGCGTCCATTGAGCGAGAGCGGCCCGGGAGTGATGGCCGAAAGATCCGATGCCGGGATAGCGGCGAGGGCGGCGGGGGCATCGCCCGACGCCGGCTTTCGGACCACACCCGCGAGCGGTCTTCCAGTTGGCGCGGAGACGACCAGCAGATCGAAACCCATCTGGCCGCAAAGCTCACTCAGTTGATCTTCAACCGTCAGCCGTGCTTCATCGTTCCGCGGCGTCGCGAGCAAAAGCTGAATGCCGGCTTTCAGCGCCGCATTCTCACCGGCGATACGTAGAAACCGGTTATCGCGCAAGCTGCTTTGAGCGAGCACGCGTCCAATTGCGCGCTGATTTTCCTCGAGTGACGCCCTTACGCCGTTACGAACCGTATCGTGAACCACCTGCTCGAAAATCCAGAACGAAAGAGTGAGCAGGACTGCAAACGGAGCAAAGCAAAGCAGAAAAACTCTGGTTCCGAAACGCATCGCCTCAGTTCCCCTCCGCGATTTCGGGACCGGGCGATTCCACGCCAACCGGGATCAGAAATTCCACGTGGGCTCCGCGGTTCGGCAG
>Ga0070680_100002530_pt1 | contig 13548 bp, 11 predicted proteins | sample KBSC73BmetaG_FD_64672 | JGI IMG/M metagenome (GOLD analysis project Ga0070680, IMG submission 64672) | Corn rhizosphere microbial communities from Kellogg Biological Station, Michigan, USA - KBS C7-3B metaG | ecosystem: Host-associated > Plants > Roots > Rhizosphere | place: USA: Michigan...
GTCTTCACCATGCCGTATTTCGTCTGCACGTTCGAGCCCTCGACGATCGGAAGCAGATCGCGCTGGACGCCCTCGCGCGACACGTCGGGACCGCCCGCCTGCGAGCGTTCGCCCGCGATCTTGTCGATCTCGTCGAGGAAGATGATGCCGAGCTTCTCGACGCGGTCGAGCGCATCGGCGGTCACGTCTTCCAGGTCGATCAGCTTTTCGAGCTCTTGCTCGAAGAGAATGCGCCGTGCTTCAGACACCTTGACGGTTCGCTTCTTCTTTCGTTTGGGCAGCATCTCCTTGAGCATGTCGGAGATGTTGTCCATGCCCTCGTTGCCGCCCTGGGACGCCAGGACGTCGAACATCGGAGGACTCTGCGGAGTCACTTCGACCTCGACTTCGCGGTCCTCGAGCTTGCCGTCGATCAGAAGCTGTTTGAGCTTGTCGCGCGTTCGCTTGTAGCGGTCGTGCGCGGGATCGAGTGTCTCTTTCGTCACGGCACCGCTACCCGAGACGAGAAAGACGCCGAGCGCGTCGTCGTCGCGCGGCTTCGGTGGCTCCGCGCCAGCCGCGGGTTTCTCGGCAGTGGCCGACGGTGTTGGAGCCGGTGCGGGCGGCGGCAGTAAGAGGTCGAGCAATCGCTCGTCGACACGTTCGTGCGCGAGCTCTTCGACTTCGCTTTCGCGCTCACTTCGAACCATGTCGATCGCACTCTCGACGAGATCGCGGACCATCGATTCGACGTCGCGGCCGACGTAGCCGACTTCAGTGAACTTCGACGCTTCGACTTTGATGAACGGCGCGCCGGCGAGCTTCGCCAGACGGCGCGCGATCTCCGTTTTGCCGACGCCGGTCGGACCAATGAGGATGATGTTGTTCGGCGAGATCTCTTCGCGAATGGCTTCGGGCGCGCGCTGGCGGCGCCAGCGGTTACGGAGGGCGATGGCAACCGCCTTCTTCGCGTCCGCTTGCCCGACGATATAGCGATCGAGCTCCGCGGCGATCTGGCGAGGCGTCAGATCGGCGAGCCTAGCGAGAGCTTGTTGAGTACGAGGTGATGGCATCTTGAGGGAAGAGGGAAGGGGGCAGGGGGAAGAGGGGGGAAGAGGTCTGAGGGACGGGGGCTTCGCTTCCCCCAGATCCCTTCCCCTCTCTTCCCGCTTCCCCCTTCCCGCTTCCCTCTATTCAGTCTCCAAAATCGAAATATTCGTATTCGTATAAATGCAGATCTCGCCCGCGATGTGCATCGCGCGCTTCACGATTTCGGCGGCCTGCAACTGCGTGTTGTCGATCAGCGCCCGCGCTGCCGCGAGTGCGAATGAGCCGCCGGACCCGATGGCGAGAATGCCATCATCGGGTTCGATCAACTCGCCGGTGCCGGAGATGATGAAGCCGTGATCCTTGTCCGCCACGATGAGCAGTGCCTCGAGGCGCCTCAGGACACGGTCGCTGCGCCAATCTTTTGCCAGCTCAACGGCCGCGCGCGGAACGTTGCTCGGATAACGTTCCAGCTTCTCCTCGAATTTCTCGAACAACGTCATCGCGTCGGCCGCGGCGCCGGCAAAGCCTGCGACGATCTTTCCGCCGCGAATCAATCGCACCTTTTGCGCGTGCGACTTCATCACCGTTTCACCAACGGTGACCTGTCCGTCGCCGCCAATCGCGACTTTGCCTCCGCGACGGACGGCAAGAATCGTCGTGGCGCGGATTCTAGGAAGTTCGGTCGACATGGCTGGAACTTAGTGCCGCCATCAACCGGCCCCAACCGCGCGCGACCCCTCAAATCTTCGCTCGACGATCCGGTCTCGATGACGCGCCACGATCGGGTTGGGAGGCACCGTCTCGACGACGAAGTACACCACGGCGAGAGATCGTCGCGCCAAGGTAACGACGGCTGGCAAGCACACCGAGCAGGAGCAAAGCCGCCCCGGCGATAACGGCAACGACCGAGTATCGCCAGGTGTCGCGTCCGAGAAATGCGGCCGCCATGCAGAGCACACCGAGGCCGATGGTCGCTTCGCCGCCACGGCTGCGCTCGGTGCGAGGACTCCGGCGCCGTTCGCGACGCATGATGACGTGGTCGGGCGTCCACGCATCGAACACGAGCCCGATGCCGATCAGCGCGAGAAAGCCGCCGAAAATGAGTGGAACGAGTTCGAGGCGCACGAGTCGGGCCGAGTTTGTGCCGCGATCTCAGGAGGCAGGATTCGGACCTCAGGCTCGGGGGTGCGCGCTCTCGTACACCTTCTTGAGCCGTTCGACGCTCGTGTGAGTGTAGATCTGCGTCGTCGAGATCGATGCATGCCCCAACAACTCCTGCACCGCACGCAGGTCCGCGCCCGCGTCGAGAAGATGCGTCGCGAAGGTGTGCCGCAACGAGTGCACCGTGAGGCCCGCGTCTTCATCGATCTCGTGCAAGAACGCGGTGACCGCCTTCTGCACCGCGCGAACGCCGATGCGACGCCCGGTCTGCGCGACGAACACCGCGCCGCGATCGACTTTCGTGCTGCGCGTGCGCAGGAGCTCATCTCGCTTGGCCTCGTAGTTCCTGAGCGCGAGGATGGCGTGGTCGCCGATCGGCACGATGCGCTCCTTCCGACCCTTCCCTCGCACCTTCGCTTGCTGCGAGATCATGTCGAGGTCGCTGCGATTCAAGCCTTGCAGCTCCGACAAGCGCATGCCGGTCGAGTAGAACAACTCGAGAATCGCGAGATTGCGAACATCGACGAACCTGCCCTCCCACGCACGTACCTCGGCCATCTGGAACAGCAGGTCGATCTGCGCGCGATCGAGATATCCCGGCAAATACTTCTCGAGCTTGGGCGCACCCACCGCGCGTGCCGGATTCGCGTCCACGACTTCGTTGCGGTGGAGATACCGATAAAAACTCCGAATCGCCGAGAGTGTGCGCGCCATCGACCGCTTGCCGAGTCCACGCTTCGATAGCGCACCGAGGAATCCGCGCATGGCGAGTCGGTCGATGCCCTGCCAGGTCCACGCGGCGCCGCCGTAATAGCGGCCGAGGAACGCTACGAAATCGCGCAGATCACGGTCGTACGCGCGAACCGTGTTCGGCGAAAGGTCACGCTCCTTCGCGAGATGATCCAGGTATTCGGCGACTTCACTCGGCGTCTCTGCGGCTTCCGCGTGATCGTCGCTCACCGGGCCGCCGCGGGCTCGAGCACTTCATCGCGCCAGCGCGCCATGTCGGCCAACGCACGCTCGGCGATCTGTTCGCGCTTCACGCGCTTGTCCTTCACGCGCCCGGGCAACTCGTCGACGAGCCCGAAGTTCGCGTTCATCGGCTGGAAGTGCGCAGAATCAGCTTCGCGCAAATAGCGATACAGCGCGCCGAGCATCGTAGTCGTCGGCGGGACGACCGCGTTCGCGCCGGTCAGCAACCGCGACAGATTGATCGCTGCGAGGAGACCCGTCGCGGTGCTTTCCGTGTAGCCCTCGACGCCGGTGAGTTGGCCGGCGAACAGCGTGAGCGGCTCGTCGCGAAGCGACAGGGACGGCGACAACGAGGCCGGAGCGTTGAGATACGAATTCCGGTGGATCGAGCCGTAGCGCAGGAATTCAGCATTCTCTAAACCGGGGATCATCCGAAATACGCGCTGCTGCTCCGGGATCCGAAGACGCGTCTGGAAGCCGACGAGATTCCACATCTGGCCACCGCGATCTTCCATGCGGAGCTGCACGATCGCGTACGCTTCCTTGCCGGTCCGCGGATCTCGGAGCCCCACGGGCTTCATCGGCCCGAACCGCAGCGTTTCGCGGCCACGCCGCGCCATCTCTTCAGCGGGCATGCAGGCTTCGAAGTACGGAACCGCGTCGAACTCATGGCCGTGGTGCTGGTCCGCGGCGATGAGCGCGTCGAGGAATGCTTCGTACTGCTCGCGCGTGAAGGGACAATTGAGGTACGCACCTTCCCCTTCGCCAGACGATGCAGCGTCAGGCATCGTTTCCTTGCCATAGCGCGACGCGCGGAAGACGATCGAGTCATCGATCGAATCGCGAGACACGATCGGCGCGATGGCATCGTAGAACGCGAGCGACTCCACTCCCAGTCGTGCGCGAATCGACTCAGCCAGCGCATCCGATGTGAGCGGGCCCGTAGCAACGATGCCCGGGCTCGGCAACATCGTCACTTCCTCGCGAACGATCTCGATCAACGGATGCTATGTGACGCGTTCATGCACGCCGCGCGAAAACAGATCGCGATCGACCGTCAACGCGCTGCCGCCCGGAACGCGCGCTTCGTCGGCTGCCTGGAGCACGATCGATCCCAACAGACGCATTTCGGCTTTGAGCAGGCCGTGCGCATTCGACGTCTCGGTGCTCTTGAACGTGTTGGAGCAGACGAGCTCCGCGAGACGATCGGTCTTGTGGGCCGGCGTGCCGCGAACGCCGCGCATCTCGTGTAACACGACATGATGCCCGCGATGCGCCAATTGCCAGGCCGCTTCGCTGCCGGCCAGACCGCCGCCGACGATGTGAATTGAGTCGTTCGATGCGTCCATCGATCAACCTATCGTCATCGCGACATCGCGATCACGTCCGAGTACTGCATGATTTTGCCGTCGTTGAAAGCCTTGACGAGATCGAGCATCGAACAGGTGACGGACGGCAGACGTCCACCGAGGAATGCCTGCTGCGCTGCCGGGCGAGCAGGCATCGCGTAGCCACGTCCGCCGCCGATCGAACGAATGAACATGCTGTTTCCGTCGAGCGGCAGCATCGAGACGTTCTTGTAGTAGCGGCTCCAGTCGTCGCTCTGCATGAACAAATACTGCTCGACGTTCGATGTATAGAACGCGGACACGACCGCGTGATGACTCTTGAGATACTCGGCGACGGACCGAATCGCTTTGGGCCCGGCGAAGTCGCCGACGATGGGAACCAGGAGATTCTTCGACTCGAAGTCTTTTAGCCAACGGTAATTCGCTTCAGTCGCGAGATACGCCCAGTTCTTTCCGGCGGAATCAGTCGCGTTCTGAAGCGATGCATACGACGGCATGCCGCCGCCGAATCCGCGACCGCCGAACCGTCCACCGAACCCACCGCCGCCGTACGTGATCATTCCTGGGCGGTAGTTGTACGTCATCTGCGGTCCGCCACCGAAGAACGCGCCGTACGTGTACTCGAGCAGCTTGCTATCGCTGTCGCTCAGCACGAAGCCGCGCGCCTTCGTGAGATGCGTTTTGATCGCCGCGAGATTGCGGCGGAAAAGGGTCGAATCCGGCTGGACCGCAACGTACGCCTCGAAGAGTTGTTTGACGGTCGAGCTCGTATCGAGGCCAGGCGGCCGAGGGCGTGAGAAGAGCTTCGAGAGGAATTCGGCGCGATCGGCCGACGTCTCCATGAGCGACTTGTACATCAGGTGCGCCATCATATTGCCGCGCCGAATGTCGAAGATGATGGCCATCTTCGGCTGGAGCGCCACGATGTACGTGAAGTTCTGCTCCGGTCCAACGCCCAGATACACACCGCCAGGCTTGATCGACTTCAGCAGGTCGGGAATGACGAACTGAAATCCAGTTTCGTTCGACAGGAAGTTGTCCGAGCGGAAGTACCCGTTTGGCTCAGAGAAGTCGGCATTGAGGCGCCACAGCTCGGCATCGCTGAAGCGCGACGGGATCGTCGACGCCGACTGGGCAATGGCGACGGACGATCCAACGAACAGTGTCGCGCAGGCGGCGAGCGCGCGCGCGGCGCGACGAACGGATCGTGGCTGAGTGATCACGCGGGCCTCCGGGCTAGTCCCTCAATGATAACGCTTGGCCCGTACGGCCGCGTTGCGAGGACAGAAATCCAAATCCGATCCGGCGGCGTACTCAGGGCATTCGCCGCAACTCTCCGAGCTATCCACACGCTTCTACGGGAGCCTTCTCATGCCGTCTCGATTTCCTGGATTGGGCCGCCGGGCCGCCATCGCCTTCACCGCCACGGCGCTCGTCGCCGCTGCCGGCATTGGGGTGGCGCGCGCGTCGGACCATCAGGACAACCCATTGGTCGAGCTGAATCCGGCAATGGACATGACCGATGTCTATGCGTTTCCCGGCTCGAGTCCGGACCGCATCGTCCTCGTGATGAACAGTTGGGCATTCATCACGCCGAGCCAGGCGTCGACCACGACGTTCGACTCGAACCTCCTCTACCAGTTCAAGGTCGACAACACGGGCGACGCGAAGGAGGACCGCGTCATTCAAGTGCTCTTCAAAGGAACCGGCGCATCGCAAACGGTCGAAGTGCGCGGGCCAGTCGCGCCGCCTGTCGTCGGCGCAATGAACAACACCGTTTCCACGTCCCAGCCTGTCGTCTCAGGGCCGATCAATCAGACGCTCGGATCGGCGACGGCGATGCAGCTGTTCGCCGGTGTTCGTGAAGATCCGTTCTTCATCGATCTCGAGCAGTTCTTCCGCATTGTTCCGGACCGAAAACCATCCACGGGCCAGCTCTCGTTGCTGCCTGACGCGCCGAGCGCGAGCTCCTTCCGCGCGGCCGGCTCGGCCGTGGACTTCGTCAAGGGCTTCAACGTGTTGTCGATCGTGATCGAGCTTCCCGCTTCGCAGCTCACCGCCGGTGGAAACGCGAAGATCGGCATCTGGGGCACGATCAGCCGCTGACGCGCCACCACACACCCAATTGAGGAATCACTCATGTCGCTGCTCTCATCGGCACGCCGAACGCGCCCTGTAGTCGCTGTGCTGGCCGCCGCACTCTCACTCGCGATCGCCGCGTGCGATTCGGACAACAGCACGACCGGCCCAAACACCAATGGCTCCACGCCGGTCGTGCGCTCCTTCAACCAGGTCCAACGACTCGGCAATCCGCTCGTGAGCGAAGTATTCCTGTCGAAGAAGGATCATCCCTTTCACGGCTCGATTGGACCGGCCGACGATGCGGCGTCATTCGGCGCCACAGTGAAAGGTTTCGTCGCCGCCTTTCGTCCGCAGGCCACGACGCTACAGAACACGCTGGCCGCCGTTCTGTTGCCGGACATGTTGATCGTGCAGACCGACAAAGCCGCGTCCAGCGCAGGCTGGCTGACATGGGCGCTCGCGAACGGCTACGGCGGTCGCAAGCTCACCGACGACGTGGTCGACACAGGTCTGTCCGCGATTTTCAGCGACCTGCTCGATCCAACGCAAGCGGTCTGCAAGCCCGGTGCATCGCCATTGTGCACGGACAACATTGGATCGCACAGCACGTTCACCGCGACGTTCCCCTATCTCGCGGCACCGAAATGACCATGTCGCACACTCAACCGCGACGCTCGGTGCGTCGAGTGGCGGTAGTAGCTCGGAACCTGCTTGCGTCGAGCGTCCTGGCTCTGGGTGCGTGCCATCGTCCAGCAGGCGTCGCCAACGCAGTCGGACATCAGGCCGCCGCGACGCCTGTGCTGACGGAGTCAGACGTCCGCGATCGCGACATCGAGTTCTACCAGATGCGCGCGGCGTCGGATCCGACAGGCGCGTTCGATCTCGCGCGACTTGCGAGCCTGTTCCTTCAGCGCTCGCGAGAGACAGGCGACCAGCGCGATGCCGCGCGCGCCGAGTCAGCTGCTCGACGGTCGTTTCACAATCGGCGAGCGCACAACGACCAGGCCGGGCAGGTGCTCACGTCGAGTCTCCTCGCGCAGCATCGCTTCGACGAGGCATTGGTGATCGCGCGCGATCTGCGAGACCGGAATCCAGATTCGCCGTCGCTTCGCGCTGCCGTCGCGGAAATCGAGATGGAAGTTGGTCAGTACGACTCGGCTCGGATCGCGTTCGACAGCCTGTGGTCCGCGCGCAATGATCTCTCCGTGGTGCCGCGCCTGGCACGTTGGGCCGAGATCGAAGGCCGCCCTGACGAGGCTCGGCGCCTGATGCGTCATGCGCTCGCGCTTGCGCAGCGTTCTCCTTGGTTGTCACGCGAGCAAGTCGCGTGGTTCTGGATGCGCGCCGGCGATATCGAGTTTCGCATGGGGCATCTCGATGCAGCCGATTCCGCCTACCGCATCGGACTCGCCACACACCCCGACGATTATCGCGTTCTGTCGGCGCTCAGCCGGCTCGCTGCCGAGCGTCACGCGTGGACGTCGGCGATCGAATACGGGAATCGCGCGATCGCATCGAACCTCGATCCCGCGACACTCGGCACGTTGAGCGACGCCTACGCAGCGACGGGAGACAGCGTGCGCGCGCGCGAGTTGGCGCACGCCCTGGACGTTTCCGTACGATCACAACCCGGCGCATATCATCGCGCGTGGAGCTTGTTTCTGCTCGATCACGATCGGCGCCTAGGAACCGTGCATCAAAAGATCGTCGCCGAGCTGCGGACGCGCCGCGACGTGTACGCATATGACCTGTACGCGTGGTCGCTTCACAGGCAGGGGCGCGATGACGACGCGCTCGCCGCGGTGCATGGCGCGCTCGCGCAGGGAACGCAGGACGCACAGCTGTTCTATCACGCCGCGGTGATCGAGCGCGCCGCTGGACAGACCGCGATCGCCGGCGAGCACCTGGCGCGAGCGCGCGCGCTCAACCCGAGCCTGCAATGAACGAGCTTCTCACATTCGTCCACGTTGGCTTTCGCCACATCGTCGACGTGGAGGCGATGGACCATATCCTCTTCCTCGTCGCGCTTGCCGCGGTCTATCGGCTGCGCGATGCACGAATGGCGCTGTGGGTGATCACTGCTTTCACCGTCGGTCACTCGATCAGTCTCGCGCTCGCGGTGACCGGCGTGATTCGGTTTCCGTCGGCCGTCGTGGAGTTTCTGATTCCCGTGACGATTGTTCTTACCGGGATCGAGAATCTCGTCGTGGCCGCGCGGCGGCGATCATCACGTGCGGGGTGGTATCGGCCCGTGTTGGCCGGCGTGTTCGGGCTCGTGCACGGCGCTGGATTTGCGAATTATCTGAACGCGCTCTTCGTCGCTCGCATCGCTCTTCCGCTGTTCGGCTTCAACGTGGGGATCGAGCTCGGACAGATCCTGGTGTTGTCGATCGCGGCTGTGCTTCTGTCGATCTTGGATCGAGCCATCGAGCGAGCCTCGGCGCGCCAGGGCAGCTGGGCGCCGCTCCAGGTTCGCATTGCCGCCGTGTCGACAATCGTCGTCATCGTTGCTTCACACTGGGCAATCGAGCGACGTCCATGGTAGCACGTCCGATCGCCGCGGTCCTGCTCGCGGCAACGATCGTCACGATCTCCATACGCGATGCAGAGGCGCATCCGCTGCACACGACGCTCACCGAGATCACCGTCGACGCGACGCGTCACACGCTTCGGGCAACGGTCCGTCTCTTCGCCGATGATTTGACCGCAGCCTTGCTCAAGCACCGATCGCTCCGCGGTTCGGACCTGAAGGACCGGGCTGCAGCGTACGTCGCCGGCAATTTGATTCTCTCGAGCGCCGGCCGCTCGATTGCCATGCAATCCTGCGGCGTTCGGCAAAGTGGCGATCTGCTCTGGGTCTGTCTCGAAACCAGAATCTCGGCCGAGCCTGTCCAATTGCGCGTCCGAAATCCGTTGCTTCTGGAGGCGTTCAGCGACGAGGTCAACATCGTCCAGATCGGCGACGGACCAAAGCGGCGCAGCGTGCTCTTTCTCAGGGGAGACGGGGACAAACCCCTCTGATCCGGCGTGACGATCCAGCCCCCGACGAGGTTGTCATAGGGCCGCGAGAAGGCAGACCGGGCACGCGTCGTGAAACAACGCTCGTGCTCCGCGGCGGCAGTCCACTCTGGGGGGAGGTGGTCTGTGGGGAAGTCGATTCGTGTTCTCTCGGCGCTTACGATCGTGGCGTGTGGCGCCAGCGAGATCGTGGCACCGCACGTTCCGGTGGATCCCACCGCGTCGACTGCCCTGGCATCCGGAGCGCGCTTCTCGTGCGCGCTGACGACCGCAGGCAAAGCCTATTGCTGGGGTGACGGTCTCGCTGGGCAAATCGGGGATTCGACGTACGCTCCGAAAATCGTCCCGACGGCGATTGCTGGCGCGCACACCTACGTGGCAATCGCGGCGGCGAGCGAAACGGCGTGCGCGCTCGATCGCAGCGGTGTCGTCTGGTGTTGGGGCGACGATCCCACGCAACTGAACCCCGAGCTCAGCTTGCAGAGCGTTGGCGTCTCGGTTTCAGCACCGCGCCCGCTGTCCTCGATCACTGTCGGGCGAAAGTTCGCGTGTGGCATCGACAACGGTGGCGTCGCGTACTGCTGGGGGCAAAACCAGCGCGGACAGCTCGGCGTCGCGGATACCGTTGCGCGGTCCGTCGCGACGCGCGTCGCCGGATCCGTGCGATTCGCATCGGTGGCGGCGGGCTACTGGCACGTCTGCGGTCTCGCGACGAACGGCAGCATTTATTGCTGGGGCGACAACACGTTCGGTGAGCTCGCGAGCGGCGACACGGCCATGTCGGCAACACCGAAGCAGATCTCCGGGAACGATACGTATCGCTTCATTTCGTCTGGGTCGATTCATTCGTGCGCAATCGCGACCACCGGACACACGCTCTGCTGGGGGGCGAACTTCTCCGGACAGCTGGGCGACGGTACGCAAACACGGCGCCTTGCGCCGGTCGAAGCTGCTCCGGGACTGAGCTTCGCGAGCGTGCACGCCGAGCGCGCGAACTCGATCTTCACGCACACGTGCGGCGTGACAGTAGCCGGCGAGGTCTATTGCTGGGGATGGAATTCGAAAACGCAGCTCGGCGCCACGGGTACGACAGACGCGTGCACGAATATCGCCGGAAACTCGACGTTCGTGTGTTCATATGCGCCGGTGCGCGTCACTGGCTTGTCCGGTGTGTCAGGACTGGATGCTGGTCTCGAGCACACGTGCGCACTCGCCGGACGACAGGTCTACTGCTGGGGTGACAACGCGTATGGCGAGCTTGGCGACGGCAGCGGACAGTCACAGCCCGCGCCGGTGTTGATCAAAGGGGTGTTTCAGTTTCCATAACGACGGAAGTGCAGATCCCTCGCCTGTGGCTCGGGATGACAGGGGATTCTTGACGACGCCCATCAATTGGCGTTGGTTAGCGCGACCTGGACGCGAGCGTGCCTTTGCGACTTGCCCTGAGTAGTTGTGCCCTTCTCTTCCCGATGCTCCTCGCCGCGCAGACCACCGGTAGCGCGGTGTTCGCTGGAACGGTCGTCGATTCGTTACAGCACCCGATCGCCGAGGCCGAAGTATCGCTCCCAGGTCTCACGCTCAGCCGACTCACTGACACGAACGGAAATTTTCGGCTGACCGGCCTGCCAGGCGGGCCGCAGCGTGTCGTCGTACGCCGAATTGGGTTCGGACAGCTCGACACATCGATCGTTTTCGCGGACAGTCAAACCGTGCTTCGCCGCATCACGCTGGGGCGCATCGTTCGTCTCGATTCCGTCGTCGTACAAGGCAAAAGTCTCGACCTCGACATGACGTCATTCGAGGAGCACCGAAAGCTCGGCTTCGGCAGGTTCGTCACTCGGGAGCAGTTGGAGAAAACGGCAGGCACGACCCTGGCCGGCGCTCTCGGAGGCCTTCAAGGTATCGCATTCATCAGCGGCTCCAGCACTCAGTCGTGGGTGGTCTCGAAGCGTCCGGCAGCCACTCGGTGTCCACCAGTGCGCCCAGGAACCGGCCTCAATGACGCGATCGCTGCGCAGCGCACGACTGACGCCTGTCTGCGTTCAGAGCGCCTGTACTACGTTCCCGAAGACTTCGAGGCCGGCACGGGGGTCAAGCGAGCGTGCTATGCGCTGGTCTATCTCGACCGGGCACCGCTCAACGCCACGCATCCGACAATGCCGTTCGACGTCAACACATTCCTGCCGTCGCAGATCGAGGCGGTCGAATGGTACGAGTCGGACTCGCAGGTGCCTTCGCCGTATCCTGCGAACAACGCGCGATGCGGTCTCCTGGTGCTACACAAACGCCGCGGCAGCTGATCGCTACCGCGGCGTTCTCGCCTACACCGCGACCGCCTCGTCCGGCGCTTCCTCGGCGTTCGGCGCATCCCACTCGTTGCCACACTTCAGGCATTTGCGGAAGTCGCCGCGCGCCTTCGTGAACTTCATCTCGGCGCCGACGAACCCGCACTCGGGACACTTCTCGTTCACAGGCTTGTTCCACGCGACGAAATCACACGTCTCGTTGGAGCAGGCATAGAACGCGGTGCCGCGCTTGCGGGAGCGTCGCTCGACCAGCTCGCCGCCGTCCTTCGGACAGAAGACGCCCGTCGGCAGCGACCGCGTGCCACGGCATTTCGGGAAGGTACTGCAGCCAAGGAACTGCCCACTGCGACCCTGACGGATCACCATCGGTGCGCTGCAGAGATGACACTTGTACTCGGTCATCACGGGCTTCGCCTTCTCGCCCTTGATTGGACGCGTGTACTTGCACGTTTTCGGATGATTCTCGCACGCGAGGAACGGCCCGAAGAATCCCCCACGCGGCTCGAGCTTGCCGCCGCAGTCCGGGCAGCGCAGCTCATGCACCTGCGATAGATCGTACGCCTCAGCGATGAGCGTAGGCGCGTCGACCTTGGCCAGCCGCGAATTGAACGGCGACCAGAAGTTCTTGAGCACCTTCTGCCAACCGAGATCGCCGTCTTCGACCTTGTCGAGCTCCTCTTCCATCTCGCTCGTGAAGTCCACGTTGAAGATGTCGGGGAACTGCTTGACCATGACCTTCTCCACCGACTCGCCGAGCTCGGTCGGGAAGAAGCGACGCTGGTTCAGCTCGACGTAGCGGCGATCCGCCAACACCGAGATGATCGACGCGTACGTCGACGGCCGGCCGATGCCGAGTCGCTCGAGCTCTTTCACGAGGCTCGCCTCCGAGAAGCGCGGCGGCGGTTCAGTGAAATGCTGACTCGGCGTCACCGACTTGCACGGGACACTCTCCCCCTTCTCGACGACCGGCAGCGCCTGCTCGTCCTCGAGCGTACGATGCTCGCCCTCTTCGCGCGCCTCACGATAGAGCGCGAGGAAGCCCTGGAACTTCACGATCGATCCAGTGGCGCGGAACAGATAGCCGCGCCGGCCGATATCCGGCTGCGACGTGGCCGGAATGTCGAAATCGACCGTCGTCGTGTCGAAAACGGCCGGCGTCATCTGGCTCGCCATGAAGCGCTGCCACACGAGCGTGTACAGCTTGAGCTGATCCGGCGTCAGATAACGCTTCATCGCGTCCGGACGACGCGTAGGATCGGTAGGCCGGATGCTCTCGTGCGCGTCCTGCGTGTTCTTCTTGTCCGACGTGCCGTACAGCTGCGGCGTCTTGCAGACGAACTCCTCGCCGAACAGCACGCGCAGATAGTCGCGCGCCTGGATTGCCGCACTCTCCGCGACACGCGTCGAGTCGGTACGCATGTACGTGATGAGACCCACCGCGCCGTCGTCGCCGATCTCGATACCTTCGTAGAGATCCTGCGCGACGCGCATCGTGCGCTTCGAGCCGAACGACAGCTTCTTGGCGGCTTCCTGCTGGAGCGTGGACGTCGTGAACGGCGCCGACGGATTCTTGCGCCGCTCACGGCGCTTGACCTCGGTGACGTCGAACGTCGCGCGGCTCGCCAGCTCGT
>Ga0070680_100002531_pt1 | contig 13546 bp, 14 predicted proteins | sample KBSC73BmetaG_FD_64672 | JGI IMG/M metagenome (GOLD analysis project Ga0070680, IMG submission 64672) | Corn rhizosphere microbial communities from Kellogg Biological Station, Michigan, USA - KBS C7-3B metaG | ecosystem: Host-associated > Plants > Roots > Rhizosphere | place: USA: Michigan...
GTGACGACGATCGCCTTCACGTGCTCGTCGGCGATGGCGCGGTCGAGCCCGGCGACGATGCCGCGCCGGGTGTCGAAGCCGAGGCCGTTGACCGGCGGGTTGTCCAGCGTGATGACGGCGACGTCGCCGCGCAGCTCGTAGTTGGCGCTCATGGCAGGTCCTCGTGAAGCGTCCGTCGGCCACCGGCGCGGACAAAAAAGAACGTTCGTGCGATTCTAGGTGTGGGCACGCTGCGGCCGCTGTCCCTGGGACGACAGCGGGGGCTTGGCACGGCGGCCGCGCGCGCTCAGACCTCCAGCCACTCCCGGCGAATGTCAGCGTCGGCGAGGAGCGCCGCCGGCGTGCCTTCGAACACGATCGACCCGTGCCCCATCACGTAGCAGCGCTGCGAGATCCGCAGCGCGATCGTCAGCTTCTGCTCGACGAGCAGCACGGAGACGCCGCGCGCCTTGAGCGCATTCAGGTACTCGGCGACGAGCTCGACGATCTTGGGCGCAAGGCCCTCGGTCGGCTCGTCGATCATGATGATGTCGGGGTCGCCCATCAGCGTGCGGCAAAGCGTCAGCATCTGCTGCTCGCCGCCGGAGAGAACGCCGGCTTCCGTCTGGGCGCGCTCCTTCAGGCGCGGGAACAGGCGGTACATGTCGTCGAAGCTCCAGCGCGGCGACTTCTTGCCGCGCTTCTCGCCGAGCTGCAGGTTCTCGTGCACCGTGAGCTTGGGGAAGATCTCGCGGTTCTCGGGCACGTAGCCGATGCCCCGGTAGGCGATGTCGAACGTGCGCGCACCGAGGATCTCGTTGCCTCGCATGCGGATCGATCCTTCGCCGCGCACGAGCCCCATCACGGCCTTGACCGTGGTCGAGCGCCCCGAGCCGTTGCGCCCGAGCAGGCTCACGATCTCGCCCTCTTCCACCCGCAGGTCGACGCCGTGCAGGATGTGGCTCTTGCCGTAGTAGGCGTGCAGGCCGCTCACCTGCAGCAGGGCGCTCACGACGCGGCTCCTTCCCTGTCCATCGACCCCAGATACGCTTCCTGCACGCGCTGGCTGCCGCGCACGGCCTCGGGAACGTCGAACGCGATCACCTCGCCGTAGACGAGCACCGCGATCTTGTCGGCAAGGCCGAAGACGACGCTCATGTCGTGCTCGACCGTGAGGAGCGTCTTGCCGACGGTGACCTCGCGGATCAGCTCGACGAAGCGGCGCGTCTCGCTCTTGCTCATGCCTGCGGTCGGCTCGTCGAGCAGGACGACGTCGGCGCCGCCGGCGATCGTGATGCCGATCTCGAGCGCCCGCTGCTCCGCGTAGGTGAGATTGATCGCCAGCGTGTCGCGCTTCGGCTCGAGCCGGATCATCGCGAGCAGCTGCTCGGCGCGCTCGTTGGCGTCCTTCAGGTCGGCGAGGAACTTCCAGAACGCGTAGCGGTACCCCATCGACCACAGCAGCCCGCAGCGCAGGTTCTCGAACACCGACAGCCGCCCGAAGATGTTGGTGATCTGAAAGCTCCGCGCCAGGCCGAGGCGATTGATCTCGTACGGCGTCAGGCCGTCGATGCGCCTGCCCTTCAGAAGGATCTGCCCGCTCGTGGGCCCGAAGCGGCCGCTGATGAGGTTGAAGAGCGTCGACTTGCCGGCGCCGTTCGGGCCGATGATCGCGACCCGCTCGCCCGGCATCACGGCGAGGTTCGTGTCGCGGATGATCTCGGTCTTGCCGAACGACTTGCGCAGTGCCTTCAGCTCGAGCGCATAGGCAGGCGTCTCGCTCACGACGGCTCCTTGAAGGTCATCGTCGTTTCGATCTCGCTCTGGATGCGCCCCCATGCGAGCGCGAAGCGTCGGCGCACGAATTCGAACAGCGCCAGCCCGATCGCCGCGACCGCCAGCGCGCCGAGCCAGCTCGACGCGGCGCCGATGTCGAGCGTCATGCCGACGTACTGCAGCGTCGGCCCGCTGGTCGCGCCGAGCTGCAGGTGATAGACGAGCTCGATCAGCGCAGCCGAGCCGGCGAGCATCACGAGCGCGCCCGCGGTGAGCAGCGCGTACCAGCCCCAGAGACGATGCAGCTTCCTGTGCGCGGCGACGCGCAGGTTCATCATGATCAGGCTGGCGATGCCGCCGGGGGCGTACATCACCATGAACATGAAGATCAGGCCCAGGTAGAGCTGCCACGCCTTGGTCAGCTCGGAGAACAGGCCGATGCCGAGGACCATCAGCACGCCGCCGATGATCGGCCCGAAGAAGAAGGTGGCGCCGCCGAGGAACGTGAACAGCAGGTACGCGCCGGAACGCCCGGCGCCGACGACCTCGGCGGTCGCGATCTCGAAGTTGAGCGCGTACATGCCGCCGGCGATGCCGGCGAAGAAGCCGGCGATGACGAACGAGAAGTAGCGCACCCGCTGCGTGCTGTAGCCGATGAACTCGACGCGCTCGGGGTTGTCGCGCACGGCGTTCAGCATGCGGCCGAGCGGCGTGCGCGTGAACGCGTACATGGCCGCGGTGCACGCGAACGTGTAGACCGCGAGCAGGTAATAGACCTGGATCTGGGGCCCATACGTGATGCCGAGAAATGGCTTGCCGGCAGTGCGATTGGCGGAGATCCCGCCCTCGCCGCCGAAGAACTCGGGGACCATGAGCGCCATCGCCGTGACGAGCTCGCCGATGCCGAGCGTGATCATCGCGAACGGCGTTCCTGCCTTCTTGGTCGTCACGTAGCCGAGCAGCACGGCGAAGAACATGCCCGCGACACCGCCCACCAGCGGGATCAGGCTGACCGGGATCGGCAGCGTGCCGTTGCCGATCCCGAGCAGCGCGTGCACCGCGACGAACGTTCCCAGTCCGGTGTAGACGGCGTGGCCGAAGCTCAACATGCCACCCTGGCCGAGCAGGATGTTGTACGACAGGCAGGCGACGATCGCGATGCCGACCTGCGAGAGCATCGAGCGGCCGAGACTGCTCGGGAACAGCAACGGCGCCACGAGCAGGACCACGGCGAACGCGCCCCAGACCAGCCAGCGCGCGGCCGGCACGGCGCCTGCGCGACGCGCGACCTCGGCCGGCCGGGCGACTGTCGCTTCCACGTCAACCCTCCCGCGTGCCGAGCAGGCCCTTCGGGCGGAAGATCAGCATCAGCACGAGCAGCAGGTACGGCAGGATCGGCGCGACCTGGGAGATCGTGAGCTTCAGCAGCGAGTGGTCGGCCGCACCGACGCTGATGCCCAGCGGCTGCAGGACGTTGACGAGCGAGTAGTCGAGCGCGACCGCGAATGTCTGCAGGATGCCGATCAGCAGCGAGGCGACGAATGCGCCCGCGAGCGAGCCCATGCCGCCGACGACGACGACGACGAAGATCACCGGGCCCACGCTCGCCGCCATCGCCGGCTCGGTGACGAACGTCGTTCCGCCGATGACACCGGCGAGTCCCGCGAGCGCCGAGCCGGCGCCGAAGACGAGCATGAAGACGCGCGGCACGTTGTGGCCGAGCGACTCGACCATCTCGGGGTGGGTGAGCGCGCTCTGGATGACGAGACCGATGCGCGTCCTGGTCAGCAGCAGCCAGAGCGCGACCAGCATCGCGAGCGCCACCAGCATCATGAAGGCGCGCGTGCCGGGAAACGGCGAGCAGACCACGCGCACCGCGGCATCGGCGCTCGTGCACATCGCGGGCGGCGCCGCGCCGCTCACCAGATGCAATCCAGAAAGCGAGGAGTTGATGAGCGTGAACGCCGGCCCGCGCAGGATCTCGGGCGGCGGAAATTCGACCGAAGAGCGCCCCCACACGAGCAGGACGAGCTCGATGATCACGAACGACAGCCCGAACGTGATCAGCAGCTCGGGCACGTGGCCGAACTTGTGCACCTTGCGCAGGCACAGGCGCTCGAAGATCGCACCGAGGATGCCGACGATGACGGGTGCGACGACGAGCGCCGGCCAGAAGCCGGTCACCTTCGAGATCGAGTACGCGATGTACGCGCCGATCATGTAGAAGCTCGCGTGCGCGAAGTTGAGCACGCCCATCATGCTGAAGATGAGCGTCAGCCCCGAGCTGAGCAGGAACAGCAGCAGCCCGTAGCTGACGCCGTTCAGCATCGAGATGGTGAAGAATTCCATCCGGTCGCTCTACTCGATCTCGAAATGGAAGAGGCCCGGATCGCGCGCGATCGGGCCTCCGCCGAAGTCGGTGTCGCGCCTCAGGAGGAAGGCGGGCGCTTCATCTGGCAGCTGGTCGGCGTGCTCGACACGTAGTTCGGGTACTCGGCGACGGTCGCGAGCGTCATGCCGGTGTTCTCGATGCTGTACGTGAACTTGCCGCCGACCGGCCGCCATACGGTGATGTAGAGCGGCTGCTGGAGCTGATGGTCGGCCCTGCGCATCTCGACCTCGCCGCCGAACATGCTCTTCCACTTCATGCCCTCGAGAGCGGCCGCCACTTTCACGGGATCGGTCGACTTCGTCTGCGCCATCGCCAGCGACAGCGACTCGAGCATCCGGTAGATCGCGCCGGTGTAGAAGTCGTCGTTGTACTTCTGCTTGAACTCGAGTCCCCACTGGTCGTAGAGGCCGCCCATGTTGGCCGCCGCGTACGCGACCTGGAACACCTTGCCGCTGCCGTTGTGGCCGAGTGCCGTCGGCGTTCCGGTCACGCCTGTGTAGTAGGTGAAGAACTTGCCCGTGTAGCCGCCCTCGCCTGCCGCCTTGACCAGCAGAGCCAGGTCCGAGCCCCAGTTCCCGGTGATCACCGAGTCGGCGCCCGAAGCCTTGATCTTCGCGATGTACGGCGCGAAATCGCGGACCTGCGCGAGCGGGTGGAGTTCCTCGCCGACGATCTGGATGTCGGGGCGCTTCCTCTTCAGGTACTCCTTCGCGTACTTCGCGACCTGCTGGCCGTGCGAGTAGTTCTGGTTGAACAGGTAGACCTTCTGGATGTCCTTCTGGTCCTTCATGAAGGTGGTCATCGCCTCCATCTTCATGGTCGTGTCGGCGTCGTAGCGGAAGTGCCAGTAGCTGCACTTGCTGTTGGTCAGGTCGGGGTCGACCGCCGCCTCGTTGAGGTAGATGACTTCCTTGCCGGGGTTGCGCTCGTTGTACTTGTTGATGGCGTCGATCAGCGCCAGGGCCACCGACGAGCCGTTGCCCTGGATGATGTAGCGAATGCCCTGGTCGGTCGCCGACTTGAGCGCGTTCAGGCTCTCGGTGGGCGAGAGCTTGTTGTCGATGCCCGTGACCTCGAACTTCACGCCGGCGGCATTGTTCTGGTTGAACTTCTCGGCCGCGAACTGCCAGCTCTTCAGCTGGTTGTTGCCGACCGGCGCCATCAGGCCGGAGAGCGGGTCGATCCAGGCCAGCTTGACGACCTGGCCCTGCAGCGGCTTGGCTGCCGCCTTCGCCTGCGCGAACGCGGAACCGGTGACGGCGACGAGCGCCGCGCCCAGCAGCGCGGCAACGGTGCTCCTGGCGAGCGATGAGACGGTGGGCGAGGTCATGGAGACTCCTGCGGTCAAAAGCTGATCCGTGCGGAAGTTAACGGATGGCCCATGGACGAGCTACAGGGACTTCCCCGCAAGCTCCTTGCCGAAAGTCCGAGCCGCGTGGTGCGCTTCGGGCGACGGTAGACTCCGGGCCGCCCGGCGCTCGCGCCGACCGCGCGCACGTGCCAGGGTCCATGAAGCTCTTCTTCGACTTCCTCCCGATCATCCTGTTCTTCGCCGCGTTCAAGGTCGCGGACATGAACGCCGAAGCGGCGGCGCGCTACGCGACCGAGCACCTCGGCTTCGTGGTGTCCGGCGGCGTCGTCGGCCCCGGCGAGGCGCCCGTGCTCCTCGCCACCGTCGTCGTCATGGCGGCGACGCTCGTGCAGATCGGCGTGCTGCTGCTGATGCGGCGCAAGGTCGACACGATGCTGTGGGTGACCTTCGGCCTGATCACGATCCTCGGCGGGGCGACCGTCTGGTTCCACGACCCGACGTTCATCAAGTGGAAGCCGAGCGCGCTCGACTGGGCGATGGCGCTCGGGCTCTGGCTCAGCCAGGCGGTCTTCGGCAAGAACCTGCTGCAGGTGCTGATCGGCGGCCAGCTCGAGCTGCCGCAGCCGGTCTGGCAGCGGCTGAACTGGGCATGGATCGCCTTCTTCACGCTCATGGGCATCCTGAACCTGTACGTCGCCTACCACTTCTCGACCTCGGTCTGGGCGACGTTCAAGGTCTTCGGCCTGACCGGCCTCATGCTGCTCTTCATGGTCGCGCAGGGCTTCTACATCTCGCGCCATCTGCAGGACGAAGACGATCGCCCCGCCGGCCCCGCCAGCAGCGCCGCAACTCCGGTCGGACCCGAATCCCCGTGAGCGTCTCGGCCACCGAGATCGAATCGACGCTGCGTTCCGTGCTTCGGCCCGACGCGCTCGAGGTGATCGACGACAGCCATCTCCACGTCGGCCACGCCGGCGCGCGCGAGGGCCGGCACTTCACGGTGGTGGTCACGAGCGGCCGTTTCGAAGGCCTCACGCGCGTTGCCCGGCACCGCCTCGTATATGATGCCCTGCACGATCTGATGCCGCGCGGCATCCATGCGCTGGCGATCGACGCCCGCACTCCGCAGCCCAGCTGAGCGTCTCGCCCGCCGAGCGATCCGGGCTCCGCTCCCCGCCCCGTTCCACCCTCCCGTTCGCCCCGAAAGGCACGTTCCACCATGAAGCAGAGAGTTTTCGCCGCGAGCCTGGTGCTCGCCGCTGCCGGCCTGGCCATGTCCGTCGCCGCCAGCGCCCAGAACATCGCCGTCGTCAACGGCAAGCCGGTGCCCAAGGCGCGGGTCGACGCCATCGTCAGCCAGGTGCAGAAGCAGGCTGCTGCACGTGGCCAGCAGTTGCCCCCCGACATCGACAAGCTGGTGCGCGACAAGGTCGTCACCGACGAGATCCTCAGCCAGGAAGCCGAGCGCCGCGGGCTCGCCGCATCGCCCGAGTTCAAGTCGCAGATGGAGCTTGCGCGCCAGAGCATCCTGATCGGCCTGCTCTCGCAGGACCTCGACAAGAAGGCCGCGATCAGCGACGCCGACGTGCAGAAGGAATACGACAAGTTCAAGGCGCAGGCGAGCGGCACCGAGTACAAGGTGCACCACATCCTGGTCGAGAAGGAAGACGAGGCGAAGGCGATCCTCGCGCAGCTGAAAGCCGGCGCGAAGTTCGAGGACCTCGCGAAGAAGAACTCGAAGGATCCGGGGTCGGCGCAGAACGGGGGCGAGCTCGACTTCGCGTCGCCGTCGTCGTACGTGCCCGAGTTCTCGCAGGCGATCGTCGCGCTCAAGAAGGGCGAGACGACCGAGGCGCCGGTGAAGACGCAGTTCGGCTATCACATCATCCGACTCGACGACACGCGTGCCGCGCAGTTCCCGCCGCTCGCCGACGTCAAGCCGCAGATCCAGCAACGCCTCGCGCAACAAAAGGCAGCTGCGTTCCGCGACGAGCTGCGCGCCAAGGCGAAGACCGACTACAAGTTCAGCAACTGACCCGAGCTCAGTCGCTGCATCCCGAGCGCAGCGAAGGATGTGATCCGCGCTGAGCCGTCGCGCTGAGCGCAGCGGAGGATCTCGGCACCCACGTCGCCGAGATCTTTCGCCTGCGGCTCAGGATGCCGGAGGCGGCGCTGGCCGCGCGATCCTGCCGCCCTCGATGTGCAGCTGCTCGTCGCAGCGCGCGGCGAGGGCCGTGTCGTGGGTGACGAGCACCAGCGTCGTGCCGGCCTCGCGGTTCAGCTCGAGCATCAGCGCCATCACCGTCTCGCCGGTGGCGAAATCGAGGCTGCCGGTCGGCTCGTCGGCCAGCAGCAGCATCGGCCGCACGACGAAGGCGCGCGCGAGCGCGACCCGCTGCTGCTCGCCGCCGGAGAGCACGCGCGGATAGTGGCGCAGCCGCTCGCCGAGGCCGACCCGGCCGAGCATCTCGGTCGCGAGCGGACGCGCGTCGGCCCGCCCCTGCAGCTCGAGCGGCAGCATCACGTTCTCGAGCGCGTTCAGGTTGCCGAGCAGCTGGAAGCTCTGGAACACGAAGCCCACCTTCGCGGCGCGCACCGCGGCGCGCTCGTCTTCGCTGATCGCGAACAGATCGACGCCGTCGAGACGAACCGTTCCCGTGGTCGGCGTGTCGAGCCCCGCGATCAGCGACAGCAACGTGCTCTTGCCCGAGCCCGATGCACCGACGATGGCGACGGAGCGTTGCCGCGGCAAGGTGAAATCGATCTCGTGGAGAATCGTCAGCGTGCCGGTCGAGTCCTGCACGCGCTTGGTGAGCCGCTCGACGGCGATGATCGGTTCGGACATGAAGAAGAGTGGCTCGAGTGCGATGACGCGCCGGCGCTGGCTCGCGCACTGTAGCTTGGCGTTCCCCGCGCTCGCAGTGCTCGCGTCGATGCCCTCGCACGCGGCCGCACGCGGCAAGCCGACGATCCTGGTCGTCGGTGACAGCCTGTCGGCGGAATACGGCCTGACGCGCGGCAGCGGCTGGGTCGCGCTGCTCGAAAAGAAGCTCGCGCGCGAGAACATCGACGCCGACGTCGTCAACGCGAGCATCAGCGGCGACACGACCGCCGGCGGCCTGGCGCGCCTGCCGGCCCTGCTTCGCGATCGCAAGCCCGATCTTGTCGTCCTCGAGCTCGGCGGCAACGACGCGTTGCGCGGCCTGCCTCTCGACGCCACGCGCTCCAACCTGCTCGCGATGGCGCGCCTCTCGCGCAAGGCGGGCGCGAAGGTGCTGATCGTCGGCATGCAGCTGCCGCCGAACTACGGCCGTGCGTACGGCGAGCGTTTCGCGTCGCTCTTTGCCGAGATCGCCGAGAGCGAAGGCGCGGCGCTGGTGCCGTTCATGCTGAAGGGCGTCGCCGACATCCCGCAGGCGGAATCGATGTTCCAGCCCGATCGCATCCACCCGCTCGCGAGCGCGCACGCGACGATCCTGGCCAACATCTGGCCGGTCCTCGCGCCGCTCCTCAGGAAGAAGTAGCGGCAGCGCGGCGCCAGGCCGCGTGCACGGTCAACGCTGCCGCTCGCGGTCGCCGCGCTCGTCGCGTCGTTCGTCGCGGCGCTCCTGACGATCGCGAGGCGCTTCCGGCCGCGTCATGCGCTGCTCGCCACGCTGCGCATGCGGCGGCGCATTCGGCGGCGCTGCAGGCGGAGCAGTGACAGGTGCCGGCGGCGCGACAGCGGGAACTCTCGGCGGCGCGACCGGTTCAGGCGACGGCGGCCGCTGCACCGGATGCGGCCGCGCGGCCGGCGGCGCCGGACGCTCGGACGCCACTCCCGGTGGCGCAGCCTCGCGCTGCACTGGAGCCCGCGTCGGCGCGGGCGCCACCGTGGTCGCCGGCGCGGGCGCCACCGTGGTCGCCGGCGCGGGCGCCGCCGTGGGCGTCGGCCTGGGCGCCACCGTGGGCGCCGCGGTCGTCGTCGGAGGCGGCATGACCGCGCGCGGCGCGCCCTGGTGCGTGCCCGGGCCGCCGGCCTGCTTCGGCCCGCCGTGATCGTCATCGGCGGCGTCGCGGCCGCGGAACCCGGGGCCCCGCACGCGCTCGCCGGGCTGGGCGCTTCGCTGCACCGGGCTCGGCGGCACGACCGCGGGCGGCCTTCCCGGCGCCGGCGTTTCCTCGCGGCCGGGGCCGCCGCGAAGCGCCGGCTGCCGATCGGACGGATCGACCACGCCGCGCGCCCGCACCGGCGGACCGGCGGGTGTCGGCGCTGGCGCGACCGCAGGCGCTGCCTCGCGACGTGCACCGTCGGGCCGCGCCGGCTGGTTGCCCGGAACGACGGCGTCCGGCCGCTGCCGGCCGAAGTCGCCCTGCACCCTCGCCGATCCGTCCGGCCGGGCGCCGGGCCGACCGGTCGTGTCGCCGCGGCCGCCCAAGGCCGGCCCGCGACGCTCGAACGGCGGCCGCGGCGCCGTGCGATCGGCCGCAGCGCGGGGTGCCGGCGTGGGCGCGGTGACCGGCGCGGCGCGCAGCACCGCTGCCGGCGACGCTTCGCTCACCAGCGTGCGGACTCTCGGATCGCCGCGCAGCCGCGCAGCCGAGGGCGCCACCGGCTCGCGGCGCAGCATCACCTCCGCGGGAACGACGGTCACGGCATGCGGGAACCTGCGGTTCGCGAAATCGCGCCGGTCTGCCTCGCCATGGCGGTTGTTGACGATCGTCGTGATGTTGGTGACGTTGGTGACGTGCGTGATGTTCACCTGGCGCACGTAGCGCGGGCTGCTGCGGTAGGCGGGCACGTAGACCTCGCGCGGGGCGAGCGGGAACCAGCCGACCGGAGGGCCGCCGCCGCCGATCGACACCGACACGCCGACGCGCGGGCCGCCGATCCACGCGACCAGCGCCGGCGCATACACGGGCCGTTGCACGTACCTGCCGGGCGCCCAGCACCAGGCGTTGCGGTGGTAGACCCAGCGGCCGTAGTGGAACGGGGCGAAGCCCCACGGCGCCTCGTCGACCCACGTCCAGCCCCACGGCCGCACCCACACCCAGTGGCCCGTGCTGTACGGTGCCCAGCCGGCGGGCACGCCGCGCGGAATCCAGAGCGCGCCGTACTCGGACGTCTGCTCCCAGTTGCCGTAGCGGTCGAGATCTTCTGCGCCGGTCATCTCGGGCGAGACGTAGCGATGGGCCACGACGCGATCCTCGGCACGGTCGCGCTCGTCGTTCCAGGCGGCGAAGTCGTCGTGGACGAGCTCCTGCATCGCGTACTGCGGAACGCCGGCCGCGTCGACCCAGAACTGCGCGTGCTGTCCGGTCGTCACCGGCAGCGCGGTGTTGCCCGATTCATAGATCGCCTGTCCATTGAAGACGGTGACGTCGCTGGCACGGTCGAGGCGGTCGAAGCGGTACCGGCCGACGGTCTGTGCGCGAAATGTCCCGTCGTCGGTCGCGAGCTCGAATTCGGCGAGCGATTGCGGGTTGCGCAGCCGCGCGGCGACGCTGCCGCTTTCCAGCTGCACGTGAAAGCGCGTGTCGTCGAGGACGACGATGTCGAGCTCCGTGGCAGCGTCGAGGCGAAGCGTCGTCGTGCCGAGCGTGACTTCGGCGCGCGCGCCGTTGTCGGTCGCGATGCGGTCGCCGGTCGTGAGCGGACGGTTGCGCGCCACGGTGACCCATTCGTTGCTGTCAGGGCTGTAGAGCCAGACCTGGCCGTCGGCCTCGCTCAGTCGCGCGACGCGACTCGGCGGATCGCCGGCCGACTGTGCACGCGCGGAGAGCACGAATGCGAATGCGAGCAAGGCGCCGACGACCACGACCGCCCACACGCGGCTCGAGAGCTGCAGCGCGATTCCTCTTGCGCCCTCGCGATTCGACGGTGTGCTCATCTCGACTCCTGTGCCTGTGCAAGGCGCTCGGCCGCGCCGCCCTCGATTCAACGCACCGCGGGCCGCTCGCGCCGACCTGACCGCCGGGCGACACGTTCCTTTACAAGCAGCACGATGTCCGAACGCCCGGGCAACGGCTCAATCGTCAGCCGCCGCGTCGAGCTCCGGAAAGAGCACGCTCGTGAAGCCGAAGCGGCGGAAATCGCGGATCCGCATCGGATACAGCATGCCGACGAGGTGGTCGCACTCGTGCTGGACGACGCGCGCGTGGAAGCCCTCGACATCGCGATCGATCGGCGTGCCCTGGAGATCGAATCCCCGGTAGCGGATGCGGGCGAAGCGCGGCACGACGCCGCGCATGCCCGGAACCGAAAGGCAGCCTTCCCAGCCTTCTTCCTCCTCGTCGCCGATCGCCTCGATCGCCGGGTTGACGAGCACCGTCTCGGGCACGGGAGGCGCATCGGGATAGCGGTCGTTGCGCTGGAAGCCGAAGATGACGAGCTGCAGGTCGACGCCGATCTGCGGCGCGGCGAGCCCGGCGCCATTGACGGCGCGCATGGTCTCGAACATGTCGGCGACGAGCGTGCGCAGCTCCGGCGTGGCGAAGCGCTCGACCGGTCGCGCGACCTGGAGCAGACGCGGATCGCCCATCTTCAGGATCTCGCGGATCGTCATCCCGGGCTCCCTTCGTCGTCGCGCGCAGACACGCCGCCGCTCTCGTCGCGTTGCTCGCGCCACGCGGCGAGCACGTCCTCGGGCGCCTGCACGAGCTCGATCAGGACGCCTGCGCCGGCGATCGGGAACGCGTCGTTCGGGCGCGGATGGATGAAGCAGATGTCGTGTCCGGAAGCGCCCGTGCGGATGCCGCCCGGTGCCATGCGGACCCCGTTCGCCTCCAGCCAGGCGACGGCACCGCGCAGATCGTCGATCCACAGGCCGACATGGTTGAGCGGCGGCACGTGCACGGCCGGCTTGCTCTCGGGGTCGATCGGCTCCATGAGATCGATTTCGACGCGCCCGAGGCCGACGCCGGCGACGCACACGTCTTCGTCGACGTTCTCGCGCTCGGAGCGAAACCATCCGGTCACCTGCAGGCCGAGGCGATCGACCCAGAGCGCGCGCAGCTCGGACTTGCTCGGGGCACCGAGCGCGATCTGCTGGATGCCGACGACGTGAAACGGGCGCTCGATCACCGGCGCGCCCTCGCACGGCCGCCGTTGCCGTCGATCCGGGCGGAGCGTCCCCTTGCGAGCGGCCGCGCGGAAACGCTCATTGCGCGCTCCCGGCGGCCGCGAACTCGAGGATGACCTCGTCGACGGCGACGCTCTGCCCCGCCGTCGCGACGATCCGCTCGACGACGCCGTCGTGCGCTGCGAGGACGACGTTCTCCATCTTCATCGCCTCGATCACGGCAAGCCGCTCGCCCGCCCGCACGGCCTGGCCGGGCTGCACCGCGACGTCGACCAGCAGGCCCGGCATCGGCGAGAGCAGGAAGCGCGACAGGTCGGGCGGCGGCTTCCACGGCATCAGCCCGCGCAGCTCGGCCGCACGCGGCGTCAGCACGCGCACGTCGATGCACGCACCGTCGTGGACGACGCGCATCGCCAGGCCGACGCGCTCGATCTGGGCACGGAACGGCGCGCCGTCCACCAGCCCCTCGACGGCGATGCTCGCCAGCGGGCTCGCGAACGAGATCGTGCGGGCGCGCGCAGCGACCGTGACGACGAAGCGATCGCCTTCGGCGCGCACGGCGAGCGGCGTCTCGCGCGTGCTCCCGTCGCCTTGCACCTCGACGGCGACGAAGCTCTCGCCGATCTCCAGCGTGTGCCCGGGCAGCTGGCCGGTGAGCCGTTCCGAGCGCGCCAGCAGGCGACGCTCGCACGCGCCGGCGAGCGCGATCAGGAAGTCGCGATCCGGATGCGCGAGCGCATGCGGATCGAAGCCGTGCGCGAACTCCTCGGCGATGAAGGCGGTCGTGAAGTCGCCCACGGCAAAGCGCGGGTGCGCGAGCAGCGCCGACTGGAAGGCGAGGTTGCTCGCGACGCCCCGCACGACGAACGCGTTCAGCGCGTCGCGCATCGTCGCGATGGCCGCGCCACGGTCGCTGCCGCAAGCGATCAGCTTGCAGATCATCGAGTCGTAGTGGATCGGGATCTCGCCGCCTTCGTAGACGCCGGTGTCGACCCGGATGCCGGCCGCGGCACCGTCCGGACGCGC
>Ga0070680_100002534_pt1 | contig 13535 bp, 8 predicted proteins | sample KBSC73BmetaG_FD_64672 | JGI IMG/M metagenome (GOLD analysis project Ga0070680, IMG submission 64672) | Corn rhizosphere microbial communities from Kellogg Biological Station, Michigan, USA - KBS C7-3B metaG | ecosystem: Host-associated > Plants > Roots > Rhizosphere | place: USA: Michigan...
GACATCTTCATCACGGCGACGGGCAACTTCAACATCATCACCGCCGAGCACATGGCGAAGATGAAGGACAAGGCCATCGTCGGAAACATCGGCCACTTCGACAACGAGATCGACATGGCCGGGCTGAAGAAGGTGAAGGGCATCCAGCGAAACAACATCAAACCGCAATACGATGAATGGATCTTCCCGGACAAGCACTCGGTGATGATTCTTGCCGAGGGAAGACTGATGAATCTCGGTTGTGCCACCGGACATCCGAGCTTCGTGATGTCGTCGAGCTTCACCAATCAGGTGATGGCGCAGATTGAGCTGTACGGCAACACGTCGAAGTACGAGAAGCAGGTATACGTGCTGCCCAAGGCGCTCGACGAGAAGGTCGCGCGCCTGCACCTCGGCAAGCTCGGCGCCCGTTTGACCGAGCTCTCAAAATCACAGGCCGACTACATCGGCGTGCCGATTCAGGGGCCATACAAGCCGGATCATTACCGCTACTAAGTGAACAACTCCCGGCAACGTGACAGGGCGACCCTCGGGTCGCCCTGTTTGTTGATCCTGTACGAGCCCTCGCCGAGCAATGATCTACTCGGCGCGGAGCGCTTCAACCGGTTGAACGTTGACCGCTACTTTCGCCGGAATCATGCACGCGGCCAGTGTCGCGCCGAGCAGCACGATCGGCGCGGCGACGAACGTGATCCAGTCGTGCGCCGGCACATTTGCGATCAAGCCCTCGATCGCTCGTGCTCCGGCGAGCGAAAGGATCAATCCGGCGGCACAGCCGATTCCCGCCGCGACCATCCCCTGTCGAAGGACCAGGAGCATGACGCTCGCCCGCCCGGCGCCGAGCGCGGTCCGAATGCCGAATTCGCGCGTGCGCGCGGTCACGATGTACGCCATCACCGCGTAGACCCCAAGCGCTGCCAGCGCCAACGCAATCGTCGCAAACACCGTGAACAGCGTCATCGCCAGCTCCTGCGGCGCGATGAATAAGTGCATCACCTCTCGCAACGTGCGGGGAACCAGGAGCGGCGATCGCGGGCTGACTTCGCGGAGCATCCGCCGCAGCGCGGGCACTATCGATGCAGCGTCTCCTGTCGTTCGAACGACAAACTCCGGTCGGCGCCAAGGGTCCTCCTGCCAATCCGAGACGTACACCGCCGGCATGAAACTCCTGCTCGACATCTCGCGAACGTCAGCCACGACGCCGATCACCTCGCGCCACTTATCGAGCGAGGATCCGCCTCCGCCTTCAAACAAGATCTGCGACCCGATTGCATTTCCCGCCGGGAAAAGGCGTCGCGCGAGACTATCGCTGATCAAGGCTACCGGCACGGCATTGGGCCGATCGTCCGCGCGAATGGATCGACCGCGGAGAATCTTCGTCCCCGTGGCGGCGAAGTAGTCCTCGGTCGCGGTGATGTACATCGCGCTCGGCGCGTCGACGTCGTCCGCCGACCCAGCAACGATGCGTGGCCGAACCGAGTTGGGGCCGTTCCATGGCGAGATGTCGGTGAACGCCGCGCTTCGCACGCCGGGGAGTGCCCGAATTCGCGTCAGCAGATCGACGAAGAACGCGTTGCGAGCAGCCTGATCTCTTGGCAACGACGGCGGCGCTTCCACGCGAAACGTCAGGACGTGGTTATCCGCCGTATAGCCCAAATCCGTCGTAACGAGCGCGGCGAACGATCGCAGTAAAAGCCCCGCGCCGATCATCAACACCATCGCGAGCGCGATTTGCGTCGTCACCAGCACTTGGCGACCACGGGTTCGCGATGCTCCGGCGGATGAGCTTCGGCTCGATTCGCTCAGCGACTCTTTGAGATCCACACGCGTCGCGACGAGCGCCGGAAATAACCCGAACGCAACGCCGCACAGAATCGAGACGATCGCAGTCGTAACGAGTAGCGCGACATCGATGTGCATCTCACCGAACTTTGGCATCGAGCCCGCGGAGATGACTTCGAGTACTCGCTTGGCCGCAAACGCAAGGCCGACACCCAACGCGCCGCCTCCAATGCCGTACAGCGCACTTTCGGCGAGCAGCTGACGAACGAGACGGCCACGACCTGCGCCAAGCGCGGCGCGAACAGCAAGCTCTCGGCGGCGCGCTGTCGCGCGCGCGAGAAAGAGCCCCGCGATGTTGATGCACGTGATCACGAGCACGACGATCGCAGCGCCCATCACGGCCACGAGCGCACGCCCGACGTCGCCCACCATCGCGTCGCGGAGCGGAACGACACGCGGCGCGACGGGATCGGGCGATCCTGGACGTGCATCGCGCCAGCGCGCGGAGATTGTCGCGCCATCGGAGCGCACGCGATCGAGCGAAACATCGGGCTTCATACGCGCGATGCCTCGCAATACGCGCATCGTTCGCGAACGAACGGGATCGGCGACGAACGGTCGGAGATCCAGTGGAATCCACACTTCCGCCGTGAACGTCGGTGACTCGAAATCGGGCGGCATGACGCCGATGACCGATCGTGAAACCGGACCGAGTTGGATGGACCGGCCGACGACGCGCGGATCGCCGCCGAACACGCGCTGCCAGATGGCGTCGCTCAGCAGCACCACCGGCCGAGCGTCCGGCGCGAGATCCTGCTCGCCGATTGCACGCCCGACTTGAGCGCGGGCGCCGAGCACCGGGAAAAAGTTCGGTGTCACGGACGCAATCGAGAACATGTCGGTCGATTCGTCGCCGTAGTACGTCGCACCGCCGAGGCTCCCGAACGCCGCGACGCCCGCTAGTGAAGGCGCGTCCGCGAGGTCGACCAATTCGCGCGCCGTCAGGTAGTCGGACCCGCCGCGCGGTCCCGTACCGGCGTACACGCGGAGAAGTTGATTGGCATCGCGGTACGGCAACCGATCGATCAGAACGCGGCGAACGACAGAGAAGATCGCAGTGTTCGCGCCGATGCCCATAGCGAGCGTCACCAAGACAACCAGCGCGAACGCCGGCGCGCGCCGCATGCCGCGCCAAGCCAACAGAACATCTTCGCGCAGATCGCCGATCCATGCCGTGCGACGTGCCGCGCGTTCGGTACGCGCATCGAGCGAGGCGCAGTAGCGACGCGTCTCGTCGACGTCGCCGAACTCGCGCACGGCTTGTTCTCGGGCCGCGTCCGCGCCCATGCCTTGTGCAACGAGGTCGCGCACGCGCATGTCGATGTCGAAGCGAATCTCGTCGTCGACGTCGGCCTGCACGCGCTGATCGTCACGCGGAACGTCCGCGTACTTCCGATGGCGGCGCATTGCTACTTTGCCTCGAGGACGCGCATGAGCGCGCCGACATATTCGCGCATCGTGTCGAGGCGCGATTGCGAATGCCGTTTGCCCGCAGCGGTGAGCTCGTAGTACTTCGCGCGGCGATTGGTGTCGGACTGCCCCCACCACGCACGAACGAGCTTCTTCTTCTCCAGGCGGTGCAGCGCTTGATACAACGCCGCGCTCTCGATCGTGATCGCGCCGCTGGTGCGATCGCGCACGAATGTCTTGATGCCGTAGCCGTGCATCGGCCCCCACGCCAACGTTCGTAGGATGAGAACGTCGACGGTGCCGTGCACGAGATCGAGGGATTCTCGCGCCATGCGCTCTCCAGTCACGTACTTACCTATCACGTTGTGACTAGAGACGCCGGCTGTCAAGACTCGAGTGGCTGCTCAGCGATTCAGATCGAGGAACGCGAGAAGCGCCGCGTTGAAGCGCGCGGGCGCTTCGATGGCCGGGATGTGTCCGACGCCGGCCAGCTCAGCCCACGACGACGCCCGGAGGAGATGCGCGAGATCCCTGCCCTGCTCGATCGGCGTCACGGAATCGCGATCGCCCCAGATGACCAGCGTCGGAACGGCAATTTCCGCGTACCGTGAGCGATCCGTCGCCAGCGACTGTTCGTTGGTCGTGATGAAGGGGCGCAGCCATTCGCCGAAGCTCGCCGTCGTTCGCTGGACCACGAACGGGCGCTGGAACATCGCGAGACGCGCCGGCGTGATCGCCGTCGTGTCAGCGACGAGTCCGCGAAGAAGCCGTGACGTGAACGCAGGATTCGTCAGTGTGGCCGCAACGACGCCGTTGCGCAATGACGGAATGCTCAAGAGCGCTCGAACAGGCCAACCGGCGCTCGGTGCAGCCTTCGTCGTGTCCATGCCGAGCGCAACGTCGACCAGCACGAGACGTGCGATATGCGAGGGACCAACGAAGAATGCCTGCATCGTGGCGCCAGATCTCGCTCCACGCGCCAGTACCGTGCACGAGAAGTACCGGCGACCCGTCCCGCGGTCCGGCCTCCTGGACGAACGTGTCGACGTCCACTGCGTGAACGAAGCGGCCCGGTTTTGGCGCCGCGTCAACGCGAGTCTGCGTCTCTCGTCGCCACGCTGCGGCGCGAAAGCCGAGGAGCGCCACCGCCGGGACCACGACGACGACGCCGACGATCGTGAGGATCGCTCGCCTGAGCCATCGGGCCCCGTGGCATGGGTGACCGCCGCTCTCGACGGTTCGTCTCTTACTCGGATCGCCTCACGCCGGCGCGGGCGCGACGGCGATCGTGGCCTCGCGTTGCTCCTCACGCGGCGACATGACGTACGCGATGCTCAGCATGATCGACGACAGAATGACATGCGGCGCATTCAACGCGAGGTTCGACAACACCGGCTTCGAGTTGAGCGCGCCGTCGATGAGATAGAAGACGGCATCGCAGGCGTAGTACCACCCGAACGCAGTGAAGGCGAGCGTCGCGCCCTTCCGCGAGTGGAGAGCGCCGACGAGCAACATGACGGCGGTGACTCCATGTGTCACATCATCCAGTTTGCTCATCGCGAATAGACCCCACATCATCCGCTCCGGACCGTCGGCCGTCATATGCATCGAGGTCGTCGTCTGCGGCATCCATCCCGATGCGACCACCAGGCCAAACAGAACCGCGAAACCAAACGCCAGCTTTCTCACCATCGGGCAGCCCTCCAAGTCGTTCGGGTTCCGGGCGTGAAACGTCGACCGTGACTTCTCAAAAGACGATCGGGACGCGCACACGGGCACTCGGCCGGGTCGTACGGCGAACGGCCAAGGTGTTTGGGATCACGCTTGCTTGCACGCTCGTCCTCGCGTTCGGCATGGGCGTGTGGGGCGTTCTTCGCACGCCGGTTACGCATCCCGTCCCATCGGCGAGCGTCAACGACATCACGCAGCTCAATCCTATCCCCGTCAGCCAGATCATCACGCCGACGACAGTCGACGAGATCATCGAGGCGGTGCGGTCGCATCCCGGGCCGATCTCCGTGGGCGGCGGCCGCTACAGCATGGGCGGTCAGACGGCGACGCCAGGCGGCTTGCAGATCGATATGCGGACGTTCAATCGCGTCCTGACATTTGATTCCATCAATAAGACTATCACCGTCCAACCGGGCATTCGGTGGCGCGACATTCAGCGGCGCATCGATCCGTCGAATCTCTCGATAAAGATCATGCAGACCTACGCCGACTTTACGGTCGGCGGCTCGATGTCCGTGAACGTGCACGGGCGATACATCGGCCAGGGGCCGCTTGCGCTGTCGATCCGCTCGTTCAAGATCGTGCTCGCCGACGGCTCGGTCGTCGAGGCGAGCCAGACGGAGCATCCCGACGTTTTTTTCGGCGCAATCGGCGGCTACGGCGGCTTGGGCGTCATCGTCGAGGCGACCCTCAATCTCGCCGACAATGTGCGCGTGAAGCGCTCGAACGTACGAATGCCGATCTCGCAATACGTGTCGTTTTTCAAGCAGCACATCCGCGATTCGGCCGCCGTCATCTTCCACAACGGCGACATCTATCCGCCGAACTACGAACGCGTGAACGCCGTTACATGGTCGCAGACGAACGACCCGGTCACGGTACCCGAGCGACTGATTCCGACTGGCAAGCCGTATCGCCTCGATCGGTTTGTCTACTGGATGATGTCCGAGTGGCCGTACGGCAAAAGCATTCGTGAGCACGTCGTCGATCCGATTCTGTTTCGCGACTCGCCCGTCGAATGGCGCAACTACGAGGCAAGCTACGACGTCCGTGAGCTCGAGCCGTCGTCACGCGAGCAGTCGACCTATGTGCTCGAGGAGTATTTCATCCCGGTCGAGCGCTTCGACGACTTCGTGCCGAAGATGCGTGCGGTATTCCAGAAGCACCACGTGAACGTCATCAACGTCTCGATTCGCCACGCCTTGGCCGATCCTGGGACGTTGCTTGCGTGGGCACCGCGGGAAGCATTCGCCTTCGTCGTCTATTACAAGCAGGGCACGACTCGGCCGGCTCGGCAGGACGTTGGCGTTTGGACGCGAGAGATGACGGATTCGATCCTGTCGGTCGGCGGAACGTGGTATCTGCCGTATCAGCCGTGGGCGACGCAGCAGCAATTCCTGCGCGGCTATCCTCGCGCCTCGGAATACTTCGCCCTCAAGAAGCAACTCGATCCCACGACCAAGTTCCGCAACACGCTGTGGGACAAATACTATTTGCCAACTGTCGATCCGGCGCGCGCCGAGCTGAGTCCGGCGATGCGCACCCGCCTCGACTCCGCGGGAACGTACAGTCGTGACGAGGGGCAGACGTTCCTGACCCATCCCGAGTGGTACATCGTGTACAGCTCCGACGAGTATGCCGAGTGGCTCGCACACAAGCTGCCGACGGATTTTCCGTACGCGAAGTCGATCGCGCAGTTCTGGATCGACTACCGCGAAGCGATCGCCGAAACACGCAATGCCTACCCGACCAACGTCGGCTACCACGTCATGCTGGCGGTGATCGGCACGAGCTACTCCGCCGAGCTCGCGCTCAAGGCCCTCTACGAGAACACGATCGGCCGCTTCTTCGGGTGGACCGCCAATCACGAGCTGACCGACGAAGATCGCTATGCGGCCGTAGTCGCCGCCGATTACGGGAAATTCATCCACGTACGGCCGTGGTACGAGTATCGATTCGCGTCGAAGCTGAAACATCTCTGGACCAAAATCCCGCTCGGCGGCGAACACTGGGGCCGAAAGCTCGAGCGACGCGCCTTCCTCAGTGCCGAATACGGCATCAAAGCGGTGTATGCGGAGGCGATCACGTTAGCGACGCACGCAGCGTATGCGCCGCAGGATGACAAGATGTTGACTGTCGTGACCGGTTGGAATGATTCGATCGGTGCGCGACAGAAAGGAATCAAGACGGTCTCGCAGCTGGACAGCGTGCACACGCTTGTCGCGCTGCCGCGATACGACGAGTTCCGGGATGCGATCCGCCGGCTCGCCGGCGCGGCGGAGGGCGTGCGGATCACCGAGATCGCCGGCAATCATGATATGCTCATGACTGGCGTCGCGACGAACGACTGGACGAACGCCGACATGAGTGCTCGCGTCTTGTACGAGGTTCCACTGCCGAGCGACTCGTTGCGCAAACGCGTCACGATGCGCGTGCCAGTAGGCGAGCTGCTGCCGGTCATGCGACGACTTGGTGGTCAACGAGCGTTGGTCATCGACCACATCTACGACTATTGACCCTTCCGCAGGGCTCAACCCGGGATCTGTTGAATCGCTCGCTCGAGCTCTGCGACGAGTAGATCCCCGTTGTCCGAATCGAACGGCATGGGCGGCCGAATCTTGATCACGTTGTGGTACGGCCCATCCGTGCCGAGCAGAATGCCGCGCTCGCGCATCCGGTTCGCGACGAACGACGCCTCTTCGGTAGCTGGCTCGAGTGTCGCGGGGTCACGCACGAGCTCCACTCCGAGAAATAGCCCGGAGCCTCGTACGTCGCCGATGATGGGGTACCGCTCCATCAACGGCCACAACTTCGCGATGATGGCGTCGCCCACCTGCTTCGCGTGCTCCCGTAACTCTTCATCGAGCACCACATCGAGCACCGCCAGTCCGATGGCGCACGAGACCGTGTTGCCTCCGAACGTCGAGAAGTATTCCATCCCATTGGCGAACGACTCCGCGATCGCTCGCGTCGTCGCGACCGCGCCAATCGGATGTCCGTTGCCGAGCGGCTTCCCCATGACCACGATGTCCGGGACGACGCGCTGGTCCTCGAACGCCCAGAAGCTCGTTCCCATGCGGCCGAGCCCTGTTTGTACTTCGTCGGCAATGCACACGCCACCGCTGTTGTGAACGTGCTCGTAGACCGCCGCGAGATATCCTTTCGGCAGAATCAACTGTCCGCCCACGCTCGGGCAGGTCTCGGCGATGAATGCGGCAAGTCGGCGCCCGCGAGATGCGACAACGTTGGCGAGCGCGCCGACTTCCGCGGCATACCGTTCGCCCGCGCTCGGATCGCCGCGCTTGTGTGGTCCTCGATAGTCGTCGGGCAGCGACGCGACATGCACCCATGGAGGCGCGCCCGCGCCCCCAGGTCCGTTGTGCTTGTACGGACTCAAATCGATGAGCGACGTCGTGTTGCCGTGGTACGCCGAGTCGAGCACGATCACGTCCGTACCGCCCGTGTACGTTCTCGCCAAACGCAGGGCCAGCTCGTTCGCTTCGCTCGCCGAGCTTACGAAGTAGCACACGTCGAGCGCTTCAGGCAGCGTCCCGAGCAATCGCTTCGCGTAGTCAGTGAGGAGGTCGTTGAGATAGCGTGTGTTCGTGTTCAACACCCGCATCTGCGCGGCCCCAGCCGCCACGACGCGAGGGTGACAGTGTCCAACGTGCGGCACGTTGTTGTACGCGTCGATGAATCGTCGTCCCTCGTCGTCGTACAAGTACTGTCGCCACCCGCGGACGATCTTGACGGGGTCGCGATAGGCGATGCTGAGGTTGTGCCCGATCATCTCACCGCGCGCGGCAAGCGACTCTGTCTTCGTCGCGGTCGCCCGTGGAAAGCGATGCGCAGGAATCCGCGTGAGCAGATTCGGATCAGGGCACAGCGTTCGGAATGCTGCGCGCTGTGACGGAAGAGCTACGCCAGGGAAATCGATTCCGAGATCGAGCAGATTGGTGATGATCTGCAGATGCAGATGCGGCGTCCATCCGCCATTCACCGACGGATCACCATACGTCGCGATCTGCTCTCCAGCGCGTATGGGTTTTCCAACCGCGAGGCCGGTGAGCGACTCGCGGCTCAAGTGTCCGTACAACGTGAAGAACTCTGTTCCGTCGTCCGTCTCGTGCTTCAGGATGATGACGGGCCCATAGTCGAGGTACGCCGCATTGTCCGCAAAGAGGTGAACCGTTCCTGCCAACGGTGCGAACACCGGCGTGCCCGCAGGGCCGAAGAGATCGAGACCGATGTGAATCGTGCGGTGCTCGTCCGTCGGACGCGTGCCGGTAAACGCGGGCGCTACATACAACAACCGCGGCTCGTCGTATCGGCCGACGCTCACATCCACGCGCGCTCGCTTCATCTCGCCGAAGATGCGCGCCGTGAGCTGCGGCTCCGCATTCTCGGTCGGGTCGCCGTCGACGAGTGGACTCGACACACTGAGGTCGAGCACGAGGCTTGGTGCCTTGGCGAGATCGACATCGATGACCGGTGCGAGCGCTGGAAGGCGAGAGAGATACGCCCGGACGCGATCGGCAGCCGGCGAAGGCGGAACGCCGGCTGCTTCTCGCAGCACGACTTCCGCAAGACCGAACGGAATGGCGGCGAGCCGAGGGAGCGCTTCACGAATCGCTCGCTGACTCACGCCGAGATAGTCGTTGTCAGGTCGTTCGCGCTGCTGCGACGCAGCGATGCAGACGCTCGCGCAGAGTCGGAGCACCGCGAGACCGAAAACCGACGCGAGCTCGTCATCATCCAAAGCACTTCGCTCGGCGTAGCCGCGCACGATCGACGAAGCCACATCGAGCGGATCGTCACGATCGAGCATCGCGTAGGCCATCGCGATCGCCAGCTCGCCGATACGATAGCTGTGCACCATGTCGCCGAAGTCGACGATGCCGACCACCGACTGATTGCGCGTCTCCATCGTCGTGCCGCCGCCGACGAGAATGTTCGCGTCGTTCAGATCACCGTGGATGATCGCCTTCCGAAGCGACACGAGCCGCGGCACGGTGTGTCGATCGATCCGCGCGACCAGGCGATCGATGAGTCGTCCGAGAGCCTGGTCATCGACCAACGCGCGCTTCGCGTCGATGATGCCTCGCGCGTTGGCGAGGTCCCAGTAAAAGTCCCGGTGCAGCGCCGGATGGGTGAAGTCGAGCAGCTCGCGCTGGAGGGCGCCAACCTGGCGGCCGAGATCCTCGAATAGACTGACGGACCTGCGACGCACGCTCGACAACGGAACGCCGTTCAGCCAACTGATCGCCCACACGAAATGACGCGCGCCGTTCGAAAGATCTTCGACGAGCGCGCGCCCGTTGACCGTGCTCAATACACGCGGCGTAGTGTCGAGACGGGCCGCCAGGTGGGTGATCGCTCGCTGTTGAGCCTCGAGCATCGCGCGCTCTTCCGTGGCGTTCGCCACCTTGAGCACGACGCGCTGGCCATCGGAGCCCTGGATCAGAAAATTCTGATCGCGCTCACTCGTCAGCGCCGTCGCGCGTCCATCGACGCCGAAATACTCGCGCGCCATGCGCTCGGCGGCCGGAAGATCGAATCGCGGGGTTTGATCGAGCATTCCGGAAGCTAGGCGACGGGAATCGCCGAGTCAGCGCCGTCAGCGCTCTCCGCGAATCTCCTTCGGAACGCGCGCCTCACGCACCGCGCGCCACTCGTCGCCCTGCCGGGCGACCTGGTATGCCCGCTCGAAGCGCAGGGTTTGGGACGCCTCGCCGCTGGGTGTGTCGTATTTCTGGACGTAGATGTAGACCTGCACCGAGTCGCCGCGGAGCGCGAACACCGGCGAAAACCGAACGATGTAGCCCGGCAGCTCGGCTTTGCAGCGAGGCGCGCCTTTGGTCGTCAGCTCCGGCTCACAGGCTCCACGTGTAATGCCTCGCTGCTGAAGGTCGGCGGCAACGGCGGCAGGAACGGTGCCTTCGGGCGTCAGTCCGACACCCCGCGGAAGCTCGCGCGAGTCGAGCAGCAGCGAGAGCGACGGATCGAGATCGAAGGCGCCGCGGACGGCAGCTTCATAGACTCGCGCTTGGGCGTTGGGCGGAAGCGTTGCAACGGCCAGCCCCTTTCCGCGAACAACGTTCGAGTCGTCAGGCTTGCACGCAGCGTAGCCGATCAAGCACGTCGCCAGGATGCATCGAAGTCGCGTCCGCATGCTCATACGATAGAGACGAAACGAGCCCCGCGGCGCAAACCCGCGGGGCTCGTTTCATCAACACTGGCGACTCTCGATTACCTGTGCGTCGAGCGGTCGTGCTCTGCCCGCTCGTGGTCGATTCGTGCGCGGATGTCCCGATCGCGATTCTGGCCTTGATGATCGCTGCGAGCGCGGTAGTCGCGATCGCGATCCTGTCGCTCACGCTCGTTCCGAGCTCGCTCCATCTGCCGGGCACGTTCGATCCGAGCGCGTTCGATCCGAGCCTGTTCCATTCGAGCCCGCTCGGCACGCTGGCGTTCCCAGCGCTCTCGTTCCAACCGCTCGCGCTCGATCCGTGCTCGAACGTCACGATCGCGCTCCTGCTCGCGCCGGAGCGCGACCTCACGGTCACGCTGGCGCCGGTACCAGTCATCGGAGTTGTACACGGCGCGAGACGCCGTTTGATCTCCCCAGATGACACGTCCGTTCCTCGGGACGTTGGCTTCCGCAGCCGCGCAGCTCGTTGGCCGCGGCTGCCGTCCTGGCGGAACACCGTCGATCCACACACGGCACATCCCGGCCGGCGGGCGCTGTCCCGGCGGAATCCGGTTGTGTCCGTGGCCCTGTGCGACCGCCGGAACGGCAGCCCCCAACGTCGTCAACAGCGAATACGCAATGATTCTCCTCATATGTTCGAAGCTCCCAGGTGGGGTTCTGGGTTTAGTGGAGGGCACACAGAGTGCCGCCCCATCTATTTGCTCGAGCACAGCGTCGAAACGGGAGCTCAGTCGAGAGAAGAAATCGGAGTTCTTTTGCGCCAGAACTGAAACACTATGACGCCAGCAAGGAGGATTACGACGCCAATCCCAGCACTTCTTGGCTGCTGAACAACTGTGGTGATCGCCACTCCCCAGCAGGCCAACACGAACACGAGGGTGGTGAATGGGTGTCCTGGAACTCGGATTCGATTTGCCCGCGTTCCGACGGAATCGTGTCGCTCGCGCATCCGGAAAACGATGAGCGAGGCACCCGTAAGCCCGAAGAACAGCACGTCGATGGCTTCGACGTAGTTCAGGATCTGATCGTACTTTCCCGTGAGTGCGATGATCGCCGCCCAGACGCCCTGGAGCACAATGGCCACGACTGGCGCCCTGGTCCGCGGATCGAGCTTGCCAACGGCCGAGAAGAAGACGCCATCGCGAGCCATCGCGTAGTACACGCGCGGCGCTGTCAGCACGCTCTGACTCAGGAAGCCAACGGTCGATACCGCGATACCGAGCGCGATGAGCCGCGCGCCGCGATCGCCCAACGCTTGGCGCATGACCTCCGACGCTGGCGTCCGCGTTGCGGCCAGCCCGTCGACGCCGAGCACGCGCAGGCACACGTACGTGACGGCGAGATACAACACGATCACGCCGATCACTCCGACCAATAGACCCCGCGGAAGGTCCTTCTGCGGATCGCGCATCTCGCCGCTGACGAAGCTGGCAGTTTGCCACCCGCCGTACGCGAAGAGCACCGGGATCATGGCGGCAGCGAGTCCAGTCGCGCCGCCCGTCGCAGCCGACGTTGGGGCGATCGCGGTGGACGGCGTCGCAATGATGTACCCGACGCCGATCAGCATCGTGATCGCGAGCAGCTTGGTCACCATCAAGCCGCTCTGCACATTGCTGCCCGCTTTGACGCCGAGACAGTTGACCAATGTCAGAATGGCGAGCGTCGCGCCGGCGATCACCTGTTCCGGCACACCGAGCCCGGTGAGCTCGCGAAAGTAGCGGCCACAGATGATCGCGGCACCTGCCATGCCACCCGTCTGTACGACCAGCAGCAGCGTCCATCCGTACACGAACGCAACCATCGGATGATACGCATCGCGGAGATACGCGTATTGTCCACCGACGCGCGGACGCAGCGCAGCAAGCTCCGCGTATACAAAAGCTCCAATGAGCGCAATGACACCGCCAATGCCCCACGCGCCGAGGATCAAGCGGCCGGTATGAACTTCGCGCGCGACGTTGCTCGGGTTCACAAAGATTCCGGCGCCAATGATGCCGCCCATCACGATCATCGTTGCGTCAAACGGACCCAGGCGTCTGGCGAGCGTCGGCTCGCCGTCGTGCCCCGGCGTGAGCTTGGTCGGCGCGTACGGTTGGGTGATTTCAGTCACTCGACGATGTCCGGTCGCGACATTGCTCGTTAGAGATGAAAGGTTAGACAGTTTTAATTTTTGAATTCAGTACACATGCGCGCCCAATGATCGTCTGCAGATGGATGGCGCGCGGCCGCTGAAGGAACGTACGCCCGCGCACGCGCCTGTCGCCAGCGATGTAGTCCCCACCTCTGCCCGGATCACCGAACGTGCGAACTCGACTCGCTCTCGTGGCGTGCCTCATGGCCG
>Ga0070680_100002535_pt1 | contig 13531 bp, 11 predicted proteins | sample KBSC73BmetaG_FD_64672 | JGI IMG/M metagenome (GOLD analysis project Ga0070680, IMG submission 64672) | Corn rhizosphere microbial communities from Kellogg Biological Station, Michigan, USA - KBS C7-3B metaG | ecosystem: Host-associated > Plants > Roots > Rhizosphere | place: USA: Michigan...
CGCGTCCGCGATCTCATCAAGACCATCGGGCTCTTTCGCACCAAGGCAAAGAACGTCATCGCGCTGTCGGAGAAACTGATCGCCGAACACGGCGGCGCGGTGCCGAACACGCGCGAGGCGCTGCAGGCATTGCCCGGCGTCGGCCGCAAGACCGCGAACGTGGTGCTGAACATCGCCTTCGGCGAATTGACGATGGCGGTGGACACCCACATCTTCCGCATCGGCAATCGCACCGGGCTCGCGCCGGGCAAAGACCCGTTGGCGGTGGAGCTGAAGCTCCTCGAGGTGATCCCCGAGAAATACATGCTGCACGCGCACCACTGGCTGATCCTGCACGGGCGTTACACCTGCCTCGCGCGGCGGCCGTTGTGCGAAAAGTGCGTGATCGCCGACCTGTGCAAGTGGCCGGGCAAGACGGTGCTGATGGCGCCGGCTTAGGCGCGCTCGCTTACGCCCGTTTCGGCTCGAGCAGCTCCATCCGTTGCGGCGACAAGCGCTTGTGCATGTGCACCATCAGCGCCATCGCAAACAACGGCGTGGCGAGGTTGACGATCGGGATCGACACGAACAGCGCGATCAGCATGCCTGCGAGAAACACCTGGGTGTGATGGGCCTTGCGCATCGCGCGCGCCTCCTCGGGCGAGCGAAACCGCATCGCGGCGAGCAGGAAATATTCTCGCCCGAGCAGATAGGCGTTGGCGAAGAACAGAATGAAAAGGCCCGCGCCGGCGACAAACAAAAACGGCAGCGCGACCAGATAGACTCCGACGGTCAGCAGCGCGGTCTTGATGCCTTCGACAAGCGCCAGCCAGAGCGGCAACGCGCGTCCCGGCGTTTCGGCGGGGTAGTGTTCGCGCTCGACCTCGTCGGCGATCTCGTCGACGAAGAAGCTGCCGACGAAGGCGGTCACCGCGGGCATCAGGAACACCGCGCCGGTGATGATGCCGAGCGTCGCCGCGAGCGACAGCACCCAGGCGACGATCTGCCAGGCGGTGTGGCCGCCAATGCCGGCCTCCGCCCACGCCGCGCCGCCGGTGGCCAGCCACGAGAACACGCGATTCAGGCCGATGCCGATCAACGCGATCAGCACCAGCCCGAGGCCGATGGACTTGAGCAGCACACGGCGAAACGGCGGCGACACCATCTGGGTCAGCGCCTTGACGGCAGCTTCGAACATCGGCTCCTCCACGCAATCCGGCAGAGGTAGGTTCGCGTCGTCCTTTGGGCAAGCCTGTCAGCGCGAGGGAAGCGCCGGTTGCGGCGGCATCGCGCCGCTCGCGTCGATGAGGCAGTCGTCGGCCTCGGGCGCCACGCCGACCGGTTCGATCGTCTGTGGCAGGTCGATCCAGGCCAGGCGGCGATAGTCGAAGCCGTTCTCCACCGTCGGCTTCACGAGCTGAAAATACGGCGAGATATCGAAATCGCGCGGCGCGTAAAGCGAGGAGTGGCGAATTTCGAGAATGTCGCGCCGCGCCGTTTCGCTTTCGAGGCGGTTGATCTTCGGCAGGATCGGATAGCGCACATGCTCGAACGCCTGCGCGATCAGCGCCGAACAGATGATGCGGGTCGGGTGCCCGGAGCCGAGCGCGATCATGCGCCGGCGAAAGCGCTGCGGCACCGGCAGCGGAAACAGATAGCGCAGCAGATCGAAGATGTTCTTCACATCGTAGTCGAAGCCGATGCGTTCGGCGGCGAAGGTGCAGACCCGCGCGCAGTCGTCCTCGGTCAATCCGACCGGGCGGCAGATGCGGGTGTGGAAGCTTCGGTATTTCGACAGCGGCGCGCCGACCACGCCCTGGCCCAGGTTGGCCTCAACCAGCACCAGCGGTTCGCCGTCGGCGGCGGTGCGCTCACCGATCGGCCCGACATAGAGCGCCGCGTGCGACCAGGTGGATTGCGTCAGGTATTTGATAACGCCGGAGATGTGATTGTTGCCTTCGACCAGCAGCACGTCGCCGGGGCGAAGCACCGTGCGCAGCGCGTCCGGATCGCTGGGCGTGAAGGGCTCGTAGCCGGCTTCGGGGCGTTCGAGATAACGGGCGATCGAGCGCCCGATCCGATTGAGTGTCCAATGCATGATGCCGGCTCCCTCCGGCGCGATGCGCGTTCTGCACACCGTCGTTGTCATGGACTTTGATGCAAACTGATTGCCATCCGGTTCATCACGTTCGCGCGATGGCAACGGACCGTTATCCATGACATTGACGCGGTGCGGCCGATTCGTGCGGGGATTGCCTTCAGCGCGGCACAGCGTAAAAACCATTTGCCAACCATGAACCGCAGATTGGGAACCCTGAGCCGTGAACCGCCTGTCCCGTCGAAGCGTCCTGGCCGGAGGTGCTGCGCTGTTGGCGCGGCCGGCGTTCGGCCAGGCGCCGGGCGGGCCAGCGGCGACGGCGAGCGAGGTTGACGTCATCATTGTCGGCGCCGGCGCCGCCGGGATCGCCGCAGCGCGCAAACTGTCGGCGGCGGGGCGGAGCTTCACGCTGTTCGAAGCGACCAACCGGATCGGTGGGCGCTGTTTCACCGAGACGCGCAGCTTCGGCGTGCCGTTCGACCGCGGCGCGCATTGGATTCAAAATCCCGACATCAATCCGCTGACCAAGCTTGCCCCGCGAACCGGGCTCGACATCTATCAGGCGCCATCCGGCCAGCGCGTGCGGATCGGCCAGCGCGGCGCGCGCGAAAGCGAGCTGGAGGATTTTCTCTCGGCCATCGTTCGTGCCAATCGCGCCATCGCCGAAGCCGGTCGCGGCAAAACGGATGTCGATTGTCTGCGCGCGCTGCCGAAGGATTTCGGCGACTGGCAAGCCACGGTGGAGTTCACGCTCGGGCCTTATGCGACGGCCAAGGATCTTCGCGATTTGTCGGCGCACGACGTCAGCAAATTGAGCGAGCGCGATGCCGGCGCGTTCTGCCGTCAGGGCTACGGTGCGCTGTTGGCCAAACTCGCCGAGGGCATTCCGGTGGAATTGGAGACGGCGGTGACGCAGGTCGACACCCAGACGCGCGGCGCGCGGGTGGATGCGGTCACCTCGCGCGGCACGGTGTCCGGCCGTTACATGATCGTGACGGCGGCGACCGGCGTTCTGGCGTCGGAGCGGATCAAGTTCGACAAGGGCTTGCCGAAGCGGCACCTCGACGCGCTCGACAAGCTCAAGCCCGGCAGCTTCGATCACATCGCGCTGGAGCTTCCCGGCAATCCGCTCGGTCTGCAGCGCGACGATGTGGTTCTGGAACGCTCGTCGGGCCCGCGCACCGCGGCGCTGCTCGCGAATGTATCCGGTACGTCGCTGTCGCTGATCGAGGTCGGCGGGCGGTTTGGCCGCGATCTGGCGGCGCAGGGCGAACTGGCGATGGTCGAGTTCGCGGCCGAATGGCTCACGGGCCTGTTCGGCAGCGGCGTGAAGCGGGCCGTGCAACGCAGCGCGGTGACACGGTGGAATGCCGAGCCTTGGACGCAAGGGGCGTTCGCCAGTGCCGAGCCGGGCGGTCAATGGGCGCGTCGCGCGCTGATGGAGCCGATCCGCGATCGGGTCTATTGCGCCGGCGAAGCCGTTCACGAAACGCTGTGGGGGACGGTTGGCGGCGCCTGGGAGTCGGGCGAGCGCGCGGCCGATGCGGTGCTGCGCCGGCTGGCCGGGCTGCCCGAGCCGGTGCTGCCGGTTCCGCCGAGGGCCGAAGCGCAGGCCCCGCCGCCGCAAACCCGGGCGGCGGCACCCAAGCCCGAACCGGAACGGTCGCGCGGCCGCGCCCGGCCGAAAGCCCGGCGCGAACGCGAGGAGCCGCGCTCCCGCAAGCGCCGCCGCTAGAGTACGATCCCGAAAGCCGGTTCCCACTTTGCGGGATCATGCTCAAACAGGAAATCGGACGCGCCTCAGCGTGCCACGATCACCGGCGTGCCGACACGGACGCGGCCGTAAAGATCGGTGATGTCCTGGTTGTACATGCGGATGCAGCCATAGGACACGAAGCGGCCGACCGAGCCCGGATTGTTGGTGCCGTGGATGGCGTATTCGCCGCCGGACAATGTCAGCGCGGCGACGCCCATCGGATTCTTCGGCGATCCGCCGGGAATGACCTTCGGCAGCCTGGGATTGTCGCGGGCGATGTCGGGCGGCGGCGCCCAGGCCGGGCGGATGCGTTTGCCGTCGATCACTGCCTGGCCGCTCCATTGCTGTCCGGCGCGGCCGACGCCCACCGGATAGCGAAGCGCCTGGCCGGAGCCGAGCACCAGATAGAGCCGGCGCTCGTTGGTGTGCACGACAATGGTGCCGGGCGAAGCCTCGCCGTTGAAGGGCACGACCTCGCCGCGGGCGGCGGCGGGGGTTACGGACGCGGGCTGGGCAAGAAAACAAGCGGCGGCTGCAACGAGGGCGGCGGCGTGGTACGCGTTACGCATGGTCGACGGCATCCCGGCTGGCGACCGCGGCCCTGCGGCTGCGGTCTTACAGGCCGGGATGATCCGCCGACTTCCTAAATAAAACGTGGGCGCGGGCGGCGCGCGGCTAGAGCATGATCCCGAAAAGTGGAAACCGGTTTTCGGATAAGATCATGCTCATTCAAGAAAATAAGCGACGAGCCCGATTCAACCCAGTTGAATCAGGCCCTAGGATGCCGCGCCGGCCTTGGCGTCCGCCTTCTTGTTCTGGCGGTTCTTCACCAGGTCGTCGACCACCGTGGGATCGGCCAGCGTCGAGGTGTCGCCGAGCGCGCCAAAGTCGTCCTCGGCGATCTTGCGCAGGATGCGGCGCATGATCTTGCCGGAGCGGGTCTTGGGCAGGCCGGGCGCAAACTGGATCATGTCCGGCGAGGCGATCGGCCCGATCTCCTTGCGCACCCACTGCACCAATTCCTTGCGCAGGTCTTCGCTGGGCGACACGCCGGTCATCAGGGTGACATAGGCGTAGATGCCCTGACCCTTGATGTCGTGCGGATAGCCGACGACCGCGGCCTCCGACACGTTCTCATGGGCGACCAGCGCGCTCTCGACCTCGGCGGTGCCCATGCGGTGGCCGGCGACGTTGATGACGTCATCGACCCGTCCGGTGATCCAGTAGTAGCCGTCTTCGTCGCGCCGGCAGCCGTCGCCGGTGAAGTACTTGCCGGGATAGGCTTTGAAGTAGGTGTCGATGAAGCGCTGATGATCGCCGAACACGGTGCGCATCTGGCCGGGCCAGGAATCCGCCATGCAGAGATTGCCCGAGCACGCGCCCTCCAGCACCTTGCCGTCGGCGTCGACGATCTGCGGCACGACGCCGAAGAACGGCAGCGTCGCCGAACCCGGCTTTTGCGCGATCGCGCCCGGCAGCGGCGAAATCAGAATGCCGCCGGTCTCGGTCTGCCACCAAGTGTCCACCACCGGGCAGCGGCCGTCGCCGACCACGCGGTGATACCACTCCCACGCTTCGGGGTTGATCGGCTCGCCGACCGAGCCGAGCAGCCGCAGCGATTGGCGCGACGTTGTCTTCACCGGCTCGTCGCCGGCCTGCATCAGCGCGCGGATCGCGGTCGGTGCGGTGTAGAAGATGTTGACCTTGTGCTTGTCGATCACCTCCCAGAACCGCGACATGGTCGGATAGTTCGGCACGCCCTCGAACATCATGGTGATCGCGCCGTTCGCCAGCGGACCGTAGAGGATGTAGCTGTGGCCGGTCACCCAGCCCACGTCGGCGGTGCACCAATAGATATCGCCGTCGTGATAATCGAACACGTATTGATGCGTCATGGCGCAGAACAGCAGATAGCCGCCGGTGGTGTGCAGCACGCCCTTCGGCTTTCCGGTCGAGCCTGACGTGTAGAGGATGAACAGCGGGTCCTCCGCGCTCATCTCCTCGCACGGACATTCGTTGGTCACGACCGCCGCGGCCTCGTGATGCCAGACGTCGCGTCCGGGCACCATGTCGACCGCGCCGCCGGTGCGCTTGACCACGATGACATGGTCGACCGTGAATCCCGAGCCTGCGACCCTGGCGAGGGCGGCGTCGGTGTTGGCCTTCAAAGGAATCTTGCGGCCGCCGCGCAAGCCCTCGTCGGCGGTGATGACGACCTTGGACTTGCAGTCCTCGATGCGGCCGGCGAGCGAGTCCGGCGAGAAGCCGCCGAACACCACGGAGTGGATCGCGCCGATCCGGGCGCAGGCCAGCATCGCGTAGGCCGCTTCCGGGATCATCGGCATGTAGATGGTGACGGTGTCGCCTTTGTTGACGTTGCGGTTGCGCAGGATGTTCGCCATCCGGCACACCTCGTCATGCAATTGCCGATAGGTGATCTTTTTGTCGTCCTTGGGATCGTCACCCTCCCAGATGATCGCGGTCTGGTCGGCCCGCTTCGCCAAATGACGGTCGATGCAGTTGTAGGCGGCGTTGAGCGTGCCGTCCTCGAACCATTTGATCGAGACGTGGCCGGGGTCGAACGACGTGTTCTTGATCTTGTGGAACGGCTGCATCCAGGTGAGACGCTTGGCGTGCTCGGCCCAGAAGTCGTTCGGATCGGCCAGCGAGCGCCGGTACATGTCCTTGTATAGAGCTTCGTCGACGAAGGCGCGTTTCTTCCACTCGGGTGAGACGTTGTAGATGTGATCGGACATGGGTTTCTCCTGACGAAGCGCGACGGCGCGCTCTCGGCGCGGGGCGCAGCAGTCTCGGGCGTTATTATGCGACACCGGCCCGAGCCGTCACAAGGCCGGATGCGTGCCACTTTCGTCGCGCCGCCGGTTGAGGATGCGACAAAACCTCTATCGACTTCGGCGCAGGAGAGCGAGACAATCCTTAAGCGAGAACCAGAACATCCGGGGGGGATGCCGATGCGGCGCCTGCTGCACCTCATGTTGGCGGCGCTGCTTTTCGCCGCGGGGACCGCGACCGCCGCGCGGGCGCAGGCATCGAATTATCCCAACCGGCCGATCCGCATGTTTGTCGGCTTCCCGCCCGGAGGCGCCGCCGACATCGTGGCGCGCATGATCGCCAACGCGCTGTCGCCGCGCCTGGGCCAGCCGATCATCATCGAGAACAAGCCCGGCACCGGCGGCAATGCCGCGGGCGAGGCGGTGGCCAAGGCCGATCCGGATGGCTACACGCTGCTGCACGGCCCGGACAATCTGTTCCTGATCAATCCGAGTCTCTATGCGCGGATGCCGTTCGACCCGCTCAAGGACCTGGTGCCGGTTGCAAGCCTCGTTTCCAATCAGCTCTATCTCACGGTCAACAACTCGGTTCAGGCGAACACGCTGCGCGAGTTTGTCGATCTGGCGAAGCGGACCAAACCGCCGCTGTTCTATGGCTCGATCGGCAACGGCAGCATGCACCACATCGGCATGGAGATGTTCAAGCGCCACGTCGGCATCGAACTGACGCATGTGCCCTATCGCGGCGGCGGGCCGGCGAGCGTCGCGTTGCTGGCCGGCGATATCCAGACCATGTTCGGCGGCGGGTCGGTGATGCCGATGATCAAGTCGGGACGGATACGTGCGCTGGCCGTTTCGGGCGGCAAGCGGTCGCCGGTTTTGCCTGATGTCCCGACGATTCAGGAGATTTTTCCGGGCTACGAGGTATTGATCTGGCATGGCATGTTCGCGCCCGCCGGCACGCCGAAGCCGATCCTCGACAGGCTTCGCGCCGAGATCGCCGTGGTGCTGCAGCAACCCGAATTGCGCGAACGGCTGATCGCCTCGGGCGCGGGTGAGCCCTATCCGACACAGCCCGAAGAATTCCAGGCACGCATCCGTGCGGACCACGCGGCGTTCGGCAAGGTGATCCGCGACGCGGGCCTGCGGATCGAATAGGCGCAACGCGCTTGTGGAAGCGCCGCTATGCTTTCAGCCCGCCCATCTTGCAGACGAGCTTCCACTCGTCGGCCGTGACCGGCTGCACCGACAGCCGCGACTGTTTGAGCAGCGCCATGTCTTTCAATTTGGGCTCATGCTTGATCGCTTCGAGCGTCACCGGCTGCGGCACCGGCTCCAGCGCCTTCACATCGACCACGACCCAAGGGTCGCCGGCCTTCGCGCTGGGATCGGGGTGGTGTTCGCGGATGATCTCGACCACGCCGACGATCTCCTTGCCGACGTTGGAGTGATAAAAGAAGGCGCGGTCGCCCTTTTTCATTTTCATTAGATTGAGCTTGGCGGTGTGATTGCGCACGCCGGTCCACAACTCGCCCTTGGCGCCCTTGGCCACCTGCTGGTCCCACGACCAGGCATCGGGCTCGCTCTTCATCAGCCAGTACGCCATGTGATTCTCCGCTTTCGCTGTGCGGCCGTTTGCCGATCTTGCCGCAAGCCGTCCGAGGCAGCGAAAGCCGCAGGCGTGTCGAAAGTCAACAGGGGCCCGTCATGCAACGGCCACCCGCGACGGTCCTGTCGCGGGTGGCCGGGTCGTTCACGCGGGATCAGCGGTCAGTTGACGGCGAGCTTGAGCCGGGAGATCAGCGGCCGGTTGCGCGCGATGTCGCGTTCGATGACGGACTTCAGCGCCGCGCCGGAGAGCGGAGCCGGCTCTGCGCCGGCCGTTTCGAGCTGGCGAACGGCGTCGGCGTTTTTGAGGATGCCCGCCACCTGCGCTTGCAACTGATCGATGACTTCGGGCGGCGTTCCGGCGCGGGCGAAAAGCCCGGTCCAGATGTCGGCTTCGAATCCCGGCAGGCCGCTCTCCGAGATGGTCGGCCAGTCCGGCTGCGAGGCGAGGCGGGTCTTGGTGGAGACGCCGAGCACCTTGATCGTGCCGGACTTCACCAGCGAAGCGGCCGAGGAGACGGCGATGAAGGCCAGATCGGTGTGGCCGCCGGCGGTTGCCGTCGCCGCTTCGACGCCGCCCTTGTAGGGGATATGGCGCAGCGCGATGCCCGCGCGCTCCGCGAAATACTCACCCACCAGATGCGGCGAAGAGGCCGCGCCCGCCGTCGCGAACGTGATGCTGTCGGGGCGCGCCTTGGCCGCTTTGATCAGATCCTGCACCGTGTTGAACGGCGATTTGGCGTTCGCCACCAGCACCACGGGATTCACCGTGATCCGGGCGACCGGAACAAGATCGTTGTCGTAAGACGACTGCCAGCTCTTCAAGATGAAACGATTGATCGTGAAGTCGGAGTCCGCCGCGACCAGCAGCGTGTAGCCGTCGGCCGGCGTTTGCAGGACGTTGCGAAGCGAGACGATGCCGTTGCCGCCGGGGCGATTCTCGATGACGGCATTCTGCTTCCATTGCGCCGACAGATGCTGGCCGATGACGCGCGCCGCGATATCGGCGACGCCGCCGGCCGGTCGGCCGACGATGATCTGCACCGGCTTGGTCGGATAGGTGAGCGCTTCGGCATGCAGCGGCGCCGGCGTGCCGCCGAGCAGCGTTGCGATTGTCACGGCCGCTGCTGCGCCGCCGCCGATTTTGAATGAGGCGAATGCATTTGAAAAACGAGACATGATTTCTCCGTTCACCGGAATCGATCCGGTGTTGCGATAGGGATTTGAGAGGGAGGGTTAAGAGCTTGCGCGCGTCAGCCGAAGGTCAACATCGACACGTGAGTGATTTCATCGCGCACTCCTGTTCGCGAACGTTGCGAGCGATCATCAAGATCAACGATAAATCGCGTGCAGCGCAGCAAAGTCAATCGAACGCGAAAAATAAGAAGAACTGCGGCGACGCTCATCGCAACGAAGGACGAACATCCTCGTTGCCGCGTTGGATCTGCTGCAAATGTGCTAGCGCCGCGAACGGTCGGCGGATGGCGAAATCGCTACTCTTCGCGGAACGGTCGCGACAACAAGGATTCAATTGCGGCGTCCACGTTCAAGCGGCCGTCGAGCACGGCTGCAACCGCGGTCGCAATCGGCATGTCGATGGTGTTGGCCTGGGCCATGTCGATCAGCACCGAGGCGGTGAAGAGGCCTTCGGCAAGCTTGCCGCTCTGCGCCTCGGCAAGGCTGCGGCCTTGTCCGAGCGCGAGACCGAGCGAGAAGTTGCGCGATTGCGGGCTGGAGCAGGTCAGAACAAGATCGCCCAGCCCGGAGAGGCCCACCAATGTTTCGGGGCGCGCGCCGAGCGCCTTGCCGAACCGGAACAACTCGGCGAAGCCGCGCGTGATCAGCGCCGCCGACGCGCTGGCGCCCAGTCCGCTGCCTTGCGCGATGCCCGCCGCGATCGCCAGCACGTTCTTGGCCGCGCCGCCGATTTCGACGCCGCGCACATCGGTCGAATGATACGGGCGAAATGTTGCGGAGCCGAGCGCCTGCGCAAGCGCGGCAGCCAGGCCTTCGTCTTCGGCGGCGAGCGTCACCGCCGTCGGCAATCCGCGCGCGACGTCAGCGGCGAAGCTTGGACCGGACAGGATGGCGGGCCGGCTGCCGGGCACGCATTCCGCCACGATCTCCGTCATGAAACGGTGCGTGCGGCGTTCGATGCCCTTGGCGCACGCGACCACGGGAAGGCCGGAACGGATGAGCGGCGCGAGCTTCGTCGCCACGTCGCGCAACGACTGCGCGGGCACCACGATCAGCACCGCATCGGCGGTCTTGAGTTGCGTCATGTCGGCGGTGACGGCGACGCCATCATCCAGCGTCAGGCCGGGCAGGCGCGGTGTCGTCCGCGTTGTCTGCATGGCCTCGGCGGCGCGGGCGTCGCGCGCCCAAAGCGTCACCGCATGACCGGCGCGCGCCGCGACATTGGCCAGCGCGCAGCCCCAGGCGCCACCGCCGGCAACGGCGATCCGCTCGAACGTCGTGGAGGTCGCGGGGCTCGTCATGCGCCGGGCTGAAAGGCGAGGCCGGCGGGATCCTCCAGCCCCGAAATTTCCTCCAGCGGCCAGCGCGCGCGTGGAGCGAAGTCGAGCGTGTCGGTGAGACCCTGGGCGAGACGCTCCGCGCCGGCCCAGGCGATCATGGCGCCGTTGTCGGTGCACAGCGCGTGCGGCGGCACCACGAGCTTGATGCCGCTCTCGAAGGCGACGCGGTTCAGCACCTTGCGGATCGCCTCGTTGGCGGCGACGCCGCCGGCGGCGACCAATGCGGTGGGTGTGCCGTAGCGCGCGCGAAAGACCTTCATGCCCGCGCGCAGCCGGTCGTGGGTCACCTCCACCACCGCCTGCTGGAACGACGCGCACAGATCGGCGACGTCCTGATCCGCGAGCGGGGCGACCTTCTCCGCCTCAAGCCGCAGCGCGGTCTTTAATCCCGACAATGAAAAATCCGGGTCGGCGCGGCCGTGCATCGGGCGCGGCAAGGCGAAGCGTGTCGCGTTGCCTTGCATCGCTTCCTTCTCGACCAGCGGCCCGCCGGGATAGCCGAGCCCGAGCAGCTTCGCGGTCTTGTCGAACGCCTCGCCGATGGCGTCGTCCACGGTGGTGCCCAGCAGCGTGTATTTGCCGACACCGCGCACCGCCACGATCTGGGTGTGGCCGCCGGAGGCGAGGAACAGGCAGTAAGGAAACGGGGTCCCGGCGGTGAGGCGCGCGGTGAGCGCGTGGGCCTCCAGGTGGTTGATCGCCATCAGCGGCTTGCCGTTGACGAGCGCAATCGCCTTGGCGGTGGTGAGCCCGACGATGACGCCGCCGATCAGGCCGGGGCCGGCCGCGGCGGCGACGCCGTCAATCGCGGTGATCGGGCGGCCGGATTCCGCGATGGCGGTGGCGATGATGCGGTCCAGCGCCTCGACATGGGCGCGCGCCGCGATTTCCGGCACGACGCCGCCGAAGGGCGCGTGATCGGCGATCTGCGACAGCACCACATTGGACAGAATGGTGCCGGAACCGTCATCGCCGCGCTCGACCACGGCGGCGGCGGTCTCGTCGCATGTGGTCTCGATTCCGAGTACAATCATAGACATAACGGCTATCACTGTGAGGTCCTGTGGCGCAATCCTCCGACATCATCCTGCGGCTCGGCAGCCGCGGCAGTCCCTTGGCCCTGACCCAGGCGCGGATGGTGCGCGACGCCCTGGCCAAGGCCCACGGCTTTGCGCCGGAGCAGGTGGCCATCGAGGTGATCCGGACCAGCGGCGACCGCATCCAGGATCGGCCATTGGCCGAGGCCGGCGGTAAGGGGCTGTTCACCAAGGAACTCGAGGAGGCGCTGGTGGGGGGCGCCATCGACCTGGCGGTGCATTCCTCCAAGGACATGCCGACGGTCTTGCCGCCCGGTCTTGTGCTGTCGGCCTTCCTGCGCCGGGAGGACCCGCGGGATGCCCTGATCAGCCGCAAGGCCGCCTCCATCGCCGGGCTGCCGCACGGGGCAACGGTGGGGACCGCGTCGCTGCGCCGGCAGGCGATGCTGCTGCGGCTCCGCCCCGATCTCGTGGTCGTGCCGTTGCGTGGCAACGTCGAAACCCGGCTGCGGCGGCTCGACGAAGGCGCGGCGGACGCGACCTTGCTGGCGCTGGCGGGATTGAAACGCCTGGGGCTCACGGACGCCGCGGCCGCGGTGCTCGATGTGGACGAGTTTTTGCCCGCGGTCGGTCAGGGCGCCATCGGCATCGAAACGCGGGCGGACGACAGCCGCACGCGCGATTGGCTTAAGCCGATCAATCATGCCGACACCGCCACGGCGCTGGCGGCTGAGCGCGCGTTCCTCGCCGTGCTCGACGGCTCGTGCCGCACGCCCATCGGCGGGCATGCGACCATCGCCAAGGGCACGCTGCGCTTTCGCGGCATGGTCGTGAAGCCTGACGGCAGCGAGGCGTTCGAAACCACACGCGAAGGCAAAGTTGCCGACGCAGAAGCATTGGGTGCGGACGCCGGCGCGGAGTTGAAGGCGCGCGCGGGGTCCGATTTTTTCGCAAAGCTGTGACGATGCGGTTGTTGGTGACACGCCCCGAACCGGACAATGCGCGCACGGCGGACACGTTGCGCGCGCTCGGTCACGATGTATTGCTGGCGCCGATGCTGCGGATCGAGCCGGTCGCCGATGCGGATCTCGGCGCTTCGTGTTGGAGCGCGGTCCTGTTGACCAGCGCCAACGGCGCACGCGCCATCGCGATTCATCCGCGCCGCGATGAGCTTTTGGGTTTGCCGCTGCTGGCGGTCGGCCGCGGCAGCGCGGAGGCGGCGCGGGATGCGGGCTTCGTTGACGTGACCTCGGCGGACGGTGACGCCCGCGATCTTCTGCGGCTGGCGTCGGCGCGATTCTCCGGCGCGCGCAAGCCGCTGCTTTATCTCGCGGGCGAAGATCGCGCGGCGGATGTGGCAGGCGCGCTGGCCGAGCGCGGCATGGTGGTGAACACGGTGGTGGTTTACCGGGCGACACCGGCGGCGCGCTTTTCGGTCGAGGTTCGCGTGGCGCTGCAGGACAGCGCCGTCGATGGCGTGCTGCATTTCTCGCGGCGCAGCGCCGAAGCCTATCTGGCCTGCGCGCGTGACATTGTCGCGGCGTCATTGGCGCCAGTGCATTATTGTCTTTCGGCGCGGACCGCCGAGCCATTGCAACGCGCCGGGGCCGGCCGCGTTGAGGTGGCGCTGCATCCGGACGAGCCGCACCTGTTGGCCTTGATCGCGGCGGGGACGGGAGGAGATGCCGCTCGGCCCCCGGCCGCCATGCCAAAGCCGCGTTCGA
>Ga0070680_100002539_pt1 | contig 13517 bp, 8 predicted proteins | sample KBSC73BmetaG_FD_64672 | JGI IMG/M metagenome (GOLD analysis project Ga0070680, IMG submission 64672) | Corn rhizosphere microbial communities from Kellogg Biological Station, Michigan, USA - KBS C7-3B metaG | ecosystem: Host-associated > Plants > Roots > Rhizosphere | place: USA: Michigan...
GGGCAATGCGACGCACGTGGTACCTGGAAAAGGAATGGCGCCTGTGGGGCCGGCAAAACCGACCACTGCACCGCCCGGAAGCTTTGCGATCAGCGGACATGACGCGCCGCACGCGCATATGATCGAGGCCGATCCGGCAGGCAAGTTCGTGATATCCACCGATCTGGCCGAAGATCGGATACACGTCTGGGCGTTGAACCGGAGCAAGGGCACGCTCAGCCTGGCTTCGAGCGTCGCCACTCCGCCGGGCGATGGTCCGCGGCATTTTGCGTTTCACCCGACGAAGAACTGGATGTACTCGCTGCAGGAAGAGGCGTCGACAGTTATCTTTTTCACGTATGACCCGCAGACCGGCAGGCTGACCGCGAAGAAAACATACTCTTCTCTGCCGCCGGGTTTTGCGGGGACAAATTTCACCTCGGAGATTCGGATATCTCCGAATGGACGGTTCCTCTATGCGGCAAACAGGCTTCACGATACAATCGCGGCCTTTTCGATTGGCGGAGACGGCGCCCTGAGTCGCGTGGGAGAAACACCGACCGGAGGAGACTATCCGCGGAGTTTTACCATCGATCCCACCGGCAGCTTCATATTTTGCTGCAACCAGCGAGGCGATTCAGTGACTACGTTCCGGATAAACCCGCAAACCGGCGCACTGCAGTTCACGGGCGCGTACACGCCGGTGGGCAGCCCCGCCAGCATTGTGTTTCTGACTTAGCGCGCGCCCCGGGCGAGTTATAAAGGAGCCGTCTCGCAGAAGTGTCGCCTGAATTCGGCGGTCCTCCGCGTAAAGAATTTATTTTATTTTGCGCTGTCATCACACAAAAAAGCTCTGGAAATCAAATCAACAGCGGTGTAAAATCCCCACCATTACCTGATTCCGGACGGCGTCGCCGCCGCCTGGTAGCCGATCCGTTGCGGATGCTTTGGATGTGTCCGCAATTTATTCACTTGAACTCAGGCGGAGCGCGCCTGTATGGAGGGAAGTAATGGAGCCCACAAAAGAGACCTTACAAAGTATCTTGTCGCGTCGTAACTTACTCATGGGCGCCGGGGCGTTTGCTGCCGCCGCGAGTGTACCCCAGGCTTTTGGTCAGCAGATACCGCCCACGGGCGCTCCGTTCGGAACGATCTGGCTTTACATCAGCACTTACACAAGTGATAATCCTTCAGCGTTCGGAAGTAACGGGAAGGGGATTTACTTATGCGAACTTAATCTTTTTACGGGTAGCCTGACTGTCCTCAGACTCGTAGCTTCCGTCGCGACAACGCCCCCAACATCCCCACCCAGTCCATCTACGATTGCGCTCGATACGAATCGCACGCATCTGTATGCCGGGAATGAATTCGGACCGCCCGGAGCCGTGAGCGCTTACTCCATTAACCGCGCTACAGGCGATCTGACGCTTCTGAATACACAAGCCACCCTGGGCGCTCCGGCTCATGTCAGCGTTGACCAAAGCAGCCGATATCTCTTCTCGGCCGAATATTCAGGCGGGCACTTCGAAGTGTTCCCAATCAGGAAAGATGGTTCGCTCGGGCCTGCAGTATTTGACAAGTCGGACCCCACGAATAATGGAGAGCAGCACGCCGCGAACGCGCCCCCGGGGAGCTTCGCCATCAGCGCTCATGAGGTGGGAGGAACCGGACACCCGCACATGATGGAGGCGGACCCCTCGAACCAATGGGTTTTGGGCGCCGATGCCGGCCAGGACCGGATCTATATATGGAAACTGACTCCGGGAGCGGTCCCGCCTTTGACTCCGGCCACGCCACGCTTCGTCCATGTTCCGCAGGACACTCCGCACAGCGGCGATGGGCCCAGGCACTTCGCCTTTCACCCGAACGGCAGGTGGCTGTACTCCATTCAGGAAGAAGCGTCCACCATCATCTTCTGGATTTTCGATCCCGGTACGGGAGTTCTTACGCAACAACAGCAGGTCTCGAGTTTGCCGCCGGGATTCGTCGGTACGGACTTTACTTCGGAAATCCGCGTTTCGCCTGACGGCCGGTTTGTTTACGGCGCAAACCGCACGAACGACACGATCACCGTTTTCAGCGTCCAACCCGATGGCTTCCTGAATCAGGTAAGCTACGCTTCAACGCTGGGGGACTATCCGAGAATATTCACCATCGATCCCTTCGGTCTATTTGCGGTCTGTGGTAATCAGCGAGCCGACAACGTGACCACTTTCAGGGTCTCCGGCGGCCAGTTGATTTTTACAGGTAACTACACGGCTGTAGGCAGCCCTTCGGGTATGTTTTTCCTGTATTGAGTGACTGTGGTATTCAGGAGCCGGGGCGGGTTATTGCGCTTCGGCTCCCGCAACTTATTCGAACCTATTCAAACAGAAGACAGGCCTGGCCCAGGTAGATTTCGTCGCCGGATCGAAGGGCGACGCCACGGCTGGCGTGTGCCGGGACTTCAATTCGCCGGCCGTCCCGAAAGATGCTTGTGCCGAGAGAGCTGCCATCGTCATAAATACGCCACTCGCCGCCGCCGGAATCGAACCGGAGATGGGCGTGTGAACGCGAGACCGTGGAGTTGGCTTCGTGAGCGCCTTCCGGGAAATGAATGTCATTCCGACGAACCGGCCGGCCAACGGAATCGACGACTTCCGGAACACGGCCGATGTTGACGTGTGGTCGCTCGACCGGGAAGATTTCCGCCGAGGCGATGCCCGATTTCGTGATCAGCTTTGCCGGGGTGGCCTGGACAACAGCCGCCTCCTGCGATTCAGTTAACTGCGTGGTGGCCTTCTCGCAAATGACGCGCAGCTCCGCGGTTGCCTCAGGCGGGAAATGAATCTGGACTGCAAGCTCACGGGGAGCGGCGACGCGCTCCTCCACAAGCGATGCCCGAATGTCCTCCAGCATCTGCGCCGGTTCGAACAGTGTTTCGAGCACAGCCTTACGCTCGGGAGTTGCGGCCATGAGCTCGATACGGATGAGATCGAAGGGAAAGATGCGGTCGCCGCGTTTGCCTGCGCTTGCGCGAGCGCTGATCTGGTCGAGGGCGTCGCGATAGAGTTCAATGGCTTCGCGCGCGCCCGGTTCGGAGCCTGAGCCGCCGAAGATACCGCGGAGGCGCTGGTCGAGAGCCTTCTCGATCTGTTTCAGAAAGGCCATTACTGGATCAACCCCAATTGTTTGGCGGCCTGCACCAGATCGCCTGCAATGGGCGCGGCTGCGGTTCCGCCATAGTGACCATTTTCCGCGAGGACCGCGAAGGCGATGCGATGCTCGGGCGCGGCCTGCGAAGTGTCCGCATACGGCGCGAAGCCGATAAACCACGCATGCGACGGCGCAGCGGCAAGCTCGGCGGTTCCGGTTTTGCCAGCGATATCCGGCTTGATGGCCGCCAGCCTGCGGCCGGTGCCGCTGGTGACCACGCCTCGCATGTCTTTCGCGAGAAGCGCCGCGTCCTTTGCTGAGACGATGGCCTGCGGCGGCTGGGCGCGCGCGTTGCTCTCGTCAATGACCCATTTACCGAATGGAAGCTGGCCCCCGGCCGCCACGGCGGAAGCCACGCGCGCCATCTGGAACGGCGTGACCACAACCTGGCCCTGCCCGTAAGATGCTTGCGGCATCTGCGGCCGGAGATTCTTCACTGTTGGAGGATTCGCGACCGACACGCCGATCAGCTTTGCGGTATCGAGCATTTGTTCCGGACCTACCTTATAGGTTCCGAGCTGAGCGAAGTACGCGTTGCAGGAGACAACGATCGCGCGGCTCATATCGAGCGTACCGTGAGGATTCCGGTCTTCGGTGTCGTCGCGAACAGGGCGGCGGGAATTGCCCACGTAGTTGCCGGTGCGCCCATCGGGGAGGCGAATGCACTGGTATTGCTGATGCGCAAGCGCGGGGTTCAGGCGGAGCGCGGCCATGGCGGTCACGATCTTGAATGTGGAGCCGGGCGGATAAAGGCCGTAGCGCGCTCGATCAAGCAGCGGGCCGGCGGCTTCGCCGAGCGTCAGTTTCTCCTGCAGAAGATCGGGCGACGGATAGTTGACGGACGCAAGCAGATCACCCGTCTGCGGATCCATTACGACGAGAGCGCCGCGGCTGAGATGAAGGGCGGCGAGGCGCGTGCGCAGAATATCCGCGGCCCTCATCTGCAGCGCGGCGGAGATCGCGAGATGCACGTTGCGCTCGCGCTCGCGGATTCTCTTCACGGCGGGGTTATCCGGCTCCCATCTATGGCGCAGCAACGGGAGAAGCTCGCGATAGTCGTAGCGGATGGTGTAGAACGGCTTGCCCTGCGTGTCTTTGACTTCGACGACTCGCGCGCGATCGTCGTATCCCTGAAGACGCACCGCGGAATCGCGCTCGATGAGCGAGGCGTTCGGAGCGCTCCAGTTGGCGCGCGTCCGAATATCGCCGAGAAGATGAAATGTCACGGCTCCGAACGGATAAAAGCGCGCGTCGGCCCGATTGCATGCCTGATCGATATCGATGCCGAGCTGCTTGTATTCGGCGCGGTGGCGCTCGAGTTCATTCCAGTTCGAAGTTGCGAGAGGCAGGCCGGTGCGGTCGTAGATGCTTCCACGTTCGAGCGTGCGGGCGGCGGCGATCAGGCGCGGATTGTAGACAAACCGGCGGCCGCCATCGGCCTGTACGACGAGAGCGCCTTCACCCGCGGTTGCGTCCCCATGCGCGATCTGAATCCATGCCGCCTTACCGACGACCGTGCACAGGAGTGCTGTGAAAACGATTTCGACCCAGCGCAAACCGTTGTGGAACGGCGCGGTGCGCTGGGTGGGACCACGGTCCCGGCCGAGAGCGAGAAGAATGCCGGCGATCATGAAATTCGCGAGCATCGCCGTGCGGCCGTAGCTCAGGAACGGAGTTGCGACGCCGGAGAGTGGGAACAGGCCGAGAATGCCGCAGGAGATCAGGAGCAGTTCCGATGCGACCAGCAGGGCGAGACCAAGCGACAGAAAGAACGCGTAGTCCGTTTTCGCGCGGCGCGCGATACGAAGCGCCAGCCAGAGGAGAACGGCGAAGATCGAATACACGGCGAGGAGGCCGAGAAAGCCCCAGTCTTCGCCGAGCGCGGAAACGATGAGATCCGTGTAGCCGGCGGGGATCACATCCGTTTCCCCGAGGCCCGGGCCGGTTCCGAGCACGCCACCCGAAGACATTGCCCAGAGGGAGTGCACGACCTGATCTCCACCCCGAACGGTGTTACTCCAGGGCGAAAGCCACATCGCGACGCGATCGTGTACGGTCTTCGGAGTTCCCACGAAGTAGCCGACGAGGAATCCGCCGAAAAGCGTGAGCAGGCCGGTGACAGCGAGGGGAACGCGGTTACGCGCGATGGAATACAGGGTGAGGAAGACGCAGGCGAAGACCAGCGCCGGTCCCAGGTCTTTTTGTAAATAGAAGAAGACGAGCGCAACGGCGACGCCGACCATTACAGGCGCCGCATATTCCAGCGGCGGCAATTCGATGCCGGGCAGGACGAACCGTTTTTCACGAAGCTGACGGAGCAGCGGCCAGCGCTTTGCGAAATATCCAGCAAGGAAAAAGACCAGAAGGATCTTGATGGCTTCGACCGGCTGGAATGGACCCAGGTTGACGCGGGCATCGCTGCCGGAGGGGCCACTGCCGAGAAAGATCAGTGCAATTGAGAGCGCGGCTGCGCCGAGCAGAGGCACGAAGCTGTAAGCCGCGGTCGTGCCTTCCCAATCAACCAGGCTGGCGAACAGCATCACCAAACACCCGCCGGCAACGCCCTGGGCGAACGGAATAAAGATAAGGGTGTCTCGCAACGGATCTCGCAGCCCTGTCATGAGCGCGAAGCCGAGGCCCGTCAGCAAGAGGAGTAACGGCAGGAACGCCCACGGGCCCGTGAAGCCCCGCAATATCCAGACGAAATGCACGAGGAAAAACGCGGCGAGGATGGCGACCGCCCAGAGGAGGAGCTGAGTTCGGAACGCATCGAGACTGCGGACGGAGATCTGCTGCCGGAATTGCGCGAACTCGGCCGGCGTGAACAGGGGAACTGTGTTTGTCCTCGACTCCTGTGCGCGCTCGCGAAGCTCTTCGAGTTTGCGGTTGGCCAGCAGGTCGGCCCGTGAGGCGCGCAGGCGTGCGAGCACGGCGATATTCGGCAATGCGTTCTCATGCGCGGTAAGCGCATCCAGGATGCGATGCGCAACGAAGTCGCGATCACCGGGACTTTGCAACACCAGCAGGACCGGCAGCAATTGTTCGGGGCGATCCACCTGCGATAAATTCAGCGCCGGCGCGGGCGTGGCGCGGCGCACCTTCGCCGAATATGTGAGCCACCACGCGGAGCAGACGAGCGCGGCGGCTACAACGAGCCAGACAAGTTCCGGGATGCGGCTGGCGCGAGGAGGAGCGAGCGGAGCACGGTTCGTTTCCGCCGCGCGGGTTTCAATAGTGCTCCGGGTTACGGCCATGGTGACTTATTCTCTTCAGGGATTGGCGGAGGGCGGGCCTGCAGAGCCGGATGCAGAGCCAGACTGCGAATTTTGTTGCGCCTGCTCGGCCTGTGCGAGCGTCTTTTCAGCGCGGGCGCGTTCGTTCGCGACGCGCTCGGCCAGCGCCGCCCCACCCCAGAAGGGGGCAACCGACTCATACAGGCTCTGCGCCTGCTTCAAATCGTTGTCCGCGCGGCGCATCAGGTCCTTCATCTGCGTCAGATCGCGAGTGCGACGCGCGTCGGCCAAAAATCGCTCTCCGCGTCGTTTGTATCCATCGCCCAGACTTTTCTCTTCCCGGCGGCCTGCCCGGAAACCGCGCTTTTTTGCTTCATTGAGTTCCTGCGTTGCTTTGTCGATATCGCCTTCAGACATGTAGATCTGCGCCAGTCCGAGATGCGGATCGGGCGAATGGGAGACGAGATGGCCGGCTTCTTCAAAATCGCGGCGGGCCGTGTCGGAATGCTTCGATTGAAGGGCGATGAAGCCTTCCACAATGTCGTACTTGCCACGCAGCGACTTGTCTTCCGGCGACAGCGTCTGGGCGGCTGTGAGCGCCCCTTCGGCGCGGCGCCAGTCCCGCAGCCGGACAGGCGTGCTTTCGCTCGCCTCTCGATAATCCGAGATCACGCGGTCGGCTTCGGCCTCGTAATGCTCGAGCAGGCTATGCCGCGAGCGGAACAGCAGCGAAGGAAAGATGCTTTTGTCCGCAAGCTTGTCGTAAGCCTTTCGGCCGTCGCTTACTGCAAGCTGACCGGAATCGATCTGCCTGCGAATCGTGTCCGATTGCCGATAGAGCCGCGTTTCGTGCACGACTACGTACACGATCGCAAAAAAGATGACTGCGCACGTCAGAAGAAAGGCGCGGATGGTGGTCCGGATCAGGTCCGGGCGAGCACGGGCGACCTTTGGTGTTCGCACCGGAATTGGGCGCGGTGGCGGGCCGTTGGTTCGGTGGGTGCGCTCATCGGGATTCTGGTATACGGTGCGGCGGGTCGCGTCGGGATCGGCGTTGCGGGCGCCGGTGTCTCCTTTCGCGTAGCGCTGCCATTCGTATAGCGCCGCCTGGAACGCCGCCGCGCTGGGAAAGCGCCGCAGAGGGTCGGGATCGAGCGCCCGGGACAGAATCTCCCGCAGTCCTGGCGGCAAACTTGCGATCGAAGGCTCGAGGGCGCGGTAGTTCCGGATCATCCATTCGAGGCGCGAGGAATGCTCGGCATCGAAATAGGGCTTGCCGGTGAGCATCTCGAACAGCACAATCGCAACAGACCACATATCGGACTGTACGTCCATATCGCCCGTCTGCAGGCGCTCGGGAGACGAGTAGGGAATGCTGCCGAACTGGTTGAAGGTGATGCTGCGAGTCATCGATACGGCTTTCGCGATGCCGAAATCGAGTACTTTCACCTGCCCGGATGGCGTTATGCGAATATTGCGCGGCTTGATATCGCCGTGAATGATGCTGCGGTGCGGCTTGCCCTCGATGACAGTCTGGAAACTGTGCGCTTTGACGAGAACGTCCAGGATATCGAGAGCGATGGAGACGGCGCGCTCCGGGGCGAGCGGCCCCCGGGCGACCAGTTCGGAGAGGTCTTCCCCTTCGACGTACTCCATCGCAATGTAGAAGTACCCTTCGCGTTCGCCGATATCGAAAATCTGCGCGACGCGGCCGCCTGGTTCGCGCTTCGCGAGCTGGTCCTGAAGAATCGAACCGCGGCGCTCGGCGGCGATGACGTCCAGCGAATCCTGATCTGCCCCGGAATCGATCAGCTTCAGACCGACCTGGCGGTTGAGTATGGGGTCATAGGCGAGAAACACGCGGCCCATGCCGCCGCCGGCGAGCTTGCGCACAATCTGGTAGCGGCCGTAAACCCTGGGGTCGAGCGTAGTCACGGCCGCTTCTCTCCGGATTGAGGTTTGCTCGATTGCGCTTTGACGGATTGGGCTTTGCCCGATGTTTGAGCGGCGGCGGGCTCGATCAGATGGATGGCGCGGTTTCTGGGAATGCCGCCGAAGAAGTTCTCTTCGTAATCGGCGGGTTGCCAGCCATGGCCTCGCATCCAGATGGCATCCGCCGCGTTATCGATGATTCCGTTGTCTTTCAGCACGGGGCGTGCGGGCTCCCGCACGTCCACGCCTGGCTTTGCCGGACCGGGCTTGCCGGCGCCGTTGGCCGCGATGAGATTGTCGTTCACTTTCGGCGCCGCGGGACCTGCAATCTCGATTCCCGCGCCCAGATTATTCACAATCTGGTTGGATGAGATCAGCGCGGAGGAAATGCCGTGAATCCGGATGCCGACGTTCGCGCCTGTGATTTTGCAGTTGAGAATGGACGGGCTGGCATCCTCGATATCGATACCCGCGCTCAGTGGCGCTTCGGTACTGCCTTCGATCCAGAGTCCCTCGGCGGATCCGGAATCGATCCTGCGGGCCAGGATCGCGGGCCGGCCATCGACGGAGGAAAGCGTGACGGCGCCGGGATGCAGCGCGCGCACCGTAACGCCCTCCCGCAATTCGATGTTCTCACGATATTTGCCGTCAGGAATCACAACGGTATCGCCAGGGTGACTTTGGCCCAGTGCAGCGTTGATGCCGGGCAATCCCACCACTATAGTTCGAGGTGATGCGGAAAAATACGTAAACCATGCAAACGTAGCACCGGCTCCTGCAGCGAGGCCGGCGACGAGGGCGATTGCAATCGGGAGCAGCCGAGTGGACCTGGATGGTGCGGCTTCGGCGCCGTCCGGGATGGACGGGGTCGCTGCCAGACGCGATGTGATGCTTTCGGGCCGCGTAAATGCGCTTGCATACTCCGGCCCGGCAACCAGAACTACCGTGACATTATCCTTGCCGCCCGCGGCATTCGCCGCATCGACGAGCGAGCGGACCGCGGTGTTGAAATCGGGCGCGTACCGCTCCACTCCGGCGCGGATTTCCGCGCTCGTGATCTGATCCGTGAGCCCGTCGCTGCAAAGGAGAAGCGCGCCGTCGGCCGGCATCGGAAAGCTGATGATATCGATAAATCCCTGGTCATCCGGTCCGCGTTCGGCCGAACCGACATCGCGATAGATTTCGTTGCGCCGGGAATGGCGCATCGCGTCATCTTCGGTCAACTCGCCACGATCTTCCCGCTCGCCGACCGGAGAGTGGTCGTGGGTCTTCTTCACGATTTCGCCGGGCCGAAGAAGGTAAAGCCGGGAATCCCCGACGTGCCCGACGGTAACCACGTCATCTTCAATGAGCGCTACCGTGAGAACGCATGCCATACCAGCCCATTCAGGGCGCGAGCGTGCTCGCTCCAGAATCTCGTTGTTCGCGAGTGCGATGGCTTCGCGCAGGCGTTCTTCCGGAGTGCCGGTCTGCCGCGAAAGCCGCTCTCGCAGCACCTCGACGGCGCAATCGGCCGCTTCTTCGCCCGCAGCATGTCCGCCCACGCCATCGATTACCGCGTAGATGCCACGCTCAGGATCCGTCCAGGCGCGATCTTCATTATTGGTGCGGCGAAGCCCGGTATCGGTCGCGACCGCCGATTGCAGGCGCAAGTTTACCTGCATCACCGCCTCTCCCGCGCGGCTGAAATCAGGGCGATCAGGGCGACCGCCGCCAGTATCGCCGCCAGCAGAAAAGTGCGTCCGATGAGCAGATCTTTCACGGAAAAGGACCTTCAGGCCGCTTCCCACTTGAGATCGATCACGCCCGCCAGGCTGATAGTGGCGCGTTGCGGCAATTCCGCCGCTCCGTTCCGTCCCACCGGTTTGCCATTAACGGCAGTTCCGAACTGGCTGACATCTTCAATGGTGAAGCGACCGGTCTCCGCATCCCGGCGAATACGGCAATGCTCGCGCGACACATCCGGAAGAGTCTCGAGCTTCAGATCGACCCAATAAGATCTGCCCCCACGCCCGATCACAATCTGATTCCTCGTCATTTCGAAGGTTTTCTGGCCGTGCTCATCGGCATAACGAAGATACGCAAACGCCCGCCCTTTTGTGCGCTCATCGTCTTCGACCGGACTTCCCCCTTCTGACAAGGACGGCTGGGCCATTGTCGGCGTTGCGGACCCGGCTCGAAGTGAGGGTTCATTAATGCCTTCGGGCCCGGAAATGCGTTCAGGTAAAGATGCGCGCCGGGTCGGGGAGGTCTCCGGCTCCTGTTCACGTTGCTGGGCAGGGAATATACGGCGGGTCAGCGATCCTCCGCCGTACTCGGTCTTCTCGGGCGCACCCAGTTCCGAGTAGATCTCGATCTCGCCCGCTTTCAGCTTGCCATCGAGGTCGGGATAGATATCCACCATCCACTGATCGGCCGCGCGAACAAACTCGCCGGGCGAAGAAGCGGATTCACCCGCGCCGATTTTCTCCAGCAGCGCCGAAGCGCGCCGTCGCTTCGAACCGTTCCAGAGAGCGAGCCGCTCATCAAGAGCAGCCCGGATCTCTCCGGCGATAAATGGGACAACATTGCGAAACGGCTCATAGTCTTCCGGATTGAGATAGATCCGGTAGATCGAAGGAACGAGGGTCTTGCGCCGGATACGGAACAGCCCTTCTTCCATGTTGCGCAGAACCTCTCCGATGAGGTCGTCACCCTGGAGGCGGCCCGCAGCGCGGCCAGTCATGCTGAATATTGTATCGGCGCAGCATATCTCTGGTTCAGACGATTACGGCGGCCGGGGCGAATTACGGAACGCCACTTGCTCATCTTCGTCAAATCAGATGATGATCAAACCAGTTCTCTTCGGTCTTTTAATCACCGGTTTTTGCTTCGGCCAGACTTTGTCAGTTGGAGTACTCGGCGGCGCGCCGTTTAGCGATGTCGTCAACAACGGGACCTTCGCGCCGATCAACACGGTCGTCACGAGCTCGAATTTCACCGTCGGCCCTTCCGTACAGCTGAATCTTCCGTTGAATCTGCGGGTCGAGCTCGACGCCCTCTATCGTCCGTACGGATTCAAGCTTTTCAACCAGCTCATCGCTGCACCGGTGAACAACGGAACCAGCGTGTCAGGGCAACAGTGGAGTTTTCCGCTGCTTGTGCAGTATCGTTTTCCGTTCCCGATCGTGCAGCCCTTTGTTGAAGTTGGCCCGTCGTTCCAGCATCTGACGGGCGCGGGATCACTCACGAGCACGATTACAGGGCCAGGGCAACTTTTACATTCTTCGAATATCGGTGTCGTATTCGGAGGAGGCGTAGACGTCAAAGTGCCTTTTGTCCGACTGAGTGGCGAACTGCGCTACACGCGACAAACGACGTCCTATTTTTCCAACATCTCGAATCTGAATCAGGCCGAGGTTCTGTTCGGCATTCACTTTTGAGGGCTAAACCCGCGCTTCGCTGAGCTCGGCTTTGGGCAGACTTGCGATCGTTCCGCAAAAAGCGACCGCGGCCATCGCCAGCGCCCAAACGGCAAGCCATTCGCGATCGATCAGCGCTCCGGCGATCAGCGGCGCCACAATCTGGGAAACCGACGTGAGCGATTGGGTGAGGCCGAGCACCACGCCCTGCTCACGCTTTCCCGCCTGATGCGTAATCAGCGCGGTGACTGCCGGACGAATCACTCCATTACCGTACGAGCTGATGGTGGCTGCGCCCAGCAACTGGCCGAGAGTTCGTGTCCATGCGAGCAGAGCGTAAGCGACGATATTGGCCGCGAAGCCGGTCCAGACCAGCTTGCGCTCGCCCATCCATTTCACGAGCCGGCCTATCAGCCCGCCTTGGAGAATCACGCCGAGAAAGCCGACATATGTGAATACATAACCGACTTCCGTGGCGCCGAAGGCATGTCCATGCCAGGTGAATCGCCTCTCCGCATACAGCGCAAATCCGCTGACGAAAAACGAGAACGAGAATGCGAAAAAGAAGAATTGCCAGAGCAAACGCCCCAGCGCGGGCCGTGCGAAGTACTGGCCGTACGATTTCCAATCGAGCACACTCAGCCGTTTGCCGCCCGGTCCGGCATCACCTTCACCTTCCGGGATAAGATGCGGACCGCCGGCCGGAAGCAAAGTCACCGTGCATAAGATACTCAGCGCGGAAAGACAGGCGGCCGCCAGAATCGGCCACATGTAGCCGTATTGCGCGAGAAAAGCGGATAAGCCGGGCCCGATGAGAAACCCGATGCCGAACGCGACCCCAATTACCCCGAAGGAGCGTGCGCGGTTTTCCGGCGTGGTCACGTCTGCGATATAAGCCTGGGCCAGCGACAGATTCCCCGCGGTGATGCCATCGATTACGCGCGAAAGAAATACAAGGGCGAGCGAATTGGCGAACGCGAGAATCAGAAATCCGATGAACGTCCCAATCTGACTCACGATGAGCAGAGGCTTGCGGCCCATCGAATCCGACATGCGGCCAAGCACGGGCCCGGCGATGAGCTGGCAAAAGGCGTAACTCGAAATCAGCGCGCCTACCACGGTGGCGGATGCGCCCAGATGCTCGGCGTAAAACGGGAGCAGTGGCAGGATGATCGTCATGCCGAGCACGTCGACAAGGACGATCAGAAAGATAGGGAGGAGAGGAGACCGGCTCACGCGCGGTACGTTCCGGCAGGGATCGTATCAGCGCAGGCGCAGCAAAGACAATGCGCGTGATGTGTTCTCACTTCTCCATGCTATCGCGCGCATGAAACGATCCCGGAGGTCACGTCTTTGCGCGCCTTGGCGTTGGGGATTCCACTCGCTTTTTGGCCCACTCGGTCCAGTCGGCTGTGGTCGCCTTGCACATCCGCGCGGCGGCGCCGTGCAGCCAGTGCGGGGGGCGCCCGGAAAGATCCTTCAGGATCGCTCGCGTGCGTTTTGACCCGAGGTGCACATTCGCCGCTTCCCAGCCCATCGCACGCAGCAGCCGGCTCTCATCCTTTTCCTTCGGTAGAGATGCGAGTTCGACGCGTGAACAATCCGGCGCGAGACGGCGCACGATCCACGCGCCTTTCAGACGGACGAACGGGTCGAGCGCGCGTACTGAGCAATCGAGCGCGTCCTGATATCGAATGCGGTGTTCACCGGCGCCGGTGGCCCAGCACCATGCGGAGGGCGCGAGGGCCTTCACTTCGCGGCAGATTTTTGCGCCTGA
>Ga0070680_100002541_pt1 | contig 13513 bp, 16 predicted proteins | sample KBSC73BmetaG_FD_64672 | JGI IMG/M metagenome (GOLD analysis project Ga0070680, IMG submission 64672) | Corn rhizosphere microbial communities from Kellogg Biological Station, Michigan, USA - KBS C7-3B metaG | ecosystem: Host-associated > Plants > Roots > Rhizosphere | place: USA: Michigan...
GGGCCGTGCGCGCTCTCGGCGGCGTACGCAGCCGCGACCAGCTCGCCGGCCGCGCCGCCCCGCAGCCGCCCGCCGCGCCCCAGCTCCTCGGTCTCCGCCATCAGACGCAGCCTAAAGGCTCACCGCGTTCTTCACGATCGTGCGACTGCCCGGCTGCGAGAGCCTCGGGTACGGTTCCGGCGGCGGCAATCAGATCGTGGCCGAGCTCGAGGAACCGTCGCAGTACCCGGACGAGTTGCCGCTCGTCACGCGGCGGGCTGTCCGGATCGTGCTCCTGGACGGCGCCGGGCACGTGCTCCTCTTCCACACGCATGATCGTGACCACGCTCAACTCGGTGAGTGGTGGGAGCTGCCCGGAGGGGGCATCGATCCCGGCGAGACCTATCTCGAAGCGGCGGTGCGTGAGCTCGCCGAAGAGACCGGCCTCGTGGTCGACGCGTCGGCGATCGGCGCCCCGACCTGGCGGCGTCGCGCCTCCTTCCGGCACCGACAGGCTCGTCACGTGCAGGACGAGGTGATCGTCACGACCCGCATTCAGCTCTCGGCCCCGTCGATCGACGTTTCACGTCGCCTCGACTACGAGCTCGACGACTACTTCGACTTCCGCTGGTGGTCGAGGCAAGAGATCGCCGAGAGCACGGAACGTTTCTATCCAGGCCGGCTGCCGACGCTTCTCGACGCCTTCCTGGACGGCGAGGAGATCGACGAGCCGTTCGAGCTCTGGTCGTAGGCGCCGCGCGGAGTCGACCCGTCGGCGCGCGGCCGATCAGACGTCGAGCATCAGCCGCTGCAGCAGCGCGTCGACGCGCGCGAACCCGCTCTTTGCTCCTTCCTCGACGCCGTACTGCATGGTCGTGTCGCGCTCCTCGGTCGTCGCGAAGCGCATCGTCTGCGTGAGCTTCGTCTGGTCACCACCGAGATCTTCGAACTCGAGGGTCTGCAGATGATTCTGGAACGTCTGCACGAGCCGCTCGGGCACATCGACCTCGCGGAACTCGCCCTCGACCACCCCGAAGGCGGTGCGGAAGCGGTACGCGCCGCCGGAACGGACGTCCATCTCCTCGACGACCGTGCCGTCACCCCACCATTCCGGGATCAGCTCCGGGTCGGTCCAGACAGAGAAGACGTGCGCGCGAGGTGCGTCGAAGATCCGCTCGACGCGAATCTCGAGCTCGTTCGGGGTGGTGACGGTGGTCTCGTTCATCTCAGCCCACCGCGCTCTTCACGAGTGCGCGGATCTTCGCCTCGTCGGCTGCGGTCAGCTTCGTCAGCGCGAAGGCGACCGGCCACATGGAGCCGTCGTCGAGCTTCGCGCTGTCGTTGAAGCCGAGCATCGCGTACCGCTCCTTGAACTTCCCGGCGTCGCGGAAGAAGCAGACGACCTTGCCGTCCTTGGCGTACGCGGGCATCCCGTACCACGTCTTGGGCGTGAGGCCCGGGGCCGCGGCCTTGACGAGCTCGTGGACCCGCTTGGCGATCGCACGATCCTTCGGCGACATCGCCGCGATCGCGGCGCTAACGGCGCTCTCCCCATCCGCTGCGCTCTTCAGCTCGCGGGCGCGCGCTCTCATCGCGGCCTTTTCCTCGGCCGTGAATCCTTCCTGCTTCTTCGCGGACTTGGCCGACTGCTGCTTTCCCTTCGCCGTGGTGCTCATCGGTCTCCTTTCGTGCGTTCGACGACCTGCGCGAAGCGGTCGAGCCGCTGCAACCACGTGCTGATGCCCTCGAATGCGTACGGCGCGAGCATGCACCTGCGGACACGGCCGACCTTCTCCGTGGTCACGAGTTGCGCCTCCTCGAGCAGCCGGATGTGCTTTCTCATCCCGGTCAGCGACATGCCGAAGGGCCCGGCGAGCTCGCTGACCGATGCCCTGCCGGAACCGAGCCGCTCGAGGACGGCGCGGCGGGTCGGGTCGGCGAGTGCCGCGAACGCGCGGTCGACGGTCGTCTGATACTGAACCATTAGGTTCACTATAGCAGCCGGCGTGAACCCGGGCGCGGCACAACCCGATTCAGCTCAGTGCCTCCTCGAACCGCGGGTCGTCGCGGACGGCGGCGAAGTCGTCGTCCTTGCGCGCCTGGTCGCGGAACCGTGGGTGAAGCTCGATGGACCGGCGAAGGTGGTCGAACGTCTCGTCTCCTGTCTCGCCCGCGAGCGTGGCGAAGCAGGCGTAGTTGTAGTGGAGGCCCGGGTGGTCCGGCGCGTGCTCGAGGCCGCCGCGCACGGCTCCGAGCGCGTCGGCATAGCGCTGCTCCCCGTAGGCGGCCATCGAATCGCTGTGGAACGACCACGCCTCCCCCCAGTCGATCGCCTCGTAGACCTCGCCGGGTGTCGCACCGAGGGCGAGCACGGTTCCCTGACCGGTCGCCTTCCGCCGCGCCTCGGGCGGGACGTAGACGAGTGTCCCTGCGGGGGCCTCGACCGTCTCGCCGTCGAGCTCGAAGGTCGCCGTCCCGTCGAGCACGATGTACATCTCTTCCTGACCCGACCCGGACTCGTCGTGCTCGCTGATCAGCGTGCCGTCGTCGGCGGGCGTGAAGCCGTTGATGCCGAATGAGCGGATCCCGAAGTGCTCGCGCACCGGGATGTCTCTGCCGCGCCGCTCGATGTCGTCGATGCGTGCGACCTGCCACTTCGGACTGTCGTTCATCCGATCACCTCCGTAGGGCGCGGGTGGGTTCCGAATCGTCAATCCTACCGCGGGCGAGCGCCACGCCTCTCACGGAGAGCGAGGGCGGCTTCCCGGCCACGCTCCGTGCGCCGAGGCGCTCGGAGGCGGCCGGGAGGCCGCAGACCTGCTAGCCGACCTTGATGATCGGGCAGTTGAGCACGACGTGCGCGTCGTGCTCGGTCAGCTTCCCGGTCTTCTCGATCTTGTCGATCTGGGTGTCGCTCGTGATCCGCACGGGCGTTGCGCCCGCCTTCCAGGTCAGGATCGTCTCCGACCAGAGCGGCGAGTAGTCCGGCTCGCCCGGCTCGGAGCCGAAGACCGCCAGCTGGCCCGCAGCGGCGCGCCCCTGGACGAGATAGATCTCCGGCAGCCCCTTGATCCTCCCGATCGCGGGTGCGTAGTTGATGTGCATCGCCTTGGCCTCGGCCCTGCTCGAGACGTCGGTGTTCAGATAGGTGTCCCTGTGCCCGTCGTAGAAGCCGTGGAAGGCGGGCCGCGCGAGCTTCGACGGCTTCCCCATCACGGGTGCGGCGGTGACGGCGCCGTAGGCGGCGACCGCCGAGACGGCCGCGACCAGGACCGCGGCGCAGGCGAACGTGAACGTTCTTGGCATCGCTCCTCCCTTGGTGGAAATCGCCCTCTACTACTCGCCGAGGGCGACGCCGGTTCTTCAGAGGCGCCGGTTCTTCAGAGGCGGTGCGGGCTGCGCTCCACGCGCAGCCCGCACCACTCCTCGTTAGTTCAGGAGCCGGCGAGCTCGCTGGCGAAGGTCGGCGCCCAAGGGGTGCCGAAGCCCGTCGTCAGGTCCCAGCCGCTCAGAGTCGGCCAGCCGGAGACCGGACCGACGGTCACCGGGTTGCCGTCGCCGTTGTACTGGAACAGCGTGTTCGAGGTCAGGTCGCCGCTGAGCACACCGGCCGCTCCCTGGTGCACCGGCGCGACGTCGACGAAGGCGCCGCTCGTGAGCGAGTAGAGCCTCGGTGCGACGTTCCCGAGCGGATCCTTGCCGTCGTTCGCCCGTCGCTCGTCGACGAGCGCGGTCAGACCGGCCACCTGTGGGGTCGCTGCGCTCGTGCCGCCGATCAGGTAGAAGCCCTGGTCGGCGGGGGCGAGGAACGACTCCAGGTAGACGAGCACGGCGCCGTTGACGGCCGCGTTCCAGCTCAGGTCCGGCGCGCCGCGGGAATCGCCGCCGATCACGCCCGCGACCGGGTCCTGCCAGGACGGACGCGAGTAGATCGCACTCGGCCCGCCGCCGGTCGCCGCCGGCAGCCACGACTCGTTCCAGACGACGTTGGTATTCCCGCCGTCCGTCGAGTTGAAGTAGTCCGGGTTGAAGTCGCCGTTCGCGGCGAACGGCGTGTCGCTCTGCGGGTCCCAGGTCCAGCCGAACTGCAGCTGCGTCCCGCCCACGGAGGTGACGTAGGGGCTCGACGTGGGCCAGCCCGTGGTCGGGGAGGAATACGTCCCGGACTCCTTCTGCTGCTTGGAGGTCCCCGTCGTCCCGTCGTCACCGGAGGCGGCGAAGAAGGAGTCGCCCTTGGCGATGCCCTTCTGGAACACCGCGTCGAAGCGTGCCGCCTGCACCTTGGCAGCGCCGCCGAACGTCTGCTCGGCGATGCCGAGGCTCATCGAGAAGATCGTCCCGGACGGATACGTGTCGATGGCGCCGCTGATCGCCTTGAACAGGTTGGGGAAGCCCTGCACCCCGAGCGTCTCGGCCGGCGGCACCGCCAGCAGGACGATGTGCGCGTGCGGGGCGATCGCGTAGGCCCACTGCACGTCGAGCGCAGCCTCGCTCGCCCAGCCGGCGGCCGCGGCCGGGCCGGAGAGCCCTTGCGAGTTCGCGTTCGCGTTCGAGTAGTCCGGCTTCCCGAGCGGGAAGACGGCGTCGAAGTCCGGTGCCGGCTCGTTCGGGAAGAACGCGTCGTGGAAGTGCTGCAACTCGTCGGCTGCCTGCGGGCTGCCGTACGAGTCGACGAGGACGATCGTCTGGCCGTCGCCCTTCTCGGGCAGCTGGTCGACACCGTAGGCCTCACGGATGTCGCTCGGCAGGTAACAGTGCAGATTCCCGCCGGCCGCGGTGCATCCGGACCAGCCGGGACTCTGCTTCAGCCAGCTGGATTGCACCTTCACCGGCGCACCGGGCGCCCGCAGCGCGAGCGGTGCGTAGGTCGCGCCTGCACTCTTCGGAGCCGCGCTCGCCGCCGAGGCGGCGACGGCAACGATCAAAGCCGACAGTGCGAACAACGAGACGAGGACTCGTCCCATCAAGCATCCCTCCCTTGGTCGACGCGGCACCACGCCGCCGTCCGCTCGTACCCCGAGGGCGGATCGTTGAACCGCGCGCGCCCCGGCGGCTCCAGATCGCGAGCGAGAGTTCGCGGAGCAGCACGACGACACCGAGGTCGGCCGCGACGAGTACCTCGCCTCGCTCGACGCCGACGACGGTCTCCTCGTGCTGCTGATCCCGGCGGATGAGATCCGGGCGATGGTCGCCGCGCGTCGGGCACATAGCCCGGCTCCCTACGAGCGCTGCGGCGCGCGCCTGCCTGTAAAACCGCACCGCTGCAGCCGCTGCGGCCTCGCCCGGCGATGAGCATGCGCGCCGGGCGCAGCCCTCCCCCGATGGCGTAGCCTGCCGGCATGGAGATCGAGTTCATCGCCAGCGTCGCGGTGGTCGCCCCCGACGCGCCGAAGAGCCGCGAGCTCTATGTCGATGCACTGGGGCTTCCGTTGGAGGCAGACCAGGGCGGCGAGTACTTCCACAGCGAACGGATCGGCGGCAGCAAGCACTTCGGCGTCTGGCCGCTCGGCCAGGCAGCACAGGCCTGCTTCGGCACCGAGGAGTGGCCGGCCGATCGTCCGCTGCCGCAGGTCAGCATCGAATTCGAGGTGCGCGACCGGGATGCCGTGTCTGCTGCGGCCGCCGAGCTCGAGGCGAAGGGCTTCCAGCTCCTGCACGAGGCGCGGGAGGAGCCCTGGGGGCAAACGGTCGCGAGGCTGCTTTCGACCGAGGGATCGATCGTCGGCATCTCCTACGCACCGTCGCTCCACACGTCCGCCGACGGCTGATCCGCGCCGTCTGGCGCACCGGCTAGAAGCGGACCGACGCGTCCGCTTCTTGCTACCGTAAGCGGACTAAAGAGTCCAGATTAGAGGAGAGGAGCCCCGCATGCGAGGCCACGCTACGAATCCCTGGGTCGTGCTCGTCCTGATCTGCCTCGCGCAGTTCATGGTGATTCTCGACGCGACGATCGTCAACGTCGCCCTTCCGTCGATTCAGAAGGACCTGCACCTTTCGGAGGGCAGCCTGCAGTGGATCGTCAACTCGTACACGCTCGTGTTCGGGGGCTTCCTGTTGCTCGGCGGCCGCGCCGGCGACCTGCTCGGTCGCAAGCGGCTGTTCCTGATCGGCCTCGTGGTCTTCACCGGGGCGTCGCTCCTCAACGGTCTCGCATCGAGCGAAGGGGTGCTCGTCGGCTCTCGCGCTCTGCAGGGTCTCGGAGCGGCTCTGGTCTCGCCTGCGGCGCTCTCGATCATCTCGACGACGTTCGCGGAGGGGAAGGAGCGGGCGCGGGCCTTCGGCGTCTGGGCGGCGATCGCGATCGGCGGCTCGGCCGTCGGCCTGGTCCTCGGCGGCGCGCTCACCCAGTACTTCTCGTGGCCGTGGATCTTCTTCGTGAACGTCCCGGTCGGCATCATCGCGTTCGCGCTCTCGGCGCGGCTGATCCCGGAGTCGCGCGACACGGAGGCGCACGGGAGCTACGACATCGCCGGCGCCGCAACGGTGACCGGCGGGCTGATGGCGCTCGTCTACGCGATCGTCGATGCCGAGACCGCCGGCTGGGGATCGGCGAAGACGCTCGGATTCTTCGCGCTCGCGATCGTCCTGCTCGCCACCTTCGTCGTGGTCGAGAAGCGGGCAAAGGCGCCGCTCGTCCGCCTCTCGATCTTCCGGATCCGCTCGCTGCTCACCGCCAACATCGCGATGTTCCTCGCGATGTCGGGGATGTTCGCGATGTTCTTCTTCAACACGCTGTACATCCAGCGCGTGCTCGGATACGGGCCGCTGAAGGCCGGGCTCGCATTCCTCCCCTTCACCGCGGGGATCATGGTCTCGGCCGGGCTCGCCTCGCAGTTCGCGCCGCGCGTCGGCGTGCGGCTCGTGGCGGCGTCCGGGATGCTGCTCAGCGCGGCCGGGCTCCTGCTCCTGACGCAGCTGCCGGTGCACGGCTCGTACCTCACGAATGTACTGCCGTCGGTCGTGCTCTCGTCGCTCGGCATGGGCGCCGTCTTCATGCCGCTGACCCTCGTCGCGACGACCGGGCTGGAGGACGCCGACCAGGGGCTCGCCTCCGGGCTCTTCAACACCTCGCAGCAGATCGGCGGCGCGCTCGGGCTCGCCGTCCTCTCGACGCTCGCCGCCAGCCGCACCTCCGCGGCCGGCGGCTCCCCCACGCACGCCCTGGTCGTGGGGTTCCACTGGGCCTTCGCCGCGGGGGCTGTCGTGATGCTCGGAGCGCTCGTCGTGATGGTCGGCCTGCTGCGCAGCCGGCACGTTGCGCGCATCGAGGAGCAGGCCGGCGCCGAGCAGCCGGCCATGGCCGTAGGCTAGAGCCTCGATGTCGGTTCTTCGCGCCGACGCGCAGCGCAACCTCGATCGCATCCTCGAGGCAGCTGCCGACGCGTTTGCCGAGGTCGGCCCGGACGTGACGATGGACGAGATCGCACGCCGGGCCGGCGTCGGCCACGGCACCGTCTTCCGCCGCTTCCCGACGAAGGACGCCCTGCGCGCGGCGGTGATCGCCGCGCGGCTCGACGAGATGCAGACCTCGGCGCGCGAGCTGCTCGGTCGCTCCGACGCGGGTGCAGCCCTCGAGGAGTTCGTCTGGCATGCCGCCGACGTCTGCCGCCGTGACCGAGCGCTGTTCGAGGGCGTCGAACGATGTGCCGACCTCCACGTGTCGGATGCGAAGAAGGAGCTCCACGAGACCATCGACAGGCTGATCCGCCGCGCGCGCCGACAGGGCGCCGTGCGTCGCGATCTCGACGCGCGCGACGTCGGCGCCCTGATCGGCTCGGCGATCCAGGCCTCGGTGCACGCGGAGCGCGCAGACGCCTGGCGCCGCTATGTCCAGATCGTCCTCGACGGTCTGCGCCCCTGACGCACCGGGCCGCGGTTCACGATCAGTCCGGGTACTCGTCCTTCCGCCACGTGCGGGGCTCGTCGGATTGGGGCTTCGGTGTCCGGTCGAGCAGGAAGCTGAAGTACGGCGCGACGAACGGGTCGGGTGCCATCACCGTGTAGGTGTGGTAGACGGTGCCGTTCTCGCGGGCGAACGCGATCCAGCCGGGGCCTTCGCGGAGCCCGTCCTCGAGCTCGGCCCCGATCTGGCGTGACCAGTCTTCGAGCCAGCCGGGCGGGTTGTCGATCATCTCCTTGACCTCGGGAATCTGCTGTGACTGCTCCTCGGTCAACGCGAGGTTGAAGTCGAAGGGGAAGTCGGTGTTGTAGGTGGAGACGTACGGGAACTCCCAGCCCATCCGGCGCTTGTAGGCGGTGAGACGCTCGATCGGCGCCCGCGAGAAGCAGAGCAGCGTCACGTCGCGGTGATTCAGGTGGATCAACGAGCCGTCGAGCCCGTCGCCCAGGCTCGTGCAGCCGGGGCAGGCTCCGAGCGTGTAGTCGGGGCCGAACATGATGTTGTAGGCAAGGAGCTGCGAGCGGCCGTCGAAGAGCTCGGCGAGAGTCTTCTTGCCGTCCTCGGTGTCGAACTCGTATTCCTTCTCGACGGGGACCCACGGGAGCTCGAGTCGCTTCTGCTTGATCTCCGCGTCTCGCTCCGCAAGCTCGGACTCGAGCTTGGCGAGCTCGTCCCGGGCCGCCTGCCATTCCTCGCGGGTTCCGATCCTGTCGGGCATTTCATCTCCCTCCCTCGGGCTCGGACGATTCGCCGAGCCGATCCACTCCACTCTTCCGAACCGACGCTCACGACGTCACACATCAGACACGCGGCGACCCGGAAACTCATCGCGTCGACGTCTTCTATCCGGGATTCCGCGCGGCGAAGAGTGGGAACCACCCACTGATCGAGGCTGAAGGAGGAGCCCGGATGAAGACCATCGTGGCCGGCTACGACGGCACACGCGAGGCCGAGCACGCACTGACGCGCGTAGCCGAGCTCGCGCGAACGTTCGATGCGAAGGTGATCGTCGTCAGCGTCTCCAACCCGCAGCCGGATGCTGCCCCCGGCGCGTTCGGACTGACGCCGTACTACTACGCGACGAGCGAGACCGAGCGACAGCTCGACGAGGCAGTGCTCGAACAGCATCGCGACCACGTGAAGGCCTTCTTCGCCGGCTCGCAGCTGCCGGTCGAGTTCGCCGGCGTCGTCGGCGACCCGGCGGCGGAGATCGTCGAGGCCGCCGCCGCACATGACGCAGACCTGATCGTGGTCGGCACGCGCGAACCGGGATTCCTCGAGCGCCTGCTCGGCGGCAGCGTCAGCCAGGGCGTCGCCCGTCTCGCTCGCTGCGACGTCCTGATCGTGCACCCGCCCGAGGAGAGCGGAGGCTGACATCGACCGATGGCCGTCGCGAATCTCCTGGTGCTGTTGCTCGCCGACGGATCGGAGCGCCGGTTGCGGCAAGCGCTCGCGGGGCGCGAAGATCAGCCTCACCTCCATGTCGTCGCGCCGGCACGCGTGGGAGCGCTCGATTGGCTCGCAACCGACGAGGACGACGCCCGAACGGAAGCCGAGGTCCGCGCGCTCGGGGCGGAGTGGGTTCTCGCGGATCGCGGGGATGTCGAAGCTGAGGCGGGAGACGTCGATCCGGTCCAGGCGGTCGAAGACGCGCTGCGCGCCTTCCCGGCCGACGAGATCCTGATCGTCGGCGGAGCGCACGAGAACGGGGCGCTCGAGGCCTCACTGCGGCAGTTCGGCCTGCCGGTGACGCGGCTCGGCGAGGCGGCGTCACCGCCCCCGAGCCAGCTCCGCATGCAGACGCGTGCGATCGTCGCCGGGCGCAGCAAGGCGACCCCGTTCGTCTTCTTCGCCGGCGTCAACCTCGCTCTCCTCGCGCTCGCGATCCTGATCAGCGCGGTCGTGCTGCTCGTTGTCTGGCTGCTCTAGCCGGAGACGGCTACGCGAACGCCTCCCACGCTTGCAGGAACGTCTCCTGGGCCTGCGTGAGCGTGTCGATCGCCAGCCCGAGTGCCTTCAGCTTCTCTCGCGCGATCCCCTCGTCGATCTCGCTCGGGAGCGTGTGCACGACCGGCGCCATGTCTCGGCCGTGTTGAAGCAGGTAGCGGGCGGAGAGCGCCTGAACCGAGAAGGTGAGATCCATGATCTCCGCGGGGTGGCCTTCACCTGCAGAGAGATTCACGCACACGCCCTCGCCGATCAGAAACAGCGAGCGGCCGTCGCCGAGACGAAACTCTTCGACGTGCTCGCGAACCCGGCGCGACTCTACCGCGGTGGCCCGAAGAGCGGCGACGTCGAACTCGTCGTCGACCGCACCGGCGTTTGCGAGCATCGCCCCGTCCGGCAGCACCGCGACGGCTTCCTCGCCGAGAGCGTCACGCACGCCGGTCGCCGTGATCACGATCTCGGCCGTGGTGCACGCCTCGACGAGAGGCGCGACGTCGAACCCGTCGTGGTGGGCCTCGAGAGCGGCGAAGGGGTCGATCTCGCAGATCGTCACCTGGCCTGCGAGACCCCGCGCCCGGGCGGCGAGCCCCTTGCCGACCCAGCCGTACCCCACGATGACGACGCGCTTCCCGGCCATCAGGAGATTCGTCGAGTCGAGTATCGCGCTGACCGCGCTCTGGCCGCTGCCGTACCGGTTGTCGAAGAGGTATTTGCAGCGTGCGTTGTTCGCGGCGATGCACGGCACCTTCAGCGTGCCGTCCGCCTCCATCGCACGCAACGCGACGACGCCCGACGTCGTCTCTTCGGAGGCGCCGAGCAGCGTGTCCAGAACCTCCGGGTGCGTCGTGTGCGCAAGACGGATGACGTCGGCACGGTCGTCGATCACGACCTCGGGGCGACGGGCGAGCACCTCGTGGAAGTAACCGAGCTCCTCCTCGCGAGTGGAGCCGCGCATGGCGAACACCTCGACGCCCCGCGCCGCGAGCCCGGCGGCAACGTCGTCGTGCACCATCACACCCTGGAAGGCGACGGTCACCTCGGCGCCTGCCTCGGCGAGGATCGCTGCGAGGTAGGCCGTCTTCGGCTCGACGGGGAGGATCACGGCGAGCCGGCGCCCCGCGACACTGCCCTCTGCGCGGAGGCGGTCGCGCACGCTACCCAGCACCGGCATCCACTCGGACACCCAGGCGATCTTGCGCTCGCCCTCGGCGGCAAGCGACGGGTCACGGATGCGGGACGTGGTCATGCGTTCCATTCCGTCGCGAACCGGCGCTGCGTCTCCGACGCTTCGTCGAGCTCGACCCCGAGCGTGGCCAGCTTCGTCCGGGCGATCTCGCGGTCGAGCTCGTCGGGGAAGGGGTTGAGCCCCGGCCGCACCGCGCCGGATGCCAGGTGATGCGCCGAGAGCGCCTGGACGGAGAACGACAGGTCCATGATCTCGACCGGGTTCCCGTCACCACCTGCGATGTTCACGAGCGCGCCGCCGACGAGGACGTAGACGCTCTTGTCCCCGTTCGCATAGCGCGTCACACCCGGGCGGACCTCGGTCGGCGGACCATTCGCGGCGAGCCCGCCGACGTCGATCTCGCGGTCCTGATGGCCGGCGTTCGCGAGGATGGCGCGATCCTTCAGGGCGGGAAAGACGGCGGACGGGAGGGCGTCGACGCTGCCGGTGGCCGTGATCACGACGTCGGCGTCCCGAACGGCACGCGCGAGCGGGGCGACGCGGTACCCGTCCATGTGCGCCCGAAGCGCTTGCACGGGATCGAGCTCGACGACGGTGACGCGCGCGCCGTACCCCTCGGCCCGGCGCGCGAGACCCTGCCCGACCCAGCCGTAGCCGACGATGCAGAATCGCTTGCCCGCGGCGCTCAGGTTGGTCAGGCGCAGGATCGCCGTCATCGCCGTTTGGCCCGTGCCGTGCGGGTTGTCGAACATGTGCTTGCAGCGCGCGTTGTTGGCGGCGATCGTCGGGAAGACCAGGAGCCCCGCCTCCTCCATCGCTCGCAGGCGTGCGACGCCGGTGGTGGTCTCCTCGGTCACGCCCTCGAGCCGCTCCGCGAGCTCGGGACGGTGCTCGACGATTCGCCGGGTCAGCTCTGCGCCGTCGTCGATCACGATCTGCGGGCCGGTCTCGGCGACGTCCAACAGGTCGGCCGTGAACTCCTGCGGCGTCGCACCGTGATGCGCGTGCACCTCGATCCCGCGACGCACGAGCGCGGCGCAGACGGAATCCTGCGTGGAGAGAGCATTGCTCCCGGCAGCAACCACGTCGGCGCCCGCATCTGCGAGCAGCGTCGCCAGGTAGGCGGTCTTCGCCTCGAGGTGCACGACGAGCGCAACGCGCTTCCCGCGCAACGCTCCGTCCGACAGGCGGTCACGCGCAAGCTTGTTGAGGACCGGAGAGTGGCGCGCGACCCACTGGATCTTCCGCTCGCCCTCGTCGGCGAGCGTGATATCCGCGATCCGCGACCGGCTCTGAGCATCTCTCACAGCCACCGCCGCAGGTTATATCGTCCCGGGTACCTCCAACGATCGAGGAGAATCGCGTGAAAGCCACACTCGCCCTGGCCGCCGCGCTGCCGCTGGCGGTCGTGCTCGCTCACTCCGCCGGTCGCTCCAGCTCGACCGCCCACGCTGCCGCCGGCAAGACGTTCAAGGTCGGCCTCGTCACGGACGTCGGCGGCCTGCACGACAAGGGCTTCAACCAGCTGTCGTACGCCGGGCTCAAGCGCGCGCAGGCCAAGCTCGGCGTCCAGGGCCGCGTGCTGCTGTCGAAGTCGAACTCGGATTACATCCCGAACCTCTCCTCACTCGCACGACAGCACTACGACCTCGTGATCGCAGTCGGCTTCCTGATGACCGACGCCGTCGACGAGGTCGCGCCGCAGTTCCCGAATACCAGGTTCGCGATCATCGACGTCGACCAGAGGTCGTTGAAGCACAAGCCGAAGAACGTCGAGGGCCTGCTGTTTCGCGAGCAGGAGGGCGGATACCTGATCGGCTACCTCGCCGGCCTCGTCACGAAGCACCAGGGCGGCAAGCAGGTCGTCGGGGTCGTCGGGGGCATCGCGATCCCACCCGTGAACCGGTTCGCCGCCGGCTACGCGGCGGGCGCCAAGGCCGCCGATCCGGGCGTGAAGGTTCTCGTCGACTACTCGGAGGACTTCGTCGCGCAGCCGAAGTGCAAGGAGAAAGCCCTGAACCAGATCGCCGCCGGCTCGCAGGTGGAGTTCGCCGACGCCGGCGCCTGCGGACTGGGAGTGCTCGACGCCGCGAAGGAGAAGTCCGTGTGGGCGCTCGGGGGCGACGCGGACGAGTCGTACCTCGGGCCGGAAGTCCTCTCGAGCGAGTTGAAGAAGGTCGACGTGGCCGTCTACGCGACGATCGACGCACTGGTGCACAACCGCTTCCGGGGCAACGGCAACGCAATCTTCACGACCGCGAACGGCGGGATCGGGATCGGGAAGATCAGCCCGAAGATCCCGAAGAGCATCGTCAGACAGGTGTACGCGGTGAAGGCGAAGATGGCGGCCGGAAAGATCAAGCACATTCCGACCACGTTGTAGGGCGCGAGCCGGGCGTCGGATCTCGATCAGCGCTCGTCGGCCGCCCGTACCTCGTCTCCGAGCTCGAGCTCGCCGTCGGACAGGATGTCGGCGCGCAGGCCCCCACGGTGGACGAGGG
>Ga0070680_100002544_pt1 | contig 13493 bp, 8 predicted proteins | sample KBSC73BmetaG_FD_64672 | JGI IMG/M metagenome (GOLD analysis project Ga0070680, IMG submission 64672) | Corn rhizosphere microbial communities from Kellogg Biological Station, Michigan, USA - KBS C7-3B metaG | ecosystem: Host-associated > Plants > Roots > Rhizosphere | place: USA: Michigan...
CTCCACCGGCTGCGGCCCAACCTCAAGGTGGACGGGGAGATGCAGGCCGACACGGCGGTGCTGGAGCAGCTGCTGGAAAAGCGTTACCCGTTCAACAGGTTGCAGGGACCGGCCAACGTGCTGATTTTCCCTGATCTGGACGCGGCCAATATCTGCTACAAGCTGCTCGGCCGCCTGGGGGGCGCTCACGCGATCGGTCCCATTCTGGTGGGACTGGCGGCCCCCATCCACGTTCTCGAGCGCGACTCGGGCGTGGATGATATCGTCAACATGGGAGTGATCGCCGCGGTGGACGCGCTGGAACGCGGTCACCAGCAGGATCGCTCCGCTGCCCGTCAATGACCGTGAAGGAGCTTATGTCCACCGAACGCACCGCTGTCCGCCCTGAGGCCGCACCGTACGCCCGCCACGGGATCTCGGCCCAGACCGTCCACGCGAACCTGATCGAGCCCGAGCTCGTGGAGCACGCACTCCGCCGCCACGAAGGCCGGCTGAGCGACCACGGCGCCTTTGCGGCCGAGACTCCGCCGCATACGGGCCGCTCCGCCAAGGACAAGTTCCTGGTGGATGAGCCGTCCTCGACCGCGGATCTCTGGTGGGACCAGAACAAGCGGATGAAGCCGGAGGACTTCGACCGGCTGCACGCGGATGTCCGTGCCTATCTGAGCGACTCGGAGCTGTATCTCCAGGATCTCTATGGCGGCGCTGATCCGGCCAGCCGGCTCCCGGTGCGCTTCTTCACACCCAGCGCCTGGCATGCGCTGTTCGTGCGCAACATGTTCATCCGGCCGGAACGCGCTGAACTGGCCGCCTTCGAGCCCCGGTTTACGGTGCTGCACGCCCCCGAGTTCGAGGCCAGCCCGGAAAAGCATGGCTGCCGCACCACCACGGTCATCGCCATCAATTTCGCCAAGCAGCTGGTGATCATCGCCGGCACCCGCTACGCCGGCGAGATGAAAAAGTCGATCTTCACCATCCTGAACTACCTGATGCCGAAGCAGGGCATCCTGGGCATGCACTGCTCGGCCAATATCGGCAAGGATGGAGACACCGCAATTTTCTTCGGTCTTTCCGGCACCGGCAAGACGACACTCTCCGCCAACCCCGAGCGCCACCTCATCGGCGACGATGAGCATGGCTGGAGCGACACCGGTGTCTTCAATTTCGAGGGCGGCTGCTACGCCAAGGTGATCAAGCTGCGGTCGGAGACCGAGCCGGAAATCTGGGGCGCCACCCGCAAGTTCGGCACGGTGCTCGAGAACGTGAGCCTCGACCCAGCGACGCGCGCCATTGACTACGATTCTGACGCGATCACCGAGAACACTCGCGCCTGCTATCCGATTCACTATATCGCCAACCACGCTCCCGGCGGCATGGGTGGCATCCCCAGGAACATCATCCTGCTCACCGCCGATGCCTACGGCGTAATGCCGCCGATCGCGCGGCTCACGTCCGGTCAGGCCATGTATCACTTCCTGTCGGGCTACACCGCCAAGGTTGCCGGCACCGAGCGGGGCGTCACCGAGCCGACCGCGACCTTCTCGGCCTGCTTCGGCGCGCCCTTCCTGCCGCTCCCGCCAGGTGTTTATGCCCGGATGCTGGGCGAGCGGATTGCCCGGCACAGTGTGCGGGTCTGGATGGTGAACACCGGCTGGACCGGGGGTCCCTACGGCATCGGGAGCCGGATGAAGCTGAGCTACACCCGCGCCATGGTCCGCGCAGCACTCGCGGGGACGCTGGACAACGCCAGCTTCCGGAAGGATCCGGTGTTCGGTGTCGAGATCCCGACCGCGGTTCCCGACGTGCCGGATGCCGTGCTCGATCCGCGCAGCACCTGGAGCGATGGCGCGGCCTACGATGCGCAGGCAAAGAAGCTCGCCGGCATGTTCCGGGAGAACTTCAAGCAGTTCAAGGACGTGCCGGACGAGATCAAGGCAGCAGGTCCGGCCGCCTGAAGCAGCATCTGTCCCAGAGCGGGTCCCGAATCGGCGGCTCCAGGCATGACACGGCCTGATCCCGACGTCATCCGGGACCCGCTCTGGGACAATATCCGGCTGGATCACGCCGCCCTGGCGGTGCTCGACACCCCGCCGGTTCAGAGGCTACGCTATATCCGCCAGCTGGGCCACGCCTTCCTGGTATACCCCGGCGCTACCCATACCCGTTTTGAACACGCCCTCGGCGCGTACCACCTCACCTGCAGGGCACTGAGCTCACTCGCCGATCGTGGTGAACTGGACGACGTGCCCGAAGACGAGCGCCTCGCGGTCCGGCTGGCGGCGCTGCTCCATGATATCGGCCATTATCCATTTTCACACGCGCTGGAGGAGGCGGGATTTCCGTCTCATGAAGCGCAGGGCGTGTCGCTGCTGCCTCAGGGCGCCCTCGGCGAGACCCTCCGCGGCCTCGGCGGCGACGCACTGGCGTCCCGAATCGGCGCCCTGATCCGGGGCCGGAGCGAGAGCCCCCTGCAGGGGTTGATCAGCGGCAGCCTGGACCTCGACAAGATTGACTACCTGAGCCGAGATGCGCGGATGTGTGGTGTCCCCTATGGCACGGTGGACGTGGACCGGCTGCTGGCGGCCATCACGGTCGTCAACGGACCGGGACGGCGCGAGATGGGCGTGCACGAGAAGGGGGTCAGTGCACTCGAGTCTCTGTTGTTCGCCAAGTACCAGATGTACCGGAATGTGTACTGGCACCACGCGGTCCGCTCAGCCACCTGCATGTTCAAGCGCGCGGCGCGTGATGCCGTGGTGGCCGGTGTACTGGACATGTCGCGGGTTGCCGGGCTGACGGATGACGCATTCATGGAAGTGCTGCAGGCGCGGGATCCACTGGGACTGGCCGGCGCCGTCCGGGAACGACGGCTCTACAAGCGGCTCTGGGATGTGCCCGCGAGCGACGTGCATGTAACGTCGGCGAGCTGGCTGGATGGCGATGCAGCAACACTGGAAGCGGTGGAGGATGCCCTGGGACGGGAAGCCGGCCTCGCTCCCGGGCAACTGCTGCTCGATTTCCCTTCCCGGCCATCCATGCTCTCGGTCGACCTTCCGTTGCGCCTGCGCGATGGCACCACCGATCGCCTCACCGACGCTGGCCGGGCCGGGCATCTGGGTCTGCCGAGGGTGGCGGAGGAGCTCTACCAGAGCGCGCGCCGGCTGCGGGTCTTCACCGCGGAGCCGGCGTCACTCGCCCTTGAGCGCGTGGTCGAGATCGTACAGCTGCCGCGAGACCAGGTGCTGGCCGCCGTTAACGCGCGGTAACGGCGGGGTACTCGCCGGACGGAGTCGCGGCCTTTTCGATGTGAATGACAATGGCAGTGATATTGTCCAGCCCGCCCCGGCGGTTGGCTTCGGTGATCATCTGGTCCACCGAGCGCTGGGGCCCCCCGTCCGAATGCAGCAGGCGCCGCAGCTGCTCATCCTCCAGCATGCCGGTCAGGCCATCGGATGCGAGCAGCAGCAGGTCCTCTTCTTCCAGCGTTCCGAAATAGATATCCGGCGTCACGTCCATCCCGGCCCCGACGCAGCGGGTGATCACATTGCTGTAGGGATGGACCCGCGCCTGCTCCGGCGTGAGCAGGCCCGCGTCCACCTGCTCCTGCACATACGAATGATCCTTGGTGACTTGGCGCAGGGCCTCGCCCCGCAGCAGGTAGGCGCGGCTGTCTCCCACCTGCCCGATCAGATAGCGGTTGGGCAGCAGGACCAGCGCGGTCAGCGTGGTTCCCATCCCCCGCTTGTCGTGCTCTGACAGGGTGCGGGAGAAAATGGCTTCGTTGGCCTTCCGGATGGCGTTGTGCATCCGGGTGGCAACTTCATCATCGGACAGGCCATGGTAGTTGCCCAGTTCGTCGGCGACGATGCGTACCGCCATCTCGCTCGCGACCTCACCGGCAGCGTGCCCGCCCATGCCGTCCGCCACGATGAAGATGCCGCGGTCGGCCAGCATGAGGAAGTTGTCTTCGTTGCCCGAGCGAACGACACCAACGTCGGTCCGGGCGGCGCAGGAAAAGTGCACGTGCCTCCGCTAACGCGAGAACAACAGGTACGCCGCCAATCCGGCCGCCACCGCCAGCAGCACGGCGAGCATGAACCAGGATCGCGAACGGGCCGGTTCGGGGGGCGGGGGCCGGCGAACAACGGGCTTACGGATGCTGATTTCAGGTGACTTGGCCGGCACTGGAGCCGTTTCCGGCGAAAGTGCGGGTACGGCCTGCATGGTGCGGGTGCCATCCTGCTCCGCCGGCATCTCATCATCCAGCGGCTCGAAAAGCACGGACACTTCGCCGAAACGGAGCGTGGTTCCCGGGGCCAGCGCCACTTCTCCCGTCACCGGCTCCCCTTCCATGAAGGTGCCATTGGTGGAGCCCAGGTCGGCCAGGATCCACACGCCGCCCCGGCGCTGGATCTTGGCGTGCATGGTACTCACGCTCGGGTCGGCGAGAACCAGATCGTTATAGTCCGCCCGGCCCACGTTGATCATCGGCACCGACAGCGTGATCCGCTCGCCCTTCTGAACGCCCGAGCGGAAGAGCACCGATGCCAGCGGCGCCGGGCCCGGCGGCTCGGCCTCGGCCGGCGGCTGGAACGCCGCCATGCCGAACATGGTGTCGCTCAACCGGTGGTTGGCGCCCGCCGGCGGAGCCTGACCAGCGTGAAACCGGAATTCTTCCTCGCCGATACGGATGAGATCGCCGGTTCTGAGCCGGCGGTCGCCCGCAACACGTTCACCATTGACCAGCGTGCCGTTGACGCTGGCATCCAGGAGCAGGAAACCGACCGGGTCCCGATGAAGTTCCGCATGGCGGCGCGATACATCGTCGCCGGCCACCACGATGTCGGCGCCCGCCTCCCGTCCGAACACAAGGGGACTGGCGCCGATCCGATACTCCCTGCCATCGGTGAGACAGACAACCCGGGCCCCGTCGTTGGGGGCCGGAGCCGGGGCTCCTACCGCTTGTGCAATCCGCGTGCTTCCCGATCGGGCTTCGTCCACTACCAGAATCTCCTGTTGGCCCACGACGAGCTTGTCGCCATGCAGCAGGGGCGTCGGATCTCCGCTGAGGCGGACGCCGTTCACGGTCACCTCGGAACCACCCACCGCCCGGACCGCGGCGGATCCGTCCGGCCAGCCCTGCACCACGGCATGCCGGTCGGCAACGCCGCCATCGAACAGCGGGATGGCCACCCCCTCGCCCGAGCCAATGGTCATCTCACCGGCGGTGACGCTGTAGCGCCGCCCGCCGACATCAAGCTGGATCATGCCGGGGCCACCCATCCGCATGTTGGAGAACTGCACAAACGTACTTCTCCGCGAATTGACAGCGCAAGCATCGAATCATGCGCTCCGCCGGACCTCGGCGCCCCGGACCTGCAAAAGATAGAGCCTTTCGTAGAGTCCGTGCTGCCCCAGCAGCTCCCGGTGAGTCCCCCGCTCCCGGATCTGACCGTGGTGAAACACCAGGATTTCCTCAGCGTGGAGGATGGTGCTCAGCCGGTGCGCGACCACGATGGCGGTCCGCCCCTGCATCAGCTCCGCGATGGCCCGCTGAATCTGGGCCTCCGCCTCCGCATCAACCGAACTGGTGGCCTCGTCCAGCACCAGAATGAGGGGATCCCGGGCCAGCGCGCGTGCAAAGCTCAGCAGCTGCCGCTCTCCCACACTCAGATTCCGGCCCCGCTCGGCCAGCTGGTGGCGGTAGCCCATCGGCAACCGGTCAATGAACCGGTCCGCGCCCACCCGCACGGCCGCTGCCTCTGCAGCTACCGCCGGAATCGGCGCATCCAGCACCAGGTTGTGCAGCAGGTCCCCGGTGAACAGGAAGAGATCCTGCTGCACAAAGCCGATCAGGCCCCTCAGATCGTGCGTCGAAAGCTCCCGGATGTCCACCCCATCTACGGTAATCCGTCCCTGCACCGGGTCATAAAAGCGCAGCAACAGGCTGATGACGGTGGTCTTTCCCGCTCCAGTATGGCCCACGATCGCCACCGTCCGCCCAGGCCCGGCCACGAACGACACGCCCTTGAGCACCCAGGGACCGTCCGCCGTGTACCTGAACCAGACATCCTCGAAGCGGACCTCGCCACGGATTGGCACCGGGAGCGCACGAGGGGCCGCTGCGTCGGTGACCGTAATGGGTTCGTCCAGCAGCTGGAAGATCCGCTCGCTCGAGGCCATGGCGCTCTGCAGCAGGTTCACCTTCTCGGAGATGTCCTGCAACGGCTGGAAGAACCGGCGGCTGAGCTGAATGAATGCGGCCAGCACGCCCACCGTCAGCGTCCCGCCCAGCGCACGCATGCCGCCGTACCAGAGCAGCAGGGCCAGCGCGAGCGAGGAAAGAAACTCCACCACCGGAAAGAACACGGCGTAGACCGTGATGGACCGGAGATGGGCCTCGAGCTGCGACTGGTTCAGGCGATCGAATTCATCGTAGCCCGCGCGCTCGCGCCGGAAGAGCTGCACCACCCGCATGCCGGAGAGCTGCTCCTGCAGGTACGCATTGAGCCGGGCCAGCCGGATCCGGATGTCCCGGAACGCTTCCCGGACGTGCCGCCGGAACAGGGTGGCCGTGAGCCAGACCAGGGGAATGACGCTGAACGCCACCAGCGCCAGGCGCCAGTTCATCAGCAGCATCATGCCCATGATCGCTGCCAGGGTGAAGATGTCGCCGAAGACAGTCACCAGTCCCGACGAAAAGAGCTCGTTCAGCGTCTCCACGTCGCTGGTGACCCGGGTCATCAGCCGGCCCACCGGATTGCGGTCGAAGAAGCTGACCGACAGCCGCTGCAAGTGACCGAAGATCCTGGTGCGCAGATCCAGCATCACCCGCTGGCCGATGAGTGTCGTCAGCAGGGTCTGGCCGTAGTCGGCAAAGAAGTCGAGCGCCAGTGCCAGGAGATAGATGACCGCCAGCCCGCCCAGCATGCCCACGTCATGCCGGGGTATGGCGACGTCCAGTGCGTACTGGGTGAGCCGCGGACCCACCAGCGCGACGCCGGCGCTCAGCAGGAGCAGGGCCAGGGCTGCCAGCACCAGCCGCACATGCGGCCGCAGGAAGCCGAGCAGGCGGCGGAACAGCTTCGCGTCGTAGGCGCGGCCCATCGGTTCTTCGATGGCGCTCACGTCGGAGCCGCCTGTGGCGACGGGGTGGCGTCGTCGTGGTGCGGCGCCACGCCGAAGCTCTTGAGCCCCTTGCGGACCCACTGGGCAAACACCACGAACCCGAACGTGACCGTGTACCAGCTCAGAATGAGCCGCCAGAGCAGGGTGTAGAGTGGCGTCAGCGGTTTGGGCACGAACACCGACATGACCGCGGCCGACATCACCTCGGCGATGCCGGATGCTCCCGGCGTGGGCGCGAAATAGAGCAGGAAGGCAATGAAGGTCTGCAGCAGCAGCACATCCACGAAGTTGGTGTGGATGCCAAGCGCACGGAGGGTCACGTAACCGGCCAGCAGCTTGTTGGCATGGGACGGACCCGAGAGGATGATGCAGAGCAGGACCGAAAGCCAGCCGCGCGGGCTGTTGAGCTTGATCAGGTGAGCGTGAGCCTCATCCAGGCCGTGGCGGACGCCGTCCACCCGGGTGGCGAACCGGGTGCTGCGTTGTCCCACCCAGCCGGCCAGCCGATTGAGCAGATTGCGCACCAGCCGCGGGAACATCATCACCAGCACGAGAATGACGCCCAGCCCGGCAAAGATCGTGAGGCTTCCGAGGAAGAGGTCATAGAGCGAAAGCCCCAGCACGTCGCCCTGGGTGCCCAGCGCTTTCCCCGCCCCGGCCAGCAGCGCGAGCGGGCCCGCGATGGCAAAGAACCCCACCGTGCCCACAAATCCCATGAGCGCGCAGGTGGCGGCCACCGGCAGCGGAATGCCGTAGCGGCGCATGGTGTACATCATCATCGGAAACGCGCCCGACTGCAGCGGGGTGATATACGCCGCCCACGCGCTCATCCCGCCGGCCAGCACCATCCCTCTGAGCGACGGCCGTGGCATCAGCTGGCGGGCCACCACCCAGAGCCGCAGACCGCCGCCGATCCAGTCCATCGACGCCAGACCCAGCCCGGCCAGCAGCCAGATCCAGTGCACGTTGCGGAGTCCGTCCACGAACGCGCCCAGGTTGTTGCCATACCAGAGGGTGAGCCCGAAGCCGACGAGCGACGCGGCCACGAAGATCTCGAAGCCGCGAACCAGGACCTTCGGTGTCAGGAGTTTGGGCATGAAGGGGTGAAGTGTAACGGCGGAATCGAACCTCGGACAGGAGTTCGGCTACCCGAAACTTTCCCGAAGCGGCCCCTTTCACTATTCTTCCCCCGTGTCCGTCATTCGTGTCGTCAACGCCCGCCAGCATAACCTGAAGGGGATCTCGGTCGAGCTGCCTCACCGGTCGCTGGTGGTCATCACCGGCCCGTCCGGATCGGGCAAGTCGTCGCTTGCGTTCGATACGATCTACGCCGAGGGGCAGCGCCGGTACATCGAATCGCTGTCCACCTACGCCAAGCAGTTCCTCGACCGGATGCCCAAGCCGGAGGTGGACCGGATTGACGGGCTGGCTCCGGCGGTGGCGATCGAGCAGCGCAACCCCACCGTGTCGAGCCGCTCCACCGTCGGCACGGCAACCGAGATCTACGACTTTCTCCGGCTGCTCTGGGCCCGCGTCGGGCAGCCCTTCTGCCGGAACTGCGGCGCACTGGTCCGCCGCGAGACCCCGGAAATCGCGGTGAAGAACGTCCTTTCGGCTGGCGCCGGCCGGGTGCTTGTGACCTTCCCGCTTCCGGCGTCGGCCCGCCACAGCCACGAAGCCATCGTCGAGAATCTCAGGGCTCTGGGCTTCGTGCGGGTGCTGTACCGGGACCAGCCCCTTCACCTCGATGACCTGCCCGCCGGAACCGACCTGGCCCAGGACCAGACACTGCTCGTCGTGGTTGACCGGCTCACCGTTTCCCCTGAGGCCGCCGGGCGATTGCACGAAGCCGTCTCCACCGCCTTCTCCGAAGGCGAGGGCATTGCCATCGCGGTGCTGGAGGATGGCCGCCGCCTCCGATTCACCGAGTTCCTGGCCTGCAGCAGCTGCGATACTCCGGCGGCGCCGATCACGCCAGCACTGTTCTCGTTCAACAATCCGCGCGGGGCATGCGCCACCTGCAATGGATTCGGCGCCACGCTGGAGTACGACGAGCGGCTGATCGTGCCCGATCCCGAGCGGAGCGTCCGCGACGGCGCCATTGATCCGTGGACCAAACCCCGCTACGAGACTCGGCGGAAGCTGGTGGTCGAGCGCGCGGTAGCGCTGGGCGCCAATCCTGACATCCCGTGGCGCCGCCTCAAGGCCAGTGTGCGCCAGGAACTGCTGCACGGCCGGAAGGGCAAATACCTCGGCATTTTTCCCTTCCTGGTGGGTCTCGAGAGCAAACGCTACAAGCAGTACATCCGGGTGTTCCTCCGCCAGTATCAGCTGGCCGCCACCTGTGACGCCTGCGGGGGCACCCGGCTCAACGACGACGCCCGGGCCGTGCGGATCGCCGGCCGCCATATCGGCGAGGTGGCAGCGCTCTCGCTGGACGAACTCACCACGTGGTTTGCCGCGCTCGAACTCGGCCCGCGCGACCGCACCGTCGCCGAACTGGTGCTGGACCAGCTGGGCGCGCGCCTGTCATTCCTGCGGGATGTGGGCCTCGGATACCTCTCGCTTGACCGCCAGGCGCGCACCCTGTCCGGTGGCGAGGCACAGCGTATTTCGCTGGCCAACGCGCTCGGTGCCCGGCTGGTGGATACGCTCTATGTGCTGGATGAGCCCAGCATCGGCCTGCACCCGCGCGATACCGAACGACTGCTCGTGGTCCTGCGGCGCCTGCGGGACCTGGGCAACACGGTGATCGTGGTGGAACATGACCCGGCGGTGATCGAGCAGGCGGACTACATGCTGGAGCTGGGCCCGGGCGCGGGCGAGCATGGTGGCCAGGTGGTGCATGCCGGCCCGATGCGGCTCGCGGACCGGTCACTCACCGGCGACTACCTCTCAGGGCGGAAGCGGATCGCAGTACCCAGCGCCCGGCGGGTGACCGGTCCTGCGTGGCTCCGGCTGGAGGGCGCATCACTCCACACGCTGAACGAGGTGGACATGTCCATCCCGTTGGGCACGCTGACGGCGGTGACCGGCGTGTCCGGCTCGGGCAAGAGCACCCTGGTGCACGACATCCTCTACCGCCAGCTGGAAAAGCGGCTCCACGGGGGCTCCTCGGCCAAGCAGCATCTGGGCGAGGAAATCGGCACGGTGCGCGGTCTGTCGGGCTGGGAATCGCTGAGCGACGTCCTCCTGATTGACCAGTCGCCCATCGGGCGCACGCCCCGTTCCAATCCCGTCACCTACATCAAGGCGTTCGACGAGATTCGTGAGCTCTTCGCGGCCCAGCCACTGGCCCGGCTGCGCGGGTACACCGCGTCCACGTTCTCCTTCAACCTGGCCGGGGGGCGATGCGAGGCGTGCGAAGGTGCGGGACATGTCCAGGTGGAGATGGTCTTCCTGGCGGACGTGTATGTCCCTTGTGAAGTCTGCAACGCCACGCGCTACAAGCGCGAAGTGCTGGATGTGAAGATCCAGGGACATTCGATCCACGATGTGCTGCAGTGGAGCGTCACTGAGGCCATTACCCGGTTCCGCCACCAGCCAAAGCTGGGCGCCGCCTTGTGGCAGCTGCAGCAGGTGGGGCTCGGCTATCTCCGGCTGGGACAACCCGCCACCACGCTCTCAGGCGGGGAGGCGCAGCGGCTCAAGATCGCGCGCGAGCTCATCGGCGCCAATCGCAAGGGCGGACGCAAGCTCTACCTGATGGATGAACCCACTACCGGATTGCATCTGGACGACGTGCGGGTGCTGTTGCAGGTGCTGGACCGGCTGGTGGATGCGGGCCATACGGTGCTGGTCATCGAACACCACCTCGACGTGATCAAGCGGGCGGACTGGGTGATCGAGATGGGACCAGGCGCGGGCAGGGACGGCGGGCGGGTGGTAGTGGAGGGGCCGCCCGAACTGGTGGCGTCGTCACCGGAGTCGCCCACCGGACACTTCCTCGCGCCGCTGCTGGCCCGGGCGCACGCGGTGGCGTGATTCACGCCGCCGCGGCCGCCTCGCGAACCAGGTCCCACGCGGTGGTGACATCCTCGGCGCTGGTCTGCCACTGTCCGATCGCCATGCGGATTGCGTAGCGGCCCGCCAGGGTGGTGTGGGTGAGATAGACGCGGCGCGATGCGTTGATCCGGGCCAGCAGCCGTTCGTTATGTCGATCGAGCTCCGCGCCATCCGCAAGGTGTGCCGGATGGTGACGGAAGCAGACCAGCCCGAAGGGAGAGGGCGCCATCACCTCGAACCCGGGTTCGCGCTCAACCATGGCCCGGAACGTCACGGCGTACTCGATATGCTTTCGCAGCATGGCGCGCAGTCCATCGGCGCCATACGATCGGAGCACGAACCAGAGCTTGAGCGCGCGGAACCGCCGGCCCAGCTGGATGCCCCAGTCGCGAAAGTTCACCACCTGGGCGTCGTGGGCGGTGCGAAGGTACTCCGGTGAGATGCTGCACGCCCGGAGCAGAAGCGGGACGTCGCGCACGTAGTAGGCGGTGCAGTCGAAGTTGGTCATCAGCCACTTGTGGGGATTGAACACGTAGCTGTCGGCCTGCTCCAGTCCCGCAAAGTGGTGGCGGCATTCGGGCAGCAGTGCCGCGCTCCCCGCGTAGGCGGCGTCCACGTGGAACCACAGGTCGTTCCTCCTGGCGATCTCACCGATGGCCGGGAGCGGATCCACGGCCGTGGACGAGGTCGTCCCGACGGTGGCCACCACGCAGGCCGGCACCATGCCCGCCGCGCGATCCGCCTCGATCATGGCCCGGAGCGCGGCTGGCTGGAGCGCAAAGACATCGTCCACCGGGACCACCCGGAGCGCGCCGGCACCGAGACCGGCGAGCCGCACCGCCTTGGCAATGGATGAGTGCGATTCCCCGGACGCATAGAGGGTGAGTTGAGCGTCACTGGTCCCGGCCCGGGCGCGGGCGCGCTCACGCGCCGAGATGATGGCGACGAGCGTGGCGGTGGAGGCAGTGTCCTGGATGACGCCGGTAAACGTGTCCGGGAGGCCGGAGAGCTGCCGGAGCCAGTCCATCACGACCTGCTCCAGTTCGGTGGCCGCCGGCGAGGTGTTCCACGACATGCACTGCGCGCCCATGGTGGCGGTGAGCATTTCAGCAAGGATGCTGGGCGGGCTGCTGTTCGCCGGGAAATAGGCAAACCAGCCGGGATGATTCCAGTGGGTCATGCCCGGCACAATCAGCTGCTCGAAATCACGGAAGATCGCGCTGAATGGCTCGCCCACATCCGGAGGCACGGCGGGCAGGCGGGCACGGATGTCGCCAGGTGCGGCCGTGGAGGTGATGGGCCGGTTCCCCGCCTGCGCCAGGTAATCGGCCATCCAGTCCACCAGCTCGTGCGCGTGCGCGCGGAATTCGTCGGGTGTCATGGGTGGGAAGATAGACACGGGTCGCGGGTTGGAGGTCAACGGTCGACGGTCGACGGTCAACGGTCAACGGTCAACGGTCAACGGTCAACGGTCGAAGGTGTGCCACCCTGAGGTAGCGAAGCGACCTTGCAGCCCGACCGCGATGTTTGGGCCGATGCCTGCCTGCGCCATTGACGCTCAACAGCTGGCGGAGTTCCGCCGGGAGATTCCGGTCGGGCTGCAAGATTGGTTCGCATCCCTTCGGGATGCTCGCCATGACTCACGACTCACGACTCACGACTCACGACTCACGACCCGCGACCCGCGACCCGCGACCCGCGACCCGCGACCCGCGACCCGCGACCCGCGACAAACTCTCAACTGGAGCAAGCATGACCGCAATCGCCCCTGGTGACCGGAGCCGCCGCCGCGGCAATGGCGACCTCGACTACGATCCGCGCGCCGCTCGGCGCCATCTCGTCAGGCGGGATCCGGTGCTGGCTGCGCTGATGCGGCGTTCGATCCCGTTCGCCCTGACGCCGGTCAAGACCCAGAGCATCTATCACGCGCTGGCCGAATCCATCGTGTACCAGCAGCTGTCGGGCAAGGCCGCGTCCACCATATTCGGGCGCTTCGTGAAGATCTACCGGCCCAAGCGCTTTCCGACCCCGCAGGCGGTGCTCGAGACCGATGACACGATCCTGCGTGGCGCAGGGCTCTCCCGCAACAAGGTGCTGGCGCTCAGGGATCTCTCGGCCAAGACCCTGGACGGCACCGTGCCCAAGCTGGCCGCTGCCCGAAGGATGCCGGATGAAGAACTGATCGAGCGGCTCACGGCGGTACGAGGCATCGGGGTCTGGACCGTCGAGATGCTGCTCATGTTCCGGCTGGGCCGGCCCGATGTGCTGCCCTGCGGCGACCTCGGCGTGCAGAAGGGGTTCGCGCTGACGTACGGTCTGGACGAGTTGCCCAAGGCCAAGGAACTGCTGGAGCATGGCGA
>Ga0070680_100002547_pt1 | contig 13475 bp, 16 predicted proteins | sample KBSC73BmetaG_FD_64672 | JGI IMG/M metagenome (GOLD analysis project Ga0070680, IMG submission 64672) | Corn rhizosphere microbial communities from Kellogg Biological Station, Michigan, USA - KBS C7-3B metaG | ecosystem: Host-associated > Plants > Roots > Rhizosphere | place: USA: Michigan...
CGCTGATCAGCCGGCTCGTGAAAAAGCGCTGGTAGCACGCCGCGCGCTGTGTTCCGAGACGGAACTTGCACTCGGCCGCCGGGCCGCCGGCCCAGGCAGTCACGCGAAATCCCGCAAAACCCGCCACCAGGAGGCAGACGGCACCGATTGCGATCTTTTTCGAGAGCGGCATCATCGTACTCTAATGTGCTTGCGTGCGTGCTTCCAGGTTCCTAAGCTTGGGCCGTGTCGCCACCTAGCACGTCGCGAGTGATCGTCGTGGCCGACGCGCACCTCGGCCAGGTGCCCGCCGCCGTGGGCTCCGACTTCCATGCGTTTCTGGACGAGATCCCCCGGCCCGGGGACCACCTGGTCCTCATGGGTGATCTCTTCGACTTCTGGTTCGAATACCAGAGTGTGATCCCCCGCAAACATTTTGCCACGGTCGCGAAACTCCAGGAAACCCGTGCGCGCGGCATCCCGATCACGTTCGTGGGCGGCAATCACGACCGCTGGGGCGGCTCGTTCTTCACGCGCGACCTCGGGATCGACTTCTATGGCGGCGAAGCGGAAATCGACCTGGGGGGCCACCGCGCGTTCCTCGCCCATGGGGACGGCCTGACCGAGCAGCACTGGAGCGGCAAAGTGATGCATCGCGTCACCCGGCATCCGGTCACGATTGCCGTGTTTCGGGTCCTGCACCCGACCATCGGCTTCTGGATCGCGGATCTGTTCTCGCGCCACCTGGCCGACAACACCAAAGACCGCGCCGTGCTGGACCGGGCCGCGGCCGCGCAGCGCCTCTGGGCCGCCGACTTTTTGGGGCGCCATCCCGATGTCCGGCTGGTGATCATGGCGCACACCCACCGCCCCGTGGTCGACCGCCTGGCGGACGGCCGGAGCTACCTGAATCCGGGGGCGTTTCTGGACGGCGGGCGCTACGCGGTGATTACTAAGGAAGGGGCGGTCGAATTGAAGCAGTTTACAGCTGGACGACTTCAACCTGCTTGAGCTTCTCGCCAAGAAAAATCGCGCCGACTTTGCGGAAGTGCGGCTCGTCGTCCGACACCACGAAACGATGATCATGGGTCCCCCCCCCCGACCCGTTCGACTGTAGGTCCAGCCGCTCCAGCTCCCGCGCCACCGCCGTTGCCGTTTCTTCCGCGGAATCCACCAGCTTCACCTCCGGTCCCATCACGCGGGCGAGCAGCGGCTTGAGCAGCGGGTAATGCGTGCAGCCGAGCACCAGCACGTCCACCTTCGCGCGCTTGAGCGGTTCCAGGTACTCACGCGCAATCAGCTCCGCCGCCGGATGCTCGAACCAGCCCTCCTCGACGAGCGGCACGAACAACGGGCAGGCTTGGCCGTGCACGCGCGCGTCGGGCCGCAGCGCCTTGATCGCGCGCTCGTAGGCGCCGCTCGCGATGGTGCCCGCGGTCCCGATCACGCCGATGATGCCGGTCTTCGTCGCGGCGACGGCCGCGCGCGCCCCCGGCTCGATCACGCCCACGACCGGCACCGGGGAGCGCTCCTTCAAATCCGTGAGCGCGTGCGCGGTACTCGTATTGCAGGCGACGACCACGGCCTTCACGCCGCGCTTCAACAGGAACGCGAGAATCTCGGCGCTGTAGCGCCGCACCGTGTCGGGGGATTTGGGGCCGTACGGCACGCGCGCCGTGTCGCCGAAATAGATGACGGCTTCGCGCGGCAGTCGCTCGAACAGCGCGCGCGCGACCGTGAGGCCGCCGATCCCGGAATCAAACACCCCGAGCGGGGCTTTATTCATGAATGGGAAGCGTGACGCCGATACCGCCGGGGAATGCGCGGATCTTCAGATCGGGAGGGAAATCGCGCAGGTGCGCCGAGACGTAGGCTTCCGCGCCCGCGAAGAGATGGTTGAAGACCCACAGGACGGCCCAGTCCTGCACCTCCTGCTTTTTCAGCTCGACGTTCGCCGAGTGAATCGACTCGAGATAGTTGACTTCCTGCTGCGCCTTGAGGGTCATCATCGCGGTCACGCCTTCCCACGCCACGAACGCCGCGCCGGTGGTGGTGCGACCCGTGACGGCCTGGCCCCAGCCAGGAATAAGGAAGGAGCGCCAGAAGGCTCCCATCGGTCGGACGCCCTTGCGGACGGTGTCTGCGGCAAAGCTGTCGCGCACGGTCGTCGTATCCTGAGCCGCCAGCGGCGCGGTGCAGAGAAGCAATACTCCCAGTGCGAACCTCATCGCGCCACCAGCACGTTCAGTCTGCCGCGCTCCAATTCCACCGTGCATTCATTCGTTCCCGGCTCACGCAGCTCTCCATCCACGTGGACGACCAGCGGCTGCTCGGGCGCGCGCACGACCAGCTTCGCCGTCTTGACCATCGCGACTTCGCGCATCGAGGTGTGCGTGCCGCGCAGCACGCGCGGAATCGCGATGAGAAACCGGGGCAACGACACGCGCCGGATCACGCACACGTCCATTTTTCCGTCGGTCGGATCGGCGTCGGGAGCAAACCGGTAGCTCCCACCCGCGGTCGTCCCGTTACAGGCCTCGACCATCATCATGTACCCCCGCTCCCGAAAACCGGGCGCGGCAATGTCGAAGACGGGCGGGTGGAATGTGAAGAACGTCCGCACGATGGGAACAAGATAGGAAAGAAAGCCACGCAGATGGGTCATGCGGTTGCGCGTCTGGACGACCGCCGGCCCGAAGCCGAATCCCACGCTGTTGACGAACCATTCGCCCAGCACCCGGCCGGCGTCGAACCGGCGGGACTTGGCGGTCACGAGCCGAGCGACCGCCTGAATGGGATCGTATCCGTAGACGCCGACGATCTTGGCGAAGTCGTTCCCCGAGCCGACCGGCACCACGCCGAGGGCGGCATCGGTATCGGTCCGAAGCAGCCCGTTGGCCACTTCGTGGACGGTGCCGTCGCCGCCGACCGCCACGATGTGCTTCGCCCCCTGGCTCACCGCGTGGGCCGCGAGCTCCTGGCCGTGCCCCGGCCCCTCGGTGCGGACGAGGTCGACGGCCCAGCCTTGCGCGCGAAACGCGCGCGCCACGACCGATTCGGCGCGGCGCGCAGCGCCGCGGCCCGCGGCGGGATTGACGATGACGTGGGCATGAAGCACGACGGCAGACAAGATATCATCTCGTCTGCCGTGGGTGTGCTATTGGGTCGACGGCCCTGGGCGGTCAGGCCTGCGTGAGATAATGCTCGTCCCAATTGACGGCGAATTCGACGGCGCACCGCCCGCACAGCATCCGGCTCGGTTTCCCGCGCAGCGGCACGCGGTCGCGGCACGCCGGGCAGACGGCGTAATGCTCGCCGATCTGCACGGAACGCGGCACGTTGCGCGGACGCGCTACGACAGTCCATTGACGAGGCGGGGTGTTCGACATCTGCAGGAAGGCACGGACGACCGGTACGGGAGTCCCTTTCACATCAACCAGTGCTGCCAGACCCTGCGCCTTGATCAGGCGATACCACGCACCGCGGCGCAGGTTGCAGTTGACGTCGGCTTGCAAACGGGCCCAGACCATCGGTTAGACCCTCAGGCGTCGAAGGGAGGGCAATAGTAAGAAAGCCAAACCTTTTGCGGCGTGACGGGAGTCACCCGCCCGCAACTATTTCGTCGTGACGGCAGTCACCTCCGCCCAATCGATCTCGAATTCCTGGCGGCAGCGCGCGCACTCCAGCGCGCGGACCTGCTTCTTGGGCAGCGGCGCGCGCGTGCGGCAGTTGGGACACACGCCGTAGGTTCCCCGAAGATGCGGCGGGACTTTGCGGTTTTCCTTTGATCCCTCGGCGATGCCCCAGCGCTGCGGCGGCCGCTCCTTGATCTCGAGCCAGGCGCGCAGCACGCCCACGGGGCGTCGATTCACTTCGATCGTGGCTTGTAAGTCATCGAGTTTGAGCACGCGATACCAGGCACCCCGGCGCAGCTTCACCGGGACATCGGCTTGAATGCGGGCGAACAGCATAGCCATCCGACGCTCCTGTGCGGAACGTGAAAGTGCCGGGCGCGGGGGCCACAATATACAAATCGGCGCCCGCTAAAACAGTCAGGAGTTGTCCCAGCCGATCTCGAAGTGGCCGTTGCACTTGGGGCAACGCATGCTCGTCACGTGCTCGTCGATGCGCGCGCGCTCGCGACAATTGGGGCAGACCGCATAGCGCTCGCCCCAGCTCTGCGGCAGGCGCGGCGAGCGCGATGGCCGCGGGACGACGGCCCACTGCTTCGGTCGTTCCGGCTGAATGTCGAGCGCTTGCCGTGGGAACGGGGTCGGCTTGCCGTGCACGTCGAGCACGGCTTCGGCCGCCGTCAGTTTGACGACGCGGTACCAGGCCCCGCGCCGCAGGTGCGTTGCTTCCGTGGAGCGCAGTCGCGCCCATTGTGATGTTGCCATCGCTCCGCCACATGAATGCGGGCTACCAAATTTGGAATCGCGATTGGAAAGTCAACTAGCCAAACAGGGGCTGGCGGGAGCGTGTAGGAATCGAACCTACCGAGCCCTGTTCAGGGCCCAAACAGTTTTGAAGACTGGTCAGGCCACCAGGCCCGATCCGCTCCCGCGATCTGCGCTAGCCCTTCATCGCGATCACGTCGATTTCGACGCGCGCGTTCTTCGGAAGACCGGCGGCCTGCACCGTGGAGCGCGCCGGTTTATGCGCGCCGAAATGCTTCGCGTAGACCTCGTTCATCTGCGCGAAGTCGCCCATGTCCGCCAGGTATACCGTGGTTTTCACGACGCTCGTCAGGGACGTTCCGGCCGCGGCCAGCACCGCCTTGAGATTCGCGAACACCTGTTCGGTCTGCTCCGCCGTGGTCCGGCCGACCAGCTCCCCGCTTTTCGGATCGAGCGCGACCTGGCCCGCCGTGAACACGAGCGTATCGGTCGCGATCGCCTGGCTGTAGGGCCCGATCGCCTTGGGCGCCGCGTCCGTCGCAATCACGCGCATCAGAAAAGGCCCTCGATGGTGCCGTCGGGATTCAAGCGAATCCGCTCGGCCGCCGGGCTCTTGCCGAGCCCCGGCATGGTCATGATGTCACCGGCGAGCGCGACGACGAAGCCCGCGCCGGCCGATGGAAGAATGTCCCGCACATGCACCGTAAAGCCGCTCGGAGCGCCGAGTTGCGTCGCGTCGTCCGAGAACGAGTACTGCGTCTTCGCCATGCACACCGGCGTCTCGCCCAGGCCGAGCTTGGGCAGGAGCTCGAGCTGTCGCTCGGCCACCGGCGCAAAGCTGACATTGCCGGCGCCGTAGATCTCGCGCGCAATCGTCTCGATCTTTTCGCGAATCGGCCGGCGCTCGTCATAGAGCGGCTTGAACGCGGACTTGCTCGACTGGAGCAGGCCGAGCAGCGCTTCGGCGGCGGCGACGCCGCCTTCGCCGCCCTTCTCCCACACGTCGCAGCGCACGACCTCGACCCCTTCGGCGGCGCCGACGGCGCGCACCGCGTCGACTTCTTCATCGGTATCGGTGATGAAGCGATTGAGCGCCACCATCGCCGGCACGCCGAACTTTTTCACGTTGCGGATATGGCGCCGGAGGTTCTCGGCGCCGCGCTGGACCGCGGCGACATCGGGCGCGCCCAGCTGATCCTTCTTCTTGCCGCCATGCATTTTCAGCGCGCGCACCGTCGCCACGATGATGGCCGCTTCGGGCTTGAGCCCGGCAAAGCGGCACTTGATGTCGAAGAATTTCTCGGCGCCCAGGTCGGCGCCGAACCCGGCTTCCGTCAGCACGATGTCGGCGAGCGCCAGACCGAGCTTCGTCGCCGCGACCGAATTGCACCCGTGCGCGATGTTGCCGAAGGGGCCGGCGTGCACGAGCGCGGGCCCTCCTTCGAGCGTCTGCACGAGATTCGGATTGATCGCGTCCTTGAGCAGCAGCGTCATCGCGCCCTGCGCCTTGAGATCGCTGGCGCGCGCCGCGGTCTTGTCCGGGCGCAATCCGAGAATGATGCGCGAGATGCGCTCCTCGAGATCCTGAATCCCGGTCGACAGCGCCAGGATCGCCATGATCTCCGAGCCGGGGATGATGACGAACCGCTCTTCGCGCATCGGGCCGCCGTTCAAGCCGCCGAGGCCGACGATGATGTTGCGCAGCGCGCGGTCGTTCATATCGATGGTGCGCGGCCAGGTGATGCGACGCACGTCCAGGCCGAGCGCGTTCCCATGATGCAGATGCGCGTCGAGCATGGCCGAGAGCAGGTTGTGCGCGCTCGCGATCGCGTGGAAGTCACCGGTGAAATGGAGATTGATGTCTTCCATCGGCACGACTTGCGCGTACCCGCCGCCCGCCGCCCCGCCCTTCACGCCGAACACGGGCCCGAGCGACGGCTCGCGGATCGCGAGGATCGCGTTCTTGCCGATGCGGCGGAGCGCCTGCGTGACCCCGACGGTGACGGTGGACTTCCCTTCCCCCGCGGCCGTGGGATTGATCCCCGTCACCAGCACCAGGCGTCCCTTGGCCGGGCGCGACGCGAGCGCGCGCAGGGAGATCTTCGCCTTGTACTTGCCGTAGAGCTCGAGCTCGTCGTCCGTCAGTCCGAGCTCGGCGGCGATGTCGCGAATCGGGCGCAGCGTCGCCGCCTGCGCGATCGCGATATCGGAGGGGACCTTCGTCGCGGTGGTCATAGCGTGGAATCGATCCGTGCGCCGAAGCAGCGGCGCGCGTTGGCGGTGGTGCGCTGGGTCAGGGCCTCCAGCGATTCGCCGCGCAGGGTGGCGGCCCGCTCGGCGACGTCGCGCACGAACCCGGGCTCGTTGCGCCGGCCCCGGTGCGGCACGGGCGCCAGATAGGGTGAATCGGTCTCGAGCAACAGGCGGTCGGGTGGACAGGCGGTCAGACGGTCGGTCCGGTTCCAGTTCTTGAATGTGATCATGCCGCTGAACGAGAAATATGCATTGATGGCGAGCCCCGCGTCCCAGACCTCATCGCCGGACGAGAAGCTGTGCAACACGACCACCGGCGGCGCTGCGGCGAAGTTGCGCAGCATCGCGGCCATGTCGGTATCGGATTCCCGGTTGTGCACCACGACGGGCTTGCCGAGCTCGACGCCAAACGCGAGCTGGGCCTCGAACGCCGCGCGCTGCGTGTCGCGCGGCGAATGCAGGTAGTGATAGTCGAGCCCCGTCTCGCCGACGGCCACGACGTCCGGCGCGGCGAGCAGCTCGCGAACCCGTGCCGACGTGGACGGCGACCATTCGCGCGCTTCGTGCGGGTGCACCCCGGCGGTCGCGGAAAGCCCCTGCCGTCCCCGCGCGAGCGCAACCGAGCGCTCGCTGCCCGCGAGCGATTCGCCGATCGCGACCACGTGGCCGATGCCGGCGGCGCGGGCCCGGGTCAACACGGCGTCCCGATCGCTGTCGAACGCGGCGTCCCCGAGGTGGCAATGGGTATCCACCAGGTAGGGCCACGCCACCGGGAACGGTGCCTACCGCGTCGGTTGGGGGGCGCGCGGCGGGCGCGGGGGCGGCGGCGGTGACGTCACCGAGGCACCCGGCACCGGGGCGATCGTCGCGCGCGGATCGAACGCGCGGGCGCCCCGGGCGTCCTGACCGGGCCAGCGCTTCTCGATCCACAGCAGCACGGGGGCCGCGATATAGATCGAGGAGAAGGTGCCCGTGAAGATTCCGAACGACATCACCCAGGCGAACGGCCGGATCACCTCGCCTGCCAGCACGAGCAGCGCCAGCGTCGTGGCAATCGTGGTGCCGTGCGTCAGCACCGAGCGCGGCAGCGTCTCGTTGATCGAGAGGTTCAGAATCTCGTACAGGTTCTGACGCCGGAATTTGCGCAGGTTTTCGCGCACGCGATCGAAGATGATGATCGTGTCGTTCAGCGAGTATCCGACCACGGTGAGCACGGCGCCCACCACCACCAGGCTGACCTCGAGATGCATCACGCTGATGAATGCCACCGTCGCGACGACGTCGTGCGCCGTGGCGATGACGGCCGCGAGGCCGAAGCGCCACTCGAAGCGGAACGCCAGATAGATCAGGGTCACGACGAAGCTGAACAGAATCGCCATGAGCGCCTTCCCCTGGAGCTCGCGGCCCACCTTGGGGCCGACCGACTGGCGTTGCGCGATGTGGTATTGCCCCTCGCCGACGCTCTGGTCGAGCGCGTGGGCGACGGAATCGGCGACCGCCTGGGTTCCCGCGTCGCCTTCGGACGCCCGGTTGCCCAGCCGCGCCCGGACGACGTAGGAGGTATCGGAGCCGAAGTTGTAGATGTCGGCCCCCCGCAACCCCACGTTATCCAGCGCCGCGCGGATTTTTCCCGTTTCGACTTTGTGCGCGACCTCGAATTGCACCGACGTGCCACCGGTGAATTCGATGCTGTAGTTGAGGCCGCGCGTCGCCAGAAACGCCGTGCCGACCAGCATGATGGCCCCGGTCAGCGAGAACGCCCAGCGGCGCCATTTGATGAAGTCGTAGTTCGCGTTCGCGAAGAGTCTGATCATCAGATGCTCAGGGTGACCATGTCGGGCCGCCGGTGCAGCCAGATGAGGAAGAGCGTTTTCACCACGAAGATCGCGGACACCATCGAGGCGATGATGCCGATGATCAGCGTGATGGCAAAGCCCTGCACGGGTCCGGTTCCCACCGCGTACAGAATCAGGGCGGTCAGGACCGTGCTGACGTTCGAGTCGACGATCGCGTTCATCGCGTGCAGGAAGCCGTCCTCGACCGCCAGCCGCAACGATTTGCCGTGGACGAGCTCCTCGCGGATGCGCTCGAAGATCAGCACGTTCGCATCGACGGCGATGCCGATCGAGAGCACGAATCCGGCGAGCCCGGGCAAGGTCAGCGTGAAGCCGAACGCGGCGAGCCCCGCGAGGGTGAACAGGCAGTACAGCGTCAGGGCGGCGACGGCGAGCGCTCCCGACATCCGGTAATAGCCGACCATGATGACGATGACCAGCAGCACGCCGACGATACCGGCCACGATCCCGTCGTGAATCGAATCGGCGCCGAGCGTCGCGCTGATCGCGCGCTCGTCGACGATCGTGAGCGGCGCGGGCAGCGCGCCGGCGCGCAGCACCAGCGCGAGGTCGCTCGCCTCCTGCAGCGGCTTGGTGCCGAGCTCGATCTGGCCATTGGCGTTGATCTGGCTGCGGATCACCGGGGGCTGGCCCTGCACGCGCCCGTCCAGGATGATCGCCATGTAGTCGCCGACATGCCGCGCCGTCTCCTGCCCGAACTTGCGGCCGCCGCGGCGACTCAGCTGGAAGGTCACGATGGACTGATTCGTCACCTGATCGCGGCGCGCGTTGGCCTTGACCAGCTCTTCGCCGGTGATGATCGGCCGTGAGTCCACGGCATAGAGCGCGCGATAGGCCCGCGCGCCGCGCGATTCGGACGCCGCGCCCCAGCGCAGCTCGATGCCCCGCGGCATCTGGCCGCGGACGTCGGGACGCTGCACGAGGCTGTCGACCAGCGGCCATTGCTCTTCGGGAACCAGGAACTCCCCCGGCAGCTGGCCCTGGAACAGGAGCGAGGACAGCACGCCGGCCGCGTTGGCATCGGCGGAGTCTTCCTTCTGCTGCGCCTTGGTCGTGTCGCCGAACAGCTGCGATACCGCCGACGGCGCGCTCGGGTTGCGCGACTTCACGCCGGCGCGGCGCAGCGCGCCGTCCATCGCCGGCAGCGCGTCGCGGAAGGTGTTCTTCATGTCCGTGATGCGGAATTCGAGGAAGGCCGTCCGCTGAATCACGCCCTTGGCGCGCGCGGGATCTTTCTCACCGGCGAGCTCGACGATCAGACGGCAGCGCCCCTGAATCTGCACGACGGGCTCGGTGGTGCCGAACTCGTCGATGCGTGTCCGCACGACTTTTTCCGCGCGCTGGATCGCGTCGGCGCAGTCGGGGACGGGGCCCTTGCTCTGATCCACTTCGAGCGCGAGATGGATGCCGCCCTGCAAATCGAGGCCGAGCTTGATCGGGACGCGCCGCACGGTCGTGTCCTTCATGCGGCCGCTGTCCTTGTCCGGCACGCGCATCGTGACGTTGCGGGGGATGAGCGAGGCGATGCTCGCCACCACCAGCAGGGCAATCAGGTATAACCGCGAACGAATCTTCCCCATCGGATCTCTCTACCGGTTGAGGGTCGCCCGGGCCGCCTGGCGGTCGCGCTCCAGCTGCGCCACCAGCGCGTCGCGGGACGAGAACGCCTGCACGTCGCGCAGGCGACGGACCCACGCCACATCTACTGTCTCGCCATACAGCTCACCATCGAAATCGAACAGGTGCACCTCCAGCGTGCGAGCCTGCTCTCCGAACGTCGGGCGCGCACCCTGGTTCATCATGCCGCCGAAACGCTTTTCGTTTCCCGTTTCCCGTTTCCCGACGGTCACGGAGACCGCATAGACCCCGTCCGGTGGCAACAGCTTCCGGGTATCGGGGGCCGCCAGATTGATCGTCGGCACCCCGATCGTGCGCCCCCGCCCAGCTCCCCGCACGACCTCGCCCCGAATGCTGTATTCCCGTCCCAACCAACCCGCCGCCGCGTCGAGATCGCCGTGGGCCAGCGCCGTCCGGATCAGCGTGGACGAGATCGGCTGGCCCGCTCCGTTGTCTCGCACCGCATCGACGACCGCCAGCTCGAATCCCTGCTGCCGCGCGAGCCGGCGCACCAGATCGACATCGCCCGCGCGCCCGCGCCCAAAGCCGTGATCGTATCCCATCACGAGCTCGCGCATCGCGTACACGTCGCGAAGCCGGCCCACGAACGCTTCGGCGTCGAGCTGCGCGACCGCGGGCGTGAAGGGCATGAGCACGAACTGCTCGATTCCCTGCGCCGCCACGAGCGCCCGCTTCTCATCCGCCAGCGTCAACAACTTCGGCGCCGCCGCCGGATTCACCACCGCGAGCGGATGCGGCTCGAACGTCACGAGCACGCTGGCCAATCCGCTCGCGCCCGCCCGCCGTGTGACTTCTGCGAGCACCGCGTGATGGCCCCGGTGGACGCCATCGAAGGTACCCATGGTGACCACGGCGCCGCGAGTCGTCATCAATCCACCGCCACGACGACGCGGGGTTTGAGCAGCTCGCCCGCGGGCTCGGCCACGGCCAATAGCTCGTCGCCATCAAACAGCGCTACCGGGTATCGGCTATCGGCTATCGGGTCGCCCTTGAGCGGCCTGCCGTGCAATACCGCGTCCCGCTCCTTCCTATCTACCTCGCGGCGCGGCATGTGCGCGACCAGGACCGCCGCATCCCGCACCGTCTGCGGCGTCACCTCGTCCGGCGGCACCGCGTCCTCCAGCCGGAGCGGTCCCACCGCCGTGCGCCGCAGGGCGGCCAGATGCGCGCCGCAGCCCAGAGCCGCGCCGATGTCGCGCGCGAGCGAGCGCACGTAGGTGCCGGCGCTCACCGTCGCGCGGAACTGCAAGTCCGGCGGCGTTGCGGAAACGATCTCGAGCTCGCGGATTTCGACCGCGCGCGGCTCGAGTGTCATCGCTTCGCCTCGGCGCGCGCGCCGGTAGGCGCGCTCGCCCGCGACTTTCACCGCCGAATACGCCGGCGGCGTCTGCTCGTACGACCCGCGAAACCGTCCGACCACATCGGCCAGCTGCGCCGGCGTGATGCCCGTCCACGGCGCCGTCGCCACCACCTGCCCCGTCAGGTCGTCCGTGTCGGTCGTGATGCCGAGCCGGATCACGCCGTCGTAGGCCTTGGGCCACTCGCCCGCGAACGGCGCCAACCGTGTCGCCCGTCCGACCACCAGCACCAGCAATCCCTTGGCGAACGGGTCCAGCGTTCCCAAATGGCCGATGCGTTTTTCATTCAGCGCGCGTCGCGCCATGTCCACGATGTCGTGCGACGTGGGACCGGCCGGCTTTGCGACCAGCACCAGGCCGCCGTTCTTCAGTCGTCCGACTCCTTCAGCTCCTTCAGCACGCGATCGATCCGCTGCGCGTGCTCGATCCCGCGGTCGAGGTGGAAGTGCAGCTCGGGACTCGTGCGCAAGGGCAGCTCGCTGGCGAGCTGGGCGCGCAGGTACCGCGCCGCGCTCGCGAGTCCTTCGAGCGACTTCGCTTTTTCTTCCTCCGTGCCCATGACGCTCACGCGCACGTTCGCGTGTGAGAGATCCGGAGATACGTCGACCCCGATCACCGTCACGAATCCGATGCGGGGGTCGCGCACCTCGCTCGTCAGCCACGCGCCGACATGGTGCCGAATCAGCTCGCTGACGCGCTCGGGCCGATGACTCTGCCGTTTCATCTCAGAGATAGCTCGTGCTGGTGTCGACGATCCGCGCGCCGTCCGCGCCGGCCACCAGGTTGTCCGCTTCCCGCAGCACGCTCTCGGCATGGCGCCGGTCGGTGCTGACGACCGCCGCGGTCAGCTCCGCCCGCTGCCAGAGCTCGTGATGCCCCGTTTCGGCGACCGACACGTTGAAGCGGTTGTGCATCCGATCCTTGAGACTCTTCACGATCGTGCGCTTGTCCTTGAGCGATTGGCATGCCGGGAGATGGAGCTCCCAGACCATGACTCCGACGATCACGACTCAGCGGCGCTGAGTGAGCGCGCGACCTCCTCGATGCGATACGACTCGATCAAATCGCCCACTTTGATGTCATTGAAGTTTTCGACGCCCATGCCGCACTCGAAGCCTTCCCGCACTTCGCGCACGTCGTCCTTGAAGCGCTTGAGCGAGGACAGCGTGCCGTCGTACACCTCGACGCCGTTGCGGATCACGCGCACGCGCCCGGTGCGCGGGATGACGCCGCTGCGCACGAAGCAGCCCGCGATCGTGCCGATCTTGGCGATCTTGAACGTCTGCCGCACTTCGGCCTCGCCTAGCACGACTTCCTTCTTTTCGGGCGCGAGCAGGCCTTCCATCGCCAGCTTCACCTCTTCGACGGCCTCATAGATGATGCGATACGTGCGGATCTCGACGCGCTCGCGGTCGGCCGCCGCGCGCGCGTTGGAATCGGGACGCACGTGGAAGCCGACGATGATCGCGCCGGAGGCGCGCGCGAGCAGCACGTCCGACTCGGTGATCGCGCCGACGCCGCGGTGCACGACTTCCACCTTCACTTCCGGCGTCGAGAGCTGCGCCAGGGCGTCCGCCAGCGCTTCCGCCGGTCCGCCCTGGTCCGCCTTGATGATGATCCGCAGCGTCGCGACGCCGCCCGCGGCCGCTTCGGCCATGAAGTCTTCGAGTGTCTTCACCCTGCCGGTGCGGCGGTGCTGCGCCTCGCGCTCGAGACGCTGACGCTTCTGCGCGATATCGCGCGCGGCGGCCGCATCGTCCATCGCGAGGAAGCTGTCGCCGGCCTCGGGGACACCCTCGAAGCCGAGGATCTGGACCGGCGTGGACGGGCCGACTTCGGTTTCGGTGCCGCCGCGCTCGTCGTACATCGCGCGCACGCGCCCCGAGTACTGACCGCAGATAAAGTCGTCGCCGACTCTCAGCGTACCGCTCTGAACGAGAATCGTGGCGAGCGCGCCCTTGCCCGGGTCGAGCGAGGCCTCGAGCACCGACCCC
>Ga0070680_100002555_pt1 | contig 13461 bp, 16 predicted proteins | sample KBSC73BmetaG_FD_64672 | JGI IMG/M metagenome (GOLD analysis project Ga0070680, IMG submission 64672) | Corn rhizosphere microbial communities from Kellogg Biological Station, Michigan, USA - KBS C7-3B metaG | ecosystem: Host-associated > Plants > Roots > Rhizosphere | place: USA: Michigan...
GGTCCGTACAACCTCACCTGCTAGCCAAGGGCCGCGCGCTCATGGCACAGACGGACGCGTGGACGCGCCCTACGCCCGGTTGGAACAGCTCGAACCGAGGATCGCGCGGATGCTTGCCCACAATCCGTCCGCCTTCACTTATACCGGCACGCAGTCCTACGTGGTTGGCGAGCGCCAAGTCGCGGTAATCGATCCGGGACCCGATCTTCCCGAGCATCTTGAGGCGCTGGAAGCGGCCATCGGCGGCCGCCCCATCGCCGCGATCATGTGCACGCACACCCACCGCGACCACAGCCCGGCCGCCCGGCCGCTAGCGGAGAGGACGGGAGCGCCGATCGTCGGGTGCGCCCCGCTTGCCCTCGAGACGGTCGGTCCCCGCGCGGACGCATCGTTCGACGGCGACTATGCGCCCGACCGGGTTCTCGGCGACGGCGAGACGATCGAGGTCGACGGCGGGCCCCTGACCGGCGTCGCGACGCCGGGTCACACCTCCAACCACCTCTGCTTTGCCTATGGTGACGCCTTGTTCACCGGCGATCATGTGATGGGATGGTCGACCACGGTGATCTTCCCGCCCGACGGCGACATGGGCGCCTACATGGCGAGCCTCGACAAGCTGAGGAAGCGCGGCGACCGCATCTATTATCCGGCCCACGGGCCGCCGGTGACGAACCCAGCCCAATATGTCCGCCACCTCGCGGGCCACCGGATGCAGCGCGAAAAGCAGATATTGTCGCTGGTGCGCGAAAAGCCGCGGCCGATTCCGGACATCGTCGCCAACGCCTATCCCGGGCTCGATCCCCGCCTTGTGACCGCGGCCGGCGGCTCGGTGCTCGCCCATCTGCTGGACCTTGAGCGCCGCGCACTCGTTCAACGCGAAGGAGACGCATGGACCGCCGCCTGAACAAAGCGCTGGTGCTGGCGATGGTCGGGATCGCGCTGATCCTCGGCGTGCTGGTCGGCGTCACGACAGGCATCGTCGACCGGATCTTCGGCGGACCGGACCCGAAGACCATCGCGACCTCGAGCCTTGAATCGATGCGCGCGGAGAACCGGCTGACGGTCTTCGCCGCGCGCTACGTGTCGGTGGTCACCAGCCAGGTGCAAAGGCTCGGCGGTTTGATCAACACCCAGCGTACCCTGATCCTTCCCGGCGACGTCCGCTACGAGCTCGACATGTCGAAGCTCCAGCCGAAGGACGTGAGCTGGGACAATTCGAACCGAATCCTCACCGTCCGCCTGCCGGAGGTCGACGTTGCCGGCCCCGACATCGATATCAATGCGGTCAAGGAATATGGCGGGGGAGGGGTGCTCTCCGCGCTGACCGACGCCAACCAGCAGCTCGACCAGAACAACCGCGCGAGGGCCGTCGCGGACCTCCGCAAGCAGGCGACCGCGGCCGTGCCGATGCAGCTTGCGCGCCAGTCGGCGCGAGCGGCCGTCGAGCGGAGCTTCGCGATGCCGCTGCTCGCCGCCGGATTCAAGGACGTGAAAGTGGTCGCGCGCTTCCCGACCGATGGCACCGACGAGCCTAGCTATATCGACCTTTCGACCCCATATGAGGACGCGATCAAGGAAGCTGAGCGCCGCCGCGCGGCCGAAGGGCAGAAGTGACCGTCCAGAGCAATGATTTGCGGGGTGTCGACCTCCTCGGAGAGATCGAGCGGCTGAAGCGCGAGCGCAACGCCGTGATCCTCGCCCATTATTACCAGAAGCCGGAGATCCAGGACCTCGCCGATTTCGTCGGCGACAGTCTCGATCTGTCGCGCAAGGCCGCCGCGACCGACGCCGAGGTGATCGCGTTCTGCGGAGTGCGGTTCATGGCCGAGACGGCCAAGATTCTGTCACCGGAGAAAACGGTGATCCTGCCCGACATGGACGCCGGCTGCAGCCTCGAGGACAGCTGCCCGCCCGACCAGTTCGCGGCCTTCCGAGCCGCGCACCCGGACCATATCGCGCTCACCTACATCAATTGCTCCGCGGCGGTGAAAGCGTTGAGCGACATCATCGTGACGTCGAGCAGCGCCAAGCAGATCCTCGATCAGATCCCGCCCGAGCAGAAAATCATCTTCGGGCCCGACCGCCACCTCGGCGGCTATCTCGCGCGCAAGACCGGGCGCGACATGCTGCTGTGGCCGGGCATCTGCATCGTCCACCAGGCTTTCAGCGAGACCGAGCTCCTCAAGCTCAAAGCCGAGCACCCCCGCGCTCCGGTGGCCGCGCATCCCGAATGCCCGCCGCACATCATCGAGCATGCCGACCATGTCGGCTCGACCAGGTCGATCCTCGAATTTGCGCTGAGCACCGACGCGGACACCATCCTCGTCGCGACCGAGCCGCACATCATCCACCAGATGGAGAAGGCCGCGCCCGACAAGCGCTTCATCGGCGTTCCCGGCGGCGACGGGAACTGCAACTGCAACATGTGTCCCTATATGGCGCTCAACACGCTCGAGAAGCTCTACGTCGCGCTTCGCGACCTGGAACCCAGGATCGAGCTGTCGGCCGACGTGATGGAGCGCGCCCGGGTCCCGCTCGAGCGGATGCTCGAAATGGCGGGCCGCACGGTGGGCCAAGGCGACGTCGGCACGCCCATCCTCGAAGATACGCAGGGCGGCGTTCCGCCCGGAGAGATCGACCCTGAGATCAGCGGCGACTGACGCGTCGCCGCGATCGTTCAATAGCCGTTGCTCGGGCCCTGGTCGGTTGCCGGCGCCTTGTTGCTCGCCGATCCGCTCGGCTGCGCAGGGACCATGATCGTGCGGCAGGTGCGGTGGATGGTCGTTGCCGGATCGTCGTTGTCTTCGCAGATCCTCTTCTTGACCATTTGCGGCTGCGCCGGGTTCGTCGCAGGCGCAGCCTGCGTCGGTGAGACGGGTTGGGCGGGCGTGGGTACGCTCATCGCGCCGGCGATCGCCAGCGCGATCAAGTAGTTCGACATCGGTCACTCCTGGAAAGAGGTGCTTTCCTACTGGTGTTCGTCGCCTTAGCCTAGCCTGAATTGATGACCGGCATCGCGCCCGCTGCTAGAGCCGTCCAGAACCGGAAAGAGGATGAGCCGCGATGAGCATGATCCGTTCGGCGCTGCTTCGCTTGGGCCCCCTGGCGTTCGTTGCATTGGCCTGGCCGGCAACCGCCGCCCAGCCGTTGCTCGCCAGCCAGTTCCCCGCGCGCGTCCTCGCGGCGCACAACGGCGAGCGGGCAGCGCTGCGCCTCCCGCCGCTGGTGTGGGACAATGCGCTGGGCACTGCAGCGGGCACCTATGCGGCGCAAATGGCCGCGACGGGCATATTCCAGCATTCCGACCGCACCGCCCGCCGCGGGACCGGCGAGAACCTCTGGTCCGGGACGCACGGTGCCTACAGTGTCGAATCGATGGTCGGTGCCTGGACGTCCGAAAAAAGGATGTTCGTGCCGGGCGTCTTCCCGAACGTCAGCCGCACCGGCAACTGGGCCGACGTTGCCCATTACACCCAGATGATCTGGCCGACGACGCAGCGGATCGGCTGCGCGCTCGCCTCCACTCCGCGCTTCGATTATCTCGTGTGCCGCTATTCGCCGGCCGGCAACATCGACGGCCGGCCCGTGCCCTGAAGCACGCCCGCGCAAAGAAACTGCGGAACCTTGTTCATGTGAGTGAAATTAACACTTGCGCCGCATCGCCGCAGAGCAACGGCCCGTCGTTACCTTATTGCTGTTGGAAACCCGCATGGGCCACCGTCGTTGTATCGCCGAAACAAGAGGAAGTTGACATGCAGACACTCTCGAAAATCATGGCCGCCGGCGCTCTCATCGCGACGACTGCCACGTCATTCTCGATCCCCGCGCAGGCGAGGCACCATCGCCATCATTATTATGGGCGCACGGCCTATACCCACCGGGTCTGCCGCCGCTCTCCGGCAACGACAGGCAAGGTCGTCGGTGGCGTCGCGGGCGCGGTCGTCGGCCACAGCCTGCTCGGCCATGGGCTTCTCGGCACTGCTGCCGGCGCGGTCGGCGGCGTGGTCGCGGGCGGCGCGGTCGACCGCAGCATGACCGCCCGCTACCGCTGCTACTACGTTCGATAAGTTCTGAGGCGGGCGCGCCGTGCCCGCTGCAGCAACCATGCGGCCGCGCGAGCGCCTGGCGGCGTTCGTCGCGGTCGCTGTCGTGCAGACCGTCCTGGGGCTGATCCTCCTCGACGGGCTTCGAGTGGACGTCGGCGGGTCGGCCGAGGCGGTCCAGCGGCTGATCGACATCGCCTTGCCGCGCACGCCGCCCCCGCCTGTGCCTCCGCCGGTTCAGCCGAAGCCCAAGGCGAAGCTCCAGCACGGCGCACCCTCGGCGCCCAAGGCGCTGCCGAAGCCCATGGGCGGTTCGCCGGGGCCCCGGCCGTCGCATGCGACGCCGGCACCCACTCCGGTCGTCGCGGTCCATCCGACCTCGCCGGCTTCGGGCGGGGGCAGCGGCACGGGGCCCGCGTTCGGCAGCGGCGCGGGCGGCGGCGCGGGCGGGCAGGGCTATGGCGGCGCGGGCGACGGCAGCGGCACCGACCTCGTCCAGATCGCCGGCGCCATCGGCCAATCCGACTACCCGCGCGACCTTCGCGAGCGCGGCATTGGCGGGCGCGTCGAGTTCACATTCACGGTCGAGCCCAATGGCCGCGTCGGCCGCTGCAGCGTGACCCGCTCGAGCGGCGTTGCGGAGCTCGATGCGCTCACCTGCCGCCTCGTCCAGCAGCGCTTCGTCTATCGCCCCAGCACCGATCGCTACGGCCGCCCAATCGAGGACGAGGTCGACGGCGTCTATGACTGGGTCGCGCGCTAGCCGCGCCGCGTGACTTCACCCTCGACGGTGCGCGTGCCCGGATAATGCTTGTCGAGGTGCCGCATGATCATCCGGAGATTGCGCGTGTTGGAGCGGAAGAAATAATCGGGGATCGCTCCCACCCACGGGATCAGGCCCAGAAGCCAGTCGAAACCCACATTCCCCGCCATCCGCGTCAGCTGCCATTTCGACATTCCGACGTTGCGGCCTTCCCACACGATATAGGCGCCGAGCGCCGCCGCCGCGATGTCGCCGACCACCGGAACCACGTCGAGGATCACGTCGAGCCCGATCGGCTTGTTGATTCCGGGGATGACGAATAGCCGCTCGAGCAGCTTCTCCATCGCTTCGACGCGCTGGCGCACCGAATGCGGGTCCGTTCCGGTCAGCGGCCCTGCCATGATGTCCTGCACGCGCATTCGGTTCACTCGTTCGGCGACCTGTCCTCCAGGTCGGTGAGCGTATGGCGCGCGTAACGGTTCCCGGCGAAATTCTCGATCCGCGCCGACACCAGCGACCAGCGCACCGGCGCGGCGATCGGCAGGAACAGTTGCCCGGAGTCGATCAGCGCGGCCGCCTGCCCGAGCAGCGCGTAGCGCTGGGCCGGCACCGGCGTATCGCGCGCCCCGTCCATCAGCTGGTCGGCATTTGTGTCGCAGACCGCGACAAGGGCGCAGCGGAAGTGGCGGACGAACCAGGCCGGCGAGGTGGACGGCGCGACTTCATCGAACAGGGCGAAATCGGCGGTTGCCGCGCTTGCGGTCCGCTCAACTGTGAAGCCGAGGGCGCCCCAATTCCGTTGCAGCTGCGCGAACAAGAGGTCGGCGCCCGGCCCGTCGGGCATCTGAACGAAGATCGGCGGCATCGCCGTCTTTCCGAACAGCCGCTTCGCCTGCGCCTGGAGCGCGGCGACCCGCGTCGGATAAGTCGTCGCCGCCCACGCCGGGGCGGTCGGCGGCGCGATTCCGTCGAGGCCCGGCTCGAGCAGCGTCGCGCGCGGCGCCAGCCCCGGCACGCCGATCGCCGCGACGAAGGAATCGCGGTCGATCGCCTCGCTCAGCAGCCGCCGCACCTCGGGCTTGTCGAGCGCTCCGCCCGCACGGGTCGGGACGAGGCCGAAGAGCCCTGATGCGGGGTCGAAACGCAAGCTGTCGCGTGGCAGCTTGACCTGGCTGGTCAGCGGCAAGTCGGCGAAGGTCCCGCCGACCACGAGGTCGACGTTCGCCGCCGCAAACTCCCGGATCGCGCCAGCCGCCGGCGCTCCGCCCAGCAGCAATTGCTCGCGGGTCGTCGCCTCGTCGTCGGACGACGCCATCTCGCGCGTCAGACGCAGGACGCCACCGCTCGCTGCCGCCGCCTTGAACGGGCCGGTGCCCTCACCGCCGCGCAGGATCGCCATTTGCGGCTGGGCGAGCAGCGACAGCAGGTCGGGCCGGGGCGCGGTCAGGCTGATCTCGATCACGCGGTCGGTCATCGCCACGATGTCCTCGACCGCGCCGAACTGGTCCTTGAGGCTGTTCCTGCTCCTCGGTCCGATCTCGCGCTTGAGCAGCCGCGCGACCTGGTCGGCAGTGATCTTGCGGCCGTCCGGCCAGTTCGCGGAGGCGATGCGGAAGATGTAGCTGAGGCCGTCGTCGCTGACCGTCCAGCGCTCCGCCAGGCCGCCGACGATATTGCCCGACGCGTCGAAACCGACGAGGCCTTGCGCGGCATTGGAGAGAAGCACCTTGTCGCCCTCGGAAAGGCCGCCCGCGGCCGGGTCGCGCAATTGTGGCGCCCCGCCGATGACCAGCACCTTCACCGCGCCCTCGGGCTGCTTCCGGCACGCTGCCGGGCCAAGCGCAACCGCGGCGATGGCTAGCAATGCGGCGAAGCGTCGCATCGCGCGGGTTTAGCCGCAAGCGGCGGTTCAGCAAGTCTCTGGATATATGGCCGCCACTGTTTTACTGGAGTAAGGCAGTTCGGCGAGGTGAAGTTGGCGGACAGGGACGGAATCTGGACTCGCGGCGGAGTACCGGTCGAAGAGTTGCCCGATCCGTTCGCGCCCGAGCGGCCGCCTGAGCCTACCGCTTTCGACGACCAGCTCGAGCTTGAGCTAAAGCCGCGCCGGAAGCGGCGCTGGCCGATCTACGTCTATTCGGTCTCCGCGCTGATCCTCGTGACGCTCGTATGGCTGGTGTTCACCGCGCCTTTGTCCCGAGCGTTGGAGCCGCTCCAGGACCCCGCGCTCCTGCTTCTCTCGGCCGACGGCCACCCGATCGCGGTCCACGGGGCGATCAAGGAGGCGCCGGTCGACGTCACCCGGCTCAACCCGCTGACGCCGGCGGCGTTCGTCGCGATCGAGGATCGGCGCTTCTACCGCCACTGGGGGATCGACCCGCGCGGAATGGCGCGTGCCGCGCTCGCCGACCTTCGCGGCGGCGGCGTCCGCGAAGGCGGAAGCACGATCACCCAGCAGCTCGCGAAGACGAACTTCCTGTCGAGCGACCGGACGATCAAGCGCAAGGCGCAGGAGGTGATCATTGCCTTCTGGCTCGAGGCGTGGCTGACCAAGCAGCAGATCCTCTCGCGCTATCTGTCGAGCGTCTATTTCGGCGACGGCGTCTACGGCCTTCGCGCGGCCGCGCGTCATTATTTCAACCGCGACCCGGAGAATCTGAGCCTGGCGCAATCGGCGATGCTCGCAGGAATGGTGCAGGCACCGTCGCGGCTTGCGCCGACGCATAATCTTGCCGGTGCGCAGAAGCGGAGCGAGCTGGTGCTCCAGGCGATGGCCGACACGGGGGCGATCACCCACGCCCGGGCCGATTCGACCAGGCCCGCGCGGCCGGTCGTCCGGACGTCGAACCTGCCGACCGGCTCCTATTTCGCCGATTGGGTTACGCCTTATGCGCAACAGGCCCAGGCGCCCGACTTCGGCGAAGTCAAGGTCCGCACCACGCTCGACTGGACGCTCCAGCGGATCGCCGAGCGGGCGGTGAGCCGCGCTCCTGCCGGCGCGCAGGCCGCGCTCGTCGCAATGCGCCCCGACGGCCGGGTGGTGGCGATGGTCGGCGGCAAGAACTATTCCCAATCGCCGTTCAACCGCGTCACGCAGGCCCGGCGGCAGCCCGGCTCCGCGTTCAAGCTGTTCGTCTATCTTGCGGCATTCCGCGGTGGCTGGACGCCGGACAGCATCATCGAGGACAAGCCGATCACCATCGACGGCTGGACGCCCGAGAACAGCGATCGCGTGTATCGCGGCAAGAGTACCCTGCGCGAAGCCTTTGCACGGTCGAGCAATGCCGCGACGGTGCGGCTCCAGCAGGCGGTCGGGCGGAACAATGTGATCCGCGCGGCCCGTGACCTCGGCATTTCAACTCCGCTCCCCGACAAGCCGAGCCTCGCGCTGGGCACTGCCGGAGTGAGCCTCCTGGAATTGACCTCGGCCTATGCGGCGATCGCGGACGGCCATTATCCGGTCGTCGCACGCGGGCTCCCCGAACCGACCGAGGCGGGCGGGCTCTCGTCCTTTTTCGGCGGTGGCGGGGGTGGGCTCAATCCACGGCGCGACCAGGCGCCGATGCTCGACCTGCTTTATGCCGCCGCCAACGAGGGCACCGGACGCCGCGCGGCGCTCGCGGTTCCGACCTTCGGCAAGACCGGCACGACACAGGAGAACCGCGACGCTCTGTTCATTGGTTTTGCTGGCGATCTCGTCGTCGGCGTATGGGTCGGCCGCGACGACAATGGCTCGCTAGGGCGGGTCAGCGGCGGCACCGTGCCGGCGGTGATCTGGCGCAGCTTCATGGTGCCTGCGCTGTCGGTCGACCATTCGCGCGGCCCGTCGCTCCCCGGCAATTTCGCCGGTGCGCGCGTAGCTGAGCAGAAGCGCCTGCAAAGCCCGCTTCCGCCCGAGTGGAGCAATGCGACCAAGCCGCTCCGCGACCTCATCCAGCGTCTGCATGACGTTCTTGGCGGCTGAAACATGCTTATCAAAAGTTCATTATCGAACGTTCGAATTTTAAGCATTCCTCAACCAGTCTGACCCAGATTCCGGCTCAACCTCGCAGCGTGGAGCGGGGTGCGATGTAAATGACGCTGAGCCATGTGGGAGACCCGAGATGGTCAAGTTTCTGAAGCTGATCAAGAACGACAAGGGCGCGACGGCCATCGAATACGGCCTGATCGCCGCTCTCATTGCCGTTGCCGCAATCGGTGCGATGCAGGGCATCGGCAACAAGCTGAACTCGACGTTCAACAACGTTTCGAATTCGCTCCAATAACCTCGTTTTGAGAGGTGGGAGAGGCGGCGGCGCTTTCGGGCGCCGCCGCTTTTTGTTTGTCTTCAACTTCCTTGAACGCTTGTTCCGTATCCGATTGTTTTACAGCGCTTTTCCAATAGATTTTGCAGTTGCAACAGCGCGCAACGAATGCCAGTCTCCGGCCATGGGGAGGAAGGTCGCGGTTGCGGCGCTGGCGTTGATCGCGCTGCCGGTTCGGGCGCACACGCTCGCGCCATTATACGATCCGATTGCGCTCAACGTCGGGATCAGCTGCCACTGGGAGCGAACCTGCCAGCGGCGGCAGCTGGACGCGATGGCGCGCGCGCGCTTCTACGTCGCGACAGCCAAGCCGCCCTTGTGGCGCATCCATCTGTGCAACAAGAACGCCCGGCGCGGCACGGCGCGGGTCGACTGGATCGGTTTCGAGAATTGCATCCGGAACCTGCAGCTTCGTCCCGGCCGCTCCCACGCGCGCTAAACCCAGTGTGCCGCTCTGGAACGGCGTCGAAGCAAACTCGTTGGTTCTTGCGTCGACAAACGGAACCAAGTCATGAGCGCCAGGAAATCCGGCTTTCCAGCTGACAAGACTGAGGGCGAACGCCGCAAGAATCTCGACGATCGCCAGATCCACGACCTCGAGCTTGCCGGCGGCGTTGAAGGAGGAATGCCGGCGGGAAGCGCCGGCGGGCCGGGCGAAAGCGACGCGCACAAATCGTCAGATGACGACCCCGACGATCGTCGTTGATCCGCGTCCTCGCCAACCGCAACTGATCTGCTCGCGCGGGAGTCCGTCTCAATGATCCGCGTCGTCGCTCTCAAAAAGGCCGTTGCGGCGGGCGTCGGGGGCGCCGTGGCGATGGAGGTCTTTGCCCGCGCGGGGCGGCTGGTAGGCCTGCGCACGGTCGACTTGATTGCCGAATTGAGCACCGTCGCCTTCGGCGGGTCGCGTGTTCTCGCCGACCTTGCAGCCGTCGTCGCCCATCTCGGCATCGGCATTTGCTGGGCGACTTTCTATGCGTTCTTCTTCTGGGGGCGGCTGCGCTTGCGCCCCGTCCTGCAGGGCCTCGTGTTCGCGATCATGCCGGCGTCGCTGGCGATCTTCGTCGTCTATCCCGAGCTCGGCCTCATCCACCGCAAGGCCGATGTGACGACGCTCACCTTCGCGAGCTTCTTTGCGCCGCTGTCGGTCCAGGGCGTGATCAGCCTGCTGATCGGCCATGCGCTCTTCGGCCTGACCGTCGGCGCGATCTATCGACGGCCCGTGGGTTACGCGGTCGACAGGAAACCGTCGCCGCCTGCCGTTCGACGCCCGATCGACAGCAACGCCAGGCGCAACGAGAAATACCGCGGGTTCATGTTCGCGACCGGCATCGAGTGCAGCTACCCGACGATCGAGCACGGCCGCTGGCGACGCGACGAGATGGATTCCACGTCGCACTACGAGCTGTGGCAGACCGACTTCCGCCTCGCGCGGGAAATCGGGATCACGCACATCCGCTACGGTCCGCCGCTCCACCTGATTTTCGAGGGCCCGGGCCGCTACAATTGGGACTATGCCGATCCGCAAATGGAGGAGCTGCGCGACCGCGGCCCCGAACCGATCGTGGACCTTTGCCACTTCGGCGTCCCGTCGTGGCTCGGCAACCTGCAGAACCCCGACATCGCCGACGCGCTCGCCGAATATGCCGGCGCCTTCGCCGAACGCTATCCGTGGGTGCGTTTCTATACGCCGGTGAACGAAATGTACGTCTGCGCCCGCATGAGCGCGCTCGACGGCTTGTGGAACGAGCAGCTGCGCGACGAAGGCGCTTACGTGCGCGCCGCGTGGAACCTCGCGCACGCGACGATCCGGATGAGCGACGCAATACTCAAGCGCCGCCCGGACGCCGTGTTCATCAACAGCGAAAGCAGCGAATTTTACCAGCCCTGCTGCCCCGACGAGCACGTTCAGGACGTCGCGCGGCAGGCCAACGAGCGGCGCTTCCTGCCGCTCGACCTCATCTACGCGCACGAGCTCAGCCCACGAATGCGCAAGCTGCTGCGCGGTCAGGGAATCGCCGATAAGGACATCGAAGCGCTGGCCCGCCGCTCGGTGCCGAAAAGGTCCATTCTCGGAATCGATTATTACGAGTGGAACGAGCGCCTGATCGACCGGCAGGGGAAAGCCGAAGCGCTCGGCGAGCTGTTCGGCTGGTACGTGATCGCGAGCCAATATTGGAACCGGTACAAGCGCACGATGATGCACACCGAGACCAACAAGACCGACGCGGAGGGTGCTCCTCGGTGGCTGTGGCGGCAGTGGCACAACGTCCAGCTCCTCGCCAAGGACGGCGTGCCGCTCGTCGGCTTCACCTGGTACAGCCTGACGGACCAGATCGACTGGAGCATCGCGATGAGCGAGGCGATCGGCATCGTCTATCCGGTCGGCCTGTTCGACTTGAACCGCGAGGCGCGTACCGTCGGCCTGTCCTACAAGCATCTCATCGACCTCTATCGCGACGAGCCCGATTATCGCGAGTGCAAGGCGGTGAAGAAGGTCCTCGGCTGAGACGATGGCCGGATTCCTCGCAGCGCATGGCTATGAGCCCGGTCCCAGCCAGCGGCCCTTCTCCGCGGGCGCGATTTCGGGCGTGATCGGGACTATCCCGGCGGTCGGCGTGCTGCTCGCATTCGGGTCGTTGAAGGTCGAAGCGCAGATCCTCGGAATGTCTCCGCTGCTGACCATCGCGCTGGGCTGGGCGGTCATGGCCATCGCAGGCGCTGCCTATGCGCGCATCTTCGGCAGGGCCGCCAATTCGACGAGGGGCGGATGGCTGTTTGGCATGTCCTTCGGTTTCGCGCTGTGGGCGGCAGGCGCGGTGCTCGTGCTTCCGCTGGTCAGCGGCGGCCGAGCTCCGGCCGGGCATGCCGCGGCCGGTGTCGCCTTGTCCCTTCTCGTGTGGGGCCTCGCGACCGGCATCCTGATGCCCTTCGTTCACCGGCCGCTACACGAGGACCTCGAGACCGCGTCCAAGCGCGAGGAGCTCGGCCCCGACGCCGCGACGGGCGCCAAGCACCTGATCCGCCAGCAGCGGCAGGGACCGGGCTAGCGCGGCTTCGTCTGGTCGATCGGCGCGCGCGCGTCGGTGCGGTGCCAGTAGTCGGCGCCGGTCAGCGTGATCATGATCAGCAGCCAGAAAAAGCCCGCAGCCGCGAACGCGCGGACCAGCGCCCGGCTCGCGCGAAGCTCCATGAAAAAGAGCAGCACGATCAGCGCCTTGACGACCGCGATCGTCAGCGAGACGGGCAGGTTGAAATTGCCGAGCGGCACGAACGCGCTCGCCGTCGTCGCCGCGAGAAGCAGGATCAGCGCCAGCCAGCAGCGCCAGATCGTCGCCGCGCTCATGTCGTCCTCCCGGCGAGATAGATGAGCGGGAAGAGGAAGATCCACACGATGTCCACGAAGTGCCAGTAGAGGCCGATCAGCCGCGTCGTTGAGCCGCCCGGAACGAGGCTGCCGTTGCCGATCCGGATCGCGAGCCAGCTCACCAGCGAAATGCCGATGAGAAGGTGGAGCGCGTGAAGCCCGGTCGCGCAGAAATAGAAGACGAAGAAAATCTCGGCGATGCCGCCATAGCGCGAAAGGTCGAAGTTGAGCGCGGGGACGAGACGCTCCTGATATTCGAGCCACCATTCCGTTGCCTTGATCGCGACGAAGGCGAGGCCGAGCAGCGCCGTCGCGGCCAGCCACAGCACGGGCGCGCGCTTCGAGCCCGCCTCGAAGGTCGTCACCGCCATGGCCATGCACGCGCTGCTCGTAAGGAGCACCGCCGTGTTCGCGGTGCCGAGCACGACTTTGGTCATCCGCGCGGCCGCGATGAAGTCGCTTCCGAACCACACGCGGTAATTGAGGTAAGCGGCGATCAGCGCCCCGAAGAACAGCACCTCGGTCGCAAGGAACGCCCACATGCCGAGCGTGACCGCTTCGCGCTCCTGCGCCAGGGTCGCATACTGGATTCCGATCGCCCGAGGGGAAGTGGCTTCAGACATCGCCCGCCTGCATGCACGGCTTGCCGCGGTCGTATTGGTAGGGCGGACGAATGACGGTCGGCGTCGTGGAGAAGTTTTCCGGCGGCGGAGGCGACGGCGTCGACCATTCGAGTCCCGTCGCGCGCCACGGGTTCGCGGGCGCTCGCGGCCCGCGCAGGATCGACCAGGCGAAATAGAATATCGGAAGCGCGTAGCCGACGGCGAGGATGCTCGCGCCCGCCGACGACAGGACATGCCAGATCTGGAACTCGGGCGGGTAGGATTGGTAGCGGCGCGGCATCCCCAGATAGCCCAGGATGAACTGCGGGAAGAAGGTCAGGTTGAAGCCGAAGAAGGCCAGGATCGCCGCGAACCGCGCCCA
>Ga0070680_100002556_pt1 | contig 13459 bp, 10 predicted proteins | sample KBSC73BmetaG_FD_64672 | JGI IMG/M metagenome (GOLD analysis project Ga0070680, IMG submission 64672) | Corn rhizosphere microbial communities from Kellogg Biological Station, Michigan, USA - KBS C7-3B metaG | ecosystem: Host-associated > Plants > Roots > Rhizosphere | place: USA: Michigan...
CCAGGCGCGCTTTCTCTCCGCCGGAGAAGGGAGCGACAGGCTCGAACACACGGTCGCCCCGAAAGCCGAATCCCGCGAGGAAGTCCCGCAGCTCCTGTTCCGTCGCGCGTGCAGCCGCGTCCGCGCCGACGCGCCGCAGGTTCTGCAGAGGCGACTCCTGTACCGCCAGCTGCTCCAACTGGTGTTGTGCGAAGTAGCCGATCCGCAGATCCCGGGCTTCCGCGCGCTCTCCGCTCAGAGGCGGGAGCTCGCCGGCCAACAGTTTCATGAGCGTGGACTTGCCTGCGCCGTTGCGCCCCAACAGAGCGACCCGGTCTCCGGGTGACAACGTCAGGCTGATGTGCTCGAGCACCGGAGGTCCGGCGTACCCGACCGCCTGATCGGTCAGCGCCAGCAGCGGCCGGGGCAGCTTCGCCGGCGGTGCAAACGAGAACTCGAACGGTGAGTCCACGTGCGCGGGAGCGATGCGCTGCATGCGTTCCAGCGCCTTCAGGCGGCTCTGCGCCTGCCGGGCTTTGCTCGCCTTGGCGCGGAAGCGCTCGACGAACGACTCCATATGCCTGATCTCGCGCTGCTGTCGGGTGAACAGCGCTGATTGCTCGGCGAGCTCGGACGCGCGCTGTTCCTCGAAGGCAGAGTAGTTACCGCGATAGGCACGCGCTTTGCCGTGCTCCAGGTTGACGACGCGATCGACGATGCGATCGAGAAACTCCCGGTCGTGGGCAATCAGCAGCAGCGTGCCCGGATACTCGCGCAGCCATGCCTCGAGCCAGAGGATGGCATCCAGATCCAGGTGGTTGGTCGGCTCGTCCAGCAGCAGCAGATCGGAGCGACACATGAGCGCCTGCGCGACATTCAGCCGTACGCGCCAGCCGCCGGAGAACGCGCTGACGGGACGCGTCTCATCGGCGCTGCTGAAGCCGAGCCCGTGCATCAGGCGACCGGCACGACTGCGCGCGTCGTAGCCGCCTGCCGCGGCGTAGTGGGCGTACAGCTCCCCCAGGCGGGCCCCGTCGTTGCGCTCTTCCGCTTTCGCTATAGCACGCTCGATGGTGCGCAGCTCCGCGTCCCCGTCGAGCACGAACTCGATCGCGGGCCGATCGGTGGCGAGCAGCTCCTGAGAGACGTGCGCAACGGCCAAGCTCGAGGGCATCTCGAAAGTCCCGGCGTCCGGCTGCAGCTCCCCGCGCACCAGGGCGAGGAGGCTGGACTTGCCGCTGCCGTTCTCACCGGTGATGCCGACCTTCTCGCCCCTGAAAAGCCCAAAGCTGGCGCCCGAGAAGAGCACGCGGGGGCCGCGACGAATCGTGACATCGGTAAAGCTCAGCATGGGGCGCTCAATCTAAACCAAAAGTTCGGCACCCGGCCGCGGATTGGGGTACCCTTCCGGCCCGGCTCGTTTTCTTTCGGCTTGTCTGCCTTGGCCTGCGTGCGCGCGATCCGCAAAGCGTCATTTCGGCGCATCCTCTCACGGCCAATGTCTTGCACCCTCGTAAAGTGTGGCGAACCATCCATGGGCTCGAAACGTGCGCGTGTGGGGTGATGACCTCATTCTTCCGATCACGGGTCGCCCCGGGAGGTAGGGACTTCCTGCCGGTGTCCATTTCCCTTTTCTTTTCTTTGTGAGAATTGCAGCAGTGACCAAACTATACGTAGGCAACCTTCCTTTCACCGCGACCGAGGACAGCGTCCGAGCGCTGTTCGCGACGCATGGCACAGTCGAGAAGGTTTCCCTCATTACCGATCGGGATACCGGTCGGCCGCGCGGCTTCGGCTTCGTGGAGATGTCCAATTCCGATGCATCGCGCGCGATGCAGGCGCTGAACGGCCAGGACTTCGGTGGCCGGCCGTTGAAGGTCAACGAGGCGCAGGAGCGTTCGGGCGGTGGCGGCGGCGGCGGCCGCGGCGGTCCGCGGCGCTTCTAGTCCCCTAAGGACTCCCGGCCGCCAGCGATGGCGCTTGCGGCCGGGTGATGTGCGCCGGTCGAAAGCGACCCGCGCGGCGCGGACTGGCGAAATACGCCAGGCCGCTCAGGACTGACCCAACACGGGCCAGTCCCGCGTGCGCCAGCCAATGTGGCCGGCCCACGCACACCAGCCTTTACCATCTGCGGTAGTAATAGCCGCCGTAGTAGGGATGCACGACGACGGCGGGTGGGGCCACTCCGACATAAGCTCGGACCGGGCGCGCAGGAGCGACCACGCAGCCCGACAGCAGGGCCGCAAATCCAAACCCAATCAAAAGCTTGGTAAGACCCGACATAATCCCATCCTCGATTGCGTTTGCCTGAGAGATCAAACGCGCGAGGACTCTCCGCGCTGACACGCGCAGCGGCGCCGCCGGGGCCGAGGGTCACCGATAAAGAGACGTATCGAGAAGGGGCTGCGAGGCCTCGATTCTCTTCGGGTCCACGGGCTCATCGGGCAGCGCGGCCAGTAGTGCTTTCGCGCGAGCCTCCAGCACCGGACGGATCTCCGGATGAGTCAGGATATAGAGCTCATCGCCCCGGATGCCGTTCAACACGTGCTGGCCGATTTCCTCGCCCGTCGGCGCAGTGGTGAAAATGGGTGTGTGCTCGCGAGCCACGCCCTGCGGAACGATCGGCACCGAGCCGGTGGCAGCGAGCGCTCGCGGCCGCACCGCAAGCGTGCTCTCGAACAGCTCGGATTTCACTGGGCCGGGACACAACACCGACACGCCGATTCCCTTTGGCTTGAGATCGGCGCGCAGCGCCTCCGCGAGCCCGACGAGCGCGAACTTTGTCGTGACGTAGACCCCGGCGCCCGGACCCGTGAACAAGCCGCTCACCGAGGACGTGATGACGACGTGCCCGCCGCCGCCCTTGGCGATCATCCGCGGAACGAAGGTCTTCACGGCACTGATGGCGCCCCCGACATTCACCTGCAGCGCGAAGTCCCAATCCTCGTAGGTGGCCTCCTGGGTCGCGCCGATGAAGTTGACTCCTGCGTTGCTGCACAGGATCTGGACGGTACCCCACTCCCGCTCGAGGCGATCCGCTGCCGCCGCCCAGGCGCCGCGGCTCGAGACATCCAGCTCGACGGTCAGCGCGGAGAGTCCTTCTTTCGCGAGGCTCGCCGCAGCTGCTCGCAAGGCCTCGGGGCGTACGTCTGCAATCGCCACCCTGACACCTGCCCGCGCCAGAGTGCGTGCGATGCCCAAGCCGATTCCGCTGGCACCTCCGGTGACGAAGGCGACCTTGCCGGCGACCTCACGCATAGAAAGCTCTCACGGCAAGCTTCGCCGGTCCATGGCCGATGGTCGTCATCCAGGGCTCGGGCCGTCCGGCGGCCTCGAAGCGCTCGATGTTCCTGGCGATGGCGCCCAGAAGAGCATCTGCTTCCAACAGCGCAAGCACCCGCCCGACGCAGGCATGCACTCCATATCCCCAACCCAGGTGAGCGCGGTGATCGCGACGGATGTCAAAACGCTCCGGATCCTTCCACTTGCGCGGATCGCGGTTGGCTGCGGCGAACATCAGCCCGCAGCGCTCGCCCTTGGGAATCACGACGCCCTCGATCTCGACATCGCGCATGGCGATGCGTCCGGCCATGCGAGAAGGGGAGTCCCAGCGCAGGCTCTCATCGAACGCGCTGCGAACCAGGGTCGGGTCCGAGCGCAGCAAGGCGTATTGATCGGGGAATTCGCAGAAGGCCCGGATGGCCGTGGCCAGCGTCATCACCGTCGTATCCGCCGCCGCCGACAGCAGAATCCCAACCAGCAGCTCGGCTTCGGCGGCAGTGATCTCGCCGCGATCGGCGGCTTTGTACATCTCCATGCCCAGGCTGTCAGGTGTCAGGCTCTCGCGCCGGCAGCACGCTTGCGCCCATTCGATGACCGGCCCGGTATCCACCATCGCTTCCTGAAACAGTGCGTTCATCGGCCCCATGGTCGCCCACACCATGTGCCCGAAAGCGTAGAGGTGCTCGCGTCCCTTGATCGGCAGTCCCAACGCATCCGGCAGCACCTTGTAGACGAAGGCCTGCGTGATGTCGGCGACGGCATCGAGCGGCTCGCCGCTGCGGGCTCTGAGGCCCTCGACCAGAGCGCTGGCATCTGCTTTGAACGCTGCGGACATCTTCGCCAGCGCTCGCGGGGACAGCGCCGCGGCAATGACGGCGCGCACGCCGGTGTGCTTCGGCGGATCGTCAGTGAGGAGGATCTCCGGCCGCACGGACTTGGGGTCGTGCCAGGGGCGCGAAGTGGAGGAAAATGTGCGCCAGTCGCGCAGTCCTTCCGAGACGTGCTCGTAGCGCCCGAGCATCGTGATGTTCTCGCGGGTCAGCTTTACGGCCGGTGCGAGTTCCCGCAGCCTGTCGTCGACGGCGCGCGCGTTGCGCACCGCCTCGTGGCTGAACACATCCTCGTCGCAGACAGCGATGTTGCCCATCGTGCTCACCCGGCGGCGGAGATTCCGCCGTCCACGTTCAGTATGGCCCCGTTGATGAACGATGCTTCGCGACTGAGCAGGAAGGCGATCGCTTCCGCGTTGTCCTCCTCGCTGCCGAGGCGCCGCATCGGGATGGTACGTGCACGGCGCTCGTACTCGGCCTTGTCATTGAGGCCGACGGCTCCGGGAGTCGGCACCGAGCCGGGCGCGACCGCGTTGACGCGCACTCCCCGCGGCCCCAATTCGGCCGACAGGGTCTTTGTCAGGGTGACCAGTGCGCCCTTCACGAGGCTGTAGACCGCCGTGTTCGGATATCCGCGCAGCGCGACCGGAGAGGCCATGTTGACAATCGCGCCGCCGCGCTCGGGCTGCATGTGCGCCAACAGGATCTGCGCACCCCAGATGGCGCCCTTGATGCCCACCCCCAGCATCTGGTCCAGGACTTCGTCCGTGACTTTCTCGATGGGCTCGTAACGCAGCAGCATCGCGTTGTTGATCACGGCATCGATGCGCCCGCACTCGCGGGCGAATTGCGCACCTGCGGCCGTGAAGGCGTTGCGGTCGGAGACGTCGGTTGCGTAGGCGAAGGCTTTGCCGCCCCGCTTCTTGATTTGCTCGGCCGTCGCAGCACAGCCGGCGCCGTCGACATCGATCACGGCAACCGTTGCGCCACAGGCGGCCAGCTTCTCTGCCACCGAACGGCCCAGGCCGCGGCCCGCGCCGGTGATCAGGATGTTGCGGTCGGACAGGTCGTGTTGGATCGCCATTGAATTGCTATTCCTCGATCGCGAGTTTCCAGGCAGCGCCGTCGCGCACGATGCGTCCGGCGGTGGGCTCCGCGAAGTGGCTGCCGATGACCAGTGTGTCCTGGTCGGCGAAGCGGCTGATGAATTCCTTGCGCGTCCGCGCCCCCTGTTCCTTGTCCATGTCGAAGTTGCCGGGAGTGCCGGGGAGGGCGAGCTGAATGGGGTGATGCATCATGTCCCCGGTGATCACCGCCTCCTTGCCCCGGGAGCGGATGAGCACGCTCACGTGTCCGGGGGTGTGGCCGGGAGTAGCGATGAGGGAGACCTCATCGGTGATGCGAAAGTCCGGCTCGATGAGCTCGGCGAGGCCCGCGGCCACGATCGGGTCGAGGGAATCCTCCAGGTGATCGAGGTTGTGGTAGCCGCCGGTGCGCTTCAAGTGCTGCCAATGCTCCCACTCCTGGCGGCCAAAGTAGTAGCGGGCCTGAGGGAAAGTCGGTACCCACTTGCCGTTGACGAGATGAGTATTCCACCCGACGTGATCAAAGTGCAGGTGTGTGCACAGCACGCCGCTGATCGACTCCGGCGGGAACCCCGCCGCCCGCAGATCCTCCAGGAAAGTGGTCTTCAGGTTGCAGAAGACCTCGAATTCGCGCTTGCGGTCCGCACCGATGCAGGTATCGATCATGACGCTCTTGCCACGGGAGCGCAGCACGAAGGCCTGGAAGGACAGAATCATTCGTCCGTCGGGCGTGGCGAACCTCGGTTGCAGCCACTTGTGGCTCAGCACCAGCTCCGGCGTAGCCCCCGGAAGGAGCATCGCGATGTTGTCCTCGAACCCGTAGACCTCGACGATGCGCGCCACCTCGACGTCGCCGATCTTCCAGTGCCTGATGTGCTGTACGGCCATGCGCGATTCCCCTTGAAATGATCTTCAGCTGACGGCGGCAGGAGCGGGTATTCCCAACATCATGTCTGCCGCCTTCTCCGCCATCACCACCACGGTTGCATTGGTGTTGCCGCCGATGATGCTCGGAAATGCGGAGGCATCGACCACCCGCAACCCCTCGATTCCTCGCACCCGCAGCTGTGAGTCTACGACTGAATTTGCGTCGGTTCCCATCCGGCAGGTGCTGACAGGATGGTGCACCGTGGATGCGGCGCGGCGCACATACTCTGCCAGCTGCGCTTCGCCTCGAGCTTGCGGGCCCGGTGCAACCTCGACCGCGCGATAACGCGCGAACGCCGCGCTGGCGAGTATTCGCCGTGATAGCACCAGCCCGCGCACCAGCGGCGCGAGATCCGCTTCATCCCCGAGCAGGTTGGGGTCGATCAGCGGATGGTCGTGAGGATCCGCGCTCGCCAGTCGGATGCGGCCGCGGCTCTTCGGATACAGATTGACGGTGTTGACCGCAAAGCCGTGCCCGAGCGGAAAGGGGAAGGTGCCCTTGTTGCGCCGCGCCGGTTGAAACACGATCTGCAGGTCTGGCCGCTCGAGGCCGTCGCGGCTGCGGATGAAAGCGTTCGACTCGAACACATTGCTCGCCAGCGGACCGCCGCGGTACAGCGCGTACTGCAGGAGGTTCCAGGCGCCGCGCGGCAGCGTCCGCACCGAGATGCCGTAGCTTTCGGTATTGCGCGTCTCCATCAGCACGCCCACGGCCAGATGATCGTGGAGATTGCCGCCGACGCCGGGCAGATGGTGTTTGACCTCGATGCCGTGCTTGCGCAGCTCCTCACCGTCCCCCACCCCCGAGAGCATCAGCACCTGCGGAGACTGGATGCTTCCGGCGCAGACGATGACTTCCCGGTGCGCGGTAATGTTCCTGCGCGAGCCCTGGATCTCGACTTCGACCCCGCTTGCCCGGCCGCCCTCGATGGCGACCCTGCAAACGAGCGCGTGCGTGAGAATGCGCAGGTTCGTACGCCGGCTGGCGGGCTCGAGGTAGGCTGCGGCCGTCGAGGCTCGCCGGCCCTTGTCGATCGTACCCTGGCGAAAGCCGAACCCTTCAGGGTTGGGGCCGTTGAAGTCGTCGCAGGCGCGGAACTCCCCCAGGGACGCCATCGCATCCAGGAACGCACGGTTCAGGGGATTGGGGTGCTTGATGTAGGTGACGGCGACCGGCCCATCCGCGCGGTGCCAGGGCGAGCCGCGATAGGAAGTGTTGGCTTCCGAGCGCAGAAAATACGGCAGCAGGTCGTGGTGGCTCCAGCCGGTATTGCCGGCTCGCGCCCAGTCCTCGAAGTCCGTCGGGTAGCCGCGGTGATACACCATCCCGTTGAGAGACCCTGAGCCCCCGACGACGTGGCCCCGCGGAATCGGGATACGCCGCCCCCCCAGCTGGGGCTGCGGTGTCGTCATGAACCGCCAGTTCAGCGAGGGGGTGGCGATGGCAGCGCCGACACAGGCCGGAATGCGAATGAAGGGGTGCGTCGCCGGTCCGCCGGCTTCGATCAGGCAAACGGTGTGTCTGGGGTCCTCGGACAGACGGCTGGCCAGCACGCAGCCCGCCGTGCCGGCTCCCACAATGACGTAGTCGAAGGCCTCGCTCATAGCCGTGGCAGTCTAGGCCAAAGAGCGGCCGTGGAGGTCTGCCCAAAAGAAGGGTACCCCGGGATTCGGCAGCCCAGAGCGTCCCCGGCCGCGTGGCGGATGCAGCGCCGCCGGGCCACTCACGGGCGCATCGGCCGCTCCCTGCAGGGACCTGGCATATACTCGAAGCGTCCCGTCACGGCCGCGGTTTTCTTGAGGGAAGCGAACATGCGGATTGCGGTGCAACCTCCCTTCGTGTCGTCAGGCCGCGCGACAGGCCTCGCGCTCTGCCTGCTCCTCGCACCCGGGTGCGCGCGACAGCCTCCTCCCGCTCCCCTGGTGCGCCCGGTGCTGACCGCCGTGGTTCACTTCGGCGATACCGGCGAGCCGGTGTCACTCAGTGGGCAGATCGAGGCGCAGAACCAGACCAACCTCGCTTTCCGCATCGGCGGGCGTCTCGTGGAACGCCGAGTGTCCATTGGAGATACCGTCTCCCCAGGGCAACTCGTGGCACGCATCGAGTCGCAGGATGCGAAGAACGCGCTGAGCTCAGCCCAGGCTGACCTCGCTGCCGCGCAGGCCACGCTGGTCCAGGCACGCAACAACGAGAGTCGCTACAAGAGTCTGGTCGCGACGGGCGTCGTCTCCCGCGCGCAGTACGATGACGCCGAACAGCAGCTCGCGGCGGCGCAGTCGCGAGTATCGGCCGCCAACGCCTCCGTCCAGAGCGCGCGCGACAACGTCGGCTATACCGATTTGCAGTCCAATGTCGCCGGCTCGGTCACGGCGAAGGGCGCCGAGCCCGGCGAGGTCGTCCAGGCAGGCCAGATGATCGTGCAGGTGGCGCAGAAGGGCGGCAAGGATGCGGTCTTCAACGTGCCGGCGGCATTGATGCGCCGCTCCACCAAGCCGCCGATGGTGACCGTGGCGCTCGTCGACGATCCACGCATCTCCACGACCGGGCACGTGCGGGAGATCTCGCCGCAGGCCGATCCCACAACCGGCACGTATGTCGTGAAGGTCGCACTGGACAGTCCGCCGGACACCATGCGCCTGGGCGCCACCGTGGTCGGCAGTGTGGTCTCGAGCTCCGAGCCGGTCGCGAGCATTCCCGGCGCCGCATTGATCCAGGTGAACGGGAAACCGGCCGTCTGGGTTGTCGACCCGGCCAAGCGCACCGTCGCGGCCCGACCGGTGGAGGTCGTGCGCTATGAGACTGCGGCGACGGTCATTTCCAGCGGAGTGAAGAACGGCGACATCGTGGTGATCGCGGGCGTTCACGCGCTACGTCCCGGACAGCAGGTGAAGTTGTCGCAGGCCGCGGCCCAGCCGGGCGCTTGAGCAGCTATGAACCTCTCGGAGTGGGCGCTCCGTCACCGCTCCCTCGTCTGGTTCCTCATGGTCATGATCGTGGCGATGGGGCTGTTCTCCTACCAGCGCCTGGGTCGCAACGAGGATCCTGACTTCACGATCAAGACCATGGTCGTGCAGGCCGGCTGGCCGGGAGCCACGGTCGAGGAGACCATCGATCAGGTCACCGATCGCATCGAGAAGAAGCTGCAGGAGACCCCGGGCCTGGACTTCATCCGCAGCTACACCACGGCAGGCCGCACCACCGTATTCGTGAACCTGCTCGGGTCGGTACGCAGCCGCGACGTGCCCGAGATCTGGTATCAGGTGCGCAAGAAAATCGGCGACATCCGCAGCACGCTTCCCGCGGGCGTCGTCGGGCCCGCCTTCAACGACGAGTTCGGCGATACCTACGGCATCGTGTATGCGTTCACGGCCGACGGCTTCACTCATCGCCAGCTGCGCGACTACGTGGAAGGCGTCCGCTCCCGGCTGCTGCGGGTCAAGGATGTGTCCAAGATCGACATCTTCGGGGCGCAGGATGAGAAGATCTACATCGAGTTCTCCACGCGCCAGCTGGCAGGACTGAAGCTCGACCGACAGGCCCTGATCAACGCGCTGCGCGAGCAGAACGCAGTGACGCCGGCCGGCGTCGTGCAAACCGCGGACGAGAAGATCCTCGTGCAGGTCACCGGCGCGTTCCGTTCCGCGCGGGACATCGAGCACGTCAACTTCGTCGTCGACGGACGGATCTTCCGCCTGAGCGATATTGCCACCGTCAAGCGCACCTACTCGGATCCGCCGCAGCCGTTGTTCCGCTTCAACGGTGAAGCGGCCGTGGGACTTGCGATCTCCATGCACAGCGGCGGCGATGTGCTCGAGTTAGGACGCAATGTCGAGGTGGCGATGCACGCCATCACCGCCAGCCTTCCTATCGGTATCGAGCCTCGGCTGGTCGCGGAGCAGCCGCGTGTGGTGAAAGCTGCGGTCGACGATTTCATGCAAGCGCTCTGGGAGGCGATTGCCATCGTCCTCGGAGTGAGCTTCCTCAGTCTCGGTACACGAGCGGGCGCGGTGGTCGCCTTCTCCATTCCGCTGGTGCTGGCCGCGGTCTTCGTGCTGATGGAAGTCTCGGACATCGACCTGCAGCGCGTGTCCCTTGGCGCCCTGATCATCGCGCTCGGCCTGCTGGTCGATGACGCGATGATCACCGTAGAGATGATGGTGACAAAGCTCGAGGAAGGGCAGGACCGCGCCGGCGCCGCGACATTCGCCTACACTTCGACGGCGTTCCCGATGCTCACCGGAACGTTGGTCACGGTCGCCGGGTTCGTGCCGATCGGATTTGCCAAGAGCGCGGCCGGCGAATATACCTTTTCCATCTTCGCCGTCGTGACGATGGCGCTGTTGGTTTCCTGGGTCGTAGCCGTCGTGTTTGCGCCCCTGATCGGCGTGAGCATCCTGCCGCCCACGTTGAAGCGCAAAGAGCACGCGCAGCCGGGCGCGATCATGCGTCGCTACCGGGTGTTGCTGGAGCGCGCAATGCGGGCGAGATGGCTGACCATCGGGGCGGCGGTGGCGCTGCTCGCTCTGTCAGTGCTCGCCCTGCGGCTGGTCCCGCAGCAGTTCTTTCCCTCCTCCGATCGTCCGGAACTGCTCGTGGACCTGACGCTGCCGCGCAGTGCATCGATCTACGCCAGCGACCGGACCGCGGCGCGCCTCGATGCACTGCTGAAGGGCGATCCCGACATCGACCGCTGGAGCACCTATGTAGGCCAGGGGGCGGTCCGTTTCTATCTGCCGCTCAATGTTCAGTTGCCGAATGACTTTTTCTCGCAGACCGTCGTCGTGACCAAGAGCCTGGAAGCACGCGAGCGAGTGCGCGCGAGGCTGGAGAAGGCCCTGAGCGATCGCCTCCCGGAGGTCATCGCACGAGTCAGTCCGCTGGAGCAGGGGCCGCCGACCGGCTGGCCGTTGCAGTACCGGATCCGCGGGCCCGACCCGCAGAAAGTCAGCGACATCGCGTATCAGATCGCCGGCGTGATCGCCACCGACCCGCATTCGCAGTCGATCAACTTCGACTGGATCGAGCCGCTGCGCACGCTGCGCATTCGTGTGAATCAGGACCAGGCGCGGCTGCTGGGCGTCAGCTCACAAGCCCTGGCGCAATCGCTCAATGCGGTGGTCTCAGGAGTGACCGTGACACAGGTCAGGGACGATATCTATCTGGTCGATGTCATCGCGCGGGCGGATGCCCGGGAGCGCATCGCGCCGGCGACCCTGCAGACACTGGAGGTCCCGCTGCCCAACGGCAAGTCCATCCCGCTCCTGCAGGTGGCGACCGTCGAGTACGGCCTGGACTGGCCGCTGATCTGGCGCAGGGATCGCCTCGCCACCATCACGGTGCAGGCGGATCTGACGGGGGATGTGCTGCCCGCGACCGTGACTGCTTCCCTGGCGGACAAGATGAACGCGCTGAGCGCGCAGCTTCCGCAGGGATATCAGATCGTGGTGGGAGGTGCGGACGAGGAGGCTGCGAAGTCGCAGGCTTCTGTCGCCGCTGTCGTTCCCGTGGCGGCATTGCTGATGCTCGTCATCCTGATGGTACAGCTGCAAAGTGTCAGTCGATTGCTCATCGTGCTCAGCGTGGCGCCGTTCGGTTTGATCGGCGTGGTGTTCGCTCTGCTCCTGGCACACAAGCCCCTGGGGTTCGTGGCGCTGCTCGGGATCATCGCCCTCGTCGGCATGATCGTGCGCAACTCCGTGATCCTCGTACATCAGATCGAAACGGAGATCGCCAATGGCCGCTCCCGCTGGAACGCCGTCCTCGAGGCCTCTTCACATCGCTTCCGCCCCATCCTCCTGACCGCCGCCGCAGCGATCTTCGGCATGGTGCCGATCGCACCCACTGTTTTCTGGGGCCCGATGGCCTACGCGATCATGGGCGGACTGGCGGTCGCCACCGCGCTCACCCTGGTGTTCCTGCCGGCGCTGTATGTGGCTTGTTTTCGTATTCCGCCGGAGGGGAGCGAGCCTGGGGCGCTGGGGCCGGCGCGCCGCTGAGGCCCCGGCCGGGAGCGAGCCTGCAGCGCTGAGGCGCCCGCAGTGGTGGGGACTGCGGCGGTAGCGAGCTTACAGCGGCGAGCCGGCCGGGGGCGGCGGCGGCTCCGGCGGGAGCGGGATGAACTCGCCGTCGTCGAAGTCAGGGAGCTTCATGCGCCCGGCCCGCCAGTCGGCCTTGGCCTGCTCGATCCGCGCTTTCGAGGACGACACGAAATTCCATTCGATGAAACGCTCGCCGACCGGCTCGCCGCCGAGCGCCATGACGATCGCTGGAGTCTTTGCCTGCAGCACCGCCTCTTCGGAGCGCGAATACACCAGCATCTGCCCCGGCGCCAGCGCGCTTCCTGCCGTTTCCACCTGGCCGGACACCACATACGCCGCGCGTTCCGCCACACCTGCGGGCAGCTTGACCTTCGCGCCCGGCGGCAACGTCCAGTGCAGATAGAACAGCGGCGAGAAGCTCGCTACCGGGGAGGAGAGTCCGAGCGCGGCGCCGGCCAGCAGCCTCGCCGCCGCGCCGTTCTCTTCCAGCAACGGCAGCGCCTCGCGCTCGAAGTGAGCGAAGCTGGGCTGCGTCTCTTCCGCTTCTCGCGGCAGCGCCACCCATGATTGGATGCCATGTATCGGCCCGCCTGCGGCGCGCGCGAGCTCGAACCGCTCAGAGTGCGTTACGCCCTGGCCGGCGACCATCCAGTTCACTTCACCGGGCCGAATGGCTTGCTGCGAAGCGACGCTGTCGCGATGCATGATCTCGCCCGCAAACAGGTACGTCACCGTCGCCAGCCCGATGTGCGGATGGGGGCGTACGTCGACGCTTTTGGGGATGCCCGGCGGGAAGTCGATCGGACCGAGGTGGTCGAAGAAAATGAACGGCCCGACCATCCGGTGCTGCGCGTAGGGCAGTACCCGGCCGACCTGCAGTCCGCCTAAGTCGCGACGGCGCTGATCGATCACGAGCTCGGGCATGGGCGTTACGCAGTGATCAGTGTTCGAGCCTGTTCTGCCCAGAATACCGCATCGACATAAGCCGCGCGAATGAGGTGGGGTGCCAGCTCGCGGTAGATCACGTGACTCCAGGCGCCTCGCTCGTAGGCGCGTGTGCACTGGAGCGCGGAGCCGAGATCCCCCTCGCCGGCAACTAGAGCGGCGCTGATTGCCGGGGCCAGTGGGAGCTCTTCGACGATTTTCTCTGTCGGCAGACCCACGAGAGCGTTCAGCAGCGAGAACAGGCCGGTCATGAAGAACGGACCGGCATCTGTGGCGCCGCCCATTTTGCCGAGCTGCTCGCACAGGCGCGCGCGCGTCAGGGCGTGCACGAACAAGCTCGGGGGACGGTCGTCGAGGCCCTGCAGACACAGC
>Ga0070680_100002567_pt1 | contig 13434 bp, 9 predicted proteins | sample KBSC73BmetaG_FD_64672 | JGI IMG/M metagenome (GOLD analysis project Ga0070680, IMG submission 64672) | Corn rhizosphere microbial communities from Kellogg Biological Station, Michigan, USA - KBS C7-3B metaG | ecosystem: Host-associated > Plants > Roots > Rhizosphere | place: USA: Michigan...
GCCGCAACCCGTGCGCGTCGCGCTGTTTGCCGGCAGCGAGACACTGGAGTCAGGCCCGAATTGATGATGCGTGCGGAGGCCGGCGGAGCGTGGTTTTGAGCCCGCGCAGCAGACGGTCGTCACAAGACGGGCGGAATTGAGACAGGATTTACAGGACTTGCGGGATTAACAGGATTGCCAGGCGCGGAGTCTCACAGTTTCAGTCCATTCGCTGTTTGACGGCAACGACTCATGCGAACAGCATGGTGAAAATCCGTGTGAGTCCTGGCAATCCTGTAAATCTTGTCCAGTCATTGGCTGGTGCCGAGCAGGCCGCCCGCCGCAACTCACGCATCGGATTACTCTGAAATCCTGCCTCGCCATTACCAGCGAAGCAGTACGGCGCTCGGTCAAACGGAACTGGACCCAGCCTTCCTTCAGCAACCTGGGGTCACCGTTCCTTCGTCATGGTGAGCACGACCACGCGGTCCACGGAATCGGCGGCAGGCGGCAGGGTGAGCGACACGCCCGCGGTACTCTGGCGGAACGGCACCGCGGACCGCGTGTCGAGCATCGCCGCACGCCTGACGGTTCCCGGGAGCGGCGGCAGTGCGAGCAGGCGATCCGGCCAGTGCAGCACGTGCACGAATATCGAATCGCCGCGTTGCGTGGTCACGCCCCAGTCACGCGGCGCAACCGGCCCGCCCCGCGTGCCGTAGATGGACGTGCCGTACGTGCGCAGCCAGTCGCCGATGGCGCGCAGCCGCTCCACCGCCTCCGGCTGAATGGTTCCGTCGGGACGGGGGCCAATGTTGAGCAGCAGGTTGGCATTGTTGCCGGCGGCGCGGACGAGATACCCAATGAGCTCGGGCACGGACTTGAAGTGCTGGTCCGAAATGTTGAATCCCCACGCGTTGTTCATCGTCAACGACGTCTCGAGCGGCAGCGTGCCAATAGTCTTCGTGTTGAACCCCGCGGTATTCGCGCCCGGCAGGTCCTGCTCGAAGGTCTGCACATCCTCGCCGGGACGCGGCGCCTCGTGATGATTGGGAACGATGAGCGCGGCGGGCTGCAGCCGGTGAATGAGCGCGTACGTCCGTGGGAGCTGCCAGTCGGCGTCCGGCTTGTCCCACATCCCGTCGAACCAGATGCCGCCGATCGGACCATAGTGCGTGAGCAGCTCGGTCAACTGCTCGTCCATGAAATCCAGATAGTGCTGCCAGTTGCCTGATTCCGGGCGCCCCGTGTTGTGCCCGGTGGTGCCGCGCGGCCAGTAGTCCGTATTGTGCCAGTCGAGTTGCGAATAGTAGAAGAACAGCTTGATCCCCTGGCGATGACATTCGTCGGCCAGCTCTTTCATGGGATCACGATGGAACGGCGTCCAGTCCACGATGTTGTACTTCGTGGCCGACGTCGCGAACATCGAAAAGCCATCGTGATGGCGCGACGTGATCGTGATGTACTTCACGCCGGCCGCCTTCGCGAGCGAGACCCATTCGTGCGCGTCGAACTTCACCGGGTTGAACGTCGACGCCAGCCATTCGTACCGCGAAACCGGAATCTCGCGGTTCTGCATCACCCACTCGCCCTGTCCGAGCAGACTGTAGACGCCCCAGTGGATGAACATCCCGAACTTCGCGTTCTGGTACCACTCTCGCGCCTGCTGGCGCGCGACGGGAACGCTGTCGGGTTCCTGCGCGAGCGTGGCGCCCGGCGCAAGGGCGAACACGGCCGCCGCAATGGCGATCGTCACGGCACGGAAGGGGCAGCCCATGGGGCAGCCCCTGCGTGACGCCGGCGCAACACAAGGGCTGCGCCATGGGCTGTCCCTGTGTTCTGTCGTCTCGTTCATTGGCAGTGAATTGATGAACCGTCGAGGCCCGCCATCAGTCGCAGCAGGCCGTCCTGGGTAGCCTGCTGCCGCCCCACTTCACCAACCAGCCGACCCTCGCGCAACACGAGAATCCGGCTGGAGAGACTCAACACCTCCGGCAGCTCGCTCGAGATGAGCAGGATCGCGGTGCCCTGCGTCGCCAGCCGGTCGATGAGCGCATGAATCTCCGCCTTCGCTCCGACATCCACGCCACGCGTGGGCTCGTCGAGAATCAGAATGCGCGATGCCGCCGCGAGCCAGCGCGCCACGACGATCTTCTGCTGATTCCCGCCCGAGAGTCCCGCGACCACCGCATCCACACTCGGCGCGCGCACCCGCAGCCTGTCGAAGTACTCCACGCCCAGGCTCCGCTCGCGCGTACGCTGTACCCAGCCGAATCGCGACAGCCGCTGAAGTATGGGAAGCGATGTATTGTGCAGCGCGCTCGCCGGAAGGACGAGTCCTTCGCGCTTGCGGTCCTCGGGCACCAGTCCGATCCCCAGCCGGATCGCCTGCGCCGGCGACGCGATTCGCACCTCGCGCCCGCGCACCGTGATGCGCCCGCGCGCCGGCGGTTCCAGTCCGAAGATGGCGCGAGCCAGCTCCGATCGTCCCGCGCCCACCAGGCCGGCCAGCCCCACCACCTCGCCCGCACGCAGCGAAAACGAGATGTCGCTGAACTTGCGCGGCGACGAGAGTCCGTCCACCCGCAGCAGCTCCTCGCCCGGCGCGGCCGACACGTGACTGGGAAAATAGTCCGACAGCGAGCGACCGATCATCAGGTGCACCAGCTCGCCCTCGGACAGTCCCGCCACCGGGCGCGTCGCGACGTGACAGCCATCGCGCAACACCGTCACCGTATCGCACAACCGAAAGATCTCCGGCATGCGGTGCGACACGTAGATGCACGTCACACCCCGTGACATCAGCCGTCCGATCAGCGCATAGAGGCGATCGGCTTCCACCTGACTCAGGCTGCTCGTGGGCTCATCGAAGACGATGATGCGCGCGCCGCCCCCCACGGCGGCCGCGATCTGCACCACCTGCTGCTGCGCGATCGTGAGATCGCCCAGACGCCGTCCGACAGCAACGCCATCGTCGATCTCGCTCAGCATCGCGCGCGCCCGCTGCGCCATCTCGCTGCGCGACACCAGACCACGTCGCGATGGCAGGGCGCCCAGACAGAGATTCTCCGCCACCGAGAGATTCTCGCAGAAGGCGAGCTCCTGATGCACCATCCCCACGCCGGCAGCCAGCGCATCACGCGGCCCGGCGAAGCGCACCGCGCGGCCGAACACCTGCATGCGCCCCGCGTCAGGTTCGTGAATGCCCGCGAGAATTCTGCCGAGCGTGCTCTTGCCCGCGCCGTTTTCGCCGCACAGCGCGTGACAGGAACCGGCGGCCACCGCGAACGACACGTCGCCCAGCGCCTGCACGCCGGGGAATTGCTTCGTGATTCCCGAAAACACGACGGCGGGATCGCTCACGGCGCTACTTCATGTCGAGATACTGCTGCGGCACGTCGGAGAATCCCCACGCCTTGAGCTGCCGCGCCCATGGACCGAGGTTGTCCTTCGTGACGCGCACCAGATCCATGGGAATGATCTCGGGAGGTTGCTTGCCGTCGTGCAGCTTCTCGACGATGGTCGTCACCCCGACGTAGCCCCACTTGTACACCGGCTGCGCGAGCAGCACGGGCGTGATCCCCTTGTCCACGTACGCGAGCTGCGCCGGCAGCGCATCCACCGACACGATCTTCATCCGCGCCGGATCGAGGTCGCTGAGCAGCGACCGTGTGAACAGCGCCCACCCGCCGATCATCGCCCACCCCTGAATCCCGGGATACGCGTTGTCCACGCGCGTGACCTCGGCTGCGGCGTCCTGCGGCGTCTCGATGTGATTGAAGGTGCCGACGATCTGGATGCCGGGATACTTCGCCGCTTCATCCTTCGCGCCCTGCACACGCTTTTGCAGGTTGGGCGCGTTCTGGTTGCCGGCCAGGATCGCGACCTTTCCCTTCCCGTCCATCAACTTCGCCAGCTCGGCCATCGTGGTCTGGCCGGTCTTCATGTCGTCCACGCCATAGTACGCGAACCGCTTCGACTGCGGCGCATCGCTGTCGAACGTCATGACGACGACACCGCGATTTACCGCATCGTCGATCGCGCCGGTCACCTTGCTGGCGTCTGAGCATGAGATGAGAATGGCGTCCGCGCCGCCGTTCACCGCCTGCTGGATGCGCTGTGCCTGCACCTGACCGTCCTCTTCGGGCGGCGTGAGCCACTGCACCTCCACGTCGATGCTGTCCCGTGCCGAGAGTTCCTTCGCCGCGGCCTCGGCGCCAGTGCGCGCCGCGAGAAAAACCGGATTCGTGGAGCTCTTCGCGATCATCGCGATGGTGATCTTGTTGGAGTGCTTCGCCGCCGCTGCACCCGCCGGCGCGTTCTCCCTGTGGCCGCACGCCAGCGTGGCCGTGACGGCCAAAGCGGCCAGGCCGGCCACCATCACCCCGGACATCCGCCGAACGGTTCCCATGATCATTCGTCTCTCTCCCGATTGAATTCGGTCACGCCGCCGCCTGCGTGCGCGCACCGGCGCGCATGAGCCGGCGCGCCGCGAGCCGCGTGCTCCACTGATCCACCACCACCGCGATGATGATGGCGCACCCGATCACGATCCATTCATAGTTCTGATCGAAGTGCAGCGTGCGAATGGACTGGCGGATGAGCACGATGAGAATGGCGCCGAGCATGGCGCCCACCGCGCTTCCCTTGCCGCCGATGAGGCTCGCGCCACCCACGACCGCGGCCGCAATGACGTACAGCTCGTAGCCCTGGCCGTCCGCCGACGAGCTCGATCCGTAGAAGCTCGCGCCGAGAAACGCGGCGAGTCCGGCGGTGATCCCCGACACGGCGTACACGCCGATCTGGATGCGGTCCAGCCGGAGGCCCGCGAATCGGCTGGCTTCGAGATTTCCGCCGAACGCGAAGATGTGGCGCCCCATCACCGTTCGCGTGAGATAGATCGCTCCGGCGGCGGTCATCACGAGCATGCACACCATTGGCACCGGATAGAGCCCGCCACCCAGCCCGAGCGACGCCTTCGTGACCGCCGTGAGCGCGCTCGGCACGAGCAGGCTCTCAGCGTGCGTGATGACGAACGCGACGCCGCGCAGCACCCACATCGTGCCCAGTGTGACGATGAAGGGATGCACGCGGAGCCCGACCACGAGCGCGCCGTTGAGCACGCCGCAGAGGAGTCCCACGCCGAGCGCCACGACGAGTCCCAGCGCCACGGCGGCACCACTCCCGAGCGGACCCGCGGCGCGCAGCGTGAGCGCCATGCTCACGCCCGAGAGCGCGTAGATGGCACCCACCGAGAGATCGATGCCACCGGAGATGATGACGACCGTGGCGCCAATCGCCATGATGGCGAAGAAGCTGGCGTCGGTGGCCGTCTGGATGAGCGTGTTGGAATTGAGGAAGTTGTTGACCAGCTCGCCGGTGCGCCGGTCCACGTGCGATCCCGCGAGTACGGTGAGCGCGACAGCGAGCAGCAGCACGACGAGCGAGAGCCCCGTCTCCTGCGAGCCGAGCAGATGCCGGATGACAGCGCGAATGCGGCTCACAACGGATCAGGGCACGACGGAAATGGTGGTGTGCGCACGATCGGCGTCCGACGAGCCGCCCACCTGCAGGCGGACCCGGTCGCGCTCCACGGTCCAGCGCTGTGCCGTGGAGTCCCAGTACGCCAGCGACGCACCGCGCAGCGTGAAATTCACGCGCTGCGACTGGCCCGGATCGAGCGTGATGCGCCGGTAGCCGCGCAAATCCAGACGCGCCCTCGGCACCCGCGAGTTCTCATGGCGCACGTAGAGCTGCGCGACCTCATCGCCGCGGACCTTTCCGTCATTCTTCACATCCACCGAGACCGTGATGCTGTCCGATCCGGAGAGCGTCCGCGCACTGGTGGTGAGGTGCGAGTACCGGAACGTCGTGTAACTCAGGCCGTATCCGAAGGCATAGAGCGGCTTGCCGGTAAAGAAGCGATACGTGCGCCCGGCCATCGCGTAGTCGTCGAAGGGAGGAAGATCAGCGGTGCTCCTGTAGAATGTCACAGGCAGCCGGCCGGCGGGATCGTAGTCACCGAACAGCACATCGGCGATCGCGGAACCGGCCGCCTGTCCCGGATACCACGCCTCGACGATCGCATGCACATGCTGCTGCGCCCAGGTGACCGCCAGCGCGCTCCCGCTCATGAGCACGAGCACAGTCGGCTTGCCCAGCTTCATGATCCGCTCGAGCAGCGCCTTCTGGGGCGCCGGCAGATCAATGCTCGTACGGTCGCCGCCCTTGAAGCCCGGGACGTCGACGCGCATCTCCTCGCCTTCGAGATTCGCGGTGAGACCCAGGAACAGCACGACGGCATCCGCCTGTTCGGCCGCCTGCACGGCTGCCGTCTGGAGGGCCAGTGCCGACTGGCTGTCCGACGCCGCACTGACACTCCCCGAGTTGCCCTCGACGCCGGAATATCCCGCCGCCAGATCGGCGCCGCGCGCGTAGATCACGCGCGCGCCGGGCAGTGCCTCGCGAATTCCCCGGAGCGGTGTGATGGGATCCGCGGGCTCGCCGTTGTAGTTGCCGAGCAGCATGCGAGGCTCGTCGGCATCGGGACCGATCACGGCAATGGTGCGCAGCGACTTGCCGAGCGGCAGCGTGTGATGCTCGTTCCGGAGCAGGACGATGGATTCGCGCGCGGCCTGGCGCGCGAGAGCGCGGTGCGCGGAGTCATCCAGCACACTGAAGGGAATCTGCGCCCAGCGCACCATGTCGGGCGGATCGAACATGCCGAGTCGCATGCGCGCGAGGAACAGGCGCGTCACCGCCGTGTCGATGCGCGCCTCGGTAATGAGTCCCTGCTGCACCGCGGTCACGAGGCTCGCGTACGTATCGCCGCACTCGAGATCCGTCCCCGTGTTCACACCGAGCGCGGCGGCCTCGGCGGCGGTCGGCACGATCCGATGGCGCTCGTAGATGTCGTCAATCGCGCCGCAGTCGGACACGACGTAGCCCTTGAATCCCCAGCGGTCGCGCAGCACATCGCCGAGCAGGAGATCACTGCCGCAGGCGGCCTTGCCGTACAGACTGTTGTACGCGCACATGATCGAGTAGGCCGGGCCGTCCTGTATGCCCATCGCGAACGCGCGCAGATACGTCTCGTGCAGATCCCGCTCGCTCACGACGGCGTTGAAGGTGTGGCGATCGGGCTCGGGCCCGCTGTGCACGGCGAAATGCTTCACCGTCGAGACCGTCTTGAGGTACGTCGAGTCGTCGCCCTGCATGCCGCGGATGAACTGGACCGCGAGCGTTCCCGTGAGATACGGATCTTCGCCGTACGTCTCCTGTCCGCGCCCCCAGCGCGGATCGCGGAAGATGTTGATGTTGGGCGACCAGAAGGTGAGACCCTGATAGCGGGCGCGGCTGTCGTTCCGTACGTATTCCTGATGCTTGGCGCGCGCTTCGTCGGAAATCACGGTGGCCACCTGGAACATCAGACTGTCGTTCCATGTGGCGGCCAGGCCAATCGCCTGGGGAAACACCGTGGCGAGACCGGACCGCGCGACGCCGTGCAGCGCTTCGTTCCACCAGTTATACGCGGGGATGCCAAGCCGCGGGATGGCGGGCGCACGGTCCTGCATCTGCGCGACCTTCTCATCCAGCGTCAATCGCCCGACGAGATCCTGTGCCCGCGCCTCGAACGACAGCGAAGTATCCTGGAACGGGAGCGCCATGGAATCGGCCGTTGGCGCCGGGACGGAACCCGGCGTCTGTCCCGGAGCAGCAAGCGGCAGCATCGCGCACGCGCAGAGAACGATCAGTGCCCGCATCGGCAGCATCAAGGTATTCGGCCCGGCGCGCCGGGAGCGGTTTGACACACGTTCGGGGAATGACGTACTCTAACGTACGAATTTCCGGCGCTTGCCGATACCCGCGATTCACACGATACCGAATGGTCTGGGAAGAACGCTGGCATCCGCTGCGCCGCGAATGGGTGGTCATCACATCGCACCGGGACAACCGGCCCTGGCACGGGGAACGGGTCGGTCGCGCGAACGGCGACGCGCCTCTCGCCGACTATGTGGCGGACTGCTACCTCTGCCCGGGCAACGAGCGCATCTCGGGCCAGCGCAATCCCGCCTACGCCGGGGTGTACACCTTCGACAACGATCATCCCTGCGTGTCACCCGCCGCGCCGACGACGCTCGACGCGCCGCCCGGCATCTACCGGAACCGGTCCGCCAGCGGTTTATCGCGCGTCGTGTGCTTCTCACCGCGTCACGATGTCACGCTCGCCGAACTCCCGCACGCGCGATACGTGGAGCTGCTGCGGGAATTGCAGGAGCAGTATCGCGAGCTGGGCGCGCGGCCCGACGTACGACACGTGCTCGTGTTCGAGAACAAGGGTGAGGTGGTTGGCGTGAGCAACCCGCATCCGCACTGTCAGGTGTACGCGACGAACTTCGTGTTCCGCACGATCGAGCTGGAAGCGCAGGCATGCGCGGAGCACCACACGGAGCATGGGCGCACACTGCTGCAGGACATCATTGCGGCTGAAGTCGACGACGGGCGCCGGCTCCTCGTGCAGCGCGGCGCCGCGCTGTCGTTCGTGCCGTACTTCGCGCGCTATCCGTACGAGACGTATGTCGCCCCGCATGACGCCCATGCGAGCGTGGCCGAGCTGTCGCCGGCGGAGCTGGACGACTTCGCCGCCGCAGTGCGCGAGACGCTCATTCGCATGGAGAACCTCTGGCGCATGCCCTTCCCGTACGTGATGGTCCTGCACCAGGCGCCCACCGATGGCGCCCGGCATCCCGGTTTTCACTTTCACGTGGAGATCCATCCGCCGCTGCGCAAACCGGGGCTGCTCAAGTACCTCGCGGGTCCGGAGATCGGTGGCGGCAATTTCCTCAACGACACGTCCCCCGAGGAGAAAGCCGCCGAGTTGCGCGCCGTATCCGCGCTGCACTACAAGACCCTCGGGCATGATGGCTGACGCCGCGGCGCTGCTCGATCTCATTCGTGCCATCCACGACCGGATTCGCGATGCGGTGGTGAGCGCTTGCGAGCGACAGTCCGCCGACAGCCTGTCCGCGGTCGCCTCGGAAGAACCGGGCGACACCATTTACGCGGTAGACCGGGTGAGCGAGGGTGTCCTGCTCGACGCGTTCGGGGCGCTCGCGCGCGAGGAACCGCTCTGTCTCGTGGCGGAAGGAATTCCCGGCGGCTCGGTGACGCTCCCACGGGGCGCGCTCGAGGCGGACTGTCGCTGGCGCGTGCTCATCGATCCCATCGACGGCACGCGCGGGCTGATGTACCAGAAGCGCAGCGCGTGGATCCTCACGGGCGTCGCACCGAATCGCGGGCCGGCGACGCGGCTCAGTGACATCGTGCTCGCGGTGCAGACGGAGATCCCGCTGATTAAACAGCATCTCTGCGATCAACTCTGGGCGCGGCGCGGCGGCGGCATGCACGCCGTGCGCACCGATCGCGTTGCGGGAACCACGAGCCCCGTGACGCTGCACGCTTCTCGCGCGCACACGCTGCGACACGGCTTCGCGAGCGTGGTGCGCTTCTTTCCCGGAGCACGCGATGAGCTGGCGGCGCTGGACGATGCCCTGATGTTCGATATGCTGGGCCCCTTCGACGAATTGAAAGCTCCGTGCTTCGAGGACCAGTATCTGAGCACGGGTGGACAGCTCTTCGAGCTCATGGCCGGTCACGACCGGTTCATCGCCGACCTTCGACCGCTCGTCCAGCCGCTCGTCGCATCGCGCGGGCTGCCGCGCGGTCTGTGCTGCCATCCGTACGATCTCTGCACGGCGCTCATTGCCGAGGAGGCCGGCGTGGTGCTCACCGCGGCCGATGGCACGGCGGTGGACGCGCCGTTCGACATTGACGCCGACGTCGCGTGGGTGGGCTACGCGAACGAGGACATCCGTGCGGGAATCGAGCCGCGGCTGCTGGCGATATTGCGCTCGCGCGGCCTGCTCCCCGTCAGACCGGCCTGACGCGTGACGCACCCGATACGGGTCCGCGCGCTCGCGGAAGCGGGTGACCTGGAGCGGGCGTGGTTCGCTCGGGCCGTCGAGCGGATTCGCGCGCTGGCGACAGACGCAGACGAGACGATCCGCCATTTCTTCAGCGCGACCGAACCGCTCCATATCGGCCGTGCGCCCGGGCGCCTGGATGTGATGGGCGGCATCGCCGACTACAGCGGCGCGCTGGTGCTGGAGCTGCCGCTGGCGTGCGCGACGTTCGCGGTGGTTCAGCGCCAGCGTGCGGCACGCTGTGAGGTCATGACGCGACGCGATGACCGATGGCTGCCCTTCAGCATCCCCATGCGGCGGCTCGTCGGACCCGACGCGGAGGACTCGATCACGCTGGCGGCCTGGTTCGCCGATGGTGCCCAGCGCTCCGATCGCTGGGCGGCGTACGTCGCGGGCGTGGTGCATCACTGCGACGAGATGCTCCCCGGCCTGCGCATTCTCATTGATTCCAACGTTCCCATTGGCGCGGGCGTGAGCTCGTCGGCGGCACTGGAGGTGGCCACCATGGTCGCGGTGAACGCCGCGCTCGGTCGCTCACAATCTGCCGCAGATGTGGCGCTCGCGTGCCAGTGGGTGGAGAATCACATCGCCGGCGCGCCGTGCGGCCTCATGGATCAGATGACGAGCGCGTGCGGACTGAGCGGTCAGTTGCTCCAGTTGCTCTGCCAGCCGGGCCGCATCGAGGGACATGTCAGGCTCCCTGCCAACCTGCGCGTCTTCGGCATTGACTCCGGCGTGCGTCACGCTGTGAGCGGAGATGCCTATGGACGCGTGCGCGCCGCGGCGTTCATGGGCTACCGCCTGATCGCCGAGCGCGCCGGCCTGGCGGTGCAGCGTGATGGCGAGCGCGTGCGCATTCACGATCTCGAGTGGAACGGCTATCTCGCCAACATTCCGCCCGACGAGTTCGCGCGGTGCTTCGCACCGCATCTTCCCGACCGCATGACTGGCGCTGAATTTCTCGATCACTATGGCGGAATCACGGATACCGTAACGCGCGTGAAGCGGGATGCGTGGTATCCGGTACGTCAGGCGACGGCGCACCCGGTGTACGAACACGCGCGTGTGTCGCGCTTTGCGCAGTTGGTGAACGGCCCCGCGTCAGCAACTGCCACGGCGGAGCTGGGACGGCTCACGGCCGAATCACACGCGAGCTACGGCGCCTGCGGACTGGGCTGTCCCGAAACCGATCGTCTCGTGGCGCTCGTTGCTGAGATGGGCGCCGCACACGGACTCTACGGCGCCAGGATCACGGGCGGTGGAAGCGGGGGGACCGTCGCGATACTCGGCGCGGCCGACGCCGAGGGCAGCGTGCGCGCGCTGGCCGGCCGCTACGCCGCTGAAGTCGGACGCCCGGTGAATGTCTTCACCGCGTCCGGCCCCGGAGCGGAACAGTCGGGCGTACTCATCCTGGACCCGCGCGAGCTCGATCGGCCATCACCATCGCCTGGCGGATGACAGCGGCCATCTCGTCGCGGTGTTTGTCGAACGTGTCATCCACCACCGAGAGCGTCGGGATCTGCCCCTCACGCAGGGAGAGGGTTTTCGGATCCCAGCCGCCGAATCCCGATTCGTGCACGCCGCTGCTGCCGCGGCCGGGCGCGGGGTGGCTCAGGTGCTGGAAGGAGCGCACGAGTTGCTGCATCTCCGCGCCGACGCCCCACTGCGTGTACACCTGAAAGAGCGGAATGAACTCGAGCAGCGCGTCGTAGGCCATCTCGCCGCAGGCGAGCACGTGCGGGTGCGCGGCACGCAGCTCGCTCACCAGTTGGCGCATCCCCGCATGCATGTCCGCGCGGTCGTTGTTCACCCAGCCGCCCGCGATGTCCAGGAAGTAGGCGTCCACATCATAGCGCGTGATCGTGTCCGAGATGCGGTCGCGCAGCCAGTTGCGCCACGAGTCCACGCCCAGATTCATGTACGAGAGCCAGCCTTCCTGATGACGGTCATTGTCCCAGTCCACCCAGGTGATGTCGAATCGGTCGCCGTCGATCTTGCTGGTGGCCGCGTCCGCCACCTTCGCGAATGACGGCTGCCGGCGGTTGGCGGCGTTGCAGCCGAACATGGGCATGACGCGCACGCCGAGCCGCCTGGCCTCCTGCACCAGCGCGCGAAAGCCGGCGTCGCCGCCCAGCCGTGGGTCTGCCCGATACGCGGGATAGTTCCAGTAGTATCGCCCATCCCATGCCGAGATGAACGCGAGCACGCGTGCGCCGGGCATCTGGCCCGCCACCCAGCGCAGGATCTCACGCATGCGCGCGTAGTCGTTGAAGATGTAGCCCGTGTAGTGCATGCCGTGCAGCGTCACGACGAGGGCAACATCGCGCATCCAGGCCGGGACATCGGGTCGCGTGTTCCAGTCGGGAATGTTGTACGCACGACGCACGTGCTCGACGTGCGGCGCAGCGGCCGCCTGGAGATCCGCGGCCGGCCCCACACGCCAGGTGGGCACAACGACACGATTCTCCTTGCGCCACCCCTCCGTCTCGAACGCGGCCTCCACGCGATACCCATGCTCACCGGGTTGGAAGTAGAGTCGCTTGGTGCGCACGTGATCATCGAGCGAGGACAGACAGAAGCAACTGTGATCGTCGCGCTGGATGACCGCGAACGGCGTCGACATGCTGCCCGATTCACCCGGCCCGAACAGATCACCGCCGCTGAACGGGTAGCCGAGCAGCACCTCGTCGTCGCGATGATCCACGAAGCCGCCGCCCGCGCTGGAGATCCTGCCGCGCGGCACATCGCGAATCACCGCCGTCACCGCCTTGACCGGCTGTGACATGTCCACCGTCGTGTCCCATTCAATGGTCTCGCCGTCGAGGCGGAAGCGGGCGGTGAGCGTGCCCTCGGCGCGTTCCTGCCCGCCCGCCCACGTAAATCCGCGACAGCTGAGCGTGACGCCGTTCGCATCTTCCACGGCGTTCATGCCGCGCGGGTCCATGGCGTACGCGTTCTCGTATGTGAAGACGAGAAAGGCGAAGCGCAGTGCACCTACCGCTATGGACGGCTCGGGAAAGTCGAAGCTGAACTTGTCGTATGCGCGCCCGCGCGGCGGAATGAAGACGTCGCTGGTGGACGTGAGCGGCAGGATGGGGAGCGCGCGCGTCGTGCCGCCAGACGTACCGGCTGTGACGACTTCCTGCGCCGCCGCAGCATCGCGCGGCAGCATCGCGCCCGCACCCGCCGCCCCGAGCACCTTGAGTGCGGCGCGACGCGTGAAATTGTCGGTCATTGTACAATACCTCGGCGGGAAACCCCGGGGATTCGCTTCGCTTGCGGTGAATGACAGATGCGTCGCCTTCCATTCGGAAACTGACTATGCTGCTGTCTCGGAGTGGTGGCAACGGACCGGATTGAGAGGCTGGGGAAAACATGTCACATGCCGCCCCGCAGCGCGAGCACGCGCATCATCATCCGCCGGACCGCGGCGATCGCCACGCGGCCGCTGCGCACGACCGCCACGCCGGTCACA
>Ga0070680_100002568_pt1 | contig 13425 bp, 13 predicted proteins | sample KBSC73BmetaG_FD_64672 | JGI IMG/M metagenome (GOLD analysis project Ga0070680, IMG submission 64672) | Corn rhizosphere microbial communities from Kellogg Biological Station, Michigan, USA - KBS C7-3B metaG | ecosystem: Host-associated > Plants > Roots > Rhizosphere | place: USA: Michigan...
GCGGTCGCGAGCGACGTCAAGTTCTGCGCGATCGACAACCCCGACTGCGAAGCGTGTCAGTGAGCAAGTGCGTCGTGCGCGCGCGCCGTGAACGAGTACCGTTTCGCGTCGCGCGCGATGCAACAGAGCAACAAAATCGAAGCGACGAGATTGATATGTCTTGGGCTTCAAACACATCGATCCGATAATCCGCGCGTAGAGGAAACACCCGCAATGTTGGTTTGGGACGACGAAAGACCGATAGCGAACGTTCACGCCGCAAGCACCACGCCCCGCGTGCTTTCCGCTGTGCCGGCGGCCGTCGCCGCGACTCCTCTGCCGACCGAAGCGACCGTGCCCGTCACGCGTCCGGCGGCGCCCGCCGCCGTTGCCCCGGCTTCGGCCGCACGGCGCGTTCGCGCCGCGGACAAGCGGATCATCAACGGCAGCACCGACGTGAACCAGCTGGTGCCGTTCAAGTACAAGTGGGCGTGGGAGAAGTACCTCGCCACCTGCGCCAACCACTGGATGCCGCAGGAAATCAACATGTCGCGCGACATCGCGACCTGGAAAGACCCGAACGGCCTGAGCGAAGACGAGCGCCGCATCGTCAAGCGAAACCTCGGCTTTTTCGTCACCGCCGATTCGCTCGCGGCCAACAACATCGTGCTCGGCACGTACCGGCACATCACCGCGCCCGAGTGCCGGCAGTTCCTGCTTCGCCAGGCGTTCGAGGAGGCGATCCACACGCACGCCTACCAGTACATCGTCGAGTCGCTCGGGCTCGACGAGGGCGAGATCTTCAACGCCTATCACGAGGTGGCGTCGATCCGCGAGAAGGACGAATTCCTGATCCCCTTCATCGAGGCGATCATGGATCCGAACTTTCGCACCGGGACGGCGGAGAACGACCAGACCCTGCTCAAGTCGCTGATCGTCTTCGCCTGCCTGATGGAGGGGCTCTTCTTCTACGTCGGCTTCACGCAGATCCTGGCGCTCGGCCGGCAGAACAAGATGACCGGTGCCGCCGAGCAGTACCAGTACATCCTGCGCGACGAGTCGATGCACTGCAACTTCGGCATCGACCTCATCAACCAGATCAAGGCCGAGAACCCGCACCTGTGGACGGCGGAGCTGAAGGCCGAGATCCGCGAGCTGTTCGAGAAGGCGGTCGCCCTCGAATACCGCTACGCCGAGGACACGATGCCGCGCGGCGTCCTCGGCATGAATGCGTCCATGTTCAAGGGCTATCTGCGCTACATCGCCAACCGGCGAGCGCTGCAGATCGGCCTTCCCGAGCTCTTCCCGAACGAGGAAAACCCGTTCCCGTGGATGAGCGAGATGATCGACCTCAAGAAGGAGCGCAACTTTTTCGAAACCCGCGTCATCGACTACCAGACTGGTGGTGCGCTGTCGTGGGAGTAGAAGCCGTCGCGGTTGCATCGCGTCGGCAAGTGAGAGATCAAGATTCGCAGGATCAGAGCCGCGCCCACGAGCGCTGCCGGCCTGCACCCGGATTCACCGGATCGGGGCGCCCCTCCTGGGCAGCCATCGGGCGGTGAATAGCCACCGGCCGACGACGCGTCGTCGGCCGGTGGTTCCATGTCAACTTGATCAAGGAGAAACGTGATGGCAACTGCGAAGAAAGCCGCCAGGAAATCGACTGGCGCGAAGAAGTCCACGGGCGCCAAGAAGTCGACCGGCGCCAAGCGGTCGAGCGCGAAGAAGTCGACCGGCGCCAAGCGCTCGAGCGCGAAGAAGACGGGCGCGAAGAAGACGGGGGCCAAGAAGACCGCCGCCAAGCGCTCGAGCGCGAAGAAGTCGACCGGCGCCAAGAAGTCCGGGGCTCGCAAGTCCAGCGCCAAGAAGGCTGGCAGCCGGTCCACCGGCGCGAAGAAGTCGAGCGCTGCCAAGAAGTCGAACGGCGGTGCCCGCAAGGCCGCCAAGAAGAGCTCGACCGGCGCCAAGCGCGCCGCGAAGAAGGGCTCGACCGGCGGCAAGCGCTCGGCTCGCAAGAGCTCGGCGAAGAAGGCCTCTTCGTCGTCGTCCGGCGGGTCGGCCACTGCGGCGCCTGCGGCTCCTGCGAAGACTGCACTGAGCCCGCAAGCGGCCTGGCCGTTTCCGACGGGCAGCAAGCCCTGATCGACGTCTGACGTCGGTCATCCAGCCCGGCCTCGGCCGGGCTTTTTCATTTCTGTGGGGGAGGGAAGCGCCGCGTTGTGTGCGGGCGCGGAGTGCGACCGAGAGTCGAAGCGCGTTGCGCGCCGGCGCTGCCGGCGCCTGCTCAGTCGGGCAGGATCTGCGTGTCGGCGAAGCCGTGTGCCGAGACGAGCGGCATCCTGGCTTCGGGGATCGAGTCGCGCTCGCGCTGAGCGCTCTGGACGGCTTCCTCGAGCTGCGCGGTGCGGCGCTTGGCCACCTCGAGCTGCGTTGCCGTCTGCTGGTGCGCCTCGATCTCGGCTTTCAGCAGGCCGATCTGCTGGCGCGCCTGGGCGGTCTGCTGCTGCGAGAAGATGCGCCCCTTCTCGCTCTTTTGCAGTCGATGCGCGGCGGCAGCGAGCTGGCGCCCGTACCACCACCGGCAGGCGAACCACATGACCGTGGACGCGACGGCGATCGCGACCGGGATCGCCACCGCGAGCAAGCCTGCCTGTCGAATGTCCATGAGGAGCAACTTCGGACGCAGCGGCAGACGACTTGAGGCTCAGCCGACCGCGAACGTGCGATCCAGCACATGATTCTGGCCGCCGCGACTGGCGATCTTGAGCGCGCCGAGCCGGTTGCCGAGTCGCGCGCAATCGGAGAGCGACCAGCCGCGCTCGAGCCCGAACAGCATCGCGCTGCGGAACGCATCGCCACAGCCGGTGGGATCGACGACCTCGCGCGCGACGACGCCGGGGACGGTCGTCTTCTCGCCCTGCTGCCACAGCTCGCAGCCCTGCGCGCCCAGCGTGACGACGATGCCGCGCAGGTGCGAGCGCGACATCTGCTCGATCGACCGGCCGGTGCGCTCGACCAGCATCTGCGCCTCGTAGTCGTTGAGCGCGACCCAGCTCGCCTGCTCGACGAAGGCGCGCAGCTCGTCGCCGTCGAACATCGGCAATCCCTGCCCGGGATCGAAGATGAACGGGATGCCCGCCGCCGCCAGCTGGCACGCATGCTCGAGCATCGCGCTGCGGCCGTCGGGAGCGACGATGCCGATGCGCAGGTCGCTGCGGCCGGGAACGGCGGTCTCGTGGGCCCACTGCATCGCGCCCGGATGGAATGCGGTGATCTGGTTGTTGTCCTGGTCGGTGATGATGAAGGCTTGGGCGGTGTAGGCGTCTTCCACGCTGCGCACGTGCGACGTCGTCGCGCCCCACGACTCGAGCCGGGCGCGGTACTCGGCGCCGTCGCTGCCGAGCGCGGCGACGACCACCGGCTCGCCGCCGAGCGCCGCCAGGTTGTAGGCGATGTTGCCGGCGCAGCCGCCGAACTCGCGCCTGAGCGTCGGCACCAGGAACGAGACGTTGAGCACATGCAGCTGGTTGGGCATGATCTGGTCGGCGAAGCGACCGCCGAAATTGGCGATGCTGTCGAAGGCGAGCGATCCACAGACGAGGGCGGCCATGCGTTCTCCGAAGGTCGGGCGCGGCGCACCGCGCGAAGATTCAGGGATAGAAGATTGCGACCGTGTAGCCGACCACCGGCGCGGAGCCGGCGGTCAGCAGCACCTGGAACTCCGACTCCGTGCGCGCAGGCAGCACCTCGGCGGCATTGAAGTCGCGCGGCGCGAGCACGCGCCTGGCGATCAGCCGCCCGGTCGGGTCGGTGAGGGCGAGGTCGAGCGACGGCGTCAGAAGCGGCGTGTCGCTGCGGCTGCGCAGGGTCAACGAGAGCACGAAGGCGTCGGCGACCGGCGAGCGCGTGAGCGCGCTCGTTTCCAGGACGACGTCTTCGATGCGGCGCGGCGCCTCGATCCGGCACTGCGCGAGGCGGCACCATGTGACGAGCGGACCGCGCAGGCTCGGCCAGCGGGCGGCGATCGCGTCGCGCTCGTGATGGGCGATCTGCAGCACAAGAGCGCCGGCGGCGAGCAACACGGCGACGCAGAGCGCAGCGCGCGCCGGGCCGCTTCGCCAGCGCGCACGGCGCTCGGCACGACGGACGAAGTCAGGACGCGCCGCGCTCTCGAGCGGCAGCGCGCCGGCATCCGTGGTCGGCAGCACGACCAGGTCGCTTTCCGGCTCGGCTTCGTTGTCGCCGAAGAGATCGGAATCGAAGCGCGCGTCGGAGAACTCCACGCGGTCGCGGCCGTCGAGCTCGACCGCGGGCTTGGGCGCCGCTTCGGCGCGCTTGCGCGGTCCGAACAGGCGCGCGTCGATCGGATCGGCGAGCAATTCGCCGAGATCCGTCGTCGCTGCGTCGTCCGCGGAGCGCGAGCCGGAGTCGTCGTCGCTGTCGTCTTCGGCCTGGGCCTGTTCGTGGACGTCGCCGTGGACTTCAGCGCGCGCCGCGGGCGCCCTCGGCGCAGCCTTGGCGTTCGTCTCCACCGCGGACCCGGCGCCGGCCGCAGCGGCCGGGAAGCGCAAGGTCTTCTCGAAATCCGACGACCGGTCGTCGTCGCTGGAGCTCGCCGTCGCGCCCGATTCCTCGGCCGCCGAGGTCTCCGCGCCGACTTCGTCCTGGTGCTCGCTCCAGCCGGACGGCACGTCGCGGCCGAGGTCGAACAAGCCTTCCAGCGCATTGAAGACCGCGTTGCAGCGACCACAGCGCACCCAGCCTTCCGAGACCTTGAGCTGGTCCTGGACGACGCGAAACGCGGTCCCGCAGGAACTGCAGCGCGTCGCCAGGCTCATCGCGAAATCATGCCATGCGCGACGTTGCAGGGCGGCTGCCGACGAGCAGGATCCAGCCGTCGTCGTGCGCGGCCGCGTCGAGAGCGATCCACGGCGCGTACGCAGCGCGCAGCTCGTCGAGCTGGCGGTCGAGGATTCCCGAGAGGACGAGCTCGCCGCCCGGTGCGACGGCCGCCGACAACACCGGCGCGAGCAGCTTGAGAGGCGCGGCGAGGATGTTCGCGACGACGAGCGAATAGCCGCCTTCGGCCAGCTCCGGCCCGCCGGCACGCAGCACGACGCCGTTGGCGAGCGCGTTCGCTCGCGTCGTCTCGATCGCTGCCGGGTCGACGTCGATCGCGTCCACCGTGCCGGCGCCGAACAGGCTGGCCGCGATCGCCAGCACACCGGAACCCGAGCCGTAGTCGAGCACGCGCTGCCACGCCGCACCTCTCTCCGTGCCCTGCTCGGCGATCCAGCGCAGGCACATCCGTGTCGTCGGGTGCGTGCCGGTGCCGAACGCGCGTCCCGGGTCGAGCCGGATGACGTGTCGCGCCTCGCCGGGCACGTCGCTCCAGGTCGGCACGACCCAGAAGTCGTCGGCGATGCGGCACGGGCCGAACTGCGCCTGTGTCAGGCGCACCCAGTCCTGGTCGGCGACGGGTGCGATCGAGACCACGTGCATGTCGCCCGAAGGCCAGCGGGCGACGACGGCGGCAGCGGCCGCGGTCGCGCCCGCCTCGTCTTCGAACAGCGCGCTGACGCGCGCGCGCTGCCAGCGAGAGCTCGCGTCGACGCCGGGCTCGTCGAACACCGGCTGCTCGGCGTCGCTGCCTGCGTCGGCGTCCTCGATCGAGACGGCGAGCGCCGCGAGCGACTCGGCGAGCAGATCGCTCAGGCCATCGACGGCGTCGGCGTGGGCGAGAAGCGCGAGGGCGTGCATCGCGCGCTCGTCAACGCTTGTGTTGGTCGAGCCAGCCTTCCAGGTAATGGATGCTCGTCCCGCCCTCGACGAACTTGGCGTCGACCATCAGCTCGCGGTGCAGCGGGATGTTGGTCTGGATGCCTTCGACGACGGTTTCGGAGAGCGCCGTGCGCATGCGTGCGAGCGCCTGCTCGCGCGTGTCGGCGTGGACGATGATCTTGCCGATCATCGAGTCGTAGTTCGGCGGCACGACGTAGTTGCTGTAGACATGCGAGTCGACCCGCACACCGGGCCCGCCGGGCGCGTGCCACACCGTGATTCGCCCGGGCGACGGCGTGAACTTGAACGGGTCCTCGGCGTTGATCCGGCATTCGATGGCGTGGCCGCGGCAGGCAACCTGGCGCTGCGGGAACGGCAGTTTCTCGCCGGCGGCGATCCGGATCTGCATCTGCACGATGTCGACGCCGGTGACCCACTCGGTCACCGGGTGCTCGACCTGCACCCGCGTGTTCATCTCGATGAAGAAGAACTCGCCGCCTTCGTAGAGGAACTCGAACGTGCCGGCGCCCCGGTAGCCGATCTTCTTGCAGGCGGCGACGCAGCGCTCGCCGATCTTCTCGATCACGCGCCGCTGGATGCCGGGCGCCGGCGCTTCCTCGATGATCTTCTGATGGCGCCGCTGCATCGAGCAGTCGCGCTCGCCGAGCCAGACCGCGTTCTTGTGCGTGTCGGCGAGGATCTGGATCTCGATGTGGCGCGGGTTCTGGAGGAACTTCTCCATGTAGACGGACGGATTGCCGAAAGCCGCGCCCGCCTCGGCGCGCGTCATCTGCACCGCGGACAGGAGCGCCGCCTCGGTGTGCACGACGCGCATGCCGCGGCCGCCGCCGCCGCCCGCCGCCTTGATGATCACCGGATAGCCGATCGCACGCGCCGCCTTGATCGCCTCCTTCGGATCGTCGGGCAACGCGCCTTCCGAGCCGGGAACGCACGGCACGCCCGACTTGATCATGGCCTGCTTGGCCGAGACCTTGTCGCCCATGATCCGGATCGCCTCCGGCGTCGGGCCGATGAAGGTGAAGCCGCTCTTCTCGACCCGCTCGGCGAAGTCGGCGCTCTCGGACAGAAAGCCGTAGCCGGGATGGATCGCCTCGGCGTCGGTCACCTCGGCGGTGGCGATGATCGCCGGCATGTTGAGGTAGCTCTGCGCCGACGGCGGCGGGCCGATGCAGACCGCTTCGTCGGCGAGCTTGACGTACTTCGCGTCGCGGTCGGCCTCCGAGTAGACGATCACCGACTTCACGCCCAGCTCGCGGCAGGCGCGCTGGATGCGCAGCGCGATCTCGCCCCGGTTGGCGATCAGGATCTTCTTGAACATCGTCAGGCGCCGCCGCCGACGGCGCGCGACGCGCCCCGAGCCCTCGAGATGCTCGTCATTCGATGACGAAGAGCGGCTGGCCGAACTCGACCGCCTGGCCGTTCTCGCACAGGATCTCGCGGATCGTCCCGGCGGCGTCCGCCTCGATCTCGTTCATGATCTTCATCGCCTCGATGATGCAGACCGGATCGCCGACCTTGACCACGCTGCCGATCTCGACGAAGGGCTCCGATTCGGGGTTGGCCGAGCGGTAGAAGGTGCCGACCATCGGCGACTTCACCACGTCGCCGATCGGCGCGGGCGGGCTCGGCTCCGGCACCGTCCGCTCGCCCGGGAACGCGGGGGCAGACAGCACGGGTGGTGGCGGCGCAGGGGCGGGGGCCGCGGGGGCCGCCGCAGGCGTCTTGACGATCCGCACCTTGCCGTCGGCTTCGGCGATCTCGAGCTCGGAGATGTTGGACTCCGACACGAGATCGATCAGCGTCTTCAGTTTGCGAAGGTCCATCGGCGCCCTGGGGTGGAGTTGGCGCGGGCGGGAAGCGCGCGCAAGAAGACGCGGATTCTAGGCCGATCGAAACGCGTTCCCCGGAATTGCCGTTGGTTCGCCGTCACCAGGCAGATTTGTTCCAGCTCGCCAGGAGCTCTGCGCTGACCGCGCCGAGATGCTGGCCGAGCTTGCCGCCGTTGGCTCCGAACGCTGCCGTGAACGGCAGCCCGCCGTTGCGGTTGCCGAGCTGGCGCGACAGATCGAGGCCGGCAGCGCCTGCCATCGCGATCGGCAGGCGGAGCGTCCGCTCGGCGATGAAGCGGCGCACCGGGTCGGGCTGGTCGACGGCGAGCGCGAGCACGTTCCAGCGCTCGGCGCCGTGCTCGCGCGCGAAGCGGTCGAGGAGCGGCATCTCGACGATGCACGGGGCGCACCAGGTCGCCCAGAAATTCAGCAGGAGCGGCTTGCCGCGCAGTCCGGCCATCGAAAGCGTGCTGCCGTCGAGGCGCGCGAAGCTGAGCGACCAGACGTCCGTGGCGACGGTGCCGTCGCTCGCGTCGTCGTCGTCCTCGCGCCGCACGCGCCAGAGCCGCACGCCCGTTCCGGCGGCGGTCGCGAGCATGGCCGCCGCGGCGAGCGCGAGGATGGTGCGCCGGCTCACGCCGCCGCCTCGCGGGCGCGCAGCGCTGCCAGGTCGCCGCGCTCGCTCTGGCCGCGCGCGTCGCGATGCAACGCGCCGCGCAGGTCGTCGTAGTCGCGCACGGTGAGCGCGACGTGGACCGCCATTCCCAGGGCGGGGCTCGCCGTCTCGACGTTGAGCACGTCGAGGATGCGGCCGCGCGGGCCGTCGACGCTGCTCACGTCGTAGTCGACCCGCATGTCGATGAGGGCGATCTCGGCAGATTTGGAATCGTCGCAGAACAGATCGATGGCGACGCTGCTCAGGCGCGTCGCGGTGCCGCGCCAGACGGCGCCCGTGAGGTGGGGGCGAAAGGTGGCGAGGCGCTCCATCCAGAGGGCCGCGATCCGGCGCAGCTCGGCGAGCTCTCGGGGCTGGGTGTCGGCATGGAACAGGTCGAGATACGTGCGCACCTCGCCTTCGACTTCGTCGTTGCCCGGCAGCTCGCGGCTCCTGCCGTGCAAGCCGAGGTCGCGCGCGGCGCGCCGCTTGGCCGCGCCGTAGTCCAAGCCTTCCTCGACGATCAGCCGCGCGGCGGCGACGGCGATCGCGGCGCTGTGCGTGCCTGCCATCGCTCCATTCTAGGGAGCGCGCGCAAGCGCCTCAGGGGAGCTCGACGTGTCCCATGCGGGCGACGATCGTCGCCGCGCGGCCGAGCACGTAGGGTGAGCCGGGCCGCTTCTCGAACCGCTTGGGCGCCGGCAGCATGACCGCGAGCTGCGCCGCCTGTTGCGCGCGCAGCTGGCTTGCGGCGATGCCGAAGTAGCGGCGCGCCGCGGCCTCGGCGCCGAACACGCCCTCGCCCCACTCGACCGAGTTGAGGTAGAGCTCGAGGATGCGCTGCTTGCCGAGCAGCGCCTCGAGCAGGTACGACAGGACCAGCTCCTGGCCCTTGCGGACGAAGTTGCGCTCGCCGCTCAGGAACAGGTTCTTCGCCAGTTGCTGCGTGATCGTCGAGCCGCCGACCACCTTGGGCGGCCGCGCTGCCGGCGGCGACCGCGAGCGCGCCGACTCGGCGCGCCCGGAGCGCTCCGCGACGCGGCGCGCGGCGTCTTCGGCACGCTCGTTCTTTTCCCAGGCCTTTTCGAGCGCGTCCCACTCGACGCCGCTGTGCTCGGCGAAGCCGCTATCCTCGGCGGCGATGACCGCGCGCTTCAGGTTCGTCGAGAGCCCCGCGTAGTCGACCCACTGCTGGCGCCAGCGGTGCTCGCCGGGGCTGCGCGCAATGCGCCACGCCTCGGAGCGCTGGAACGTCGTCGACTGCGGATCGAGGATCGCCATCGCCGCGATGCGGGCGACGAAGGCGAGTTGCAGCGCGAGCCCGCTGATGACGAGCAGAGCGAGCAGGCGGCCGACGGTTCGCCCGCGCGCGGAGCTCATGGCGACGCGAGCCCCGCCCGCAACGCGGCGAGCACGGGGCCGGTCTCGGGCGCGACGCCGCGCCAGAAGAGGAACGACTCGGCCGCCTGCTCGACGAGCATGCCGAGCCCGTCGCGCGCCCGCGCCCCGTGCGACGAGGCCCAGGCGAGGAACGGCTCGGCGGCGGCTCCATACATCAGGTCGACCGCCAGCGCGCCGCGGCCGAGGACGCGCGCGCCGACCGGAACGGCAGCGCCCGAGACGCTGCTCGCGGTGGCGTTCACCACCACGTCGAAGCCGACGCCGCAATCGTCGAGCGGCGCCGCCACGGCGCGTGGAGAAGCGTCAGCGGCGAGCCCGCGAAGATGGCGATCGACCAGCGCACGGGCCCGCTCGATGCTGCGGTTCGCGACCCTCACCTCGCGCGCACCGCTCGCGATCAGCGCGCCGAGCGCTCCTGCGGCAGCGCCGCCGGCGCCGATCAGCAGGACGCGCAGGCCGCGCAGCTCGACGCCGGCGTTGCGCTCGATGTCGCGCACGAGGCCGGCGCCGTCGGTGTTGTCGCCGTGCCAGCCGTCGGCGTCGAAGCGCAGCGTGTTGCAGGCGCCGGCGAGCTCGGCGCGCGCGGTCAGCCGGTCGGCGAGGGCGCACGCCTCGAACTTGAATGGAATCGTCACGTTGCAGCCGCTGCCGCCGCCGGCGGCGAAGGCGCGCACCGTCGCGGCGAACGCGTCGAGCGGGCAGAGCAGCCGCTCGTAGACGATCGGCTCGCCCGTCTGGGCGGCGAACGCGGCGTGGATGAAGGGCGACCGGCTGTGCTCGACCGGGTTGCCGGCGACCACGTAGCGGCTCGGCGAGGCGGCCATCACCTGGCGCTCAGGGTCGTCTCCAGGCCGTCTTCGCGCGTGAAGCGAAAGCGCGACGGGATCGCGATCTGGTCGGCCTGGCGCTTCATCGCGGCGTTGAAGCGGCCGTACGGCCCCGCCGCGCGGACGATGGCGATCGCGCGCCGGTCGAGCACCTTGTTGCCCGAGCCGCGCACGATCTCGGTGTCGACGACGCGGCCTTCGGCGTCGACGGTGATGATCATCGTCAGCTCGCCGTACAGCTTCTTGCCCTGGTTCTCCGGGAAGTTGCGCGTGCCGCGGTCCTCGATCTTCCTGCGCAGATGGTCGTAGTAGAGCGCGTAGACCTCCTCGCGCGTCGCCGGGCTGATGTAGCGCTTCTTCGGCCGCGCGTTCTCTTCGTTGATGCGCTTCTCGATCTCGGCGAGCATCTCGACGAGCTGGCGCCGCCGGTCCTCCTGCTCGCGCTCCTCGGGCGTTCCCTGCTCGCGCAGCGGGTCGGTCGGCGGCAGCAAGGCGAGCTCGCGGCGCAGCTGCGTGAGCAGCTGCTGCTGGCTCTGCTGCAACTGCTCGATCTGCTTGCGCGTGTCCTCGTTGGCCTCGCCGATCTCGGTGAGCGCCGAAGGCGGCAGCGGCGAGGTCGCGCGACCGGCGGCGAACTCACCGCCGCCCGCGAGGCTCGCCTGCGCGATCGCCTGCGCCTTCTCGGGCGCCTCGCGCGAGCGCGAGTTGACGAGGACGACCTCGAGCGGCGAGTCCTCGAACATGCGGTTGAAGCCCTGCGGGTCGACGAAGCGCACGCCGAGCAGCGCGCCGTGCACGGCGATCGAGACGCCGAGAGCGATCTGCAGCGTCGACAGCCGGGCGGGCAGAAAGCGTCTCACGCGGGTGCGGCGGCGAGCGGGTCGACGTCCGCGCCGGCCTCGGCCGGTGCGACGTCGATCGCGATGGCGATCGGGCCGGCGCTCTCGCTGGCGTCGTCGTCGCTGGCTGCCGCGTCTTCGTCCGCGCCGGCACCGGACGACGCGGCGTCGCGCTGCGCGACGACCGAAGCGGCGAGGTCGAGCGTGAGCAGGTCGATCGCGCCGATGCGCACGCGCACGGCGCTGCCGCGCGCGAGCTGCTCGCTGCCGACGGCGCGAAAGACGAGCGGCAGCGTGTCGGCACGCACGAGGCCTTCTTTCAGCACGGAGGCGTCGAGCTCGCGCACGTCGTTCTGCTGCAGCCAGCGCAGCGACCAGTAGCGTTCGATCTGCGCCTGGAACGCGTTGTACGCGGCGTACGAGGCGTCGAAGTCGGCGATCGCCGCGAGCAGCTGCACGTCCTTCGGCTTGAACGGCGCCACCAGGCCCGCCGTGCGGCCGTGGCGCGCGCAGGCGACGATCTGCCACTGGTTGACGAGATCGACGTAGCGGCGCAGCGGCGAGGTGGCCCACGCGTACTGGGCGACGCCGATGCCGGCGTGCACTGCCGGCTGCGTTCCCATCCTCACTTTGACGCCCGGCGCGAGGCTCGCCTGGCTGCGATAGATCCCCGGCACGCCGCACGCGGCGAGCCAGCCTCCCCACGTGCTGTTGGCGAGGATCATCGCCTCGGCGACGATCAGGTCGAGCGCCGAGCCTCGCTTCCTGGCGATGATCTCGACGCGCTCGTTGCCGCTGATCGGCTTGCCCTGCGCGTCGTCGAGCCGGAAGGTGTAGTCGGGCCGGTTGAAGCTCTCGGGCTTGCCGCGCACCTTCTCGCGCTCCGCCTTGAGCTTCTTCGCAAGCGTGTGCAGGAACGCGAGCTCGGCCGCGAACGGAACCGACTTCGCGTGTCCGCCGGCGAGGGTCGCTTCGTCGAACTGCGCGTCCAGCAGGTCGTGGCGCAGATTGGCGGCGATCCGCACGCGCTCCAGCCGCGTCTCGGAAGAGAGCGTCGCGAGCGTCGCCTCGTCGATCGTCACGTAGAGCGAGACGACCGCCGCGTCGCGAGCCTCGGCGAGCGTGAACGCTTCGACGACAGCGTCCGGCAGCATCGTCAGCTTGTGGCCGGGGATGTAGACCGTCGAGAGCCGGTCGCGCGCGACCTGCGCGATCGCGCTCGCCGGCTGGAAGGCGAGCGCCGGCGCAGCGATGTGGATGCCGACGACGACGCGGCCGCTGCCGAGACCTTGCACCGAGAGCGCGTCGTCGATCTCGGTCGTCGACGAGTCGTCGATCGAGAACGCCTCGGCGGGCGCGAGCGGGAGATCGCCGCCAACCTGCGGCACCGGGATGTCGGCGAAGCCGGTGCCCTTCGGGAACTCCTCGAACAGGAACCGGCGCCAGTGGAACTCGTACGGCGAGTCGATCGCGCCCGCGGCCTGCAGGAGATCGAGCGGCGCGCGCCCGGCGCGCCGCGATGCCTCGACGACCGCCTTGTACTCGACGGCATTCTTGTCCGGCTTGAAGAGGATGCGGTAGATCTGCTCGCGCACCGGCTCGGGGCAGCGCCCGGCGACGATCTCCTCGGCCCAGGCGTCGACCTGCGCCGCGATCTGCTTCTTGCGCTCGATCCCGAGCAGGGCCGCCTTGACGATCTCCTCGGGCGCCTTGCGAAAGCGCCCCTTGCCGAGGCGGCGGAAGTAGTGCGGCGCCGAGAACAGGCGCAACAGCGCCGCCGCCTCCTGGACGACGCCCGTCTGCGCGCCGAAATAGTCGCGCGCGAGCTCGGCGAACGCGAACTCGCCCTCGGGAGCGAATTCCCAAGCCAGGTCGAGATCGATCTCGCGCGCGATCGTCTCGGCCTCGCCGAGCAGCGCGTCCGGCTCGGGCTGCGCGAAGCGAAGCAGCACGTTGGCCGCTTTCACCTTGGCCCGCTTGCCCGATCCGAGCTCGACCTGCAGCGAGGCGTCGGTCTCGCTCATGACGCGCCCGGCGTGGAACTTGCCGCCGTCTTCGAAGAGGGCATTCATGGGGCGCCGATTGTCGCCTGC
>Ga0070680_100002571_pt1 | contig 13421 bp, 13 predicted proteins | sample KBSC73BmetaG_FD_64672 | JGI IMG/M metagenome (GOLD analysis project Ga0070680, IMG submission 64672) | Corn rhizosphere microbial communities from Kellogg Biological Station, Michigan, USA - KBS C7-3B metaG | ecosystem: Host-associated > Plants > Roots > Rhizosphere | place: USA: Michigan...
GGCATTGGCGACCGCCGGCATCACCGGCAGGAGGGGCCCTTGGCCGACCTCCTTCGCGCCGAACGGGCCGTTGGGGTCAGGATCCTCGACGAGGTACGTGATCACGTCGCACATCTCGAGTGTGGTGGGGCTCTTGTACTCGAGCAAAGAGGGAATCTTGTGTACGACTTTGAGATCGCCGCGGTACGCCATTTCCTCCATCAGCGCCTCGCCGAGCCCCATGTAAATCGAGCCTTCCACCTGCCCGATCACCGCGGCGGAGTTGATGGATCGACCAACGTCGTGCGCGATCCAGATCGTCGGCACGCGCACGATTCCCGTCTCGGGATCGACGTCCACTTCCGCGACGCAGGCGCTATAGGAATACGCCGGCGACGGGCCGACGCCGGCGCCGCGATACTTGCCGGCACTCTGCGGCGGCGTGTACGAACCCACCGTCCCGATCGTCCCCTCGGCAGCTTCCGCGAGCTGCACGGCTTCCGCGAACGACATGCCGCGCTTCGGATCCTTCGCGTCGGAGACGCGGCGGTCGGCGAACGTGACGCGATCGGCAGGGATCTCGAGCTTCTTGGCGGCATGCAACGCGATGATCTGACGCGCGCGCTCCGCGGCCTGCAACGCGGCATTGCCGCTCATCAGCGTCACGCGGCTCGAGTAGCTGCCCAGATCGACGGGAGTCAAATCGGTGTCGGCCGTGACGACAGCGATGTCGAACGGATCGATGCCCAGCACTTCGGCGACGATGTAGGCGAGAATCGAGTCGGATCCCTGGCCGATTTCGGTCGAGCCGCAGAACACCGTCACGCCACCGCCGCGGTCGCATTTCAGCTGCACGCCCGAATGCGGCATGTTGTTCCAGTAGATCGGCAGACCTGCGCCCGAGATATAACTCGAGCAGGCCAGCCCGACGCCACGTCCACGCGGCAGCTTGCGGAATTTCCTCTTCCACTCCGATCCTTCGACCACCTTCTCGATGCACTTCCCCAAGCCCATCGAGCCGACGCGCAGATAATTCGCAGTCAGGGAATTGGCGGGGACGAGTGTCTTGAGGCGCAGCTCCGCGGGATCAAAGCTCAGCTGCTCGGCGATCTTGTCGATGTGCACTTCGAGCGCGAAGCGCGGCTGCGGCGTACCGTGCCCGCGCTTGGGGCCGCACGGTGCCTTATTCGTAAACGCGCGCGCACCCTGGAAGTGATAGCGCGGGATGTGATAGGTGACGGTTTGCAGCGCGCCCGTGTAGTACGTGCTCGCGACGCCGTAGGAGCCGTAGGCGCCACCGTCGAGCAGCGAGCGGAAATGCATGCCGGTGATCGATCCATCGTTCTTCACGCCGGTCCGCACCCACATGAGCGTCGGGTGACGGCCGCGATGGCAGTAGAACACCTCTTCGCGCGTCAGCGTGATTTTCACCGGCCGGCCGGTCATCATCGCCAGCTTGGCGACCGCGATCTCGTGACTGAAGGGATCGCTCTTGCCGCCGAAACCGCCGCCGTTTGGCGTCGCGATGACCCGGATCCGAGCAGCGGGCAGCTCCAGCACCTTGGCGAGCGCGCGGTGCACGTAGTGCGGCGTCTGCGTCGAGCTCCACAGTGTCAGCTTGCCGTCCGGTGACCACTGCGCGACAGCGGCATGCTGTTCCATTGGCAGATGCGTACTGCCTTCGAAGAAGAACAGATCTTCCCGGACGATGTCTCCCTCCGCGATGCCTGCGTCGGCGTCGCCGAATTCGAGGTCGATCACCTTGTGTAGGTTGCCGGTGTCGCCGTAGTCGTGGATGCGCGGCTCGGGATGCTCGACTGCTTCCTCGGCTGAGGCGAAGGCTTTCAGCGACTCGTACTCGACCTTGATGAGATCGAGTGCGGCGGTCGCCGTTTCCTCCGTTGTGGCCGCGACCGCCGCAACGGGATCGCCGAGGAAGCGGACTTTGTCGACGCAGAGCGTGTGCTCGTCTTGCGACACGGGCAGGATGCCGAAGGGAATCGGCAGATCACGTCCGACGAGCACTGCCTGAACGCCGTCGAGCTTGGCTGCCGCGGATGCGTCGATCGACTTGATGCGCGCATGCGGCTGCGTGCTGCGGAGGAGTTTGCAATACAACATGCGTGGGAATGCGAGGTCGTCGGCGAACTTCGTGGCACCCGTCACCTTCGATGTTGCGTCGACCTTGCGGAGCGCCCGGCCAATAATGCGGCGGTCGGGCGGTCGGGCGGTCGGGCGGGATGAGTCCCCTTTACGAGCCATATAAGGACTCCGCCCGCGGTTCGGCGTTTTCGCCGCGCATCCGTGCCGCCGCCAGCTCTACCGCTTCGTAGATCTTGATGTAGCCCGTGCAGCGACACAGGTTGCCAGCCAACGCCTCTTTGATCTCATCGCGGGTCGGCTTGGGGTTAGCCGCGAGCAGTGCTTCAGCGGCGAGTAAGAACGCCGGGGTGCAGTAGCCGCATTGCGCCGCGCCGAGATCGGCGAACGTTTCCTGTAGGGGATGGAGCTTGCCGTTCTGGGCCATTCCCTCGACCGTCCGCACCGCGTGCCCGGCGCAGGCGAGACCGAGCACCAGACAGGAGAGCACCGGGGTTCCGTCGAGTAACACAGTGCAGGTACCGCACTCGCCGAGCTCACACCCGTGCTTCGTGCCGGTGAGGCCGAGATCTTCGCGCAGCACCTCGAGGAGCGTCTTGTGCGGCGCGAACGCCACCTCGGTGGCTTCGCCGTTCACGTCGAACGCAATCTTGATCTTCGATTCGGTCGTCATCGTTACGGTGTAATCTTGATAAGCCGCAGAGGCGGCGCCAGCTTGTGGCCATGAGAAACCTCATTGCGCTCACCGCCCTCCTGTTTTTCGCGACATCCTCAACCCGGGCCCAGGATTACCGCCGGGAAGCGCTCCGCATCCTGCGCAGCGTGCCGTTAATCGACGGTCACAACGACATCCCTGACGCGCTGCGCGAGCGCGGTGGCGTCGACTCCGTCAATCTCGCCGCCAGCCAGCCGACGCTGATGACGGATATCACCCGGCTGCGCGCGGGACATGTGGGCGGTCAGTTCTGGGCGGCGTACGTGCCGGTGAGCACGATTCACGAAGGCGAGCACGCCGCCGTGTACGCGCTGGAGCAGATCGATCTGGTGCACCGCATGTGCGCGAAGTACCCCGCCACGTTCGCCATGGCGCGTACGGCCGCCGACGTGGAACGGAATTTCAAAGCGGCCCGGATCTCCTGTCTGATCGGCATCGAGGGCGGCCACGCGATCGAGAATTCCCTCGGCGCGCTCCGCGAATTTGCCCGTCTGGGCGTGCGCTACATGACACTCACCCATTGGGAAACGCTCGACTGGGCCGATGCGGCCACGGACAGCGCGAAGCACGGCGGCCTGACGCCGTTTGGCGAGGACGTGGTGCGGGAGATGAACCGGGTCGGGATGCTGGTCGATCTCTCGCACGTGTCGGATGGCACGATGAGCGATGCGCTGCGCGTCTCGCGCGCGCCCGTGATCTTCTCGCACTCATCCGCCCGCGCGCTCGACAACCACGTGCGCAACGTCCCCGATTCGATTCTCATGCTGCTCGCGAAGAACGGTGGCGTCGTGATGACGAACTTTGCGCCGGACTACGTGTCGGAAGAGCTGCGTCGCTTCTCCGAGGGCCTGCAGCAGAAGGCTGCGGCGTTGCGCGCGGCAGGGATGGACTCGCTCGCCGTGCGCGATTCGCTGACCGCGTGGCGCGCCGCAGCGCCCAAAGCGACGCTCGCCCAGGTCGCCGATCACGTCGAATACCTGCGCAAGGTCGCCGGCGTCGATCACGTCGGCATTGGCTCCGACTTTGACGGCATTTCCAGCGTCCCGGCTGGCCTGGAAGACGTATCGAAATTTCCCGATCTGATCGCCGAGCTGCTGCGGCGAGGCTGGACCGAGACTGATGTGAAGAAGGTGGCGGGACTGAATACGCTACGGGTGCTGCGGGAGGCGGAACGCGTCGCACGAGAGATGCAGGGGACGCCCCGGTAGACAGTCGTTGCTGCTGTCGCCATGTTGTCAGTTGACCTTTTCCGCGAGGTCGGGAAGATGAGACGGCCCGCACAAGCAGTGATCGTGCACGGCGTGGTGGCTGGACTCCTCGCTGGACTCGTCGTGGCGCTGTGGTTCCTGGTTGCTGATACGGTGGCTGGCCATCCCTTCATGACGCCCAGGCTACTCGCCGGGATGCTCCTGAACCAGGACTTCGTGCGCGTGACACCCGGGCTCGTCGTTGCGTACACGGTGCTGCACTTCGCCGTCTTCGCATTGCTGGGCGTGGGAATGGCGTCGGTGAGCGCGACGTTGACGGCACCACCTCGCTTGCTGCTCGGCGTCCTGTTCGGACTGTTGCTACAGGAGGTCGTGTTTTACGTCGGGCTGCTGTTGCTGCACGCACCCGACCTCGGCGTTCTCCCCTGGCCACACGTCATCGGCGCAAACATCGCCGCCGGGCTCGTGCTCATGACCTACCTGCACCGCGCGGAACATGATCCCCGGCCGCTCGGCCTGCCCGCTCTCCACGTACATCCCACGGTCGCACGCGGGATCGTCACCGGGCTCGTCGGCGCGGTGGTAGTGGCCGTGTGGTTTTTCTTCCTGGACCTCGCGAGTGGGACTCCACTCCGCACGCCCGCGGCCCTCGGCTCTGCATTGCTGATCGGCGCTGCCGGGCCCGGAGACATCGTTGTCACGTTCGGCCTGGTCGCGGCCTACACAGTAGTGCACGTCATCGCGTTTGCGATCGGCGGCATCGTGTTCGTCGCGTTGGCGGAGCAACTCGAACGTGCCCCCGCGATGGGCTTGCTCGTCCTACTCACCGCCATTGTGCTCGATAGCCTCGTCCTGGCGACTATCGGCGTCGGCGCTCAGTGGGTCTTGGGGTCGATCGGTTGGTGGTCGGTGGCCGTTGCGAACCTGCTCGCCGTGATCGCGATGGGGTGGCAGGTGTGGCGGACTCATCCAGTGCTGCAACGGCGGCTTCTGAAGGAACACGCGGAGCTTCGCGTTTAAGCCCTGCGGGTCGCTAGTTGACCTGGAGGATCTTCAGACCTCCGAGCCCTGCCGCCACGATCAGGATTCCGGGGTTGCCCGAGACATAGGCGACGTGGTTGACCGACTGGAGATTGCCGAAACGCAGCTTGCCGCGCATGGTGATCGTCTGCTGCGTTTCCGATCCCGTCGCTGAGAACACCTGGCTGCCTTGCGCGAGGTAGACGCCGGCCTCGCCGTTCGAGATGAACATCAGATCCTGATCGATCGCGACCGCATTGGTCACAACGACGGATGAACTCAGGCCCAGTGAGTCGGGGTTGGGCCGTGCAACGGCGCCAACCTTCAGTCCCGTGGCTGCGCTCAGGATCTGAACACCGCTGTCACCCGCCGCAATGAAGGCCTTTCCGCCCACGAGCTCAGCCTGGGATTTGGATTCCGCCACGGTCGCGCCGGCGAACGGAAAGTTGCCGACGAGGCTCATGTTGCTCTCGTTGTAGACCGATAACACGCCGGGCGTTCCCTGAACGACCGCGACCTTACCACCACTCACCGTGACCCAGCGCGCGTCGTGGAGCGGAACTGAGCTGCTGACGGTGAACGTCGAGGGATTGATGACGAACAGGCTGCCGCCGTCGCCGGACGTGGCATACACCTTCGAGCCGGAAGCCGCGACGCTGGTCGCGACGAAACTGCTCAGCGCCATCCGCTTGTTGCCCGAGAGCACGAGATTGTTGCCCTGCAGCTGCATGATCTCGAACACAGCGGGCGAGGCAAAGCCGGTGTCACCTGTCGCCTCGGCAACGTACACGTTCGATCCTGACGCCGTGACGGCGCTGATGTCGGAGTTCTGGAATACCGCCTCGGAAACGAGCACCGGGTGATTCTTATTGGTGATGTCGATGACGTCGATGCCGCCCAGATAGGGATTGCCGACCATGTTGTAACTGACGACGGCGAGGTTGCCGACGATCGCGACCGAGGTCGCCTGCAGCAATTGTGCGCCGACAGTGGGAGGAGCGACTTCGGCCTTAAGGCTGAGATTGTAGGCCGCTTGCGTCGCCGCGGGGCTGCGACCGAGGGGCGCGGACGACTGCGGCGTCGGGGCCGAGGGATAACCCACGCCCACACTGTCGATCGGAATCGCGTCGTCGCGATACGTGACACGCGCCGCCAGGGTACCCGCGTTGTTGGTGATCGCAATGCGACCGTCCTGCTGATTCCCCGGTCCCGTTGAATCGGTGCAGGACAGGGGCAACAGCATGAGCATTCCGGCGATCACCACAACGTACTTGCGCATGCTCTATATGCCTCAGGCGGTATGGGCGAATGCAAGAGCCTCAGTCACCTTGTGACAGCCGTCACCTCGTCTCTGCCGAAGCCTTTGCGTGTCATATCGCCCCACACATGAACCCGTCGCCACACGCTGGCGAAGGCTTTGAGCCGCCACCACACCGTGCATTGGCGGAGGCCGAAGTTTTCCAGCGTGGCGAACAGGAGCAAGCGCAGCAGATCGCCAAAACGCCGGTAGCGGCGGAAACTCACTTCCTCCAGCACGACCGCCCAGATCGAGAGCAGCATGCCGTAGCCCCACGCCACGAGAATGAAAAGCAGGGCGAACGAGACGTTCACCATGCCGGTGAACAGTCCGACGGCGGTAATCACGTAGCCGAGCAGCTCGACGACCGGCGCCAGCATTTCGCCGAAGGCGTAAAACGGCATCGCGAGGAAACCGATGCGGCCGTAGCGCGGGTTGAACAGCATCGTCTTGTACTGCCACATCGCGGCGATGAGTCCGCGATGCCAGCGCTCGCGCTGGCGCGCCAGGACCTTCATCGATTCGGGAACCTCGGTCCACGCGACCGGGTCGGGAATGAACGGCATTTCGTATTTGATCTTGTTGCGCCGCAGATAGCGGTGCATGCGCACCACGAGGTCCAGGTCTTCGACGATGCTCGAAGTCTGGTAACCGCCCACCGCCATCACGTATTCCTTGCGGAACAACCCGAACGCGCCGGAGATGATGAGATTGCCGCCGAGCCGGTTCCAACCCAGCCGCCCGAACAGAAAGGCGCGCAGGTACTCCACCACCTGAATGCCCGGCAGCAGCTTGCGTGGCACCCTCGCGTCGGTCACGCGGCCGTCCTTGACCGTGCAGTTGTTCGCCACGCGAACGGTTCCGCCCACCGCGGCGATTTCACGACCCAGCAGGAATGGACGGGTGAGGCGCAGTAGCGCGTCGGGCTCGATCAGTGTGTCAGCGTCGATCGCGATCACGAGCGGAAAGCGGCTCGCGTTGATCGCGGCATTGAGCGAGTCCGCCTTTCCGCCGTTTTCCTTGTCCAGTACGAGCAGCCGGGAACGCGTGCGTGAGCGATACAGTGCGCGCAGCGGCCTGGTGGCGATCGTCTCGGGATAAACGCGGGGGATCTCGTACAGATCGAAGGCGTGGCGCAGCTGCTCCATCGTATCGTCTTTCGAGCCGTCGTTGACGACCACGACTTCATAGTTGCGGTACTCGAGCGTGAGGATCGCCGTCACGCTGGCCTGGATCGTGGCACTCTCGTTGTAGGCCGGCACGAGGATGGTGATCGGCGGGAGCGCATCGCTCTGCATGAGCCGCTGGAAGTCCTCGTCCTCGGCGAGGCGCGTCTGCTCCCAGATCTCCGGGATCGACAGAATCAGCAGCACCGCATAAAACGAGTTGAGGACCAGGAAATAGACGAGGATCGTGAGGTCCGTCGTGCCGATGGCCGCGGAGAACCAGCTCATGCGGCAAACTCCGCCAGCGCCTGCGCCGGCAGGCCGAGCACCAGCTTGGCCATATCGCGCGCGTACGCGTCGCTGCCCACCTCGGCTTGCAGCAGCGCATTGCGACCCGCAGCGGCAAAGCGCATCAGCGCCAACGCGGCGCGCAAGCGGACCCACCAGACGTCATCGCGGAGCGCGGCCGTGACGCTGGGCAACGTGCCGGCGTCGGTGATCATGCCGAGCGACCGCGCGGCCTGTGCTCGCACCGTCCACGCTTCGTCGGTGACCAGCCGTTTGAGCGCGGCGACCGACTCACGATGCGGATAGCTGCCGAGGGCGCGCGCCGACTGCGTTCGCACCTCGGGATCGGCGTGATCGGCGAGGGCAGTCAGCCGCTCCCGCAGCGCCGGCTCGGCCAGTCGCGCGGCGAACTCCGCGAGCCTAGGCAGCGCCGGATCCTCGGCGCGGCGCAGTCGCTTCTGCAGGTGATCGACAACGACGGGCCGGGAGCGCAGCAGCATCGCCGCATAGTATGCCTGGACCGTAGGAGCGAGGCGCGGTAGGCGATCCAGCGCCGTCAGCGTGAGGGACTGATTCTCCATCCGCTCGAGGCTGGCGACGGCGGCGACGTGGACGGCGGGATGGCGATCGGTGATGAGACGCTTGAGCCGCCCGACGTCCTGCGGCATGGCGGCAACGCTCAGAAACCGGGCGCACTCGAGTCGTTTCCACCAGCGCGCCGAGTTGCTGTTGGCGCGCACCAGGCGTGCCCACCAATTGTGCTCCAGAGCGAGGGCCAATTGCCGCCACCGCTCGCCGGGCACGCGCGCCGACCATTTGACCAGTGCATCTATGGCGAGCGGTACAGGCAGCCGAGAGAGCCCCACGAGGACGCCGGTCAGTGGGGCGGTCCCGGCGGTCCACCGCCGCATGGACGCGTCGACCGCTTCGCGCCGCGGATTCAGCCGCGTGCTGCGCCGCACCCGAAACCAGCGGTTCAGTACGATGAGCACGATCAGCGCCCCCAGCAGCGCACCCTGCACAATCGCGACGACGAGCAGAAAATGGCGCTCGCTCATCTGCCCACCCAGCGCCGGATTTTCTCGAGGGCGACGCGGAGGCTCATCGGCTTGACCATGTAGTCGAGCGCGCCCGCTTCGAGACCGCGCAGCTGTTCGGTCTCACTGCCGTGAACGGTGGTGAAGACCACACGGTATTTCCCCGGACAGTCCTGTTGCAACGCCTCGAAGATCGAGTAGCCGTCGAGCGCTGGGAGATCGACGTCGAGCAGCAGCAAGGGCGTTTGTCCGTGAGTCTCGAGCACGCGCAGGGCCTCCAGCGCCTCCCGGCCGTTGCGGTAGTGCACGAACCGGTAGCCGCGCGCCTCGAGCCCGAAAGTCAGCAGCTCGGCGAGCGTCGGGTCGTCCTCGACGACGATGACTTCGGGGACGTCCGCTGCTTCTGGCAGGGCGGTGGAGGGCGGTGGAGGGCGGTCGAGGGCGGTGGAGGAAGGCTCCGGGAGCGCCTGAGCGGGGGCCGGTGGTGGTGCAGACGGCTGCTTCGTGAACAGGGCCGCCGCGAGCCGACGCACAAAGGTCCGGGCTTCCTGCCCGCGGTCCTTCATGCCGCCGTTTGCAGGGTGCTCGAGCCACTGCTTCGCGGCCATTTCGAGCTCGCCGGCCACGACTGTGGCCTGAGGGAAGCCAAAGGAGCCGGCCGAGCCGCGCAGGCGATGAGCGTCACGGCGCAGTGCTTCGATTGCGTCCGTGTCGTCGCCCCGGGCGATGAGCCGTTCGGCTAATTCAGCGATCGTCCCGAGCTGGTCGCGGGCTCCCTGCAGATATTCGTCCCGTACCCCGGGAGGGAGCCCGAAATCGTCGACTCCTCCCTGGTTCACGGGCACCAAGATATAACTAGCTTGTGCTTGGACCTAATGAACGAGAATGAGATAGGGCTCTGCGCGACTTGCGTATGGGTGCAAATCGTGGAGAACAAGCGCGGATCCGTGTTCTATCGCTGTAAGCGGGCCGACAGAGACCCGAACTTCGTTCGCTACCCCCCGCTCCCGGTGTTGCGCTGTCCGGGGTACGAACGCCGAACCGGCGATACCGCCGCCGACGGGGGAGGGAGGAGCCTCTAGGACGCGGCAGGCCGCCGCCCGCCCCCACCGGGCTGACTAGGCGATTTCCGTGCCGAATATTAAGGGCGCTTGTGCTCACTCCCCGTGAGCCTGTTTGTGACGTTCCTCACTTGCAGAATGCTCAGCTGTTTCTCACTTTGAACCGGCGCTCGGCTATCCCCTTTGCAGAAAGGGACTTCGTGCAGCGGTTCTTCCTCAAGAATTTCGAGCGCATCCTCGTGCTGCTGCTCGTCGCTTCCCTGTTAGTGATCAACCGGCTGATCGAGCAAAAAGTCGCGTTTCTCAGCTTCTACTATCTGCCCGTGATCCTTGCCGGGTTCTTCGGCGGCCGGCGGTTTGCGGTTGGGTCTGCGGTCTTCATTGCATCCCTCACGCTCTTCTTCCAGGCTATCGAAGGCTTCGGCATGGAGGCCGGCCTCACGCAGGATTCCATGCTGACCCTCGTGCCCTGGGCGGGCTTCCTCATCCTCACCGGTTATGTGGTTGGTGGGCTCGCGGAACAGCGCGCGGCGCGTCTGGCCGATCTCAAGAACGCATACCTCGCCACACTCGAGGTGCTGACTTTCCACATCGAATCGACGGAACGCCATCAGGAAGGGCATTCGACGCGCGTCGCCGAGCTGGCCGCCGCAATGGGTACGGAGCTCAAGCTGCCGGAAACCGAAATCGAGAACCTGCGCATCGCCTCCCTGCTGCATGAGGTCGGCACGGCCGATCAGCGTCTGCTGCGGCTCCTCTCCCGCTCCGTGACGGATGAAACGCTCGCCGTCGCGCGCGCGCTGCGCGGCGCAGCCGAGATCATCGCCGAGTACTCGCACTACTACGAGATCGTGGGCGACGACTGGGACATCGAGTCCCTGCCGATGGCGACGCCGGTGAAGGTGCTGGCGGTGGCCGATGCGTTCGAGACACTGCAGATGGCCACGCCGGTCCGGCAGGCGTTTACGCGCTGGAGCGCGCTCGAGGAAGTCGAGAAAAGCGCGGGAAAGACGTTCGCGCGTGAAGCAGTGCGGGCACTTCGCGTCGTGGCGGGGCGTCCCGAAGTGGCCGCGCCCGCCAAAGTGCTGAAAGTCGGTTAGGGAGTTTCCGTGGTCCGAGGCGGCGCATTCCGCCCGCTCGCCACTCCACCCGCGACCCCAACGCCCAGCGCCACCGCCGTTCCAATGGTGACAACCGGCAGGAACGCGATCGGAAGCGCTACGGCCGCCGCCGCCACGCCTGCGATCAACGGTGCGGAGGGTCGCTTCACGGCATCGACGTAGCGCAAACGACGACGCACGAAGTCGCGGGCAACAACGAAGCCACCGACCAGCGCGGTGGCCGTCACAATCAATCCCAGCATGGTGTTCTCCTGTAGGTACGGCCTCTACGCAACTTGCGTAGGGGTCGTTTCAGGCGCAATTGTGCCTGACATGACGGCACCTCGGCTTCGCGATATCGACTCAGCGGACCGGGCGCACCTGCTGAAGGTCGCCGTGTTCTTTGGTCCGGCCTGCTTCGTGATCCTCACGGCGCTGTGGTATTTCATGCAGAAGCAGGGATGGATCCCCGGCTGGCTCGCCGTGCTGCTCACCGTGCTCAACATCCCCTTCACGATCGTCGGCATCTTCGCGATCCACCGGTCCGTTGGAGCCGCATCCACCGGTTTTGTGCGAACGATTTTCGCGGCCGGTGACATCAAGCCGCCGCCCACGTATCCGCGCCAGGATGTCCTGATCGTGCAGGGGAAGTATGCCGAGGCCGCCGACTGGTTTCGCGATCACATCCGCATCGAGCCGGACGATCACGAAGCGCGGCTACGTCTGGCCATGTTGCTGGAGACCCACCTGAAGCGCTACGACGAAGCCGAACAGCTCCTGCTGAAGATCCGAAACGCCACGCCGCCAGGCGACGCGCGCCAGCAGATGCAGGCCGCCAATCACCTCATCGATCTGTATCGGAAGACCGGCAGAACGGATCGGCTGATGGTCGAGCTGGCGCGGTTTGTCGATCGCTACCGCGGCTCGCCGCAAGCGGCGGGCGCCGAACGCGAGCTCAAAGAGCTGACTACCAACGGATCGCGGCGCTCCCCCACGTGAATCCTGAGCCGAACGCCGTGAGCACGAGCAGGTCTCCCGTCTTCAGGCGGCCTTCATCCAGCGCTTCATCGAGCGCGATGGGAATCGAAGCGGCGGTCGTGTTGCCGTACTTCTGAATGTTCACGTAGACCTGATCGTCACGTAGGCCGGCCGCTTTCTGAACCATCTCGATGATGCGCAGGTTGGCCTGATGCGGCACGAGCAGCTTGATGTCGTTGGGCGTGAGGCGATTGGCTTTGAGCGCGATGCCGACCGATTCGGGCATCTTGACCGACGCGAACTTGAAGACGTCGCGGCCTTCCATGACCGCGCGATGCAGACCCTGTTCCAGCATCTCCACGCTGACGTACGGATCGTGTGCCAGCCCCGGACCATCCACCCACAGCTTCTCGGCGTAGCGCCCGTCGGCAAAGATGTGGGTCGAGAGGACGCCACGGCCGTCGTCGTCGATCGGGCCCAGCACTGCCGCGCCGGCGCCGTCGCCGAACAGGACGGCCGTGTCGCGCCCACGCGTCGTCTTGTCGAGCCCGCGCGAATGCACTTCCGCGCCGACGAGCAGAATTTTCTTGTACTGCCCCGTGCGAATCCAGGCGTCCGCGATCGAGAGGCCGTAGATGAAACCGCTGCACTGATTGCGCACGTCGACGGCCGGAATGTCGATGAGGCCGAGCTCGCGTTGCAGAAAGACACCGTTGCCGGGCTCGAAGTGATCTGGCGTGCAGGTGCAGTAAATGATGCAGTCGAGGTCCTGCGGCTTGAGGCCCGCCTTGTCGAGCGCCTTTTCCGATGCGGCGCGCGCGAGGCCGACGCCGGTGTCGCCGCGCTCGACCCAGTAGCGCGTCTTGATGCCGCTGCGCTGGACGATCCACTCATCCGATGTGTCCATGATCTTCGCGAGGTCGTCGTTGGTGACGAGACGCGAGGGGACGTGAAAGCCTGTGGACAGAAACGCGGTGCGTGGCATCGATGCTCGAATGCGGTTGCGGGTGACCTACGGGGTACCCAAGATTAGCGCATGGATCTGACCGTGACCAGACAACAATTCGAGGCGATTCGCAACGCCAAACACCTTCCGGACGTGCTCAAGAACGCCCTCGAGAAGGCCGGCAAAGCCTCCAACGGCCACGTGCTGCACCTCACCTACGAGGAAGCGACGGCCCTGAACGAGCTCGCCGCCTGGAATGTGCACACGGACGATGCGGGCAACGTCACACCGGAATCACAACTGTTCGACGATCTTGTGCGCGCCATTCTCACGCACCCTGAATACTGAGGGAACCATGAACGTTGGAAAGTTGGAAGGTTGGAAGGTTGGAAGGCGCTGCGTTCTCGGCTTTGTTCTCACATTCCAACTTTCCAACATTCCAACGTCAGTTTCTGCGCAGAAGCGCGCGATCACCTTCGAGGATTACATCGCACTCAAATCCGTGAGCGATCCGCAGTTGTCGCCC
>Ga0070680_100002573_pt1 | contig 13420 bp, 6 predicted proteins | sample KBSC73BmetaG_FD_64672 | JGI IMG/M metagenome (GOLD analysis project Ga0070680, IMG submission 64672) | Corn rhizosphere microbial communities from Kellogg Biological Station, Michigan, USA - KBS C7-3B metaG | ecosystem: Host-associated > Plants > Roots > Rhizosphere | place: USA: Michigan...
GAAAGATACCCCACCGGACCAGGGGAAGGGGCTGCAGAATCAACATGGGGTTCACCCCTCATGTCAGTTGCATGTCTTTCCCCAATCCGTGATGGGGACAACGGTTTGGGATGTTGGTGTCCGAAGCGTCGGCAGAGATGCCACGAATAGCAGCGCCCCGTAGGATCCCGAGGGCTTCCGTCGCGGCGCGGTGTGCCACTTGGCCGCTCATGAGCGGAATCGAAAGCAACGGAACCGATAGCACGGCCGAACGCGAACGCGGAGAGTCAACCCGCGAGACGCTCCAGCAATCGCTGCACGGCTGCAGCTGTCCAGCGTCCGCCTCTCGGTGTCGGGATCTCCTGAGCCTCGAGGTCCCTCATGATCTCCCGAAGCGAGGCTCCGCGCTCTCTGAGCGGCAACACGACGGCTGCAAGGTCCTGGGCCCGTTGGTCAGCATTCGCGGAACGCACCTCGGCACTCTTGCGCTGGCCCGCTGAACGCGCCTTGTCGGAGAGGTTGTCCGGGTTCCCGAGCTTCACGCCTCGACGCTTGGCAGCCGCGAGGGCAACCTTGGTGCGCTCTGAGATCACCTTACGCTCATGCTGGGCGAGGACGGCGAAGAGATCGACCGTCAGCTCGTTTGCCTGCGGCATGTCAGCGATTACGAAGCGAACGCCCTCCTTCTTCAACGTGAGAAGGAAGTGTGCGTCTCGCGAGAGACGGTCGAGCTTCGCGACGACCAGCGTTGCTCCGTAGATGCGGCACGCCGCGAGTGCCTTCGCGAGTTCTGGGCGATCACTCTTAGTGCCGCTCTCGACCTCCGTGTACTCGGCTGACAACTGCCACCGGCCCCCGTTCAGGTAGTCGAGCACGGACTGACGCTGCGCTTCGAGACCAAGACCGCTGCGGCCCTGACGAACCGTGGAGACGCGGAAGTAGGCGACGTGCTTCCCTGTGGCCATGCAACCCTCGCAGTGGGCTGTGTATCATCACGTACAACGGACGTTCGTAGAGATCACACACCTTTAACACGTGCATGACTTCGACTCAGGGTCCCTTCGGGGACCTTCGTTTTTTTCTTCACGATCTCCGCGGAGGGTGGCGAAATGCGTAGACGGAATGGGCGCCGTCGCGGACGCGCGGTCCGCCACGCCCGGCGGCGACACCGACGATCAGTTCCGGTCAACGGCGACCGCGGCGCAGCTGTCGCCTCAGCAGGCTACCGTCTCTATTCGCGCGTCCGTCGACACTCCCCCCGGCGGCGTTGGCTCCGCGTGCTACGTCGCTGGTCCTCGAGTCCACCGCCGGTATCTCTGTCCCACGGTCGCTCGTGCGCGACGCGGCATCGCCTCGCTCCGACGATAGACCGGCCTGACACAACTCCGCACGACGTGAAGTCTGCTCCGCTGTTCGCTCGGCTCTCGGTCGACACGGCTGCACCGGGCACTCGAGATCAGCAAGCCTTCTCTCAGCGGCAGCCGAATCGTCGACGCGATCGACTACTCCAGTCGCGGATACGCGCTGTGTACGCGGTGCCACGCCAGGCTCGCTCTCAGCATCAGCGACGCTCACGCGAGATGCGTTCTGTCATACATCATTCCTCATGAACCTCTGCCGACGCCCGCCAACCCTACAAATCGCAACGATCTGTTGCGATCGTGCGCCCGGCAGTCTGATTCAGACGGGACTCGATCCCGATTTTCGCGCCGACGTATCTACCGCTCGCCCCGACGTATCCACCACTCGGTCCGATGAATCCACTGGAGCGCCACGTCGACCGCACCGGCCGGACCACCGACTGCTCTCCTTTCACCGTTGATTTTCTTTGCAGGCGCTGATGTGTGGGACGCCGTGTGACGACGAGCAAGACGCCCGAACCATTCACTCGCCATCGAAAATCGTCGAGCGCCACGGCACTGCACCTCGAACGGAACGGAAAACCGCTTCATTCCCCCGTTCGGACCACTGAACGCCATCGCGATGTTCATCAAACGACACCACCGGAACGCTCACATCCGCACGCGCGACGACGACGTTGCCGGCGACCGCCGACGAGACGCCGCGTCGAACCGCTGACGTGACTGCGTCCGCGATCCAGGCGCGCTGCTGGGCCCGTCGTCGTACCGGGAGCTCGCGCGAGCGCTCCACAGGCAACGCTCGTTGCACGCCATCGCGACCGACGAGGTTACCCACACGAATCGCTCATGTCCCCGACCGATCGCCCGATCGTCCCGCGCGGTCCACTGACCGGCACACGCGAATCGTTGACTGCGAACGTCGCACTCGCTCATTGCCCATCGCGGACCGTGCATTCCCGCAGTCCGACGTCGTACTCCCACCGAACATCGCCGAACCACGGTGCCTGTTCGGACTGATGCGACGCCGGCGCCGATTGCGCTGTCCGGCTACCACCAGCGCCAAGACCTCGAGAGGAGCGCGGCGGCGGGGCCGACCCGGGCAGTGGTGCCCTCCCAGCGACGCAGACAAAGGCGTTGGCCGCTCGAACTATCGGTTGTCGATGCGGCTCAGTTTTCGCCATCAACTCGGGACAGCAGATCCTCCGCTCGCTGCGCTCGCAGAGGATGACTGGCGGATGACCTACCCAACACGAAACCCCACGTTAAGCTACGGAGTATCACTCCGATCAGGAGACCAACCCCCTTACATGCCAGCCACCTCGACGACCTCCAACTCGTTGGCGCTCGCTCAGCGCGCCGCACAGATCGCACTCGATACCAAAGCGCAGGACGTGGTACTCCTCGATCTCCGAGGTGTCTCCGACATGACTGATTTCTTCCTCATCGCGAGCGGAACATCGGATACACATGCGCGAGCGATCGGCGAGCACATCGTCGAGGGGATGAAGAAGGAGGGCTCGCCGGTCCATCACGTCGAAGGTCTGGAGAAGGGCCGATGGGTGCTGCTCGACTTCGTGGATTTCGTGGTGCACGTGTTTCATCCGACGCTCCGCAACTTCTATCAGCTCGAGCGCCTCTGGGCGGACGCCGTCGAGGTTCCGCTCGAAGCTGCTCCCGCGGCGAGTGCGTGAACCGATGACGCGCGGGTTCGTGCGCTCCGTCGCCGCCCTCGCGCTCATCACCGCCGTAGGCGCGCCGCTTCGAGCCCCGCTCGCGGCGCAGAACTACTTCGGCCAGAATCAGGTCCAGTACGACCGCTTCAAGTGGGAGATTCTCCCCACTGAGCATTTCCTCATCTACTTCTATCCCGAGGAACGGCCCGCGACGGTCGACGCGGCCCGCATGGCGGAGCGCGCATACGCGCGACTCTCGCGCATGCTCGACCACCAGTTCCGCGAGAAGAAGCCGATTGTCCTCTTCTCCTCGCGCACGGACTTCGGGCAGAACAACGTCACCGGCGACCTCGGCGAAGGCACCGGCGGAGTGACGGAGGCCATGCGTCACCGCATGCTCCTCAACTTCACCGGCGACTACAAGAGCTTCGAGCACGTGCTCACGCACGAAATGGTGCACGCGTTCCAGTACGACATCTTCGCGCGCGGCAAAGCGGGGAGCGGGCTGCAGACGCTCGCGCAGTATCTGCCTCCGCTCTGGTTCGCCGAAGGCATGGCCGAGTATCTCTCGCTCGGGCCGAGCACGCCGCTCACCACTGCGTGGATGCGCGACGCGGCGTTGAACGGCAAGATCCCGACGATCAAGGAGCTCACCGACGATCCGGACAAGTACTTCCCCTATCGCTACGGCCATTCGCTCTGGAGCTACATCGGCCAGAAGTGGGGCGACGAAGCGATCGGGCAGATCATGAACGGGGTGCCGAGCGTTGGCGTGGAGCGCTCGATCCGGCGCGAGCTCGGTATCTCGCTCGAGGAGCTCGGCGAGGAGTGGCGTGAGGATCTTCAGAATCGCCTGCTGCCGCCGGTGGGCGGCATGCAGCGGCCCCGCCAGTTCGCCCAGCCGCTCTTCGCCGGAACGCACGACGACAACGACATCTATCTCGCGCCGGCGCTCTCGAACGACGGCAGGACGATCGCGTTCCTGGCGAACGGCAACATGCTGCGCGGGCAGGTCTTCATCGACCTCTGGCTCGGCGACGCCGAGACGGGCAAGCGCATCACCCGACTGGTGAAGAGCGCGCTCGACCCGGACTTCGAGGAGCTTCGTCTCCTCTACTCGCAGAGCGCCTTCTCGCCCGACGGCCGGTTTCTCGCCGTGACGGCGCAGGCGCGCGGCAAGGACGTGCTGCATCTCTTCGACGTGAACGCCCATCGCGAGACCGCGCGCTTCGACGAGCTCGGGCTGGAGACGGTCACCGGGCCGTCGTGGTCGCCGGACGGCAAGCAGCTCGTGTTCAGCGGCGGCGTCGGGGGCATCACGGATCTCTATATCGTGAATGCTGATGGCACGCATCTGCGGCGGCTCACGCGCGATCGATTCGGCGACATCCAGCCACAGTGGTCGCCCGACGGAAAGTCGATCGCGTTCGCGACCGATCGCGACAGCGCGGACATGGCCATCCTGCGCGTGCAGCAAATGCGGATCGCGGTCGCCGACGTCGCCTCCGGCCGCGTCACCGTGCTGCCCGGCCAGGCGGGCCTGAACATCAATCCGCAGTGGGCGCCCGACGGCCGCTCGATCGCGTACGTCTCCGATCGCGCGGGGACGGCGAACGTGTTTCTCTACGACCTCGCCACCGCCGCGCACTATCAGCTCACGAACGTCGTCGGCGCGATCTCCGCACTCACCGAGTACAGTCCGGCGATCAGTTGGTCGCGCGGCGCCGACAAGCTGGCGTTCACGTACTTCGAGGACGGCCGCTACAGCATCTGGACGGTGAACAATCCGCGCGCCCTGCGCGGGCTGCCCTATCACGACCCCGTGCGCGTGGCGCAGCTACCACCGCCCGAGGTGGACACGAGCGCGGCGCCCGACAACAAATCCGTCTCGGTCGTCGCCCTGCTCGACTCCTTCGATCTCGGCCTGCCCGACACCACGAAGTTCCGCGTCGTGCCGTACAAGGTCCGCTATCAAGCCGACTACGTCACGCGGCCGAGCGTCGCGTACGCGCCCGATGCCTTCGGCCGCAACGTGTTCGGCGGCACGACCGTGGTGTTGAGCGACATGCTCGGCAACAACCACCTGGCGATCGCCGGCGAAGTCAACGGACGCCTCAGCGAAGCGCGTGCCTTCCTCGGCTACACGAACCTGGCCCATCGCTGGCAGTACTCGATGGGCCTGTCGCAGTCGCCGTACTACTTCCTGTCGTCGGACTCGCTCGCGAACACGGCCGAAGCAGGCGTTGCGCGCGAGAATCAGGAAATCACGACGTATGTCGCGCGGCAGGCGTTCGCCGTCACGGCGTACCCGTTGAATCGCTTCACGCGCATCGAGGTCGGCGCGGGCTTCAACAACATCGATCGCAGCCGCTGGTTCGTCACGCGCAAGATCTTCAATGGAACCTCGGCCGGCGCGTACGGCGTCGACAGCACGCATCGCGATCCCACGCTCAACTATCTGGATGGACAGATCGCGCTCGTGTCGGACAACACGTTGTTCGGCTATACGGGACCGATCATGGGCCGCCGCTTCCGGCTGCAGGTGAGCCCTGTGGGCGGCGCATACGACTGGATCCAGTACCTCGCCGACTATCGCCGCTACGATCCAATCCTCTTCAACTACCTGACGGTCGCGACGCGGCTGTACACGGATCTGTCGATCGGACCAGACGAGACTGCGTTCCCGAAATACATCGCGCGTCCGGACTACGTCCGCGGCTACGACCGCAACAGCACATTCTATCTGAGCTGTCCGGTGATCGGCGCGAACACGACGAACTGCAGCGCGGTCCAGCTCCTCGGTAGCCGAGTCGCGGTGGCGAACGTGGAGCTGCGCTTCCCGCTGGTGAGGCGCGTGGAGTTGGGGTTCGCTCCGATCGAGCTGCCGCCGCTCGACGGCTTGTTCTTCTACGATGCCGGGCTTGCCTGGTCGGCGGGACAGACGATCTACGGGGCGCGGCCGGCGAACTACGATCTCAATACCGCGCGCTACCCGCTGCGGAGCTACGGCTTCGGCCTGCGGCTCAATCTCTACAACTACGCCATTCTCCGCTGGGATTACGCGATTCCGGTCGACCAGCCCGGCCACCGCGCCGTATGGACGTGGTCGCTCTGGCCGAGCTTCTAAGGTCATCGCTCGATTGTTAGTTTGAGGCGTGCGCCCGCTCATCGCGACCGCGCTCGTGCTCGCCGCGTGTACTGCTTGCTCGCGGGGCGATCGCTCGGCTCCCCCCGCTTCGCGCACAGTGGCCTCGGCGCCGGCGACGCGAGGGTCCGATGCGCTCATGCTCCGCGTGCCGACCACTGGCGGCGCGGCCCGGGTCACCGCCTACCCGAGCATCGATTCCACCGTCTGGACCGGAACCGGTCAGGCGCCGGGGCTCGATCGCGTTCTCGCGTTCGATCCGGACGCGGGAACGATCGCCGCTGCCGACAAGCGCGGACGTCCGCTCTGGATCGACCTCAATACGGGCGCGATCACGGAGCCGAGTCGATCAGCGCTGCGCGACCTGAGCTCCGCCGACGGCTCGACGATCTATGGCATCGGTGCCGACGGCGCCGTCGCGCGATTCACGCCATCGGGCAACTGGGTGTTCAAGCCGTCGGAAGCGGCGCGCAATGTCTTTCCCGCGAGCGACGGCACGCTTCTCGTGCTGGAGGGACGCGCGGCACAAGCGAGGTTGATTCGCGTGCATCCGCCTGCCGCGAAGGTGTTGGATTCGCTCGCCGTTGCCGGCGCGAGCGGCGGGCTCGGTGCGCAGCTCGGCGATCGCGTGTTTCTGCTGGCGGATGGCCCTTCGATCATCGCGGTGCGGTCGCGCACGCTCGACGCGAGCGATCGGATCAAGCTACCGCATCCCGTGGTCACGATCGCGGCGACGCCGAGTGGCGATCGCTGCTACGTGCTCGAGCAGGGATCTCAGGCGTTGAGCGTGGTCGATCCAGTGCAGGGGAAGATCACGGCGACGATCACGCTTCCCGGCAAAGGCCGCGATCTTCGTGTCGATCCGTTCGGCCGGTACGTGCTGGTGCGCGCCGCCGGCGACTCGGTGTGGCTGGTGAGCATCGGTGCGGATCGCGTGGTGCAGACGATTCACTCCGCGTGGCGGAGCGACCTTCCGTTCGTTACGGTGGACGGGGCGATCGCCACGTTGAGCGCGTCGGACGTGGTGTTCATCGACGTGGCCACGCAGCGCGAGCTGCACCGCGCGGTGGAGGGGGCTTCAGACTTCTGGTATGCGTTCGTGTGGAATGGACTTCACCCGCGCGCGGCTGCCCTCGACACGCCGGTGCAGTTCGGCCAGCGGGACACGGACACCGTCGCCGTCGCGCCGCCCGCCCCGAAGCCGGTCGACACGACGCACCGGGCGCCGCCCCCTGTAGATTCGACGAAGCTGGGCTTCACCGTGTCGTTCGCGGCGCTGCTCAACGAAGGGAGCGCGCGCGACCAGGCCGCGAAGATCGTGGTGAACGGCCAGACCGCGCGTGTTGTCACAGGAATCACGGAGGGCACGGCGATCTACCGCGTCGTGCTCGGTCCCTACCCGACCCGTGAAGAGGCCGACCGTGTTGGCCGCGCCTCAGGGCACAGTTACGTCGTGTACGCCGGCACACCGTGATGACATCGACTTCCACGCGCACTGACTCCGCTGGTGACTTCGGACCGCGCCGCCCCTTCGACTGGGAGGCGGCTGGCCGCGAGCTCGGTGCGACGCTCGATGGCTTTGGCGCGATCGTCGTGGTCGGGAGCGATCCGGTCGCCACCGGCAAGGTCGCGGTGGGCATCGCCCGGGCGCAGGCGGCGCGCCGCCGCGTTGCCGTCGGCGACCTGTTCGCCGAGTCTCCTCCAATTCAAGAATTGGTAACGAGCGACGATCCGCACGGGCTCGTCGACAGCTTCCTCTATGGCGTGTCGCTCACGCGCATCGCGCATCCGGTCGCGGACGCGGGGGACCTGCACGTGATGCCGAGCGGCACGGAGCCGCCGTCGTACGAGGAGATGCTGCCGAATCCGCGGTGGAGTCGCCTCGCGTCGGGCTTCCGCGAAGTGGGAGCCCTGCTGGTGCTGGCCGCGCCCGTGAGCGCGCCACGCATCGAGGCGCTGGTGGGCATGTTGGATGGCGCGGTGCTCGTTGGCGAATCGCTTCCTCGCGATGTCCCCGTGGCGCAGGTGATCTCGACCGTGCGCGAGCCGCGCGCGATGCAGCGACCGCCGCTGAGCGACGCCGAAGAGCCGGAGCCGGAGAAACCCACCTGGAACCGGCGCCGCATCGCGACCGCGGCGGGAATCGCCCTCACGCTGCTGCTCGCGGCGGCGGCGGCGTGGCTCGCGTACCGCCCGCTCGCCGACGGTGGAGCTCATCCGAATCAGGGACCGAAGCCCGATACGACGCGCGGGCTTCACGGGATCGTGACCGCGCAGCCCGCGCCGTCAGATTCAGCCGCGCGCGACACCGCACCGGCGGTGACTGTGCCGCGCGTCACCAATCCCGCGGATTCGGCGCAGGCCTCGGCGTTCGCGGTTGAATTGGCTGCCGCGAACTCGCAGGCGGGTGCTATTTTGCGGCTGCAACAAATCGGCAAGAATCTGCCGGGGGCAACCTTCTCCCCGGTGCAGATTCAGGACACGCGCTGGTTCTACGTCATCGGCGGCGCGTACCCCGATCGCGCGAGCGCCGATTCCCTGCTCGCCGCGCTGCGCCGACGCAAGATTCTCGACTCGCTGAGCGGCGAGGTGGTGCGAGCGCCGTTCGCGTTTCTGATCGACAGCGGCGTGAAGGCAGCGGCGGTGCCTGGAATGGTGGCAACCTACGCGGACCACGCGCAGCCGGTGTATGCATTGCGGCAGGCCGATGGAACGGTGTGGTTGCTCGCGGGCGCCTTCCAGACGGTCGAACAATCGTCCATGTACGCTGAAACGCTTCGGGCATCGAACATCACGCCGGTGCTCGTGTATCGCAAAGGGAGACCGTTCTAGTGCGGCTGACCAAGCTCGAGATGCAGGGGTTCAAATCGTTCGCGGATTCCACCGAGATGGCGTTCAATCCCGGGGTGACCGCGATCGTCGGGCCGAACGGCTGCGGAAAATCGAACGTGTCGGATGCCGTCCGCTGGGTGCTTGGCGAGCAGCGCGCGCGCCTCATGCGCGGTGCGAAGATGGAAGAGGTCATCTTTCAGGGGTCGACGGCGCGCCGCCCGGTGAACGTCGCGGAAGTGTCATTGCACTTCTCGAATGAGGACGGCACGCTCCCGGTGGCGTTTCAGGAAGTCGTCATCACGCGCCGCCTCTCCCGCTCGGGGGACAGTGAGTATTTTCTGAATCGCGCCCCCTGCCGGCTTCGCGACATCGGCGATCTGCTGCGCGGCACGGGCCTGGGCGCGGGCACCGGTGTCGTCATCGAGAGCAAGATGATCGACGCGCTGCTCTCGGACCGGCCGGACGACCGGCGCGAGCTGTTCGAGGAGGCCGCGGGCGTCGGTCTCTATCGCGATCGTCGCCGGACCACCGAGCGCCGCCTCGAGGAGACGACGGTCGACCTTCAGCGCCTCGACGATCTCATCACCGAAGTCCAGAGCCAGGTGCGCTCGCTCGCGCGCCAACGCAAGCGCGCCGAGCGACACGCGGAGCTGACGTCGCGGCGCTTCACGCTCGAGATCGCGCTGGCGAAGCGCGAGATGGAAGCGTGGCACGACGAACTCCGCCGTCTCGACGAACGCGTGCGTGAATTGCGCGAGAATGCGCCGTCCACGGATCAAGCGGTCCTCGACGCCGAGCAGGCACGCGATGCGGCCCATGGCAAGCGCGCGGCGGCGGAGGCCCAGCGCACGGAGCTGCTGCGTCTCGTGTCCTCGCAGCGCCAGCAGGTGCAGCAGTTGCGCGGCGAGATGGCCGTTGCCGAAGAACGTCAGCGCAACGCACTCGCTCGGCGCCAGCGCGCGGAGATGGAAGCGACAGAAGGTCAGGTGTATGGCGAGCGTATCGCGAACGATCGCGAGCAGGCCAGGTCGGAGCGCGCGGCACAGGAAGAGCGGCTTCGCGTCGCGCGCGAGACCCTGAGCGTGCGTCAGCGCCAGGAAGACGAGGCGCGCCAGGCGGTCGCACAGGTGCGCGCCGCGCTCGAGGAGGTCGAACGGCGCCAGCGCGAGCAGCAGGACCGCGCGCGGCGCGTCGACATCGACCGCGAGCGCGCCCGCCGCGAGAGCGACGAGCAAACGTCTCGGCTGGAGCAGCTCGAGCACGAGCGCGCGCAGCTCGCCGACGCCCTGGCGACGATCGACCGCGAGCTCGAGAGCGCGGCCGTCGCCGTCGAAGAAGCGCGCGCCCGCGCAGCGCAGGCTGCGGCACGCCTCGACGAAGCGAAGACGATCGACCGCGAGACGCGGGAGCGCGAGGCCGCGGCGCGCGCGGAGCTGTTCCGCGCGGATGAAGTGCATACCTCGCTTCAGGGCAAGGTGAATGCGCTCGATGCGCTCGAGCGCGAACGCGTCGGACTCGCGCCCGCGGCGGCTCGCCTGCTGCGCGAGCGCGAGCAGTTCGGCGACGGCGCGATCCTCGGTCCGCTCTCGGATTTCATCAGTGCCGACCAGGCGTCCGCACTGCTCGTCGAGCGATTCCTCGGCGCGACGGTTCATGCGGTGCTCGTTCGCGACCGCGGAGTTGCGGAAGCAGTGCGCGCGTGGCACGCGACCGCCAATCCGGGACCGCTTCTGCTTCTGCCGCTCGATTCGGTTCGCTCGGAAGAGAACGGCGAGATTCCGTCGGATGCGCTCTCGCATCGCGTCGATGCATCGGGGCCAGGCCGCGCCTGGGTTCGTGCGCTCCTCGGGCACGCGACACCGGTCGACGACGGGTCCGCATTCGTCGACGCACGCGGTGCGATCTGGCTGCCAGGAACGACCGGCGGTCCCGGGCCGCTGCGCCGTCGCGCGGAGCTCGCATCGCTGCGCGAGGAATTGACCGCCACCGAGAAGGTTCGCCAGGCGGCGATGGCCGCATCCGACGAGCTGCGTGCCGCGGTTCGGGTGTCGGAGCGCGACGTCATCGAGGCGTCGGGCGATTTAGAGAGTGCGCAAGTCGACGCACGGCGCGCCGCGGAACATCAGGGAGAGCTCGAGCGGCGCCGGCAGCGCGCCGAGCGCGAGGTGCGCGACGCCGACGCACTCGCCGATCGCCTGACGACGCGGCGCGATCAGCTCACGGAGCAGCTCGCGCAGCTCGACGAAGAGCACGACACGCTGTCCGAATCACTGGCCGAGCGAGCGGAGACGGTCGCGCGCGCGCGCGAAGAGCTCACGGTCGCCGAACGGGCGCACGAGGAAGCGCGCGAGGCTCGGACCAGCACGCAGATCGAGGAGGCGCAAGCGCAGGCCCGCGTCCAGGTCTCGCACGATCGAGAGCGGCGGCTCGCCGAGGAGGAAAACTCGGCTACGGCGCGCCTCGAGGCCTTGCGCGCGGAATTGACAGATCTCTCACAGGCCGACGCGGCGCTCGCCGAGCAGATGGGCACCTGGCAGCTCGACCTCGAGACGCGCGAAGCCACGCTCGCCGACGGCGAGGGCCGTCTGCGCGACGCGGAGGAAGGCGTGCACGCGGCCGACGAGGAGCTGTCGTCCGTCGAACACGCGCTCGACACCGCGCGGCGCCAGGCGCAGGGCCACAGCGACGAGCTGCACCACGCCGAGCTGCGACACACGGAGCTCGGGGGCAGACGAACGGCGATCCGCGAGCGCCTCGAAGCCGAGTGGCGGCGTCCGCTCGATGACATGCTCGCCGAAGTGCAGCCGATCGAGATGGAGGACGATGCCCTTCGCGCCGAGGCCGAGACCATCCGCCAGGAGCTCGAGCGACTCGGACCGGTGAACGTGCTCGCCATCGAGGAGCATGAGGAAACAGTGAAGCGTCAGGATTTCCTCACCGGGCAGCGGGCCGATCTCTCCGAGGCCAAGCAGGCGCTCCAGCAGGCCATTCGCGAGATCGACAGCACGGCGCGCGAGCTGTTCCTGGCGACGTTCACGCAGGTGCGCGAGAACTTCCGTCAGATCTTCATGTCGCTGTTCGGGGGCGGTGAGTGCGATCTCCGTCTCGAGAATCCCGATGCGCCGCTCGACTGCGACATCGAGATCCATGCGTCACCGCGCGGCAAACGCACGCAGCGCATTCACCTGTTATCGAGCGGTGAGCGCGCGCTAGTCGCGCTGTCGCTGCTGTTCGGCATCTTCCTCACCAAGCCAAGTCCGTTCTGCCTCCTCGACGAAGTCGACGCGCCGCTCGATGACGCGAACGTCGGCCGCTTCGTGCGCATGTTGACCCAATTCAAGAACCGCACGCAGTTCATCGTCATCACGCACAACCCGCGGACGACGACCGAAGCGGCGGACTCGGTGTACGGCGTCACGATGCAGGAGCCGGGAGTGTCGTCGCTCGTGAGCGTGCGCATGCGCGGCGCGCCGCCGGTGGACGAGAGCGTCGCGGAAACGGCTGCCAGCACGGTCGCAACGACGGTATGAGGGTCGGGCGCCGCGCGGCGGCGTTGATGGCGGCCGTCGCGGCGGCGCTCGGTGTGGGCATCCGCCCGGCCGCCGCCCAGAGCGTGACGATCGCGGTATCCGCGATCGTCGCCGACAGCGTGTCGCCGGCACCGCAGATCACGGTGGCCGCATTGCCTGGGCCGCCCGAGCTTGGCCCGTACAGCGTGTCGATCGAGCTGTCCGTCGACCCGCAGTTTCGAACGGTCTTCTTCGTCGATGCCTCGAGCGATCTCACCGCCACGTTCGCGCTCGACTCGTTGATGCCCGAACGAACGACCATCTATTTCCGCGCGCGCCTGACGAACGTGCAGGGCACGGTGGTCGCGGAAGCGAGGGAGCAGCATCCGGTGCATAGCTGGCTCCGGCTCGTCGCGCCGCTCGGTGGAACACCGACGATCGTGAACACGCGCACGCCGCGCTTCATCTGGAGCAGCCCGCCGATCACCTTCCCGCCCGGCCTGTGGGTGTATGACCTGTCGGTCATCAACACCGCGACGGGCGCGACGCGCCTGCTGCGCGGCGGGTTGAGCGACACGACGTTCGTATTCACGGACTCGCTCGAGTCGAACACGTCGTATCGCTGGCAGGTGCACGCGCGGGCGCAGAACGGGCCCCCGTCCGATCAGATCACGCTCGTCTCGAGCAGCACGTTCGTCGTCGCGTCCGCCGAGCAGCCGACATTCACGTTGTTCTATCAGAATTTTCCAAATCCGTTCGGGCGCGGCACGCGGTCGTCGTTCACCTGCTTCTGGTTCGATCTCGCACGTGCGTCCCCCGTGACGCTCACGATCTACGACATCCGCCTGCACGAGGTCCGTCACATCGTGCCGGGCCCGATCGGCGGCGGCCTGCTGCCGGTCGGGTCGTACGGACGCGAAA
>Ga0070680_100002580_pt1 | contig 13414 bp, 15 predicted proteins | sample KBSC73BmetaG_FD_64672 | JGI IMG/M metagenome (GOLD analysis project Ga0070680, IMG submission 64672) | Corn rhizosphere microbial communities from Kellogg Biological Station, Michigan, USA - KBS C7-3B metaG | ecosystem: Host-associated > Plants > Roots > Rhizosphere | place: USA: Michigan...
GCGGGTCTTCAAACCCACGGAAGTGCAGATGATGCTGGCCGCCTTCTCGGCGATGGAGACGGTGCATATCGCCGCCTACAGCCACCTGCTCGACACCATCGGCATGCCGGAGACGGAGTACTCGATCTTCCTCACCGTCAAGGAGATGAAGGACAAGTACGACTACATGCAGGGCTTCAACGTCGAGTCGAAGCGCGACGTCGCCAAGACGCTCGCCGTGTTCGGCGCCTTCACCGAGGGACTTCAGTTGTTTGCGTCGTTCGCGATGCTGATGAACTTCCCGCGCTTCAACAAGATGAAGGGCATGGGCCAGATCATCACCTGGTCGGTGCGCGACGAGACGCTGCACTGCAACTCGATCATCAAGCTGTTCCGCACCTTCATCCAGGAAAACCCGGAAGTGTGGGACGAGGACATGCAGCGCGAGATCTACGTCGCCTGCTCGACCATCGTCGAGCATGAGGACGCCTTCATCGATCTCGCCTTCCAGCTCGATGGCATCGAGGGCATGACCGCGACCGACGTGAAGCGCTACATCCGCTTCATCGCCGACCGCCGCCTGACGCAGCTCGGCCTGCAGCCGATCTATCGCAAGGATGCCAAGAATCCGCTGCCGTGGATGGACCAGATGCTCAACGCCATCGAGCACACCAACTTCTTCGAAAACCGCGCCACGGAATACTCCAAGGCCTCGACGCGCGGTTCATGGGACGAAGCCTTCACCTGAGCAGGGGCCGGCTTCCCGGTCCCGTCGTCTCCTGCGTCATCGCCGCGGTGGCCCTCATCGCGGCGATCGGCGTCGCGCGCGCCGAAGGGCTGGCCGGTCACTCCGTCACCTATGACGTGAAGCAGCTCAAGGAAGACAAGGCGATCTACCTCGAGGGCCAGGCGTCGACGACGCTGTCGCGCGTCTGCGCCGGCTGGACCCTGGGCGACATCTTCCAGCTCGCGGTCGAGCGCGCCAAGCCGGCCAACAAGGCGATCACGGAGAAGTCCGAGCGCATCGAGGACAGGGTGAGCGCGCAGGAGTCGGCCGACGGCACGACGCTCAAGTACCAGACGCGGCTGCGCCACGATGCGCGCATCGACACCGCCAGCGGCACCGCCACCCTGGGCCGCGAACCCGGCCAGCTCCACGCGGTGCTGAGCCGCTACAAGCAGGACAGCGCCTTGCCGGCCGGCACGCTCGCACCGGCGGCGGCGCGGGCGGCGTTGCTCGCGGCCTTGATGGCCAACAAGCCGGGCGCGATCGAGATCCACACCGTCGAGATGTATCGCTTCCACAAGCCCATCAAGCAGATCTTCACACGGCTTGCGCCGGAAGACGCCACCATCGCGCGCACCTTGCCCAAGGGCCTGAAGGCGCCGAAGGAATTCGCCGCCGGCCGGACGTGGGCGCTGAAGCGCCAGGTGCCGGAGTTCAACGAGTTCGGCGACGAGTTCTGGCTGCTCCACGAGTCGGGCGCGATCGTGCGCGAGATCGCGCAGCGCCAGAACATCAAGCTGCTGCTCGAGGCTCGCGAGATCTCGATCTTCCCGCCGCCCGCCTGCCCCTAGAAGCCGCTACGCCCAGCCGCCGGCGTGCGGCAGCACGTGGCCGGTGATGAAGCCCGCGCCGTCGGAACAGAGGAAGCAGACGGCGGCGCCCAGCTCGTCGGCCTTGCCGAGCCGGCCGAGCGGGATCTGGCCCACCATCTTGGCCATCGCCTCCTTGTTGGCCAGCAGCGCCGGCGGGAAATAGTCGGGGTTCTCGACATAGTTCGAGCCCACGGCATTCACCGTGATGCCGTCGCGGCCCAGTTCCTTGGCCAGCGAGGACACCAGCCCGTTGGCGGCGGCACGGGCGGAAACATAAGGCGCATAGTTGCCGATGCCGCGCAGCGGCGCCGCCGAGGACACGAAGACGATGCGCCCGGCCTTGTGCTTGCGCATGCCCGGCACCACGAGCTGGGTCAGGCGAAAGGGCGCCACGGCCATCGCCTCCAGCGCCGCGCGATAGTCCTCCAGCCGGGCCTCGCCGAGCGGCGCGCGCAGCGCGGGATAGGCGTCGTTGTTGACCAGCGCGTCGATATGACCGTGCCGCTTCAGCGCCATCTCGACCAGCGCCACAGGCTCGGTGGCGGGCAGCGCGTGGGCGCCGGGGAAGCGGCTTTCGTACTTGTGGCGGGCCGCCGGCGTCTCGAAGGCGGGGTCGTGCGCCAGCACCGTGGCGCCCTGGGCCAGCGCCACCCGCGTGGTGCCATGGCCTGCGAATTTCTCGACATTGGTGATCAGCATCACCCGGTCTTTCAGCAGCATGGCGATTCCTCTAGGTTGCGCCCCCATGAGCCCCGATCAGAGCGCCCAGAGCGATACCCCCGATCCGGACGGCCGGCAAAGCGCGTCCTTCGGCTACCGCGACGTGCCGGCGGCGGAGAAGGCCGGCATGGTGCGCCAGGTCTTCGAAAGCGTGGCGCCGCGCTACGACCTGATGAACGACCTGATGTCGGGCGGCGTGCACCGGCTGTGGAAGAACGCGCTGCTCGACGTGGTCAATCCACGGGGGGCCGAGAAGTTCCTCGACGTCGCCGGCGGCACCGGCGACATCGCCTTCCGGATCGTCAAGCGGCAGAACGAGCGCGGCGGCCCGGCGAGCGTCGCGGTCTGCGACATCAACACCGCCATGCTGTCGGTCGGCCGCGACCGCGCCATCGACCGCGGCCTGCTGCGCGGCCTCACCTGGACCACCGGCGACGCCGAGAGCCTGCCGTTTCCCGACCGCTCGTTCGACGGCTACACGATCGCCTTCGGCTTGCGCAACGTCACCGACATCGACAAGGCATTGCGCGATGCCTATCGCGTGCTGAAGCCCGGCGGCCGCTTCTTCTGCCTGGAATTCAGCAAGGTCACGTCGCTGCCTGTTGCGCGCGCCTACGACGCCTACTCCGAGCGCGCACTGCCGTTCTTCGGCCGCGTCATCGCCCGCGATGCCGAGTCCTATCGCTACCTCCACGAAAGCATCCGCCGCTTCCCGCCGCAGGGCGAGCTGGCGCGGCGCATGAAGGACGCGGGCTTCGGCAACGTCGCCTGGCGCAACATGACCATGGGTGTCGTGGCGCTGCACACCGGCTGGCGCCTCTAGGATGTTCCGCGCGCTTCGCAACAGCTGGCGGCTGTTCGCCGTGGCGCTGAGCTTCGCGCGGCACGATGCGCTGTTTCCACTCGAGACGCTGGGCATCGCGCCGGCGTTGATCGCCTGGGCCCGGCTGTTCCGCGCCCGCCGCGACAAGCGCCGCCCCGGCCAGCGTCTGGCGGCGGCGTTGCAGGAAATGGGGCCGTCGTTCATCAAGCTCGGCCAGGCCCTGTCGACGCGCGCCGACCTGTTGAGCGAGGAGGTGGCGGCGGACTTGGGCCACCTGCAGGACCATCTGCCGCCGTTCCCCGGCAGCCAGGCCCGCGCCATCGTCGAGCGCGAGCTCGGCCAGCCGCTGGGCGCTCTCTATTCGGCGTTCGACGACGTACCGGTCGCCGCCGCCTCGATCGCCCAGGTGCATTTTGCCGTCACGACCGACGGCCGTGATGTGGCGGTGAAGGTATTGCGGCCCGGCATCGAGCAGGCCTTCGCCCGCGACCTCGACCTGTTCTACTGGATGGCCGAGCTGGTCGAGCGCACCCAGCCGCGTTTCCGCCGCCTCAAGCCGGTCGAATCGGTGCGCGCCTTCGCCGAGATCGTGCGCATCGAGATGGACCTGCGCATGGAGGCCGCCGCGGCCGAGGAGCTCGGCGCCAACTTCCAGGACGATCCGAGCTATCGCGCGCCCACCATCGACTGGGACCGCACCGCCGAGCGCGTGCTGACGCTCGAGCGCGTCGACGGTACGCCGATCGGCGACCGCGCGGCGATCGCGGCGGCCGGCCACGACCCCGACGTGGTGATGAAGAAGTGCGCCGAGGCGTTCTTCTACCAGGTGTTCCGCGACGGCTTCTTCCATGCCGACATGCACGGCGGCAACGCCTTCGTCGATCGCGGGGGCTGCATCGTGCCGGTCGACTTCGGCATCATGGGCCGCGTCGACGAGGCCACGCGCGGCTATCTCGCCGAGCTGCTGGTGGCGTTCCTGCGCCGCGACTACCGCGCCGTCGCCGAGGTCCAGTTCCGCGCCGGCTACGTGCCGCCGGACCAGTCGCTCGAGATGTTCGCCCAGGCCTGCCGCTCGATCGGCGAGCCGATCTTCGGCAAGCCCAGCCACCAGATCTCGATTGCCCGCCTGCTGGCCCAGTTGCTGAGGGTCACCGAGCAGTTCGAGATGACGGTGCAGCCCGAGCTGCTGCTGCTGCAGAAGACCATGCTGATGGCCGAGGGCATGGGCACCCGCCTCAACCCGACGGTCAATATCTGGGAACTGGCGCGGCCGCTGATCGAGGACTGGATGCGCACGCACTTCGGCCCACGCGCCACGATCGGCCGCGCCACCGAGGATCTGATGAACGGCCTGCGCCGCTTGCCGCGCCTGATCGACAGCCTGCACCGCGTGGCCGAGCATGAGCGGCTCAAGGTGGAGCTGGCCGAGCTCAAGCCCGTGCCGGTACCGTCGCGCCTGTGGCCGCGCCTGGGATTCGCCGAGATCGTGGCCATCCTGGCGCTGGCCGCCGCCGCCGCGGCCTGGTGGCGCTGAGCGGGATGACCGTCGAGGCCATCGCTTTTGCGCTCGCGGCTTTCTTCATCGCCGGCACGGTCAAGGGTGTGGTCGGGCTCGGCCTGCCGACCATCACCATCGCCATCACCTCGCTGGTGCTGCCGCTGTCCGACACGATCGCGCTGATCGCGCTGCCGACCGTCATCTCCAACCTGTGGCAGGCCGTGGTCGGCGGCAATTTCCTCAAGATCCTGCGCCGGCAGGCGCCGCTGATCGTGCCGCTCGTGGTCTTCCTCTACGGCACCATGTGGATCGCCGGGCAAAAGGGACCGGGATGGGCGTTCCTGGTCCTGGCCGCGATGCTGGTCGTCTACAGCGGCCTCGGCCTGCTGCGCATCCGCCTGCACATTCCCCCCGACCTCGAGAGGCCCCTGGCGCCGGTGATCGGCGTGGCTTCCGGCATCGTCGCGGGGGTGGTGGGCGTCCCGGTGGTGCCGCTGATGCCCTATCTGCAGGGCCTCGACGTGAAGCCCAGCGAACTGGTCCAGACCCTGGGCGTGGTGCTCTGCGCCACCTCGCTCTCCCTGGCGGCGGCCTTGCTGCGGTTCGGGCTGCTCGACGGCCGGCACGCCATCGTTTCGGCCGTGGCGGTGGCGCCCGCCATCGGCGGCATGTGGCTCGGCCAGCGGGTCCGCCGGCGCCTGTCGGTCGAGCAGTTCAGGCAGGCGGTGTTCTGGGCGCTCCTGGCGACGGGGCTCTATACTTTCGCGACCCGCCTGGTGTGATATCCTGACCGGCATGTCGAACGGCCCATGTTGACCAATAGGCGAATCCTGCTGATCGTCGCGGGCGGTATCGCGGCCTTCAAGTCCCTCGAACTCGTTCGCAAGCTGCGCGGACGCGGTGCGTCGGTGCGCTGCGTGCTGACCGACGCGGGCGCCAGGTTCGTCACGCCGCTGTCGCTGCAGGCGCTCACCGAGGACAAGGTCTACAGCGACATGTTCTCGCTCACCGATGAGAGCGAGATGGGCCACATCCAGCTGTCGCGCGACGCCGACCTGGTCGTGGTGGCGCCGGCGACCGCCAACATCCTGGCGCGCATGGCCGCCGGTCTCGCCGACGATCTCGCCGCCACGGTGCTGCTGGCCACCGACAAGCCGGTGCTGGTGGCGCCGGCGATGAACGTCCGCATGTGGACCCATGCCGCGACCGTGGCCAACGTCGAGACCCTGAAGAAACGCGGCGTCACCTTCGTCGGTCCCAACGACGGCGCCATGGCGTGCAACGAATACGGGCCGGGCCGCATGTCGGAGCCGCAGGAGATCGTCGTCGCCATCGAAGCGGCGCTGGCTGGCAGCGGCGCGTCCACCGGCCCGCTGGCCGGCCGGCGCGCGCTCGTCACCTCGGGCCCGACGCGCGAGGCGATCGATCCCGTGCGCTACATCTCCAATCACTCGTCGGGCAAGCAGGGCCATGCCATCGCCGCGGCCCTGGCGAAGCTCGGCTGCGACGTGACGCTGGTCAGCGGCCCCGTCGCCGTCGCCGATCCGCCCGGAGTCAAGGTCGTGCGCATCGACTCGGCCGACGAAATGCTCGCGGCCTGCCTGGCCGCCGGCAAGCTCGACGTGGCGGTGTTCGCCGCCGCCGTGGCCGACTGGAAGGCCGCCCGTCCCGCCGGCGCCAAGATCAAGAAGAAGCCGGGCGCACCGCCGCCGGCGCTCGAGCTGGTGCCCAACCCCGACGTGCTGGCGACCTTGTCGAAGCCCGGCGCCGGCCGGCCCACCCTGGTCGTGGGCTTCGCCGCCGAGACCGAGAACCTGGTCGCCAACGCGCTCGACAAGCGCAAGCGCAAGGGCTGCGACTGGATGGTCGCCAACGACGTCTCGCCCGCGACCGGCACCTTCGGCGGCGAGCGCAACACGGTGCACCTGGTCACGGCCGAGGGCGTCGAGGAATGGCCGACCCTGGCCAAGGAGGAGGTCGCGGTGCGGCTGGCCGACAGGATCGCCCGCCAGCTCGGCCTGCCGCGCGCGGTCAAGGCCGCGGAGTGAGAGCAGAATGACAGGCGTCGAAACCGTCGAGATCGAGATCGTGCGCCTGGCGCACGGCCGCGATCTCCAGCTTCCCGACTACGCCACGGCCGCCGCCGCCGGCGCCGACCTGCTGGCCGCCATCGACCAGGACATCGAGCTGGCGCCCCTGGAGCGGCGGATCGTGCCGACGGGCATTTCGATCGCGCTGCCGGTCGGCTTCGAGGCCCAGGTCCGGCCGCGCTCCGGCCTGGCGGCCAAGAGCGGCATCACCGTCGCCAACGCCCCGGGCACGATCGACGCCGATTATCGCGGCGAAGTGGGCGTCATCCTGGTCAATCTCGGCAAGGAGCCGTTCCGCATCACCCGCGGCATGCGAATTGCACAGATGATCGTCGCGCGGCATGCCCGGGCGGTCTGGCGGGAGGTCGGTGCACTCGGCCAGACCGAGCGCGGGGCCGGCGGCTTCGGCTCGACCGGGGTCACGGCGGGGTCGGCGCGCAAGGTCTAGGACACGGAGGCCACAGGGACGCGGAATGCCTCGGCTGAGCAAAAAGACCATGTTCGCCATCGAGGCCGTTCTCGATGTGGCGTTCCATGTCGGCGAGAACCCGGTGCGCAGCGGCGACATCACCGAGCGCCAGCGCATTCCCAAGCGCTACCTCGAGCAGGTCCTGCAGCACCTGGTGCGCGCCGGCATCCTGTCCGGCAAGCGCGGGCCGCGCGGCGGCTACCGTCTCGGCCGCGAGCGGTCGCAGATCACCCTGGGCGAGGTCGTGCGCGTGGTGCGCCGGCTCGAGGCCGAGACCGAGCCCAGCGACCTGTCGGTCGGCTCGGCGCTCGCGCACGAGGTCGTGTGGCCGGCTTGGGAGAAGCTGCGCGAGGATATGATGACGCAGCTCGACACCATCAGCATCGAGGATCTGTGCCGGCGCGCGCGCGCCAAGGGCATTCCCGTCGGACCGGGCGGACCGCGCAGCGAGGGCGCGGCGAAGGTGCCGGCGACGTAGTCCGCGATCCTGCGCTATGGTCCGCCGTTTACAACCGAATGGAGGACCGGATGGCCAAGGCCCGCAAAGCGGTGGCGAAAGCAAAGCCCAACCCGCGCAACAAGAAGCTCTACGACGACGGCATGAGGATGCGCAAAGCCGTGCTCGGCGCCAAGTACGTCGACAACTCGCTGGCCGGCGCGGCCAACGACGAGTTCATGATGGCGTTCCAGGACATCACCACCGAATACTGCTGGGGCTATGCCTGGACGCGCCCGGGCCTGTCGAAGAAGACGCGCTCGATGCTGAACCTCGCCATGCTGGCGGCGCTCAACCGCAGCCCGGAGCTCAAGCTGCACATCAATGGCGCGCTCAACAACGGCCTGAGCAAGGACGAGATCAAGGAGATCTTCCTGCAGGTCGCGATCTACTGCGGCATTCCCGCCAGCCTCGACGCCTTCAAGACCGCGCGCGACGTCTTCAAGGAACGCGGCGTCTGAGCGATGCCGGGCATTCGACCGGCCAGGGCAGGGGAGGCCGAGGCGCTGACCGCGCTCTGCGTCCGGTCGAAGGCCCACTGGGACCATGACGCGGCGTTCATGCGGCTCTGCGCGCCCCCGCTCACCATGAGCGAGCACGGCATCGCCGAGGGTCGCGTGCTGGTGGCGACCGGCGGCTGATGTTCGTCGAACCCTCGGCCATGGGATCGGATTGGCGCGGCAGCTGGGCTACGGGCGCATGACCATCCTCGCCGACGTCAATGCCGCCCCCTTCCATGAGCGCATGGGTGCCCGCTATCTGCGAAACGAGCCGTCGGATGCGATTCCCGGACGGGCCCTGCCGTTCTATGAATACGACCTCACGCCAGGAGTGCAGCCATGACCCCGCTCGTCCCGCCCGCCACCATCGCCTTCATCGGTCTCGGCATGATGGGCCGCCCGATGGCCTCGCGCCTCGTCGAGGCCGGCTTCAAGCTGCGCGTGTTCGACACCTCGCAGAAGGCCGTGTCCGACTTCGTCGGCGCCCATCCCGCGGCGCTGGCTACCGCCTCGGCCAAGGCCGCCGCACAGGGCGCCGACGCGCTGATCACCATGCTGCCCGACGGCAAGATCGTGCGGCAGGCCGTGCTCGAGGGCCGCGACCCGGCGGTCGAGGGCCTGTCGGCCGGCGCGCTCGTGCTCGACATGAGCAGCTCCAATCCGGTCGACACCCAGAAGCTGGCGCGCGATCTCGCGGCGCGCGGCGTGGCCCTGCTCGATGCGCCGGTCTCGGGTGGCGTGAAGCGCGCCATCGACGGCTCGCTCAGCATCATCGTCGGCGGCGCCACTGCCGATCTCGAGCGCGCGCGCCCGGCGATCGCGGCCATGGGCAAGACCATCACCCTGTGCGGCCCGGTGGGCGCCGGCCATGCGCTGAAGGCGCTCAACAACTACCTGTCGGCCTCCAGCCTCGTGGCCATGTGCGAGGCGCTGGTCGTGGGCGAGGCCTTTGGCCTCGACCCCGGCACGATGATCGATGTCTTCAACACCTCGAGCGGCATGAGCAACTCCACCCAGGTGAAGGGCCGCCAGCAGATCGTGTCGCGCGCCTTCGCGGCCGGCTTCACCACCAGCCTGATGATCAAGGACCTGCGCACGGCGGGCGACGTGGCGACCCATCTCAAGCTCAAGATGCCGAACCTCGAGCAGGCCGTGGCCTACTGGGCCGCCGCCACCGACAAGCTGGGCAAGAGCGCCGACCACACCGAGATCTTCCGCTATACCGAGATGCTGGCCGAGAAGGACGCCTGAAGCCCTTGAAAGGGCCGGGCCTTTGACAGCCGGGCCGGCGATCCCTATATAAGCCGCACCCAGGGCCCCTGGCGCCGCCTCCCGGTGGTGATCGACGGGGTCCTTTCTAGAACGCTACAGCGCTGTTTTTCCAAGGTTCGGCCGCCCGGTCGCTCCAAGCGCGTGCGTCATTCTCCAAAGATTGAAGAGCCATGGACCTCCAGGACCTCAAGAAGAAAAAGCCCCCCGAACTCCTGGCCTTCGCCGAGGAGCAGGGCGTCGAAGGCGCCGCCTCGATGCGCCGCCAGGAGCTGATGTTCGCCATCCTCCAGAAAGTCGCGGCCGCCGACGAGGTGATCACCGGCATCGGCACCATCGAGGTGATCCCCGACGGCTTCGGTTACCTGCGCTCGACCGAGGCGAATTACCTGCCCGGCGCCGACGACATCTATGTGAGCCCCACGCAGGTCCGCAAGTTCAGCCTGCGCACCGGCGACACGGTGGAAGGCGAGATCCGCGCACCCAAGGACGGCGAGCGCTACTTCGCCATGGTGCAGATCAACAAGATCAACTTCGACGATCCCGACGCCCTGCGTCACCGCATCAACTTCGACTCGCTGACGCCGCTCTATCCCGACGAGAAGCTGAAGCTCGAGATGGACGGCGGCGCCGCCGTCATGGCGCCGGCCATCAAGGAAGAGGAAGGCGGCGCACGCGCCACCTCGTCGGGCCGCGTCAGCACCGGCAGCCGCCGCACCGGCACGCTCACCAAGAAGGCGGGCTCCTCGCCGCAGCAGCAGCTCGACATCTCGACCCGCGTGATCGACCTGATCGCGCCGATCGGCAAGGGCCAGCGCGCGCTCATCGTGTCGCCGCCGCGCACCGGCAAGACGGTGCTGCTGCAGAACATCGCGCACGCCATCACCGCCAACAATCCAGAGGTCTTCCTCATGGTGCTGCTCGTCGACGAGCGGCCCGAGGAAGTGACCGACATGCAGCGCACGGTGAAGGGCGAAGTCGTGAGCTCGACCTTCGACGAGCCGGCGGCGCGCCACGTCGCGGTGGCTGAAATGGTGATCGAAAAGGCCAAGCGTCTGGTCGAGCACAAGAAGGACGTGGTGATCCTGCTGGATTCCATCACCCGCCTGGGTCGCGCCTACAACACCGTGGTGCCGAGCTCCGGCAAGGTGCTGACCGGCGGTGTCGACGCCAACGCCCTGCAGCGCCCGAAGCGCTTCTTCGGCGCGGCGCGCAACATCGAAGAGGGCGGCTCGCTCACCATCATTGCGACGGCCCTGATCGACACCGGCAGCCGCATGGACGAAGTCATCTTCGAGGAGTTCAAGGGCACCGGTAACTCGGAAATCATCCTCGACCGCAAGGTCTCCGACAAGCGCACCTTCCCGGCGATCGACATCACCAAGTCGGGCACCCGCAAGGAAGAGCTGCTGGTCGACCGCGCGACGCTGTCGAAGATGTGGGTGCTGCGCCGCATCCTCATGCCGATGGGCGCCGTCGATGCCATCGAGTTCCTGCTCGACAAGCTGCGCACCGCGAAGACCAACCAGGATTTCTTCGGGTCTATGAATCAATAAGCCGCGCAGCGGTTTATTGACGGTGCAGAAAAGACACGAGCTGCTGAGACATCGCTCATCGTGGCCGCCGCGCAATATTGTTGCGCGGGAGGGGTGGCGGAAAAGGGGACGAATCGCGCAAAAGCCTTATGCCATCGGCATCGAAGCCGTCCCCTCCAGAGGGGACGATTCTGTATCTAGGACGTTCGGTCCCCGCTGCGGGCAAACACGGCGGACGCATGCACGATGCGTTCGCCCTTGCAGACCAGATAGCAGTTGGCGAAGGCCAGACGCCCGCCGACTTTCTGGACATCGACATGGGCTTCGACCCAGTCGCCGATTTTCGCCGATCCGGCAAAGTCCGTCGTGACGCTGGCTGTGGTCAGCATCGGCGACGGTGTCTGGCTGCGCGTCGTTCGGTAGCCCAGCGAGATATCGCACATCGTCATCAGCAGGCCGCCGTGGGCGATGCCGCGGCCGTTGGCGTGCTTGGGCTGGATGCGTAGCCCGATCACGAAGGTGCCCTCGGCATTCTCGCGAAAGAAGAACGGCCCGTTGTGATCGAGGAACGGGCTCGACCGGAACAGCGGCTTGAACCCGTCCGGCGGATCGCTCTGTGCCGTCATGCCGCCATCACCGCTGCGCGCTGTTCGGCGCTGACGGCGACCTTGCGGCCAAACCACGCCTCGAAGCCCAGGCGGCCCTGGTGCAGCAGCATCCCCAGCCCGTCGACGCAGCGGTTGCCGCGCGCTCGGGCGGCGGCCAGCAGCGGCGTTTCGAGCGGGACGTAGACGATATCGTCGACCGCGGCGTCCTTGGGCAGGCGCGCGAGATCGACGTCGAGCGCGGGCTGGCCCTTCATGCCGAGCGACGTGGCGTTGACCAGCAATGTCGCGTCTTCGAGCGCCGCGTTGCGATCCTCCCAACGCTCGATGGCGATGCGGCGGCCGTCGGCAGGCGTGAAGGCCGTGCCCAACGCGACGGCTGAGGTCTGCGTGCGGTTGAGCAGGCGCAACTCCGGCACGCCGGCGTCGACCAGGCTGGCGACGACCGCGCGGGCGGCCCCGCCCGCGCCCAGTACCACGACAGGCCCCTTGGCGGCGCCCCAGCGCGGCGCGCCGTCGATCAGGTTTGCGAGGAAGCCAAAGCCGTCGCTGTTGTGGCCTTCCAGCGAACCGTCGGCCTGCTTGATCACGGTGTTCACCGCGCCGATGCGCGCGGCAACGGGATCGATGCGGTCGAGCAGCGGCATGATGTCGATCTTGTGCGGCAGGGTGAGGTTGCAGCCGCGCGCGTTGGGCGTGCGGCGCAGGAAGGCGACCAGCGTCTCGAGGGCGGCACGATTGGGCTCGACCGGCAGGCGGCCGTAGTGGCCGTCGATGGCGTGCTGCTTCAGCCAGAAGCCGTGCAGCGCCGGCGAGCGCGAGTGATCGACCGGCCAGCCGACGATGGCCGCGAACGGCCGTCCGGCGGCCTCTTGCTCGAGCCTGTCGAAGGCGTCGCTCACGCTGCCTGTTCCAGTCCCACGCCGTGCCCCGACAGGAACGACAGCAACGGCAGCAGCGGCAGGCCGAGGATGGTGAAGTAGTCGCCGTCGACCCGGCTGAAGAGATGCGCGCCCAGCCCCTCGAGCTGGTAGGCGCCGACGCTGGTCAGCAGCCCGTCGCCCGCGCGCGCGAGATAGGCGTCGAGGAAGGGCTCGCTGAACGGCCGCATGGTGAGGCGCGCGCGCTCGTTCCAGTGCCACAGTCGCGCGCCGTTGCGGGCGACCACGACCGAGGAGAAGAGTTCATGGGTCTGGCCGCGCAGCGCCAGGAGATGCTTGCGCGCGGTGGCGAGGTCGGGCGGCTTGTCGAACAGCCGGCCGTTGCTGGCCAGCGTCGAATCGCCGCCGACGACCAGGGCGCCCGGACGGCGCGCGGAGACGCGCAGGGCCTTCATCTCGGCCAGCGCCTCGGCGATTTCCTGCGGCGAGGCGCGCTGCGCCAGCAGGCTGCGGGTGACTTCTTCCTCATCGACGCCGGAAGGGTCGATCTCGAAGTTGAGGCCGGCATTGGCCATGAGCTGGCGACGGGACGGGCTGGTGGAGGCAAGGACAAGCGGGGGTACGGGGGCCATGGACTGCAAAAACTGTTACGCGGGTTCGAGACGATACAATCCACCATCATTGCTCTCGGTGACAAGATAGAGCAATCCGTCGGGTCCCTGCCGAACGTCGCGGATGTAAGGCAGCCGATCGACCAGCAACCGTTCCTCGCCGGTGTATTTCTCGCCGTCCACCTCGATGCGGAACAGCGCCTTGTTCGACAGCGCGCCTGTGAAGAGCGATCCCCTCCATCCCGGGAATTTGTCGCCGGTGTAGAAGGCCAGGCCACAGGGCGAGATCGACGGCACCCACCAGCGCAGCGGGTCCTCGAGGCCGGGCAGGCTCGCGTG
>Ga0070680_100002587_pt1 | contig 13390 bp, 9 predicted proteins | sample KBSC73BmetaG_FD_64672 | JGI IMG/M metagenome (GOLD analysis project Ga0070680, IMG submission 64672) | Corn rhizosphere microbial communities from Kellogg Biological Station, Michigan, USA - KBS C7-3B metaG | ecosystem: Host-associated > Plants > Roots > Rhizosphere | place: USA: Michigan...
AGCACGTGCTGTGGAAGGCCAGGCGGCGAATGCTGGCAGCTGGTACGCGCTTTCACCGGATGCGGTAGCCGCCACGCTTGGCGTGGATCCGGCCGCGGGACTTGGCTCGGCGCGAGCGGCCGACCTGCTGAGGGACAACGGTCCCAATTCGCTGCCGGAAGAGAAGCCCCAGCCGGGCTGGCGCCGGTTCCTCGGCCAGTACCGCAGTTACATGCAGATCATCCTGATCGTCGCGGCGCTGGTGTCGCTGCTGATCAGCGAGTGGAGCACGGGAGTGCTGCTGGTCCTGCTGACGATCCTGAACGCGGTGGTCGGAATGCGGCAGGAGGGCAAGGCCGAGAGCGCCATGAACGCCCTGAAGTCGATGATGAAGGCGACCGCGAGGGTGCGCCGGGACGGGTCGGAGTCGGTGATCCCCGCCGAGCAGGTCGTGGCGGGCGACGTGGCGCTGATCGCCGCGGGGGACGAGGTGCCGGCCGACGGGCGGATCATCGCCGCCAGCGCGCTGCAGATCGACGAGTCGGCGCTGACAGGGGAGAGCACGCCCGCCGCCAAGAGCGCCGTGACCCTGCCGGAGGAGAAGTTGGGGCCTGGCGACCAGGCCAACATGGCGTTCATGAACACGCCCGTCACGCACGGCAGCGGCGTCATGATCGTCACCGGCACCGGCGCCCGCACCGAGCTGGGGAAAATCTCCGGGATGCTGTCCGCGACGGCCGTGGACGAGTCGCCGCTGACCAAGGAGATGAACCGGCTCACGCTGTGGATCGCGGCGGCGGCCGGACTGACGATGGTCATCATGTTCGCGCTCGGCCGGGCCCGTGGCGATGCCTGGGACGAGTTGTTCACCGCCGCGGTCTCGCTGGCGATCGCGGCCATCCCGGAGGCCCTGCCGACCGTGGCGCAGATGATCCTGTCGGTCGGCGGTGTCGACCTGGCCAAGCGGAACGCGATCGTGAAGGACCTGCCCTCGGTGGAGACACTGGGGTTCACGTCCGCCATCAACTCCGACAAGACCGGCACGCTGACGATGAACCAGATGACCGCGGTCGAGGTGGTGGACCCAGTCGACCGGTACACGATCTCGGGCACCGGGTACGGCCTGGAAGGCAAGATCCACCACGTGGCAGGCTCCACCGACACAATCGAGGACGCGATCCTGCCGTACCTGATCGCCAGCGACGCCAGGCTTGTTGACGGCAAGGTCGTCGGCGACCCGACCGAGGGCGCCCTGCTGGTGCTCGGTTGCAAGGCCGGACTGGACATCGAGGCCACGAGGGAGCGGCTGCCGCGGCTGGCCACGCTGCCGTTCGATCCTTCCTACAAGCTGATGGCCACCTTCAACTCCTGCGTGGACGCCTCCGGGCGCCCCGTGGTGCGGTGCTTCGTCAAGGGAGCGGCGCCGGCCGTCATGGCCAGGGCCACGAGCGCCCTGGCGGGAGGCGCCAGCATCCCGTGGGACGCCGTCCTGCGGGAGAAAGCCCAGGCGCACGTGGAGCGGATGGAAGGCGCGGGCCAGCGGGTGATGGCCGCGGCAACGCGCGACCTGGACCCGGACGGTTTCGACCCGGACGGCGACCTGCTCGGCTACGTCACCGGGCTGCAGATGGCGAGCCTGGTCGGGATGGTGGACCCGCCGCGGGAGGAGTCCGCCGTCGCCGTTAGCGCGGCTCAGGCCGCTCACATCCGGGTCCGGATGGTGACCGGGGACGACGTGATCACCGGGGCGGCGATCGCGAAGCAACTCGGTATCGACGGTGAGGCCGTCCTGGGCGCGGAATTCGCCGCGCTGCCCGAGTCCGACCGGCTGGCCCGCATCGACGGCATCGGAGTGGTCGGGCGAGTCGCCCCCGAGCACAAGGTGCTGCTCGCCGAGACGCTGAAGAAGAAGGGTCACGTCGTGGCCATGACCGGCGACGGCGTCAACGACGCGCCCGCGATCAAGGCGGCCGACATCGGGATCGCGATGGGCACCGGCACCGAGGTAGCGAAGAACGCCGGCCGGATGATCTTGTCCGACGACAACTTCGCCACGATCGTCTTCGCGGTCGAGCAGGGCCGCAAGATCTACGACAACTTGACCAAGTACATCCGCTTCGTGCTGGTGCTCCTCGTCGCCTTCGTGCTGACGTTCCTCGGTGCGACCCTGTTTAACATCGCCGCGGGGGAGCCGTTCACTCCCGCCCAGGTGCTGTGGATCCACTTCATCGTCAACGCCCCGTTCGGCTTCGCGCTCGGCTTCGACAAGGAAACCCCTGGCCTCATGACACTGCGGCCGCGCCACCGCGGGCAATCGGTCCTGACGACCGGCATGATCGTCACGGTGGGACTGGCCGGGCTTGCCATCACCATCGGCCTGCTGTCGATGATCGCGGTGGGCCAGCACATTTTCGGCAGCGTCAGCGTGGGCCAGTCGATCGCGTTCACCTCCTTCGCGCTATGCCTGATCGTGGCCGCGGTGGAGAGCCGCAGTGAGTCGGAGACCGCGTTGACCACCGCCACCTTTGACAGCAAGCAGATGAACTGGGCGATGCTCGGCGAGTTCGTTGTCGCCGTGCTGGTCACTCAGATGGATGTGTTCAACCGCCTGCTCGGGACGACGCAGATCAACCTGCGCCAGTTCGCCTGGGCCCTCGTCCCGGCCATCGCCCTCCTCCTGTTGTGGGAGCTCGGGAAGTACGTGGCACGGCGCCGGATGAAGGCCGGTTCGGCGACGTCGGCGCCGGGGCGTGCTGAGCTTGCCGGTTCACCCTCCGCCGGGTGAGGACCATGCGGCGCACCGAGGCACGATCAGAGAAGACGGCGAGTATCGCACGAGAAGGGGAATGCCATGGCTGACCTGATCGCCATCGGATATCAGGACGAGACCACCGCGGACCTGGCTGCCGACGAGGCGCGGCGACTGGCTCATGACCTGATCATCCAGCCAGACGCGATCGCGGTGATCATCCGGTCCAAGGACGGCAGCTACCACGTCCACACCAGCCACCACGCAGTCGGCGGCGGCGCGGTCTGGGGCATGGTCTGGGGGCTGCTGTTCGGCCTACTTTTCTTCATTCCGGTCTTCGGGATGGCCATCGGAGCCGGGATGGGCGCCCTGATGGGCAAGCTGGCGAAAACCAGCATCGACAAGGAGTTCCGCGACCAGGTTCGCGACATGGTGCAGCCCGGCACCTCGGCGCTGTTCCTGATGCTGGAAAAGGTGACTCCGGATAAGGCCGTCGAGGCGATGAGCAAGTACGGCGGCACTGTCCTGAAGACGTCTCTGTCAAAGAAGGACGAGCAGGAACTCCAGGAGGCGCTGCACGGCGCCCCGGCGGCGGCATCGGCATAGGCGGCGCGTTCTTGCGATCGACGCTACCGGCCCGCTGCCCGGACACACCGTGCCCGGGCAGCGGGTTTCCGCTACGGGCGACCCGCGGCGAGTAGTTCCGTGGGCTGGGGGACGCGGGTCGGATTAAGCACGCGGGACGGATTCCTGCCGGTTACCCCGCTCGTGCGGGGACTGGCCGGTGAGCAGCTTCGCGCTTACCTTGACCGCCTTCACCGCTCCGGTGACGCCGGCTTGCAGGATCAGGCCGAGTACCAGCAGGGCGACACCGAGCCCGAACCGGTCGTGGCTGCCGAGCAGCACTATGCCGGTCCTGGCGATCACGTACGGCGGCGCGCACAGGACGGCGCCAAAGGCGCCGCTGACGGCGGCCGCGGCCAGTTTGTCGCGTCCCGACTGCGCAGAGTTCGCCGTTTTCGCCGCTCGCACGCCGACAATGCGGGCGGGCACGGCGACATAGCACACCATCATGATGCCGAGAACTGTCCCCAGGAGCACCGTGAACCAGCCGATCCCCCAGCGCGGTGCGAGGACCGCGGCAACGGCCAGCGCGACACCGGATCCCGCTCCCCACCAGACAACGGCTGGGTGGCCGCGCGCCTGATGGAAGCCGGCCGCCACTTGCGGCGGCCCTGGTCGTGAGATCGCGAACGCGAAGGCCGCGTTGAGGAAGAACGCGGCAGTGGTCACTAGCACAACGGCGGCGAACACCAGGAGCACAACTGGACCGCTGATCATGTGGAACTGCCTGCCGCGCAGCACGTGCGCCTTCAGATCGAGGGTTACGGCCCAGATCAGCATCGCCGGGAGAATCTGGACCAGCATCAGCCGCCAGTTCGTGACCAGCAGCCGCAGTCCGCTGAACAGCATGACGAACGCCCCGACGACCAGCGCGAGGGGTGCGAAGATCCTTCTCGTCCGGCTGAACTGAAGGACCGCTTCCTCGACCCGCTGCTCGTCGCCTTCGCGGATAGCGACGATGAGCTGCCGCAGACGCTTGCTGGGCGCCATGTCTCAATCTTCCCTTGACGTGCGGCCGGGTGCCTCACACGTGACGGGTGACTGGTCCTCCTATGCGGTGGCGGGCGGGGAGGTCGGCCGTACGAAGATCCCGATGCCGTCGATGACGCGTTGCAGCCCGAACTTGAAGGACCGGCCTGGATCGTGGGCGGCGCCGTATTCCGCGCCCGCGGCGGCGCCGACGCGGACGGCCGTCGGGTAGCGCGCCGGGTCGAGAACGTCGGTAAGCAGCGGGCCGTAGGTTTCCCACCATTGCTGGTCCGACACGCCGGTGCGAGCCTGGGCCGCGGCCGCCTCGACGGCTCCCTTTGCGACACCGCGGACGTAGTCGTCAACCAGGCCGACGACGAGGTCCATGTCGATGTCGGTGAGGCCGAGTCCGTCCACCGCCGCGAGCTCGGCATCATAGAAAGCCGTCATGTTCGGGCCAAGGAGCGGTCGGCTGGCAGCTATCTGAAGCAGCCAGGGGTGGGAGAGCAAGAGCGCCCAGTGCTGCTGCGCGAGCGCCGTGAGCCGGGCCTGCCACGACGCGGCCAGGTCGTCGTTACAAGCGATCTCGCCGTAGGCGCGATCGGCCATCACGTCGAGCAGCTCGGCCTTGCTCGGTACGTAACCGTAGAGCGACATGGCGGTGATGCCGAGCTCGTCGGCGAGCCTGCGCATGGACAAGCCACCGAGCCCGTCCCGGTCGGCGAGCTCGATGGCCTTGGCCGCGATCTGCTCCCCGCTCAGACTGGGCCGTGGCCCTCGGCGGCGGCGCCGCACCCCCCATAGCAGCTCGATGGTGCGCCGGGGGTCTCCGCTGCCGCTGTACTCGGTCGACATTTCTGGTCCGTTCTTGCGCCTTAACTCCATACAGTGTATGGTGATTAAACTTCATACGCCGTATAGAGTTTAGCGGGATGGTCGTGGAGAACCTTGCTATCGCCTGCGCGGGCCTGCGCAAGCGTTTCGAGGAAAAGATGGCGCTTGACGGCCTCGACCTGGCCGTGGCGCAGGGTGGCGTGCACGGGCTGCTCGGCAGGAACGGGGCAGGGAAAACCACCACGGTCCGGATCCTGGCCACATTGCTGCGCCCTGATTCCGGGTGCGCTCGCGTGGTCGGGTTTGACGTGGCTCGCCAGGCGTCCGCGGTGCGCGCCCACATAGGGCTGGCCGGTCAGCACGCCGCGGTGGATGAGATCCTGTCCGGTCGGCAGAACCTGGTGATGTTCGGGCGGCTCTACCACCTGCCCGCGCGGGCCGCGCGCCGCCGAGCCGACGAACTGCTTGACCAGTTCGCCCTGGCTGATGCCGGGGCGAAGCCGGTGCGGCAGTACTCCGGCGGCATGCGCCGTCGGCTAGACCTGGCCGCGAGCTTCATCGTGGCCCCGCGCGTGCTGTTCCTCGACGAGCCGACCGCCGGGCTCGACCCGCACGGCCGCAACGAGGTCTGGCGGACGATCCGCGCGCTGGCCGCCGGCGGAACGACGGTGCTGCTCACCACCCAGTACCTGGACGAAGCCGACCAACTCGCCGACACGATCACCGTGATCGCGGCAGGCCGTGCCATCGCTGAAGGCACGCCGGACGAGTTGAAGTCGCTGGCCGGAGGCGACCGGGTCGACGTCACGCTGCGCAAGGCCAGCGACCTGCACCCGGCGGCCAGGCTCTTGCGGGCCCGGTTCGGCACGGATGTGCGCCGCAGCGACGACACGCGCACCCTCAGCGTCCAGGTCACCGACCGCTGCGCCGCGCTGATCCAGATCATCGGCTCGCTTGAGCAAGCAGGCATCACGGTCGAAGACGTCGCGGTGCGCCGACCGACCCTGGATGAAGCGTTCCTGCACCTCACCGGGCAGCAGTCATCCCCTGACAGTGCAGTCGAGGCCCCCGTTCCGCCCGCCGAGGGGGCGACGCCATGACGCTCACCCTCGCACCAGCGCCCCCGCGCACATTTCGCTCGCGGATCGGCTGGGCGATCAGCGATACCTGGGTGATCACCTGCCGCGACCTCGCCCATTGGAGGCGGCAGCCTGCCGCGCTGATCGCCAACACCCTGGTCTTTCCGGTGATGATCGTCCTGATGTTCGGCTACCTGCTAGGCGGGGCAATGACCGTGCCCGGCGGCGGTGACTACCGGGAATTCCTGGTGCCCGGCATGTTCGCCATGACCATGGTGTTCGGTATCGGCACCACCCTGTCCGCCGTCAGCGCCGACGCCGCCCGCGGAATCACCGACCGGTTCCGGTCTATGCCCATGGCAACGCCAGCCGTCATCGCCGGGCGAGCCGCCGCGGACATGCTCAACTCGGCGGTCGCGCTTGCGGTGCTGACCGGGTGCGGGTTCCTGGTGGGATGGCAGCCGCACCGAGGCGCCGCGCGCGCGGCCGCGGCGCTCGGCCTGCTCCTGCTGCTGCGGTTCGCGTTTCTCTGGATCGGGGTCTACCTGGGGCTGAGGTGCTACGCCAACCCCGAGGCGCTCACTGCCGTGCGGACGCTGGAGTTCCCCATCGGATTCCTCGGCATCCCGTTCGTCGCCGTCTCCACGATGCCCGCATGGCTCGGCGCGGTCGCGCTGTGGAACCCGCTATCGTCCACGGTCACGGCCGCCCGCCAGCTGTTCGGTGACCCCGTCGGCGCGAACTCTCACTGGATCACCGGCCACGCGATACTCATGGCGACCGCATGGCCGCTCTTCATTACCGCCATGTTCTTCGCGCTCTCCGTATACCAGTACCGGAACCTCAGTTCCTGAGGGGCAGAGTCGGGCCGCGGGGTCCGGCGACGATATCGTGCGGAATGTGTTGCTTACGTGAGCGAGGAGTTCCGCCTCCGTTCGATCGCGGTAGCCGCCTACGGTCCGGCGACCCTGTTCGGCCTTGCCGAAGGGTCGATGCTGCCGGTGATCGCGCTGAGCGCGATCGACCGCGGTGCCAGCACCTCGATCGCCGCGCTCATCGGTGCGCTCATCGGCATCGGTTCGATCGTGACGAACATTCCGTCGGGAATCCTCGCCACCCGGATCGGTGAGCGGAGATCGATGCTCGTGGCCGCGATCGCAACCGTGGCCGGCCTGGCGCTCTGCCTTGTCGACCTCCGCCGCGGCGCGGGTTCGCTGCTCACGTTCGGCTCCGGTGTGCTGCTGATCGGCGCGGCCAGTTCGGTCTACGGCCTCGCGCGGCAGTCGTACCTGACCGAGATGGTGCCGCCGCACATGCGCGCCAGGGCGCTGTCGACCCTCGGCGGCACCTTGCGCATCGGGGTGTTCATCGGTCCCTTCCTCGGCGCGGGCGCGATGGCGCTGTGGGGGCTGCCTGGCGCCTACTACGTCAGCCTCGCCGCGATCGTCACCGCTGGTGTCATCGTCTACTGGGTGCCTGACCTGGAGATGAGCGACCAGCACAAGGCGGCCGCCGCGCAGGTGACCACGTGGAGCGTCCTGAAACGGTACTGGCCCACGTTCGTCACGCTTGGCGTCGGCGTTCTGCTGCTTTCCGCCATCAGGCAGACGAGACAGGTGGTCATCCCGCTGTGGGCCGCGCACATCGGGCTGTCGGCCACGGCGAACTCGGTCATCTACGGCGTGGCCGGCGGCATCGACGCGCTGACCTTCTATCCCGCGGGCAAGGTCATGGATCTCTACGGCCGCCGGTGGGTCGCCGTGCCCTGCGTGATCATCATGGGCATCTCGTTCGTCCTCATGCCGCTCACCCACGCCGCCGTGACCCTCGCGCTCACCGCGATGATCATGGGGTTCGGCAACGGCATCGGTTCCGGCATCGTGATGACCCTCGCCGCCGACATCTCTCCCGCGGCCGGGCGCCCGACCTTCCTCGGCATCTGGCGCGAGCTGGCCGACGCCGGGTCAGGAGTCGGTCCCGTCATCCTCTCCGCCGTTACGGCCGTCGCCGGACTTGGGCTTGGCATCATCGTCAGCGGCACGGTCGGCTTCGCCGCCGCGGTCGCGCTGTGGGCGTGGATCCCTAGGCGTCCCGGCCTGGGAGCGAAAGCGGCAATCCGAACCAGCGAAGCACGCTGGTCTCGAAGCGGCTCGTCGCACAGATCCGGTCGCCCGCGAGCGTGATGGTGATGAGGCCGGTCGCCTGCCGGACACCGGACGGCGCGCTCACGTAGGCGCCGAACGCGGGCTGGCCGTTGGCGCGCGTCGGCACCAGCTCGACCTTCCGGCCAGCCGCGAACAAGCTCGCGCAGAAGCTGGCCACGGGGCCCCGGCCCTCGTATTCGAATGGAATCGGCGGCATTGACATGAAGACGTCGTCGGTCAGTAGGGCCACGAGCGCGTCGAGGTCGGCCGACTCGTACGCGCTGGTGAACCTCGTCACGAGCGCGTCCTCAGCCGGTGAGCCGGATGCCGGCGGCGGCGGCCGGGTGTCGGCCGCCGCGCGACGGCGCTCCAGGGTGGCGCGTGCCCGCTTGAGTGCGCTGGTGACCGATTCAACGGTCGAGTCCAGCAGGCCGGCCACCTCGCTGGCGTGGAACCCGAGGACGTCGCGCAAGATGAGCACGGCGAGCTGACGGGGCGGCAAGACCTGAAGTGCGGCGACGAACGCGAGCGAGATCGATTCGGCTTGCTCGTAGCGGGCTTCCGGTCCTAGCGGCGCTCCGGTCACGCCCGCCAGGAGGGCGTCCGGGTACGGCTCGAGCCAGGTGACCTCGCCTAGGCGGGTTGGCTCGGGCGGTTCGATCCCGGGAATGTTCCACTCCCTGGCGGGTCGCCTGCTGGCGGTGCGGAGCGCGTTGAGGCACCGGTTGGTGGCGATCTTGTAGAGCCAGGTGCGGAGCGAGGCGCGCTCCTGGAACCCGCCGAGTCCCTGCCAGGCGGCGAGCAGCGTGTCCTGGACGGCGTCCTCGGCGTCCTGCAGGGAGCCGAGCATCCGGTAGCAGTGCGCCTGCAATTCCCGGCGGTGCGGCTCGGTCAGCTCACGGAACGCGTCGCCGTCCCCGGCCCGCGCCCGTGAGATCAGGTCGTCGACCACCACATTCACCCTAGCGCCCCCTTCTTCCGGCGTAATGTCCTGTCCTTCTCCTGAGGTGACACCGGCCCGGGGGCAAACTGGGCGCTCGGCCCGCGCCCAGTTTCCCGCGCCGCGGTTTCTGCCCCACTGGCAGCCGACACACGCCAGTCAAAGGAGAACTGCCATGGGAAAGATCGTGATCAGCACGAACGCCTCAATCGACGGAATCGTCCAGGACCCCGACGGCAAGGAGGGATTCAGGCTAGGCGGCTGGTTCCACCAGTCCGGAGGCGATGACCTCAAGGAGTGGTCCAGCATCTTGTTCGAGGAGGCGCTTAGCGCCGAGGCCCTGCTGCTTGGCCGACGCAGTGACGAGTGGTTCGCCACGCGCTGGGCCGCGCGGACCGACGACTGGGCGAACAGGCTGAACGCCCTGCCCAAGTACGTCGTGTCCGCGACCGTCGACGAGCCCAAGTGGACCAACGCCACGGTGCTCAGGGGCGACATCGTGGCCGAGGTCTCGAAGCTGAAGCGGGAGCTGGCCGGGGACATCCTCGTCTACGCCAGCTACCAGCTCGGTCGCGCGCTTATGGAGCACGACCTGGTGGACGAGCTGCGGCTGTTCGTTTACCCGGTCGTGCTCGGGGCCGGGGAGCGCCTGTTCGGCGAGACCAGCGACCAGAAACCGATGCGGCTCGTGCGAGTGCGGTCCATCGGCGAGGGCCTGACCTTCGTGACCTACGAGCGCGTCAGAAACGCCTAGCGGACGCAGTCCCCCGTCGGGGGTTCCGTTGCTCCGGAGAAGCCGGGAAGGCCGGTCGCGGCGGTGCGCGCCCGTCCGGTGTACGCCCGAGATTTGCCCGAACGGGTTCGCGCTCCGCCGCATGCCCCCCGCCAGTTCCCGGTGCGGTCCGAACGGGACAACGTGAGAGCACCTCCGTCAGATAGTGGATCGTTGCGATCTAGAGGCCTCGCAACGATCCACTACGACTGTTCCGGGACCGCGTCGCCGGCGGCACGCTTCGCCGCCGCGACTGTGGCGCCGCCAGCGCAGGCACGCACCCGTTCGGCCGAAACTTTCCGTTCTTGTTGCGGGCGGCGGGCGGGCTGGTGACTGGCGCCGCGGACTGAACAAATCGGCTGTCGATGTGTGCGGGGATCCGTGCGAGGAAGTCCAATTCTTTTGGTTTTCTCGCGGCTACATGCGGTCACGGCGAGATCGCGAAAAAAAACTCGCTGCCACAGCGAACCGAAGGCCTCGCGCGTTCGTCCCAGTATTAGGAGATGACATCGCGTTTCACCTACTATGTGATCGCGCGGGTTCGCTTTTGTTTTGCGTGCCTGAATGGGGGCGAGTTCACAGATGGACCGGGTCCTTGCCGGACGTTACGAGCTTGAGGTCCCGCTCGGCCGCGGCGGGATGGGTGAGGTCTGGCGCGGCAGGGACATGGCGACGCACCGGCCCGTTGCGATCAAGCTGGTCGAGCTTTCCCAGATCGATGACCCCGGCATGCTGGCCGAGACGATCGGCCGGTTCCGCCGCGAGGCCACGGTGGTCAGCGGGCTGCGGCATCCGAATATCGTGGGCGCGGTCGACGCGGGCCGCATGGCCAACCAGCTGTTCATGGTCATGGAGCTGGCGCCGGGGATTTCGCTGGCCCAGATGATGGACGAGCGCGGAGCGCGGGGGATGGGGCTCTTCCCGGTGCCGAGCGTGCTCCGCATCGCGGAGCAGGTGTGCGCCGGCCTTGCCGCCGCGCACGACGCGGGGGTCGTGCACCGGGACATCAAGCCGAGCAACCTGATGGTGACCCCGCAGCTCGGCGTCAAGATCATCGACTTCGGCATCGCGCGGCTGCTGGCCGACAATTCCCCGCGGCTGACGCTGCGCGGGCACACGGTCGGCACGATCGCGTACATGTCACCCGAGCAGGCGCAGGGCCACGACGTGGACGGGCGCGCCGACCTCTACTCACTCGGCTGCGTGCTGTACCAGCTGCTCTCCGGGCGTCCGCCGTTCTTCTCCACGCTGCCGGGAGCCCTGCTGATGATGCAGGTGATGGACCGGCCGACCCCGCTTAGCGTCGTCCGGCCCGACCTCCCTGAAGAGCTTTCCGAGCTGGTCAGCGACCTGATGGAAAAGGAGCCCGCCGCCCGGCCGGCGAACGCGGCCCAGGTCGTCAGCCGGATCACGGCCATCGTGGGCAGGCTCGGCCCCGCGGCGCCTGAGTACGAGGCCGACCGGGAGACGTACCGGGCCGAAGACCAGCGCGGCGCGGCCGACGGCACCCGCCGCGACGAGGTGACGCCGGAGGCAGGCCGGTCGACCGTGCTTACCCCGGAACGGATAGCCGAGCTGTCCGGGCCGGCCACCGTGGGCGTGCCTCCGTGGGAGCTCGAGGGCCCGCCGCCCCGGGAGCCGGCGCCGCCCCGGAAGCCGGCGCCGCCCCGGGAGCCGGCGCCGTCCCCGGTGCCGGCGCAGCAGGGACCGCCGCTCTGGTCGGCGCCGCAGTCGGCCACGGGACGTGGCGGCGGGATGCCCGAGTGGCCCACGGCGCAGCCGCCCGCCCGTCCCCGTCAGCGTCCGGTCTGGCGCGGAGTGGTGAGCACCCTGATCACCGCGGCCATCGTGGCCGGCGTCGGGGCCTACCTATGGGAGCGGCAGCACCAGACCCTGAAGATCACCCAGGTCCGTGTCACCGCCAAGGACCAGTCGATCGGGTGCAACGGCACGGCGAACATCATCGGCACGATCTCCACCAACGGCCACGGCGGGACCATCAGTTACCAGTGGGTCGAGAACGGGGTAGCCCAGCCGCGGCTTGTGGCCGATGACGCGAGCGGGAGCAACACGGTACAGGTCCCGCTGAAATGGGCGTTCCACGGTAAGGGCAACGGAACGGCCACCGCCGAGCTTCGCGTGCTCGATCCTCAGCAGACCGAGGTCAGCATGAACATCCCCTATTCCTGCTAAGTGAGGGACTGGTGTGAAGATCACCAGCTGCGTCCCACTGGCCGGGCCGGGTGTGATCGCCAGGAACGGGGCCTTGGTCGCCGTCACGGACGGCCGCGGGCCCGATCCCGACCCGCTGCTTAACGCGCTCGCCGACGTGTCGGCGTCCGGTGGCGACGGCGGCGACCTCGTGCTCAGGGCGGCGCGGGCGGCTCTCGGCGGCCACGGGCAGCACGCCTGGGCCTGCGCGGGCGCCACGGCGGACGGCGGCGTGGCTGTGCTCGTACACGGCCATGCGATGATCGCCGTGCGCGTCGACGGGGGACCGGACGTCACGCTCACGGCGAGCGACTCGGTGATCCCGGTGAGCAGGAAGTTCGCCGGGGCGACGGTCGCCCTTAGCCTGACCGTCGGCGACCCGGCGGCGCCCGACCCCCAGTTCTGGCTCGGCGACGGCGTGGTGCGGGGCGGTGGCCTCGCGGTGACGATGACCGCCGACGTGGGCGACATGGAAATGCGCACGCCGGTCGTAGCGTCCCCCACGGTCATGCCGAGGGTCGCGCCGACCGTCTTGGAGATGGACGCGGCCGGCGCTCCCGCCGCCGTGGCGGGCATGCCGGACTCCGGCGCGACGGTCAGCTCAGACGACTGGTTCGCGGGACAGCCGGGACAGTCGGGACAGCAGGGCGCCGGCCTGGCCGGCTGGCACCCGCCGACGGTTGACACGCCCGCCGCTGGCACACAAGCGACCGGCGCGTCGGCGGCCGGCATGCAAGCGGGCGAACCCGCGGCGGGCGACGGGCCGCAGGCCGTCATGGTGGACGGGGTGCCGTGCGCCAGGGACCACTTCAACGACCCGGCCGCACGGGCCTGCAGACAGTGCGGCATCGGCCTCGACCAGCCGCCGCGAAACTTCCAGCGGCGCCCGCGACCGCCGCTTGGCGTGCTGGTACTTGACGACGGGACGCGGTTCCCGCTCGACGGCGATTACGTGGTCGGACGGGAACCGACGTTCGACAGCGACGTGATAGACGGGCGAGCCACGCCATTGCGAATCAATGATCCGAATGGCACCGTATCCCGGCTACACCTACGGATATCCTTGGTCGGCTGGCAGGTCGAGATTAG
>Ga0070680_100002590_pt1 | contig 13388 bp, 20 predicted proteins | sample KBSC73BmetaG_FD_64672 | JGI IMG/M metagenome (GOLD analysis project Ga0070680, IMG submission 64672) | Corn rhizosphere microbial communities from Kellogg Biological Station, Michigan, USA - KBS C7-3B metaG | ecosystem: Host-associated > Plants > Roots > Rhizosphere | place: USA: Michigan...
TCGGATGTATTGCACGGCGTGCGTCGATTCCGAACTGGTCAGGCGGCTTGGATGACCCGATGCCGCACCCGCTCCTCCTCGCCGACGAGACGCTGCTGCAGCAGCTCACGGCCGTGGTGCGGCGGGACCGGGCGATCATCATCGAGCGCAGGCTGGTAAGGTATCGCAAGCGCGAACCGGGGAGTTGGGAAATGGCACTGGAAATCAAGGGACTGAAGGGGAAGGCGGTGAAGGCCGGCGCGATGTTCGACCGGCTCAATGTCGCCTACGACAAGCTGATCGAGACCGGAACCGCACACGCGGCCGACGTCGAGACCCTGCCGGCGCAGATCGAGGGCATGCAGGACGATTTGAGTTTCATGGTGCAGACACTGGGAAACTCCGTCAACGCCGAGTCGCAATTGCGATCCGGCTCTGGCGAGCCCGTGCAGCAGCCCACGCCGGTCCCTGACCTTGCACTGCCCCAAGGGTCTCCAGCGAATCCAGCCCCCGTTTCCGGCCCGCCGGCGCTACCCCACACCGAGCCCCTGGCGATCAGCAGCTCGAACTGGGCGGCGCCGAAGCAATGAGCGGGCCGTCTATCAGGGTAACCCGCGATTTCTACGCCATCCGCGTGCTGATCAACGACCTCGTGCACGTCTGGCTGCCGACCGCGGATCTGATCGGCGTGCATTCCTGGCTGAAGCCGAAACCCTCAATCGAATACATCCTGCGCGGCGGAACCATGGTCACCGAATACGACAGCCGCGAGAAGTGGGAGCTGGTGCTGTGCGGACTGGAGGGAATCCTTTGAGCAAGATGCTGGATCGGGTCGCTGAGACCCTCATGAGAACTATTCATCGCAATCCCGAATTGACTCTGTTTGGTCAGGCCGAAGATATCAAGGAAAACTGGCGCATTCTCGCCCGCTCTGCGATCGAGGCGATGCGGGAGCCAACGGGCGAAATGTACAATGCAATTTACCGCACCGGCGCCAACGCAGGTCAATTCCCCAACAGGGATATCTGGCAGGCGATGATTGACGAGGCGCTGAAATGATCGAACCGCTCGCCACCGTCACCGGGCACGAGAGCATGGTCGAGGCGTTCCGGATCGCGAAGGAAATGCGGAATCTGTCGAACGAGTTCTGCGACGAGGCCGGCGACTTCGCAGGCGGCCAAACCGACAAGGTTTTGGGCCCCACCCGCAGCAAGAACCTTGGCCCGATCACCATCGACGAGTTCTGCAAGATGTTCGCGGTCAAGTTCATCATGGTCCGCGACATCGAGAGCGAAGCATGCATGAAAGACGTGTGGGAAGGGCGCCAGACCAGCCATGTGAGGCGGAATGCTCATAGAATAAGCAAGCAACTGATAGATCGCGCCAAGCCCTTTATTTATAGGGAAGTCGCTGAGCGGCTGACTGTCGCGCGCAAAGACATTCCGCGTGCAGTTCGAACCAAGATCGCGCGGCGCGCCGCTGTGATCCGGTGGCGCAAACGGCGCGCTGCCGAGAAGCTGGCGAGGATGATGGAGGGTCAAGGGGTATGACATTTCATCGGACAGGCGAGGTCATCAGCGCGTTTTGTTCGTGTCCATCATTCAACTTCGATGGTTCGCGCGCTGTTCGTCGTCAACTACGGCGGCTGCGCAAGGAGGGGATCGGGGCGACTCTATACGTGGGAATAGCATTCTCAAGTCAGGCTCCTCATTTCACAAAAAGCGGTTATCGCGTGAAAACGAGTAAATATCCGTTTGTTTCATTTCCTTCAGGAAATGCTCGAAAGACATGGGTGTGCAATTCGTCAGCGATTATTGCACTCATGCGCAAGATGCCTTTTCGGTGCCCGCGCTGCTACTCCGACAAGAGGCCCAGACAATGGTCACGCCACGACACCGATATGCATTTTCACCGCTGGCGGGCTGATGAACTGAAATGGACAATACTTTGTGACGAGTGCGAAAAGATGAATGAAATTCGGGAGACCCGAAGGGCTGAGCGAGCGGTGCAGGAGATAACCGCCCTCCAGCGTGATCTTAACCATCTCCAGAGACAAATAAAATGATTGATATCGGGAAGGTCATGGACGATACGGCAGAAGTTCGCAGTCGCATGTGGACACTCTGGGACAGCATGCAAAAGGGCAAGTCGAAGGGAGCGGAAGTTCGAAATCAGATTGCGGTTGCGAACGTGATTTTGAACGGTCACAAGGTTGACATCGCGGCAGCTCATTTCCTGGGCAGCACGCCAGTTGTGCTCGCGCCTGCGAAGCGCAATGGCCAGCGCGCCATTAAACATTCATGATCACCCAAGCCCGCTGAAATAGCGCGGTCGGGATTCCGACCACGGAAATGCCCGGCTCACAACCGGGCATTTGCTTTAGCGATCCGGCACCACGATGACCTTGCAGGGTGAGGAGCGGGTGCCACAGGTGTAGTTGTCGACATTCCGCTCAATCGAGACCAGCAGCCGCCAGATAAATATCTGCGTCACGAGCAGCCCTGCCAGCAGGATCAGGCCCAGGTTGCGGATCAGGAAGTTGGTCATGCGTTTGAGCATTAGCACCTCCTTTTGCATTTCGAGCATCTGAACCGAGGTGCCTTGTGCTTGTGAGGGATACGGGCACGCCCGCTATGACCGCAGTACAAGCAGCGGATCGTGCGGAAGGATGGCAGATAGCGCACCCGCACGCCATCGAGACCAATCGCCTCGTCAACAAGGATCTCTGCCTGCTGCCTCTGCCAGTCTTTTCTGCTGAGCACGGTTGAAATCCCTCAACGCTCTTGCCGCTATCCTTCTCAAAAATCGCTTGGACGGTTTGCCGCGCGGTGGCTTGCCATCCACATATCGCTGTGCCCGGTGCTGTGCTCGAGCCAGGAACTGTTGTCTCGTCTCCCGGATATCGATCTCGGCCTCGCATATCCAACGCCCCACCGTCTGGCGTGGCACAGTGGCAATGAAGGCACCCTCCGCAAGCGAGGTGAGTGTCCCAGCTCTGAACATGCTGATTACCCAATCCCGCAACGGATGACGTGGTGGTGCCATACGTTCCGCATACGTGAACGTATCGTTTTCGCGCAACGGACCATGTGATCCTGAACATGTTAAGTATCAGCGAAATCAACCATTGAAATCATTGAATAATCCCCCGGTGCGTTGCGACCATTTCCCAATCAGGCCCATTCCCTCGCCCGTCCACACGCGCGCCCGCTTTCCTTCCACAGCGAGCCTCGCGAGCGAGGACCACGACGAAGGCGAATAGCCGAGGACGTACCAACCGCGATGCAAGTCCCCGATACCATCGAGCAGGCATCAGCAAAGTCAGAGCAGCAACCAGTCAAACACCGGCCTATTTCACGCAGAATCAAGGCCGCTTGTGATGCCCTCGTGTACGGTGAAGCAAAGACCGTCACCGATGCTGCCAAGCAGGCAAATCTCGCAAGATCGCACCTTTCTCGTGAACTCTCCAGACCGCACATCGCCGAATATCTCAGGCAGAAAGCGTGTCGCGTGCTCGCGATGAACGCTGCAAGGGCCGCCGCGGTGAAGGTGGAACTGCTCGACAGCGCCTCAGATCACGTTCGGGACAGCGCCAGCGAATACGTCCTGGCGCTCGCAGGCATCAAGCCCAAGGCCGACGCTCAACTATCTGTAAACATTGAGCTAAAGGCAGGATACGTCCTGGACCTGCGAGATGAGCCAAAAGCGCCGCCGGTCATCGATGTGACACGGGATTGACACACCCATGCTGCAACCCATTGAAAACACAGCGTTCGTTGTTCCTATCGTAGGAACAGCGCGTTCCCAACGTAGAAACGAGGGGCCATGGCCAGATCGGTTCCGGAAGGCTCGCCTGAAGGGGCCCGGGGGGAAAAATCGAGGCCGATCTCGTCCGCTGGTGTTCGCCCCTCCCGGTTATCGCGCTGACCTTCGTTGGTCTGATTTTTTGTTTTCCCTGGGATGTTGATTGGAAATTTGGCGATGGTGACGTTGGACAAGCCTGTGACGGTTTTTGAGTATCGGGGTGGTCGTCCGATGCCGGGGTGGTTTGTTGAGCGGTACGACGATGAGTTGACGGCGTGGGGGCGGAACTTTCGGAAGATTGGTCCTGTGAAGCATGTGGTGTTGCGGGAGGGTGCGCTATCGGATTTGTCGCCCGACCCGGAGTATGGGGCGGTGTTGTATCGGGTTGGATTGGTTGCGGAGGTGAGCGACGGCGGGCGGCGGGTGACGGTTCGACCGCTGGATGAGCAGAGCGAGGCACTGATTGCGCGGCATTGCGAGAAGCTGATGCGGTTGGGGGTTCCGGCGCGGGCGGTGCTGGTTGAGCCGGAGCGGCCGGGGATTCCGATCTTGCCGCGGATTGTGGCGCCGTGATTGAGCGGGACCCGGCGACGGGGTGCGTTGCGACCAGTTAGCGCCTGTCTGATTTTCCTGTCGCCGATGAATTTCGGCATAGTAGCAGGAGAAGCAGATGTTCACGCTCAAGCTTTACAGCCCGGGCCCCGGTCATCCGGATGGCTACCGCCAAGTAATCAAGTCGGCCGAAAGTTTTACGATCCTTCGCGGTGACGACGGTTCGGCAGAAATCACCCTTCATCAAAAATTCAGCGAGAACGACAGCCGGGTAGATATCAGCCGCGACCCGCGTCCAGAAGGCCATCCGCCCCGGTTTGAAAGCGCGATCATCGAAAACGCGGCTGGCAAGACCACGGAGATGATAAATCTCCGGCTTCGGTGACGGCGATGCCGATAACTGATCCGGAGAGAAAACGCGCTACCGACGCGGCCTATTACCGCGCCAATGCTGAGAAAATCCGGCGCAGATCAGCCGACTATTATGCGCAGCATCGTGAAAAAGGCCGCGAGGATCGCCGCAATTATCGACTGAATAATCTCAACAGGCTTCGCCAGTACGATGCCGAAAGGTACGAGGCTGATCCACAGCCGTGGAAACGCAGGGCAGCGCTGAGAAAGGCCCGCAAGCGCGGGGCCGAAGGCTCTTACACCGCGGCAGATATCCGTCGTATCCAGAAGCAGCAGCGTGGTCGGTGTGCCTACTGCAAAACGAAGCTCGGCCCCGATCGTCACATCGACCACATCGTACCGCTAAGCAAGGGCGGATCGAACTGGCCGGCTAACATCCAACTACTTTGCGAGCGCTGCAATCTCTCGAAGCATGCGGCTGACCCTCTGGTGTATGCGCGGCGGATCGGGCGGCTGCTGTGATAGAGCGGGATCCTACCACAAACCTACCCATCTTCCGTCCGGATGGGAATGTGTTGCGTGCGTTCATGCGGGACCGGAAGTCGCGGGTGAAGGTGATCCAGGGTCCGCAGGGTTCGGGGACCTCGTCGGCGTGCTGCATGCATATTTTCCAGCAGGCGCTGGAGCAGCCGCGGCAGGAGGATGGGCGGCAGCGATTCCGGGCGCATGTGCTGCGCGAGACCTATTCGAAGCTGGAGGAGACGACGATCCCGACGTGGCGGGACTGGTTTCCGCCGGGGACGAAGGCTGCCGAGTTCGGGATTTTCTATGAGACGCGGCCGTACCGGCACGAGGTTCGGGTCGGGGCGCTTGAGCTGGATGTGACGTTTGTTGCGATGGAGGATATTCGCGACGCGAAGTCGTTCTTCATGTCGCTGGAGACGTCACTGATCTGGTTCAATGAGGTGCAGTTCGCACAGTACGAGGTTTTCTCGGAAGCCGTCGGGCGCGTCTCGCCGCCGCGGTTTCCGGCGGTGAAGGATGGCGGTTGTGCCTGGGGCGGACTGATTGCGGACACGAACGCGCCGCCGGCGGATCATTGGCTGCCGATCATGCGCGGGGATGTGGCGCCGCCGGACTGGATGAGCGAGGAGAAGCGGAACGCGCTGAAGAAACCGGCGAACTGGGGCTTCTACATGCAGCCGGCCGGCCTGATCGAGGAGTTCGACGAGCAGCGGGACGAGCGCGGGAACGTGTCGCGGAGGCTGATCGGTTACAAGCCGAATCCGAATGCGGAGAACCTGAAATACCTGCCGCCCGGGTTTTACGAGGAGAAGATCGCGGGCAAGACCAAGAGCTGGATCGATTCGAACATCATGAACCGGTCGAGCGTGGTGACCGACGGGCAGCCGGTCTATCCGCAGTTTCGGCGCGAGGTGAACGTGTCGACACGGCCGCTCGAGATCATTCCGGATCTGCCGGTGACGGTGGGGCTGGATTTCGGTCGGCAGCCGGCGGCCTCGATCGGGCAGTGTCTGCGCGCGGACTGGTTCATCCAGCGCGAATATATCGGCCGCGACATGTCGGCGGTGGAATTTGCCCCGCTGCTGAAAAGCTACCTGTTGCAGCAATATCCCGGGTTCAAGTTCATTTTTTGGGGTGACCCGGCGGGCCAGCACCGGGGCGAGGCGACGGACAAGACGCCGTTCGAGGTGTTTCGCGACAACAAGATGACGGTGCTTCCGGCGCCGAACCCGCAGAACATGCGGTCGATCCGGTGGGAGGCGGTGAACGGGGTCCTGATGCGCCGCTCGCAGTCGGGTCGGCCGTCCTCTTTGCTGATCGATCCATCCTGCGTCACGCTGATCACGGGTTTGTCGGGCGGCTACTTCATGCGGCGGCTGCGGGTCTCGGGCGAGCGCTATAGCGACGAGCCCGAGAAAAACCAGTACAGCCACATCTGCGAGGCCTTCGAAAACCAGTTGCTGGGCGGCGGCGAGGGCAAGGCGGTGATCATGGGCTCATTCGGCGATGTGAAGCCGATACAGGCATGGAATCGCCGCAAGAAGACGATGCGGCGGAACGTCGGATGAATGGGATAGGGCCACGATTTGCACGTGGATCATTCCCGCACGGACGGGACGCTCTACTCCTTGAGCTCTACGCCTATCGCGGCGGAATATAACATATGAACGAAGTCTCCGCCTATGGCATCGAGGCCCGGCGCTGGACCGTCATCTTCCACCGAAAGGCCTCGCACTGGATCTTCCGGCTGATCGCGCTGGGACATTTCAAGCATGTGTCGGCGCTGGCGTGGGTGCCGGAATTGTCGCAGTGGTGGGTTTACGACGTCGGATTCCGGCGGACCTATCTGCGGGTGCTGGTGGACGGGCGGGCGGCACAGGGCATCATCGCGGGCCTGGTGAAGGGCAACGCGACGGTCACCATCGATGTCCGGGAGGAAAACCTGCCGCTGATGCGGCTTGGGATGTTCTGCACCACGGCCATCGCGCACCTGCTTGGCATCCGCACGAGTGCGTTGCGGCCTGACACCTTGTATCGCCACCTCGTCGCACAAGGCGGAACCGTGCGCGACGATGGACAACCCGAGCCCTCCCCAGATTGCCCCTGATCCGAACCTGGCTGCCGAGCAGCAGCAGGCGCAGGACAGCCTGATCGCCGGCCTTCAGACCCAGGCGCAGATGGACACGGCCAACATCATGGCGCGCTACGGCACGCGGCTGGCGCTGTCGAACAGCGAGACGGCCACGCCTGCAGCGCCGGCGGCGCCGATCGCCTTCGGCAAGGCCGCCTGATGGCCGAGAACCCGGTCAAAACCCAGGACGCCAATCCTCTCGAGCGGGAAGCCATCGCGCGATTGCTGGCCGCGCGCACGCAAAAATCCTACCGCGAGCAGGAGATCAAGGAGTGCTATTTCTTCGCTTCTCCGATGCGCCAGCGCACGATCAATTCGATGTCGGAGCCCTCGCGCGCGCCGCCGCTCGACGCGGGCGAACTCAATACCGACAAGGCGTTTCTGCTGTGCGGCGATTTCATCACCGAGGTCGTCAACGGCTACATGCCCGAAGCTCAGCCCTGGTGCGAGCTCGGCCCCGGAATGGACCTTCCCGAGGGAGCATGGGCCAAGGTCGACGACACCGCAAAGAAGAACACGGCGAAGGTATTCAATGCGATGAAGGCTTCGAACCTCTATCCGGAGGTGACGAAGTCCTTCAACCCGGATCTGGCGATCGGCACCGCGGCGATGTGGATCGACCGCCTGCATCCCTCGCAGCCAATCCGCTGCGTCGCCGTTCCCTTCCGAGAGCTTGAAATCAACTCCGGCCCGCATGGCGACGTCGACGATCGCTTTGCCGTGCGCTGGACCCGCAACTGCTACGCGCGCGAGCTGCTCGGCGAGGAAATCTGGGCCAAGGTCGACGAGAAGATCAAGAAGCATGTCGCCGATAAAGGCGAGGTTCGCTGCCAGATCGTCTGGGGCTTCTGGCGGAAGTGGGAGGACAAGAGCAATGAATGCTGGCAGCACGTCGTCCTGCTCGACAACAACCTCGTGCACGACGTCGAGATCAAGGGCGAGGGCTGCTGCCCGCTGATCGTCATGCGCTTCAATCCGAATGCGGATTGGGTATTCGGATTCGGTCCGCTGTGGCAGGGGCTGCCAAGCCTGCGCCAGATCGACGAAGCCGAGCTGATGCTGCAGGAAAACGCGGAACTCGCACTCCGGCCGCCGACCACGTTTCCAAACGATAGTTTCACGATGGTCGAGCAGGGCCTCGAGGCCGGCATGTCCTATCCGATCCAGCCAGGGACGGAAAACGCGATCAAGAATATCTACGCGCCGCCGCCGGCCAATCCCGAATATTACGCCTATGAGCAGCGCATGAAGGACCTGCGCAAGCTGTTCTTCGTCGACCTGCCGGAGCAAAGCGGCGACACGCCGCCGACCGCGACGCAGTGGGTCGACGAGCTCGCGCGCGCCCAGCGCCGCATCGGAACGCCGGGCTTGCCGTTCTGGCGCGAGGGACCGGCCTCGATCTTCACCCGCTTCAAATATCTGCTGGAAAAAGCTGGAACGATCGCGCCGATCCAGGTGAACGGCGTGACGGTCGCGACGCTGCCGCGCAACCCCGCCCAGGCCGCGGCGGAATTGCAGGAAGTGGCGATGTTCGGCAAGGCCGTCTCGTTGCTTGGCGGGACTTTCCCGGAGGAGTTCAAGGCCAATGCTGACGGTCGCGCGACTATGGAAGCGGTCTTGAAGAAGATGCGGGTGACCTTGCTGGTGCTGCGCGACAAGGGCGAGGTCGCAAAAGCCGTCGACCAGATTGCCAAGCTCACGATGGGCCGACACGCGCCCGAGGCGCCAGACGCCACGCCGGGACCCGCCGCATGACAGAAATCCACCCGACAGACGCCGAGATCGCGGAGTCGATCGACCGCATCTCGCGCACGCCGGATGGCGCCAATTTTTACGTCCTTTTGCAGCGCCGGGTGATGCGTGTCGTGGGCATCGCCGAGGCGGGTGCGTTGCAACTGGATAACGGAGAACGGATGTTCGCCGCGAAATTGATCGGCCTCATGGCGAAGGGAATCCACGAGAGTGGCGGACGAAGCAACACAGGGTCAGACCCAGGGCACGGAAGTGAAAAGCCCGTTGTCGTCCCAATCGCAACCCCAAGGGCAGTCGGGGGGTCAGCAAGGCGCGACCCAGCAAGGGCAGAGCGGATCAGATCAGTCGACATCGGGGGGCTCTCAGGGGCAGACCCAGACACAGGGTCAAACGCAAAAGCCAACGGCTCCTGACTGGCTTCCGGACGCAACCTTCTGGGACGCCGAAAAGGGCGAACTGAAGGGCAAAGACCTCGGCTCCCGCTTCACCGAAATGGCCACTCGCATCGCCGCGGAAGACGTCCGCAAGGGCTCGCTGCCGCAGGCGCCGGAAGCCTACAAGATCGAGCTTCCCGCCGATTTCAAGGCGCCCGCCGGCGTCGAGTTCAAGTTCGATGCGAATGACCCGATCCTGCCGCAGGCGCAAGCCTGGGCGCATTCGGTCGGCATGACGCAAGAGCAGTTTGCGAAGGGCCTCGGCCTGTTCGCCGCTGCCAAGGTCGGCGAGCAATCGCGTATCGACGCCGCCCGTGCGGCCGAAGTCGCCAAGCTCGGGCCGAATGCCTCCTCGCGCGTCGACAGCGTCGTGAACTGGATGAAGGCGATGGACAGTTCGGCCAACAAGGCCGACGCCGCCGCTTTGGCCGGCATGCTGGTAACCTCGCGTCACATCGAAGCCTTCGAGCGCCTGATCACGAAATTCTCCAACCAGGGCACCGCGACCTTCGACAACCGTCATCGCGATCGCCAGCCGCAGGGCACCGTCAGCGACGCCGAATACGAGAAGATGTCGCCGGCGCAAAAGCTCGATTATTCGCGTCAGTTCGATCAATCGCAGTTCCAGAAAGCTTCTTGAGAGAAGGACTCTAGGTCATGGCCGTGAACAACCTCATCACCCTTCCGGAATATGCGAAGGGTTTTGCCAAGGAGGACATCCGCCGCACCGTGATCGAGATGTTCACCTCCCGATCGGATGTGCTCGAAGTCATGCCGTTCGAGCAGCTCCGCGGCTCCAAATATCAGGGCTATCGCGAGAGCGCGCTGCCGGTTCTGCAGTTCCGCGGCATCAACGAGGCATCGTCCTCGGGACACGGCAACATCTCGCCCTTCGACGAGTCGACCTACATCATCGACCATGACATCGACGTCGACCGCGCCATCCAGGATCGCCACGGTCCGGAGCGCCGAAATTACGAGGAGCGCATGGGCATCACCGCCGCCGCGCGCCTCTGGGTCGACACCTTCATCAAGGGCGACCAGTCCACCAACCCGCGCGTGTTCAACGGCATCCAGATCCGTTCGAACCTCTACGGCCGCAAATTCCACAACTCAGCTTCTTCCGGCGGCGCCGCGCTCTCGCTCATCAACCTCGACCAGATGCTCAACAACCTGAGCAAGAAGTCGGGTCAGAGCTATATCCTCGTGCCCTTCGCCTCGCTGCCTCTCTGGATTCAGGCCGCGCGCACCCAGACGCTAACCGGTTTCGTGATGCAGACCTGGGACGAGATCGGCATGCCCAAGCTCTCCTACGCGGGCCACCGCATCCTGTTCGGCTATCCGAAGGATGACCAGGTTCCCGTGCTGCAGTTCAACGAGGTCGCCTCCGGCGGCGGTTCGGCGGTGACCGCCTCGCTGTACGGCCTGACCCTCGGCGAAGGCATGCTCCGCGGCATCCAGGTTCGTCCGCTCTCGCCGGAAGATGTTGGCCTGCTGCAGGACCGCAAGACCTTCCGCACGCACATCTCTTGGGACGTCGGCATTGTCGACGAGCACAAGTACTGCCTCACCCGTCTCGATAGCTGGACCAACGCCGCGATCGTTGCATAAGGACCCGGATCCATGAGCTTCCCCAATCAGCGGACTTATCCCTTCGACGCCAACATGTCGCTGTCCGACAACGCGGCGGCATATACGGCCAGCGGCTATCTGCAGGTCGGTGGCGCCGACGGCGTCGTTGACCTCGGCGGCAACCAGGGTGTCACGATCACGCTGCCCTCGATCGACGACGTCTCTTCGATCACGCCGCAGCAGCCGCGTATCGATGCGATGGCCATCTTCGACGTGACCGCGATCGATATTTCGAGCGGTAACGAGACCTATCAGATCGACATCATGGTCTCGAATGATCCCGCCTTCGCCGCCGGCAACGTGGTTTGCGCCGCCGGCGTGCAGATGGGCAAGGGTGCCTCGCTCCGCGGCGCCGTCGCGCAGAAGGACAGCGTCATCGGCCGTTACGAGATTCCGTTTACGAACAACATCGCAGGCGCGATCTACCAGTACTGCAAGGCCTATCTCACGGCCGGCGGCACCACGCCTTCGGTCAACGTGCTGAGCTACATTTCCGTCCTGCCGGAGCCATAGACATGCAAAAAGTTCTCGTTCGAGATGCATCGCCTGAAGAAGGGCACCCGCAAAATATCGAGATGAACGCGCTCGATGCCAATGATGCGGTCGCTGCCGATCCGGAGCGCTACAGCATTGTGCATCGTCATCCGGTGCATGCGGCTCGCTCCATCGAAGATCGGGTGACGTTCCTTGAGGGGCGGGTCAAGGCACTTGAGGATGCCGGCAAGGTTCCCGCCGGGCCTGAACCCGAGGGCGAAGAGTGAGCACCTCCTACAAGGTCGATCTCGACGGTAGGCCGATCTTCACCGATCCCGATCAGGGATCGATGCTGGTCAAGATGTGGGACATCGGGCCAACCAAGCCGCTCGCTCCGGAGAAGCCGCCGCTTCCGGAAGGCAAGGAAGGCACGCCCGCCCATGATCTCGCGTTGATCGAGTTCGAGGGAGCGATTGCCAAGTACAAGGCCGACCTCCAAGCCTACGGCCAGCAGCTCCGCGATTTCGAGCAATGGCACCGGAATTTCGAAGGTCCCTACGAAATCACCGATCACTCGGTGAACGTGCGCGAAGCGATGCAGAACGATCCGGAGCGCTATTTTGTGAGCGACGATCGGCTGCCAAATCATGGTCTGCCGAAGGGCCGCAAGCCCGGCAAGTGGCACGAACGTCAAAAGGAAGTCCGCGCCGCAGAATCCCGCGCCCGCGCCCGCGAACTGGCGCGCGACCCCGTTTTCGGACACCAAGGAGCCCAGCTATGAAGATCCGCCTTGTCAATTCGTTTCGGGCGCTCCCCAGCTTTGTTGCTGCGCTCGCAGTCGCCGGCCTGCTCGTTTTGCCTTTCAGTGCGCCGTTTGCGCCGGCCATCGCTGCGGCCAGCTCTCAGGTCACGCACGCTGTTCTGTGCGCTCCAGATGTTGCGGGCGGCGTACAGGGGCCGCGTCAAGTCAAGAATACCTCTTCGGCGACCGGCGGCACCTACAATCTGAACTCAGGCGGATGTGCCGTGATGGCGGGAGCCGACATCGGCTTCTTCGTGTCACAGGGATACAGCTACGGACCGAACCTCTTTACGCTGCGCGCGGAAGCCATTAGCAGCTCGAGCACTACGTCGGTCAGCACGGGGCTTACCCTCCCGGCTTATGGCTACATCGTAGGCTTCATTCTTTGCGAAACGGCCGGCAATGCGGTCACCGGCGGTCTCAATATCGGGGATGCTGGATCAGCGACCCGATTTGCCTCGGCGGTGGCCTTGGCAGCGAACGCCTGCGTCACCATCGCGGACTCGGCTTTGACCAGACAGGTAACTCTGTCCGGTGTGCCAACAGCAGAGACCATTCTTCTCGCGGCCGCCACGTCGTGGAACTCGGCCCTGGTCAACGTCACCGTGCTTTACGCATACTTCTGATCCCTACCGAGGGGCTAAAGCAACTGAAGGCCGGCCGTACTGGCCGGCCTTTTTTCATAAGGGGATGAGAATGGCAGCGTTTCAATGGCCTTTGGGAAAGCTGGAGGTGATCAACTCGGCGCTGTCGCAAACGGGCGACAATCTCGTCAATGTGGCGGACGACGGCTCCGACGAATGGCTGACGGCCTCTCCCGCCTATGAGCGCGCGCTGGCGGTCGTGTGCGAGGATCACGGGTGGTCATGGTTGACCGATGTTCGGACCTTGCAGCCGGCCGCCAATGTCCCTGATGACGATCAGTACGATACGGCCTACCCGCTGCCTGACG